>Ga0265338_10004364_pt1 | contig 19141 bp, 17 predicted proteins | sample 42126metaG_FD_193579 | JGI IMG/M metagenome (GOLD analysis project Ga0265338, IMG submission 193579) | Rhizosphere microbial communities from Carex aquatilis grown in University of Washington, Seatle, WA, United States - 4-21-26 metaG | ecosystem: Host-associated > Plants > Roots > Rhizosphere...
CCGACCTGGATGACAATGTGGTCCGGGAAAAGCAGCGGGCCGGCGATTCCGACATCGGGCGCCTGGCATTCCCCTCTTTCCTCCGTTCCATTGAGGCGCGGCGCGAGAATCTGCGCACCACCCTCAAGGAAATCGAGCGCGAATACTCTGTCGCCCAGGCCGAGCTGGCCGCCGCGTTCCAGGACTTCAAGTCCCTGGAAGTCGCCGCGGAGCAGCAAACCCGGCGCATTGCCGAAATTCAGGCCCGCCGCGCCCAGGTGCGGCTGGACGAGATGGCCCTGGTGCGCCATCTGCGCAAGCACACTTTACGGTCTGCTTAGTCGGGGCGCTCCGCTCAATCGGGGCATTCAGCCAAATTCGGCTTGGCGGCGCGGGACCTAAAAGGTTCCGCGTTGCCATGCCGTGATCTTCACCATGTTTTGACGCCAGCGCGTCTGATGTTTTGCCCGATCGCTGGAAAAGGCCGGGCTTTTGCGCTTTTTGGGCGCGCCTTTCGGCCGGCTTGCCCGTCAGACGATGAACGCCAGGAAAATCAGCGCCAGGATCGCAACGCCCGCGCCACGCACGATCAGCGTGCTCCAGGGCAGCAGCGGTGTGACCCGATTTTCCCATTCCATATTGCGCAGCGTCAGGGACTGCTGACGCTCGAAGAACAAATGCTCGTGCCGCACATCGGCATAAGCTGAAATCGCAAATCCTTTCCCGCGGGGGGCGGGCATACCAATCGCAGACATCTCTCAGACCCTCGAATAGGTCCCTTCGGCGATTAAACGCAGGTGCCGATTTTGGCGTTCCATGAACGAGATGTCCTGCCGCACCTCTTGTTGCTTAAAAGCCGCTAATCCGGTGTTTTGGCGAAAAAATCTCAGTTCTGCCATCTAGTTGAACGGCGGGGCGGCTGGCTTATGCTTTCCGGATTGAGTCGGCGGTGTGCCTGCGCAGGCTCGGGGGACATCACATCATGTCATTTTCAGAAACAATATCGCCCTTTTTCGGCCGCTGCGCCTTTGTCTATTTTTACCTTAGCTGCGCCGCCGACATCCTCGGCAACTGGCATGGCCTCGCCACGGAGTTGAGCGCGCGGCATGTGCCCATTCCGCCACTGGTGCTGCTGGTGGCGCTGGTTCTGATCCTTCTGGGCAGCATCTCACTGCTGTTCGGCTATCACACCCGTCATGGCGCGGTGATGCTGTTCGTGATGACGGTTACCGCCACTTTCGCGCTGCATGATTTCTGGCATTACAGCGATCCCGCGGCGCGGGCGACGCAATTTTCCCTGTTCGTCCGCGACTTCGCGATTTCCGGCGGATTGCTGCTGATGGTAGGCATGGGCCCGGGGCCCTTCGCCATAGATAATGCTCCCAAGGGCGGCAAGAAGCGCTAGTCTTTTGTGTCCTGAGTTCGTCGCGCCTTCGCTCGTGTACCTCTTGTACACGTCGCTTGGCGCTCCTGCTCAGGCCACAAAATCCTTAGCGCTTCAATGTGAGGCGATTTCCAGCATTTGCGCGGCCAGGGCGCCGGGCGTCGGGATATCCAGCCCGTCCTCGACGCGGGGGCTGTGGGTGACATAGGCCAGTTTGGCCCCGTTCATCGCCGCCGCCATCGCCGCGCCCAACCGGCGCGTCAGGTCCATATGGGTGACGATCACGCGTGGAAAGCGGAAGGCCGATACCAGATCGCTGACATCCTCGGCATCCTGAAGGGCTGAAATCACGCCGATGGTCTGGACATTTCCTATTTCGCCCAGGGCGCGAAAAGCACTGGCCGCGCGGGGGTTCAGGGGATTGAAGCCATCCGCCTCCATGATCGTCAGGATCTCGGGCGGGTTGGAGTTGGTGCGGAACAGGCCCAGGCCCATATCGGCCCGAGTAATGGCAACCTTGCGCCCCGACAACACGGCGGCGCGCGCGATCTTGGCGGCCACCGCGCTCTTGCCGGCGCCGCGCGGTCCCGCCAGCAGGATGCCGCGCGCGGTCTGGAAATCGATAGGCGCCTGGGTCAGGCGCTGGGCGATGGCATAGGCCAAAGCCGCATCGGCGCTCATTTCGGGAAAATTCGCAGCTTCCCGCACCAATTCCTGGCCAAGGTTTTCGGGCAAACGATGACGCTTCATCGCCGCGCCCAAGAGGCCGCGCAGATCGCCGCGCGGGAAACTGACCAAATTAGCGTTCAAGCCCATGGCGCGCGCCTCAAACCTGGCCCAGGGTGCGCAAGCGCACCGAGGCATGAATTTCGTTCTGGCTCATCACCACCGTGGCGGCGCGGAAGCGCTCGATGATGGAGCGGACGAAGGGACGGATCTGGGGCGAGGTGAGGAGAACCGGCACCTCATTCTTGGCGCTAGCCTCGTCAAAGGCCTCGCGCACCTGCTGGATGAACTGCTGAAGCTGGGACGGAGCCATGGCGAGCTGGCGTTCTTCGCCCTGGCCGACGATGGATTCGGCAAAGGCCTGTTCCCAGGCGGGCGACAGCGCCACCAATGGCAGATAGCCGCTCGGTGACAGATTGGCATGACAGAGTTGGCGGGCCAGACGCGCCCGCACATGCTCGGTGATGTAAAGCGCGTTTTTGGTATGGCCGACGGCTTCGGCGATGCCTTCCAGAATGGCCGGCAGGTCGCGGATCGATACGCGTTCGGACAGCAAGGTCTGCAGCACGCGCTGCACGCCGGTGACGGAAATCTGCGAGGGGATCAGCTCTTCCACCAGCTTCTTGTTTTCCGGCGGCAGATCGTCCAGCAGCTTCTTGGTCTCCGCATAGGACAGCAGCTCCGCCATATGGTTCTTCAGCACCTCGGTCAGGTGCGTGGTCAGCACCGTGCCGGGGTCCACCACGGTGAAGCCGCGGAACGAGGCTTCTTCCTTCAGACTGCCGGTGACCCAGGTGGCGGGCAGGCCGAAGGCCGGCTCGGTGGTGTGCGTGCCAGGCAGGTCGATGGGCAGCCCCTTGGGATCCATGATCAGGAAGGAGCCAGGGAAGAGTTCGCCCTTGCCGGAATCGAATTCCTTGACGCGGATGCGATACTCGTTGGCGCCCAGCTGCATATTGTCCAGGATGCGCACGGCGGGCATGACAAAGCCCATCTCCTGCGCCAACTGGCGGCGCAGCGCCTTGATCTGGTCAGTGATGCGATGGCCCTGCACATCGTTGATCAGGGGCAACAGGCCGTAACCCAGTTCGATGCGCAGCAGGTCCAGGGCAAGAGCGCTGGAGATCGGCTCTTCCTTCGGCGCGGACGAGGTCTGGGCGCTTTCGGCTGCGGCTTCCGCGGTACGCTGGTTCTTGCGCTTGTGGGCATACCAGGCGAGCGATCCGGTGCCGCCGGCGAGCATGGCGAACACGATGGTTGGCATGCCGGGCAGCAGGGCGACAATGCCCATCACCGCGGCAGCCATGCCGAGCGCCTGCGGATAATAGGAGAGCTGGCCCATCAGCGCCTTGTCGGTGGCACCTTCGACACCCGCCTTGGAGACCATCAGGCCGGCGGCGGTGGAGACGATCAGGGCGGGCATCTGCGACACCAGACCATCGCCCACCGTCAGCAGGGTGAAAGTATGGCTGGCATCGCCGAAGCTCATGCCCTTCTGGGCCACGCCGATGATAATACCGCCGACGATGTTGATGGCCACGATCAAAAGGCCGGCGATGGCGTCGCCGCGTACGAATTTGCTGGCGCCGTCCATGGCGCCGAAGAAATTGGATTCCGCCTCGATGGTCTTGCGCCGGATCTTGGCTTCCTTCTCGTCGATCAGGCCGGCGGAAAGATCGGCATCGATCGCCATCTGCTTGCCGGGCATAGCGTCCAGGCTGAAGCGGGCCGCGACTTCGGCGATGCGGCCCGAACCCTTGGTGATGACCACGAAATTCACGATCACCAGGATGGCAAAGACGATCAGCCCGATGACGAAATTGCCCTGCATCACCAGATTGCCGAAGGCCTGAATGACATAGCCGGAGGCGGCGGTGCCTTCATTGCCATGGCCCAGGATCAGGCGGGTGGAGGCCAGATTCAGCGCCAGCCGCAGCATGGTGGTGATGAGCAGGATGGTCGGGAAAGAGCTGAACTCCAGCGGCTTTCGGATGAACACGCCCGTCATCAGGATCAGGATGGAAAAGCTGAGCGAGAAGGCCAGACTGAAATCCAGCATCCAGGTCGGCAGCGGCAGGATCAGCACGACCAGGATGGCCATGATGCCGATGCCCAGGCCGAGGCCTGAGTCGCGGATGAAGGCGACAAGCTTGGCGGGGGAGAAATCAAACCCCGGCTTGGCCGCGGTGCCGATGCTGCTCATATTCTACAAGCCTTCATATCGTGTTGGCCGGGTTTCTCCCGGCCGCTCACTCAAGTACGCCGTCGCGCCTCACCCCGCCATTTTCGGTTCTAGGCGTTGTTCACCATGGCCAGGGATGGTCAGGCCGGCATCGGAATATTCGCGCAGCTTGTTGCGCAGGGTGCGGATGGAGATGCCCAGGATGTTGGCGGCATGGGTGCGGTTGCCCAGGCAATGATCCAGCGTGTCCAGGATCAGGTCGCGTTCCACATCCGAAACTGTGCGTCCGACCAGCGAGCGCGTGACGGCGGTGGCGGACACCACGGCGTTCTGGACGCTGGTATTCTGCGGCACCGGGATCGATGCGGGACCGACCTGGGTGCCATCGGGCAGACGGATGGCTTCCGGCGCAATGTCAGGACCCTGCGCCAGCAGCACGGCGCGATGGATGGTGTTCTCCAGCTCGCGGACATTGCCTTTCCAGTTGTGCGACAGAAGCAGCCGCTCGGTCGGTCCGGAAATGGGGCGATAGGCCACGCCATTGGCTTCCGCATATTTGCGGGCGAAATGATGGGCCAGGGCGCGAATGTCCTTGGGCCGCTCGCGCAGGGCGGGCAGGCGGAGGTTCACCACATTCAGCCGATACAGCAGGTCTTCGCGGAAGGTGCCGTGCTTGACGGCTTCGGCGAGGTCGCGGTTCGAGGTGGCGATGATGCGGATATCGACCTTGACCGGCTTGGTGCCGCCGACGCGATCGATCTCGCGTTCCTGGATGGCGCGCAGCAGCTTGGCCTGCAGGCGGGCATCCATCTCGCTGATTTCGTCCAGCAGCAAGGTGCCGCCATTGGCTTCCTCGAACTTGCCGATGCGCCGCGCGATGGCGCCGGTGAAGGCGCCCTTCTCATGGCCGAAGAGTTCGGATTCCAGCAGATTCTCCGGAATGGCGGCGCAGTTCACCGAGATGAAGGGTTTGTCGGCGCGGGCAGACTTGCGATGGACATAGCGCGCCAGCACTTCCTTACCCGTGCCGCTCTCGCCGGTGACCAGGATGGAGGCTTCGCTGCCGGCGATCTGGTCGGCCAGCTTCAGCACCGCGTGCATGGCGTCGTCTTCATAGACGAGCTGGTGGGATTCGTCGGCGACCGCCGCCAGCACCGCGGCGATCAGTTCGGGATCGGCGGGCAGAGGCAGATATTCCTTGGCGCCGGCGCGGATCGCGTCCACGGCGCGGCGGGTGTCGGTGCCGACGCCGCAGGCTACCACCGGGGTGCAGATGCGTTCGGCGGCAAGGCCGCGCACCAGAGTGCCGATGTCGAGGGCCACGTCGCAGAAGACCAGGTCGGCGCCACTGCCGCCGCGCAGGCTCGACAAGGCCTGCTCGATGTCGCCCGCATGGGTGACCTTGGCGCCCTTGTCCATGGCGATTTTGGTGGCGAGGCCGATCTGCCCCTGAAGTCCGCCGACGATGAGTAGACGCATGGCTGTTGTCCTTTATTCGGTCTTTAGGAGCCGGAACCGGCCTTGATGATTTCGGTCATGGTGATGCCCAGCCGGTCTTCCACCAGCACGACTTCGCCGCGGGCGACGAGCCGGTCATTGACATAGATGTCGATGGCTTCGCCCACCTTGCGGTCCAACTCGACGACGGTGCCGCGGCCGAGCTTCAAGAGCTGGCTGACTTCCATGCCGCTCTTGCCCAGCACCGCCGAAACCGTGACGGGCACATCGAACACCGCTTCCAGGTCGGCGGCGGAATGTTTCGGTGTCGCTTCCGCCGGCGCGTCGGTGTTGAGCAGCGCGGCAGCGCCAGCGCCGCCGGCATCCTGAGCCAGATCGGGCAGATCGACATTGTCGGTCGCCATGGAACTATCCTTTCACTTGCGAAAAACGGCGGGTAAGCAGGGCGGTGAGGGCTTCTTCGATGACGGCTTCGCTGCGTTCGGCGCCGCCGCCACGCCACTCGATGCGGCAATCGGCGCCCGTCATGGCGGGATCGGCGGCGATCATCAGGCGGCCTTCATAACCTTCCTCATGGGCGATATCGGTCAGGCGCGGCTCCAAGGCCTCGACCACGGCGGGCGCGGCGCGCAGGGTGATGCGCGGCTCGCCGATGGCCTGGTGCATGGCCTGGCGCAGGGCATTTTCCACATCGCCCGCCGGCAGGGCGGTGAGGGCGGCGGGAGCGATCTTCTTGGCCATCGCCAGCGCCAGGCGGGCGGCTTCGTCCCGCACCGTCTCGATCTCGGCATGGCTTGTGTCCAGAGCGGCGCGGACCGCGATGGTGAGGGCGGCAATGGTGCGCTCTACGCCTTCGGTGGCGCGGGCCTGGGCGTTGTCCGCGCCGGCGGCTTGCGCCTCGGCCTGGAGCCGCTCCAGTTCGTCCAGGGTCAAGGTCTGCTTCTGTCGGCCGCGGGCGGCTTCGGAAGGACGGTCTTTCTCACCGTGGAATTCGGTGTCGAAGGTGAACTTCTGCGCCTGGGTTTTGGACGAGTTCATCAATACACCAGCTCGTCTTCGCTGCTGCCGCTGGCGATCATGATTTCGCCCTTGTTGGCGAGGTCCTTGGCGACATTGACCATGCGCATCTGGGCTTCATCGACATCCTTCAGGCGCACCGGACCCATGGCCTCCATATCGTCCCGCAAGATCTTGCCGGCGCGTTCGCTCATATTGGTGAAGAAGACATCGCGCAGGCCGTCGGTGGCGCCCTTCAGCGCCAGGCCCAGCTTGTCCTTCTCGACATTGCGCAGCAGGGTCTGGATCGAGCCCGGATCCAGCTTGGCCAGATCCTCGAAGGTGAACATCAGCGCCTTGATGCGCTCGGCGGAATCGCGATTGCGTTCTTCCAGGGCGGTGACAAAGCGGCTTTCGGTCTGGCGGTCGAAATTGTTGAAGATTTCGGCCATCTGTTCATGGGCGTCGCGCTTGGCGGTGCGGGCAAGGTTGGACATGAATTCGACGCGCAGGGTCTGTTCGACCTTGTCCAGAATGTCCTTCTGCACGCTTTCCATGCGCAGCATGCGCTGCACCACTTCCAGGGCAAATTCCTCGGGCAGGGAGGCCAACACCCGGGCGGCATGCTCCGGCTTGATCTTGGAGAGCACCACCGAAACGGTCTGCGGATATTCGTTCTTCAGATAGTTGGCCAGCACCGTCTCGTTCACATTGGCCAGCTTGTCCCACATAGTGCGGCCGGCGGGACCGCGGATTTCCTCCATGATCACGCCGACCTTGTCCTGCGGAAGAATGTTGGCCAGAAGGCGCTCGGTGGATTCATAGGAGCCCATCAGCGAGCCGGTGCCCGACATCTGGGAGACGAAATCCACCAGCAGCTTCTCGATCAGATTGGCGGAGACCGAGCCCAGATTGGACATGACCTGGGAGACTTCCTTGATCTCGTCCTCATCCATCATCTGCCAGATCTGCTGGGAATGGTCCTCGCCCAGCGCCAGCATGATGATGGCGGCGCGTTCGGCGCCCGAGAGAGCGCGGATGTCTTCCTTGACCGGGGTTTTGGTGGGCTTGGACATGATTTAGACCGGTTGGTGCAGCCAGGTGCGGATGATCGCCAGCGCCTCTTCAGGATGGGCTGTGACCACTTCACCGACTTTCTTGATCGAGGATTCGCGCACCTGGCCGTCGATGCGGCTGATGTCGATGGCGCCATTGGGTGCGGGCAGGGCGGGAGCCGAGCCGTCGGCAGCCGGCGCCGCGCCAGGTGTGCCAGGCGCAGCCAGGCTGCCGGCCACGGGCGAGGCATTGGCCAGCGCCACGGTGCCGCCGCCAGCGGCAAGCTGGGCTGCGAACATGCGGTTGATCAGCGGCCGGGCCACGAACAGGCCGATCAAGAGCGCGGTCAGGCACATGATGCCGGCTTCGATGATCTTGAACCAATAGGAGCTGTCCAGGCCGAGCAGGGGCTTGGGCGCCGGCGTGCCGTTAGCATCTTCGATCCGCGCGAACTGCATGTTGGTGACCTGCACCTGGTCGCCGCGGGTGCCGTCAAAGCCCATGGCTGATTTCACCAGGGCGGTGATCTTGGTCATTTCCTCGGGTGTGCGCGGCTTGTAGCTGGCGGCCGTGTCGCCGCTGCCGTCCACCACCACCGCCACGGACACTTTCTTGATGTCGCCTCCATCTACGGTCGAGGTTTTGACGGTCTTGGAGATCTCGTAATTGGTGGTTTCCTCGGTGCGGCCGGATGTGTCCTTGCTCTGGTCACCGGGGGAAGCGGCCGGTTGGGCGCCGCCCGGCAGGGCGTTGGCCACGGAGACCGCATTGGCGTTGCTGCCGCTGGTGTTGGAAGCGTTCTGTTCCACCGTCTGGGTAGAGCGCACGACCTTGGAATCAGGATCGAACTTCTCTTCCGTGGTCTGGGTGTGATTGTAGTTGATGTCGGCGGCCACCTGCACTTGCACGCGGCCGGCGCCGACCACCGAGGCGACGATGGCCTCGACCCGCTGGCGCAGGGAATTTTCGTAATTGGTGGTGTCCTCGTCCTGGCTGCGGGCGAGCGCATCGGGGCCGGACTTGTCGTCGCCCCCCGCCAGAAGATTGCCGCGGTCGTCCACGATGGCGACGCGGTCGGCGGAAAGCCCCGCCACGGCCGCGGCCACCAGATGCTGGACGGCCCGCACCTGCCCGCGGTCCATGCGTCCCGCCGTCTTCAGCACCACCGAGGCGGAAGGCTGCTGGTCGTCGCGGGCAAAGATCTGGTGTTCGGGAATGACCAGATGCACGCGGGCGGCCTGGATGCCCTCGATGGTCTGCATCGAGCGGGCGAGTTCTCCTTCCAGGGCGCGCTGATGATTGATGTTCTGGACGAAGGCGGTGGCGCCGAAGGCATCCGACTTGTCGAAAATCTCATAGCCCACGCCGGCGGCGGGCAGATTGTCCTGGGCCAGCGCCATGCGCAGCTTGGTCACCTGGTCGGCGGGAACCAGGATGGTGCCGCCCTCCCGCACGTCATATTTGACGGCCATGCCGTCCAGCTTGCTGGTGACGGCAGCGGCATCGCGCGATTCAAGTCCGGAGAACAGGATCGTCTTTGGCGGTTCGGTGATCGCGCCGGCGATATAGAGAAAGAATGCGGTGAGCACGGCGGCAACGCCGGCCATCACGCCGAACCGCGCCGCGCCAACCGATCTGAAAAATTCCGGCAAGATGTCCTCCCCGCGAAGAGCGGGCGAGAAACCCCGCCCGTTCTGCTAGGCAAACATTGCCGCGTTTAGGGTAAAATTTGGCTTAAGGAAGAAAGCGCTCGCCGATCGCGCTGTGCAGTTTTTTGCTTAACCGGCTGTTTACGTCTTCCGTGGTTTCGCCAAGTTCGTCCATCGCGCGATGCGCAGCGGAAGAATATCGATCAGTTGCGATACTGCTGCACGCGGGTGGCGCGCAATCCAGCCAGACCGAAACGGTCGATGGCGTGCTGCCAGGCCAGGAATTCCTCCACGGTCAGCGTATAGCGCTTGCAGGCGTCATCCAGGCTCAGCAGCCCGCCGCGCACGGCAGCCACCACTTCCGCCTTGCGGCGGATTACCCAACGGCGGGTCGAAGGCGGAGGCAGATCAGCCAGCGTCAGGGGCGATCCATCCGGCCCGATGACGTAGCTCACCCTTCCTTTGCGCTCTTCCATTCAGAACTCCCGACATGACATGTGCTATGCGCAAGTTACGTGACCCCCCGTTTAGAAAGGGCCAAGAGACGTGGTAAACGAAACCATAAAAGCTTCACTCAACTGCTCTGCATTGCATCGGGAAAGGCCCGGTTTACGGGCCTTTCCCGCGCATCGTTAGTTCGTCGGCAATTGTTCCAGCTGCTGCAGCATCTGGTCCGCGGTCGTGATGATGCGAGCCGAGGCGCTGTAGGCGCGCTGCGTGGTGATCAGGTTGGTGAATTCGGTCGCCAGATCCACCGTCGAACCTTCCAGCGACTGCGCGGTGATGCTGCCCGCCGAGCCGGTGCTGGCCAGATTGACGCTCGCGGCGCCCGACGATTTGGTCGCGATATAGGCGTTGCCGTTCGTTTGGCCCAGACCGTCCGGATTGGTGAATGTCGCGATCGGGATTTTATAAACATCCTGCGACAGACCGTTGGAGAACAGCGCCGTCACGGTGCCGTCCTTGGCGACCTGCACGCCGGTGATGGCGCCGAAGGGCGAACCGTTCGGCGATGAGCCCTTCAGAGAGGACGCCGCGTCGAACTGGGTGAGGCCCGAGGTGCCATTCACCGCGCCCAGGTTTATCGACATCGTCTGTGGCACCAGGCCCGTGGAAGCCGCCCACGGAATGGTGAGGCTGAAGTTGCCGGAGGCCGGCGCCGCGCCATTGACGTTGTTCAGCGTGCCATCGGAGTTGAAAGCAACGGTGCCGGTGGCGATGGGATTGGCGCTGGAAAGATTGGTGGCGGCGCCCGCATAGCTCGCTTCATAAGCCCAGGCATTGGCGCCGGTCTTGATGAAGGAGAAGGTGAGCGGCTGGCTGCCACCCAGGCTGTCATAGACGTTGATGGTGCGCTGGAAGTCCGGCGTCGCCACGCCCGAGGTCATGTCGCCGGTGGCATAGGTCGTATCGGCCGTGGCGCTGGACTGCAGGTTCGCCTGCATGCCCATGCTGTCCGTGGGGCTGGCCTTGCCGGAAAGGCTGGAGATGTTCACCAGGCTGAGGGTGCTGGTGTTGGTGGGAACATTGCCCTGCGAATCCAGAGGATAGCCCATCAGATAAAGCCCCGCGGCGTTCTTGAGATTGCCGTTGCTGTCGGGACTGAAGCTGCCGGCGCGGGTGAATTCCTGGTTGGCGGCGGGCGTGGTGTCGGTGGCCACCACAAAGAAGCCGGAACCGGAGATCGACAGGTCCGTCGGCGAGGAGGTGGATGTGGGTAGGCCCTGGCTGGTGACGTCCTGGCTGATGACCGCCGAAACACCCGCCGAGGCATTGCCGACCAGGCCCGAGGTATTCAGGAAGGTCTCGAAATTGGCGTCTTGTTCCTTGTAGCCGACGGTGTTGACGTTGGCGATGTTGGACGAGGTCGCGGACAGGGCGGCGCTGTTGGCCGAAAGGCCGGCAACACCGATGTTCAAGGCTCCATACAAACTCATTTTTCAGTCCTTCTGGCGGTGAGATTTCCTTCGGATCTCGTCCGCTCAAGGTTCGGCCGGCTTCTGCGCGGCATGTTTGGGTTCAAATTTCAGTGCTCGGTTGCTGTGTTCAGTTGCCGATGACGGCGATGTCTCCCAGGCCCAGTTCCATGTTGCCCACGACCAGCTGTGGCGTGCCGCTGGTCATGTCGATCTGGCTGACGGTGCCGGCGCTGGCCACCGAGGTGGTGACCTTGTTGCTGGCGCTGTCGGCTGCCGTCACGGTCAGCTTGTAGGTGCCGTCGGCGAGCTGATTGCCGTTTACGTCCTGGCCGTTCCAGGTGAAGCTGTGATTGCCGGAGTCGGTGTCGCCGGTGGTGGTGTAGACGGTGTTGCCGTTTGAATCGGTGATCGCGAGCTGGGTGGTGGCCGAAGCCGTGTTCAGAGTGTAGGTCCAGGTGGCGGAGCCGTTCGTGAGCGAGCCGTTGCCGTTGGTGACAGAGACGTTCTTGCCCAGATAGGTCGCGGCCATGGCGGAGGCGTTGGTCGTGCCCTGACTGATCAGGGTCTTCAGATTGTCGTTGGTGTTAATCTGCTGCTCGACCTGGCTGTACATCACCAGCTGCTCGGTGAAAGTGTTGGAATCCATCGGACTGGTGGGGTCCTGGTTCTTGAGCTGGGTGGTGAGCAGGGTCAGGAAGGTCGAGAAATTGCCCGACAGCTGGTTCAGCGCATCCTGCGAATTGGTGGTCGCGGTGCTGGTGGTGCTGGGCGTGGTTCCGGTAACGGCCGTGGTCATGATTGCTAAACCCTGATGTCGAGGTGGCCGTCGGCAGAGCCGGAATAGGCGGCGCTGGCGGCGGTGGCTTCGATGCTGGTGGTGGCGGTAAGAGAGAGTCCGCGCCCGGTTCTGCGGCCCGGGTTGGCGCCGGCGCCAGAGTCCTGACCGGACTGCTGGCGCAGCGAGAAGTTCAAACCATTCTGCGACACGTCCAGCCCGGCATCGCGCAGAGCGCGCGTCAGGACCGATGCATCCTTCTGCAGCAAGCTCAGCGTCTGCGGCTGGTCGGCCGACAGATGCGCGCTGGCCTTGCCGGTGGCGTCAATGGAAAGGCGCACTTCGACGCGGCCGAGTTCTGGCGGATCCAGGCGGATGTCGAACTGCTTGGCGCCGGACTGCGACTTGGCGGCGATTTCCACCGCCAGCGCCGGCAGGGTGGGCGCCGTATCATGCGGCTGCGCCGTGACCTGAATATGTTGAGTGAAATCAGTGGCTTGTGTCTGCGACGGGCCTGGCTGGGCGGCAGGCGGAATGGCGATCGTGCTCGCGATATTCGCCGCGAGTTTGGGAGCCGCCGCATCCGTTGCGGGCGCCACGCTTTTGGCCGGATCGGTCTGGACGCTGTCGTCAGTGTCGTCGGCGGAAGCCGCTATATTGGTGTCGGCGCCTTTCACCGCGGCCGGGTCATTCACCTGCTGCGATTTTCCGGCCAACGGCTTGGTTGTCTTGATGGCGGTGTCTGCTTTTGCGGCGATCGGCTTGGACTGGCCCTTGGAGGGCGCGATTGCCGGGCCATCATTGGGCAGGTTGATCTGCGACTGGCCGGAGTCGTCCTGGCCGGGCTGCGCGGTCGCGGCAGCGGCAAGGGCGGCGGGCGCGAATGAATTTGTTTTCGACGTTGGCTGCTTTGCGGGCGGCGTGCCGGCTGCCGGAGGCTGAGGCTGCGACTGGGGCACCACCGGGCCTGCGGCCTGCGGCGCTGTCTCCGCGGCGGCCTGCGGAGCATTCGGATTTGCGGTCTGGGGTGCGTCCTGTGGCGTGCTCTGGTCTGTTGGCTGCGGCGCGAGCGGCTGTGGCGCGGCCGGCTGGGCAGCGGGCGTATTGCCAAGAGTACTGGCAGGCGCGATGGCGGGCGCCGCGGCGATCTCAGTCTGATCGGGCGCGTCGGTGACGGGCGGCACGATTGTTTGCGGCGTCGGGGGCGGGGTTACCGCAGCCACCTGAAGATCGGCCGGCGGAAGGTCGGTCGTGACCAGGGTGGCGGCATCCGGCTGCGCCGGCTGATCGCTTACGTCTGTCTTGTCGCTCTTGTCTGTCTTGTCGGCCTTGACCGGCTTGCCGGCCTGTCCGATTTGAGGCTGAGGCCGGGCGCTCTGAGGCCAGAGGCTGACATTGTCCGCGTCCGACGCGGCGCCGCTGGCATCGGAACCAGGCTGCGTATTGCCGGGTACCGGAGGAAGCGGCGCGGTGTTCAAATCGGCTTGCGGCAGGTTCGGCGCCGCATTCGGATCGGTTGCGGCCTGGACGTCCTGGTCCTGATCGGTGTCATCGGCCGGCGGCGGCTGACTATTGCCAGCGGGAGCCGCTGGCTGTGTCTGCGCAGTCTGGGTCTGGGTGGTCTGCGCGGCGTTGGCCTGGTCGCCCTTGCCGTCGTCCGGCTTGTCATCGCCTTTGCCGCCCGCGGCATTGCCCGGCGTGTTGGACGGCTTTTGCGCCGGCGCCGCGGCCGCGCCGACCAGCAAGGCGAAAGGCGAGGCTTCGTCCGTCTTGGGCGCGTTGCTGTCCGTCCGTGCCGCATTGAAGCTGGCCGGAGGAGCAAGGCGAGAGGTGGCGGACGCACGCACGCAGAGAAAACCCGATGATGACCCGGCAAACCCATCGCAAAGGGCGGGCCAATGTTGCGGGCCGCTTTTTTGCTGATTTTTTCAGCGGTACCGGATGTGCGCGTTACACAAACAACCGGGCAGGAGCTGCCGAAGCGGCAAACTCTGCCGTGCGCAGGCGAGCCCCCGAATAGTGTGAAAAGCCGCGGGAAAGGCGGGAAAATCGCCTGCCCATCATGGCACGGGGCTTGCGACAGCTTTGGCGGAAGATTGTCTTTGGAGTTTGGAGCTCGTGAGCCTGAACGGCATCGCCGGCAGCGCCATCAGCGCGCTCAAGACCAACACCGCCGCGCTCACCGTGGTGGCGAACAACGTCTCCAATCTCAATACGCCGGGCTATGCCCGCCGGGTGGTGAACCAGCAGACCTTGTCCGCCAACGGCCAGCTCATGGGCGTGGACATCGCCAGCATCGAGCGCGTCACCAACCAGTTTTTTGCCCAGGAACAATTGTCGGCGGGCGCCGCCGCCTCGCAGTACGACACCATGGCGAACCTGTTCACCCAGCTGAATGGTGCGCTGGGCGGTCCCGGCGACAACCAGTCGCTCGCCACCGGCCTCACCAATCTGGCCAGCGCTTTTGCGACGGCGTCCCAGGCGCCCACCTCCAGCGCCGGCCGCACCGGCGTGATGAATGCGCTGAATGGTCTGGCTTCCGATTTCGCCAATGTGGGGGGAACAATCTCCTCCATGCGCGACCAGATCGACCAGCAGGTGGTCAACTCCATCAGTTCGACCAATACGCTGATCAAGCAGATCTATGACCTGAACACCCAGATCCGCAACGCCAGCTCCGGCGGCGACAGCAATTCTGGCCTGCTCGACCAGCGTGATACGGCGCTGACCAACCTGGCCCAGATCATGGACATCAAGACCACGCCCAACGCCGATGGCAGTGTGAGTGTTTCCACCGCCGACGGCGTCAATCTTGTGTCCAATACCTATGCCCAGCTTTCCTATTCGGGCGGCGCCCAGAACGGGATGTACGGCAATATCACCACCCAGGACGTCAATCCCAACAACGGCAATCTGATCGGTACGCCGCAGCCGCTGGACCCGCATCTGACGGGCGGCTCGTTGAAGGGCCTGATCGACATGCGCGACCAGACCCTGGGCGGCCTCGCCCAGACCCTGGGAAATCTGGCGCAGCAGACGGCCACGGCGTTCAACGCCCAGGCCAATGCCAATGCCGCCTATCCGCCGCCGACGACCCTGACGGGCCGCGATACGGGCTTGTTGTCCAGCGATAGTCTTGGCTTCACCGGCAAGACCACTTTCGCCGTGACCAGCGCCAGCGGCAATCTGGTCAGCCGCGTGGACGTGGATTTCACCGCCGGGACCTTGAGCGTGGATGGTGGTCCCGCCACCTCCATCGGCTCCGATATCGGCGGTTTCACGACCGCGCTGAACACCGCGCTGGGCGCGAATGGTTCGGCTTCCTTCACCAACGGCAAGCTTTCCATCTCCGGCACGGGCGGCAACGGCATCCTGGTGCAGGATGATGCCACCACGCCGTCCTCGCGCGGCGGCGCGGGCTTCTCGCAATTCTTCGGACTGAACGACGTCTTTCAGTCCCAGATGCCGTCCCTGACCGCCACCGGTCTTTCCGCGTCTGACGCTGCCGGCTTTGCCGCCGGCTCCACCATCACCGTGGCGCTGAAGGGTCCGGACGGCGACATCGCCAAAACCGCCAGCTACACCACGACGGGCAGTGAGACGATCGGCAATATCGTGACCGCGCTGAACACCGCCATGGGCGGGGCGGCGACCTTCACGCTGAACAGCGACGGTTCGATTTCCACCGCCACTTCGGCGCTTTATCCGGGCTATTCGCTGAACATCCCGGTGGACAATACCCAGCGCGGCACCACCGGCATGAGCTTCAGCCAGATCTTCGGCCTGGGCGCCAATGCTCAGGGGCTGCAGGCCATGGGCTTTGCGGTCACGCCGACCGTCGCGAGCAATCCCTCGCTTCTCGGCTTTGCCACCGCATCCCTGACGCCTTCCAGCGTCGCCGGCGACAGCATTCTTTCGGCGGGCGACAATTCCGGCGCCATCGCGCTGCAGAATGTGATCACCTCGAACCAGAGCTTTCATGCCGCCGGCGGCATCGCCGCCCAGACCGCATCGCTCTCAGACTATGCAGCCACCTTCTATCAGAATCTGGCCACCACATCGAACGGTATCACCGCCAATCAGACCACCCAGGACGATCGGCTGACCGAGGCCAATTCCCGCGTCTCGTCCAATTCGGGCGTCAATCTGGATGAAGAACTGACGTCGCTTTCCAGTTATCAGCAGGCTTATTCCGCCGGCGCGCGCATGCTGACGGTATTGGACCAGCTTTATCAGACCCTGCTCCAGATCCAGTAGCGTCAAAGGATTTTCCGCCATGACCGTTGATCGCATTTCCACCGCCGCCCAGACGGCCTATTTCCTGAGCCAGATTCAGAATGCCGGCGCTGCGCTGGACAAGACCCAGGCGCAGATCGCCTCGGGCGACAACGCCACCACCTATGCCGGCTTCGGCAGCCAGACCCAGGTTCTGACCGCCACCATTTCCGCCAATGCCCGCAACAGCGCCTATACCGACGCCACCAAGTTCGCCGTCACCCAGGTGAGCCTGCAGGATACGCAGCTCAGCAGCCTGTCGGACCTGGCCGCCCAGCTCAAGCAAGCCGTCGGCGACGCGGTCGCCAACAATGACGCGTCCAACTTGATGACCCAGGCGCAAAGCATCTTCGACCAGGCCAGCGCCATCCTGAATTCCAAGGACGCCAATGGCGATTATATCTATGCCGGCGGCCGGACCGACGTGGCGCCTGTGTCGGCGGACTCGCTGTCGGCGTTGCAGGCGCTTCCCGCGGTCTCCAACGCCTTCACCAACGGCACCCTGACGAAATCCGTGCAGGTGTCCGACGGCGTCACCGTCAATTATGGCGTGACCGCTTCGAACGTCGCCACCGGTCTGATGCAGGCGTTGAAAGACATCGCCGATTTCGATGCCGGCCCCAGCGGCAATCTCAATTCCGCCACCAGTCTTACCTCCGCCCAGAACACCTTCCTGACCAACGCCATCGATCAGGTCACCAATGTGGCGACCGATCTCAATTCGACGGTCTCCGCCAATGGTTATGTCGCCAACCGCCTCAGCGATGCCCAGACCCAGCAGACCTCGACCGACACACTCTACAAAGGCTTTATTTCCAATATCCAGGACACCAACATGGCCCAGGCAGCGACCCAGCTTTCCCTGAACCAGACCCAGCTTCAGGCGGCGCTGCAGGTCACGGCGGGCCTGCATCAGCTGTCGCTGCTGAATTACCTGCCGAGCACCGGCGTCACTGGTTAAACCAGCTTTTCTTGCGCTTTGGCGGGGCCGGTCCTATAGACCCGCCAATGAGCCCAACCCTCAAGCCGGGAACCCGCATTGTTGCTGCCATGTCCGGAGGAGTCGACTCCTCCGTCACCGCGGCGTTACTCAAACGTCAGGGTTACGACGTGGTCGGCATCACCCTGCAACTCTATCCGGAAGACAAGACGCCGGCGCGCAAGGGCGCCTGCTGCGCCGGCGCCGACATTTATGACGCCAAGCGTGTGGCCGAGACGCTCGCCATTCCGCATTATGTGCTGGATTACGAAAGCCGCTTCCGCAAGAACGTGATCGAAGATTTTGCCGACGCCTATGCGCGCGGGGAGACACCGATCCCCTGCGTGCGCTGCAATGAGCGGGTGAAATTCGCGGACCTGATGGATACGGCGCGCGAGTTGGGTGCCGAGGCTCTGGCCACCGGCCATTATGTCCGCCGCGTGGAGGGCGAGGGCGGCGCGGAGCTGCATGCCGCCGCCGACGCCAGCCGTGACCAGAGCTATTTCCTGTTCGCCACCACCAGGGCACAACTGGATTTCCTGCGCTTTCCGCTGGGCGATATGGAAAAGCGCGAGGTGCGCGCCATCGCCGCCGAGCTGGGGCTTGTCACCGCCGACAAGCCCGACAGCCAGGACATCTGTTTTGTGCCCAGCGGCCGTTACACCACCATCGTGGACCGCTTGCGCCCTGCGGCCGCGCGAGCCGGCGAGATCGTGGACCAGAGCGGCGCCGTGCTGGGCCGCCATGATGGCATCACCGGCTTCACTGTGGGCCAGCGCAAGGGGCTTGGACTTTCCGGCAATGAGGAGCCGCTGTTTGTGCTGAGGCTCGATGCCGCCAAGGCGCAAGTCGTGGTGGGCCCGCGCGCGGCGCTCGCATCCTCCACCATTCTTCTGAAAGACGTGAACTGGCTCACCGCGCCCAAGGCCGCGTTCGAGGCACGGGTCAAAGTCCGCTCCATGCGACCGCCGGTGGCCGCGACCGTGATCCCATTGTCCGGGGGCGCGGCGCGGGTGGAACTGGCGGCGCCGGAAGACGCCATCGCGCCCGGTCAGGCCTGTGTCTTTTATCAGCTAGATGGAAGCCGGGTTCTGGGCGGCGGCTGGATCACCGCACCGGCGCTGGCCACGGCGGCGGCGTGAGCGATCTGGGTTTGCGCTTCGGCCAACCGGCGGAGCGCGGGGCACTGGAAGAATTGCAGCGCCGCGCCTCGCTGATGCACGAGGCCTATCGCGAGGCGCTGCTGGCCAATCCGGATCTCATCGCGCTGCCGCGCTGGCAGCTGGAAGAAAATCGCGTCCGGGTGGCGGAGTTGGGCGGCAAGACGCTCGGCTTTGCGGCGGTGCTGCCGCGTGACGGCCAGACCTGCGATCTCGACGCTCTTTTTGTGGAACCTGATCACTGGAAACGGGGCATCGGCCGCGCCCTGATGGAGGACGCTTTTGTCCTGGCGCGCGCCGCCGGCGCCGAGGTGATGGAGGTTCTGGCCAATCCCTATGCCGACGGCTTTTACAACCGGCTGGGCTTTGTCCGGATCGGAACCGTGACCACGCCGCTGGGGATTGGCGGAAAAATGCGGCGGCTTTTGCGGCAAACTTGACAGTTGGGGGTGCGGAACCTAAATCCCGCCTCCCGCGGCCTTTTTTTATATGGGGCCGCCCGGTATGGCACCGTAGCTCAGCGGTAGAGCAGGGGAATCATAATCCCTTGGTCGGCGGTTCAAATCCGTCCGGTGCTACCATCAAATCTCGCGCGCCGGATGG
>Ga0265338_10004366_pt1 | contig 19136 bp, 21 predicted proteins | sample 42126metaG_FD_193579 | JGI IMG/M metagenome (GOLD analysis project Ga0265338, IMG submission 193579) | Rhizosphere microbial communities from Carex aquatilis grown in University of Washington, Seatle, WA, United States - 4-21-26 metaG | ecosystem: Host-associated > Plants > Roots > Rhizosphere...
CCGCTGGCAGCAGCTCGCGAACCTGCGCGCGCTGTACGCGTACATGTGGGCGCACCCCGGCAAGAAGCTGCTCTTCATGGGCGGCGAGCTCGCGAACCCGTGGGAGTGGGCGCACGAGGACGAGCTACCGTGGTGGCTGCTCGATCACACCGAGCATGCGGGGGTACGCGACCTGATGCGCGACCTGAACCGCATCTACCGCGAAGAGCCCGCGCTCTGGGAGGTCGACTTCTCGCACGAGGGCTTCCGTTGGATCGAGCCGAACGACGCGCTCAACAACGTGCTCGTCTTCGCGCGTGTGTCGAAGGACGGGACGCGCCAGGTCGTCTGCATCGCGAACCTCGCGCCCGTGCCGCGCGAGGGCTATCGCGTCGGCCTGCCGCTCGCCGGTGCGTGGACGGAGCTGCTCAACACGGACTCCACCTTCTACGGCGGCACCGGCGTCGGGAACCTCGGGCAGGTGACGGCGGAGCCGCGGCCGTGGCACGACCAGCCGTACTCCGCGCTCGTGACGGTGCCGCCGCTCTCCGTCGTGTGGCTCCGTCCCTCCGAACTCGACGCGCCGTAGCCCCATGTCGATGCAGGTCCTGCGGCCCTTCGGGGCCGTTCCGGTTGAGGAAGAGCTCGTCGAGTTTCGCGTCTGGGCGCCGGCCGCGTCGCACGTCGCCGTGCGCGTGCGCGGCGCGGAGCAGCCGCTCGAGGAGATCGGCGACGGGATCCACACCGCCGTCGTCGATGCGGCGGGTGGCGACGACTATCTCTTCGTCCTCGACGGCGAGGCTGCGCTGCCCGACCCGTGCTCACGCTGCCAGCCGGACGGGATCAAGGGGCCGTCGCAGGTCGTCGACACGACGCGCTTCGAGATCGCTCCAGGCCCGGAGCTGGGGCTCGACGAGCTCGTGCTCTACGAGCTGCACGTCGGCACGTTCACGCCGCGGGGCACCTTCGACGCCGTCGTGCCGCACCTGCGGCGGCTGCGGGACCTCGGTGTGACGGCGATCGAGCTGATGCCCGTCGCGACCTTCCCGGGCGAGCGCGGCTGGGGCTACGACGGCGTCTACGCGTATGCGCCTCACGCCGCGTACGGCGGGCCGGGCGGGCTCGCGCGGCTCGTTGACGCCGCACATCGCGAGGGGCTCGGCGTCCTGCTCGACGTGGTCTACAACCACATCGGTCCCGGTTCCGAGGCGATCGGCGCGTATGGCCCGTACTTCACCAGCCGCCACGAGACGTTCTGGGGCGCCGCGATCGACTACGCGCAGCGCGGCGTGCGCGAGTGGGCGATCCAGAACGCGATCATGTGGACGCGCGACTACGGGATCGACGGCCTGCGCCTCGACGCGGTGCACGCGATCTACGACGACTCGCCGGTGCATGTGTTGCGCGAGCTGCGCGATCGCGTCGACGGCCTCGTGATCAGCGAGATGGGCCTGGCGGACTTCCGGCCGCTCGAGGAGTGGCATCACGATGCGATGTGGCTCGACAACCTGCACCACCAGCTGCACGTGCTGCTGACCGGAGAGCGCGACGGCTACTACGCCGGGTTCGGATCCCTTGACGGCGTTGCGCATGAGCTCACGCGTCCCGAGCCGGAGCGTCTCGTCGTCTGCGCCCAGAACCACGACCAGGTCGGCAACCGTGCGACGGGTGACCGGCTGCCGCCCGATGCGCACCGCGTAGCCTTGGCGATCATGTTGTTCTCGCTCTCGACGCCGCTGCTCTTCATGGGCGAGGAGCACGACGAGCCGGCGCCGTTCCAGTTCTTCACGGATCACATCGATCCGTTGATCGCCGACGCGACACGTGAGGGACGCAAACGCGAGTTCGCGGCGTTCGCGTCGTTCGCCGGCGAGGAGGTGCCCGATCCACAGGCGCCGGCCACGTTCGAGCGCTCGCGCATCTCGCAACCGGCCCCGGATCCGTTTTACGCCGAGCTGATCCGCCTCCGGCGCGAGTTGCCACGCGAGCTCGACGTCGCCGTCGACGGGCGCGTGCTGACGCTGCGCCGCGGACACGCGACGCTCGTCGCCGACTTCGACGCGCACACCGTGGAGCTGCACGACCGGCGTCGGCTCGACGGAGCCGGCCGAGGAGCGCAGGCGCCGGCTTGGCCGGCGCCGGAGCGGGAAAAGTGAATCGGCAGGTGTGGCCGGGCGAGCCGTTCCCGCTCGGCCCGGACTGGGACGGCGAGGGCACGAACTTCGCGCTCTTCACCGAAAACGCGGAGCGCGTCGAGCTCTGCCTCTTCGACGAGCACGGGGCGGAGGAGCGCATCGAGCTGCACGAGCGCACCGCGTTCAACTGGCACTGCTACCTCCCGGGCGTCGGGCCCGGCCAGCGGTACGGCTATCGCGTCCACGGCCCGTACGACCCGAAGTCCGGCCGCCGCTTCAACGCGGCGAAGCTCCTGATCGACCCGTACGCGAAGGCGATCGACGGCGCGGTCGACTGGCGTGCAGCGAACACGTTGCCGTACGTCCCCGGGGGCGGTGACGACGCCGACCTGACGATCGACACGACGGACTCGGCACCGGCGATCCCGCGCTCGCTCGTGATCGACCCCGCCTTCGACTGGGAGGACGACGACTGGACGCGGCCGCGTACGCCGTGGCACCAGACCGTGATCTACGAGATGCACGTCAAGGGCTTCACGAAGCTGCGCGAGCAGGTGCGCGAGGACTTGCGCGGCACCTACGGCGGTCTGGCGAGCGCGGGCGCGATCGACTACCTCAAGTCGCTCGGCGTGACCGCGGTCGAGCTCTTGCCCGTGCACCACATCGTCGACGAAGGCTTCCTGCACGATCGCGGGCTCACGAACTACTGGGGCTACTCGACGATCGGCTATCTCGCGCCGCACTCGCTCTACTCGGCGACCGACGATCAGGTGCGCGAGTTCAAGGGCGTCGTCAAGGCGCTGCATCGCGCGGGGATCGAGGTGATCCTCGACGTCGTCTACAACCACACGGCGGAGGGCAACCACCTCGGCCCGATGCTGAGCTTCCGCGGCGTCGACAACCAGAGCTACTACCGGCTCGTGCCGGGCGACCTGCGCTTCTACATGGACTACACCGGGACGGGCAACACGCTCAACCCCGTGCACCCGACGGTGCTGCGGCTGATCATGGACTCGCTGCGGTACTTCGTGACCGAGTGCCACGTCGACGGGTTCCGGTTCGATCTCGCGTCGGCGCTCGCGCGCGAGTTCTACGAAGTCGACCGCCTGTCGGCGTTCTTCGACATCATCCACCAGGACCCGATCCTCTCCCAAGTGAAGCTGATCGCCGAGCCGTGGGACGTCGGCCCCGGCGGCTACCAGGTCGGGAACTTCCCGATCCTCTGGTCGGAATGGAACGGCATCTACCGCGACACGATGCGGGACTTCTGGCGCGGACGCGCGCCGTTGCGCGACTTCGCCTCGCGGTTCGGCGGCTCGGCCGACCTGTACCAGACCGACGGTCGGCGGCCGTTTGCGTCGGTCAACTTCATCACGGCGCACGACGGGTTCACGTTGCGCGACCTCGTCTCGTACAACGACAAGCACAACGAGGCGAACGGCGAGTCGAATCACGACGGCACCGACGACAACCGCTCGTGGAACTGCGGCGTCGAAGGCGAGAGCGACGATCCGTCGGTGGCCCCGCTGCGTGCGCGCCAGCAGCGCAACTTCCTCGCGACGCTGCTCCTCTCGCAGGGTGTCCCGATGCTGCTCGGCGGCGACGAGATCGGGCGCACGCAGCATGGCAACAACAATGCCTGGTGCCAGGACAACGAGCTCTCGTGGATCGACTGGGCCTCGTCGGACGAGGAGCTTCGGACGTTCACGCACCGGCTGATCGAGCTGCGCCGCGCGCACCCGGTCTTCCATCGCACGAAGTTCTTCGACGGAACCGGCGAGCACCTGCCCGACGTCTGGTGGATGCGGCCTGACGGCCGCCGCATGACGCGCCGCGACTGGGACAACACCGAGTCGCGGGCAATCGGCGTGTTCCTGAACGGCGACGAGCTCGGAGCGGAGACGCCTCACGGCGAGGAGCTGCGTGACGACTCGTTCCTGCTCCTCTTCAACGCGTTCTTCGAGGAGATCACGTTTCGCCTGCCCGCACGGCGCTTCGGCACACGCTGGGAGCTCGTCCTGTCGACCGGCAACTGCCAGTGCGAGCGCCCCACACCGGGCGCGGACGTCGTGGTCGAGTCGCGCTCGCTCGCGCTCTTCCGGCGTCTGTGAGAGCCACCTACCGCCTGCAGCTGACGCCGGAGTTCGGGTTCGCCGAGGCGCGCGAGCTCGTCCCGTACCTGCGCGACCTCGGGATCTCGCATCTGTATCTCTCCCCGTCGCTGCAGGCGCGCGAAGGCTCGCAGCACGGCTACGACGTCGTCGACCCGCGGCACATCTCCGAGGCGCTCGGCGGCGAGGACGAGTTCCGGAAGCTCGCCGGCGCGGGGCTCGGCGTGATCCTCGACATCGTCCCGAACCACATGGCGGCGGTCGACGAGAACCCGTTCTGGCGCGACCTCGAGCTGCGGCAGATGTTCTTCGACGTCGACCTGCGGACCGGCTTCCATCGCCGCTTCTTCGACGTGAGCGACCTCGGCGGCCTCAAGCAGGAGGACTGGGAGGTCTTCTGGGCCACCCATGCGAAGGTGATCGAGCTCGTGCGCGAGGGCGTGGTCGACGGGGTTCGCGTCGACCATCCGGACGGCCTCGCGAACCCGACCGAGTACTTCGAGCGGCTGCGCGACGCCGGCGTCGAGCACGTGTGGGCGGAGAAGATCCTCGAGCCGGGGGAGGAGCTGCGCGACTGGCACGTCGAGGGGACGACGGGCTACGAGTTTCTGAACGACGTGCTCGCGCTCTGCGTGAACGCCGAAGCCGAAGTTGAGCTCACCGCGCTGTACGAGGAGTTCACCGGCGACACGCGGCACTTCGAGGACATCGCGTCGCTCGCGAAGCTCGAGGTTGCGGTCAACATCTTCGAGCCCGAGCTTCGGCGGCTCCACCAGGAGATCGAGCTCGAGAACCTGCCGCTCGCGCTGGCCTCGTTCTCCGTCTATCGCACGTACATCGAGCCCTACTCCGGGGCCGTCGAGGAGGCGGACCGCGTCGAGATCGGCCGCGCGAACGTGAACGAGGAGCTACGGCGCATCCTGTTCCTGCAAGCGCCCGGCAACGAGGACTTCGTTGTTCGTTTCCAGCAGACGACGGGCCCGGTGATGGCGAAGGGCGTCGAGGACACGGCGTTCTATCGCTACTTCAGGCTCGCCGCGCTGAACGAGGTCGGAGGCAGCCCGGAACGCTTCGGGCTCAGCGTTGCCGACTTCCACGCGGCGAACGCCGCGCGCGCGGAGCGCTTCCCGCTGCACATGCTGACGACGTACACGCACGACACGAAGCGCTCGCCGGACGTGCGGTCGCGCATCGCGGCGCTCTCGTGGCTGCCGCGCGAGTGGGACGAGCGCGTGTACGCGTGGCACGAGGAGCTCGGCGGCCTTGACGATCCGCGCGAGGAACTGCTCGTCTACCAGACGCTGGCCGGTGCGCTCCCGATCGAGCGCGAACGGCTCGATGCGTATCTCGAGAAGGCGCTGCGCGAAGGGAAGGTGAACACGAACTGGCTCGCGCCCGACGCGGCGCACGAGCGCTCGGTCCAGGAGTTCGCGGCGCGCGCCGCGGCGCTGCTCGAGGGCGATCCCTTCCTCGACCGCGTGCGCGCGATCGGACGCAGGCTTGCGCTGACGCAGCTCCTGCTCAAGCTGACCTCGCCGGGCCTGCCGGACATCTATCGCGGCGACGAGCTGGAGGATCTCTCGCTCGTCGACCCCGACAACCGCCGGCCCGTCGACTGGGACGCGCGCCGCGCAGCCTTGCGCGCGTTGCAAGCGGGTGCCGTGCCCGACGATGCGACGGTCAAGCTCTACGTGATCTGGAAGACGCTCGCGCTGCGCGCGGAGCGCCCCGAGGCGTTCGCCGGGCTGTACGAGCCGGTCGACGCGGGCGCGGGGGTGTGCGCGTTCGTGCGCGGTGGCGAGGTGATCGTCGCAGCAAGCGTGCGCCCGGACGCGACCGTGCACCTGCCCGCAGGCTGGCGCGACGTGCTCGGCGTCGAGGGACTAGCTCTCGGTGTCCGGTGACCAGCGGGCGAAGCGCGGGTCGATGTCGTCCGGCGTCTCGAACGGCTGCGGCTGGTGCGGCTGGTTCGGCTGGATCTGCTCGACCGCGCGTGCCGGCGCAGCTGCGAGCCGGTCGAGCGAATCGCTGATGTCCTGCGTGACGCGCTTGAGCGCCGCGCTCAGTCCCGCGCGCAGGCCGAGCAGCTGCTCGACCTGGAGCTGCAGCTCACCGACCTGACGAAGCCCCTCGGTGCGCAACGCGGCGGAACGCTGCTCGGCCTCGCCGACGATCTGGTGTGCGCGGCTCGAAGCCTCCCGCTCGACCTGCTCGCGCCGCTCGCGCACCTCGTCGAGCGCGCGCGACAGGTCGGCTTCGCGCTGCCGGAACGTCTCGATGCGGCGGTGCAGCTCCGTGATCTCCGTTTGCATCGCGTTCGCACGGGCCTTTGTCGCGTTCAGCTCGTGGGTCAGGTGCTCCTGGGCGAGGGTGGCGCGGGCGACCGCCAGCTCGACGTCGCCCTGCCGGTAACCGCGGAGCCAGGCCCGCCGGAATTTCGTCTCTTCGAACATGTGCCAAAGGGTACTACGCGGAGGGGGTGGTTCCTTTAGTCGACACTGGTTCGTGTCGGCCAGCTACCCTCGCCCACGGCGGGGTCGGGGTGCCGCAGCCCCGGCCCCGCCATAGAATCCGGGGGTGCCGGTCGATCTCAGCGAGCAGGCGCGCCTGGCACGGGAGATCGCGACGGAATGGGGTCTGGAGCTCGGCGAGCCCTTCGCTTTCGCCCAGTATTCCTATGTCGCGCCCGTCGGCGACGACGAGGTGTTGAAGGTCGCGTGGGCCGGCGACGAGGAGTCGCTGCACGAGGACGCCGCGCTCGAGCTCTGGGACGGCAACGGCGCAGTGCGCGTCCACCGTTCCGACCGCTCGCGGCGCGCCCTGCTCGAAGAGCGCGCCGTCCCGGGCAGCGACATCTCCGACCTGCCGGACGACGAGGCGACCGCGATCGCGGTCGACATCGCGACGCGTCTCTGGCGACGCGCGGGCGCGCCGTTCCGTCCGGTCGCAGACGACGTCCCGCGCTGGCTCGCAAACGACGTCAGCTCGCTCACGCCGTATGCGCGCGAGTTGTGGGACGCTTTCGACCCGGGCCAGGACTGGCTCGTGCACGGCGACTTTCACCATCACAACATCCTTCGCCACGGCGAGCGTTACGTCGCGATCGATCCGAAGCCGTACCTGTCCGATCGCGAGTACGACCTCTTTTCGTATCTGCGTAATCCGCACTCGTACCGGATGACCGACCGCGAGCTGACGGAGCGGCGCATCGCGGCCTTCGTCGCCGCGGGGCTCGACGACCGGCGGATCCGGATCTGGGCAATCGTCCGCGGTTCCTACCTCACGGACGACGCGGAAGAGCTCGCCCTGCTCAGTAGCTTGCTCGACTAGATCAGTAGCTTCCGGCAGCCGGGCTTGACGTAGTTTCACGTACCCTCCGGGCCGTGGCCACCGTCTATCCGGCTATGCAGCTCGAGTGGGACACGCCGCTCTACCAGCAGGCGCTGACCCAGCTCGACCGCGCGCTCGAGCTCGCCGACGTGCCGGACTTCGTGGCCAGCCGCCTGCGCGCCCCCGAGCGCGCGGTGATCCTGACGCTGCCGGTGCAGATGGACGACGGCAAGTACGGGATGTTCCCGGCCTACCGCGTCCAGCATTCGACCGTGCTCGGCCCGACGAAGGGCGGCGTTCGCTACGACCTGGCCGTCGACCTCGGCGAATGCGCCGCGCTCGCGATGTGGATGACGTGGAAGTGCGCGCTCCTGCGCCTGCCGTACGGTGGTGCGAAGGGCGGCGTTCGTTGCAACGCCGCCGAGCTCTCGCAGGTCGAGCTGTCGCGCATCACACGCCGCTTCACCGCGGAGCTCGCGCCGTTCATCGGACCGGAGCTCGACATTCCGGCGCCGGACATGGCGACGAACGAGCAGACGATGGCGTGGATGATGGACACGTACTCGATGCAGAAGGGCTACGCCGTGCCGGAGATCGTCACCGGCAAGCCGGTCTCGATCGGCGGCTCGCTCTTCCGGCACGAGGCAACCGGAGCCGGCGTCGTCATGTGCGTCGAGCGCGCGTGCCAGCGGCTCGGCTGGCCGCTCTCGAAGCAGCGCTGCGTCGTGCAGGGATTCGGCAACGTCGGCGGCATCGCCGCGACGGAGCTGCACGACCGCGGGGCGACCGTGATCGGCGTCTCCGACATCTCCGGCGGCGTGTTCGCGCCGGACGGGCTCGACATTCCGACGCTGCACGCGTACGTCGCCGAGCACGGATCGCTCGAGGGCTACGACAAAGGCGTCCAGCGGATCACGAACGAGACGCTGCTCGAGCTCGAGTGCGACATCCTCGTGCTCGCAGCGCGCGAAGACCAGGTGACCGGTGCGAACGCAGGCAACCTCCGCTGCAAGCTGATCGCCGAGGGCGCGAACGGCCCGACCTCGAACGAAGGCGACCGCATCCTCGCCGAGCGCGGCATCCCGATCCTGCCCGACATCCTCACGAACGCGGGCGGTGTCACCGTCTCGTACTTCGAGTGGGTGCAGGACCTCGGCCGGCTCTTCTGGGACCGTGACGAGATCCGCCGCCGGCTCGCCGACAAGATGGACGACGCGTTCGATCGCGTCTGGGACGTCTCGCAGGAGCGCGGCATCCTCTTGCGCGACGCCGCGCTGGTCGCCGCGATCCACGAGGTCTCCGGCGCGCTCGAGGCGCGCGGCGTCTACCCGTAGCCGTGACCGAGCAGCCGCTCCTCGTGAGAGACGCGATGGTCTCCGATCCGCTGGCGCTCGACGCCGGCGAGACCGCCCAGGCCGCTGCGCAGGTGCTCTCGCGGCCCGAGGTGCGCGCGGTGTTCGTCTGCGCCGACGCGAAGCTCGTCGGTGTGATCACGCGGAAGACGCTGGTCACCGGAGTCGTCGCACCGGGGCTCGATCCGACGACGACGAAGCTCGGCGAGATCGCCGAGGAGCCGAACGCCACCATCGACGGTTCGGTTCCGCTCGGCGATGCGTTCGCATTTCTCGAGGACAAGGACTATGAGCGCGTGCCCGTCGTCGAGGACGGCAAGCTCGTCGGCGTGCTCTCGCGCTCGGTGGTCCAGCGGCGGCTCGCCGAAGACGAGCCGCCGGTCGACCAAGACCTTTAACTAGGCCGCGGCCTCGAACGGGGCGGCCGCCGCGAGCAGCGTCTCGAACGCCTCGCGGAGACCCTGCCGGACGTCGTCGTCGGCCAGGCGGCCGTTCTCGTCGAGCTTCTCGTGCGCGTGCCCGACGGCCAGCTCGGCCTCGGCGACACGCGCGCCCATCGTGCCGAGCACCTTGCGCAGCTCCGCGCCGGCCCACACGCCGCCGAAGGCGCCGGCGCTCGAGCTGATCACCGCGACGGGCTTGTTGCGGAACGCGTTGGTCGCGACCGGGCGCGAGGCCCAGTCGAGCGCGTTCTTGAGCGCGCCCGGGACGGACGCGTTGTACTCGGGCGTTGCGAAGAACACGGCGTCGACCTCGCGAACGAGCTCCCGGAGCGCGTCGACCGCGACGGGCGCCGGGACGACGTCGTCGTCCTGGTCGTACGGCGGGATCGCCTTCAGGCCGTCCCAGAGGATCACCTCGACGTCCTCCGGCGCCTCCTCGCGCAGGGCGCGGAGGAGGGCCGTGGAGTTCGAGGCGGCTCTGAGCGAACCGCTGATCGCGAGGACGCGCATCGCTTACGCCTCCTGGGCGACCAGGGTGAGCTCGGCCTTGAGGGTGACCTCGTTGGAGAGCGCGGGCTCGCCGTTCGGGAGCGGCATGTTCCAGTTGATGTCGAACTTCGTGCGGTCGACCGTCGTCTGCAGCTTCAGACCGACGCGGGTCGCGCCGAAGTGGTCGACGGCGGGGCCGACGATCGTGCCCGTGAGGACGGCCGGCTGCGTGATCCCCTTGATCGTGATCTCGCCGGCGATCTCGACGGCGTCGCCGTCGCGCTGCACGGGGCCCGAGAAGCTGACGACCGGATGACGCTCGGCGTCGAAGAACTCGGGCGAGAGCAGGTGGGCCGTGAGGTTCTCTTCCTTTGTCTGGATGCTCGCGATGCGGGCCGAGCCGGCCAGCTTGCCGTCGGCGAGCGTCGAGTCGAAGTCGGTGACCGCTCCGCCGAACGTTGCGACGGCGTAGGGGACCTCGAAGGCGACGCTGGAGTGGACGGTGTCCGCTTGCCAGGTGCCGGTGGGGATCCCGGTCTCCGTCTGGGTGATGGTGCTCATTTCTTGCTCCTTCGCTAGAAACTTGATGACGCAAGTAACGTAGCAGAAGAAAGTTGCGAGCGCAAATATCTACCTCAGCAGCACGTATAGGCGCCCGGTGGGGCGTCTCCTTCGGCCGGCGCGGGCAACGCCGCGGCCTCGAGCGCGACGCCGTCCAGGAGGTCGCGCTCGGAAGGCGCGATCCGGTCGAGCCCGAGCTGGAGGAGTACCTCGCGCACGACGAGCACGCCGGCGGCGATCACGTCGCTGCGGTCCGGTTCGAGCAGGCGGGCGCGGCGCTCCTCGTCCGTCGAGGTGCGGAGCCAGTCGAGCACCCCGGCGATCCCGTCGAGCGTGACGGCATCCATTGCCGCGAGCTCGGCCGTCGTCCCGTCGACGCCGACGAGGCGCTCGGCTGTCAGCTCCGGCAGGTGCGAGCGGACGTCCGCGGCGATCGCGTCCCAGTCGCCGCCGTGACGCTCGGTGAGCCGCACCGAGCCGATGTTCATGCTCGTGCGGAAGCTCTCGCTGATCAGCTCGGTCGAGCCGCCGCCGACATCGACGACGACCGTGCCGGGCTCGAGCGGGCCGACGCCGCGCAGCGTCATCGCCGCCTCCTCGTCGCCGGTGAGGAGGCGAGTCGCGAACCCGTACGACCACTCGACCTCGCCGAGGAACGCCTCGCCGTTCTCGGCGTCGCGCACCGCGCTCGTCGCAACCGCCAGCGTCCGCTCTGCGCCGAGCTCCTCGAGCTCGCGGCGGTAGTCCGAGAGCACGTTGCGCACGCGCGCGACGGGGACGGGCAAGAGGCGGCGCCGCTTGTCGACGCCTTCGCCGAGGCGGGTGATGCGCGTGCGGCGCAGGATCTCGTCGACGCGGCCGTCCTCGACGTCGGCGACGAGCAGGCGGGTGGCGTTCGTGCCGAGGTCGATCGCGCCGACGCGCGTCACTTGGTCGGCACGGCGCCGCGGAAGCGGGCGAACGTGCCGCGCGCCTTGTCGGCCGCGGAGCGGAGCAACGCGAGCTCCGCCAGGGAGGCCTGGAGGTGCTCGGTCGCCCTCGTAAGACGCTCGGCATTCGCGGTCAGCGCTGTCGCGTGCTCCTCCGCGGTTGCTGCAGAGCGCATCACGCTGTCGAGCGCAGAGGCGATCGCGCCGGTGAACGAGCGGAAGCTGCGCCACGCCTTCAGCGCCCGCAGTCCGAGGATCGCGGGCGTCGCGACGAGCGCGACGAGCAGGAAGGCGAGCGCGATCCAGAGTGCTGTGGCCACGCCGTCATGGTAACGGGAGGCGCTCGGTTTCTGGCTTTCCGAAACGCTTTCGCGCGCCGTGGCGGGGCACTTTCGCGCCGGGCCGGTGCTACAATCCTCGCTGCGTCGCGGGGTGGAGCAGTCAGGTAGCTCGCCGGGCTCATAACCCGGAGGTCGCAGGTTCAAATCCTGCCCCCGCTATCAACGAGTTCCTGCGACCGGCCGCCTTGAGCGGCCGTTCGTCTTCAAGGATCTCGGCGAGTTCGGGAAAGACAGTGACTGAGAGCTTCAGAGTCTTGTCGAGGTGGTTGTACCTCGCCTCGAGGTCGAAGGCCTCGAAGAGTTCGGCAAGTTCTTCGTCTGAGTAGCTGAGCAAAGCCGGCCGCAGATCTGGAAGGGTCTTGAGAATGTCGGCAAGCCCCGGCGCAGACCTGGTGGGGGTCTCACCCTCGGTGGTCGCGAGCGTCGCCTCGAGACTGATCTTGCGCTTGTGGAGTTCCTCGATCCGACGCTCGGCGGCGAGGATGACGGGATGGTTCGGGTTGTCGTACTTCTCGAAGACAAGCACTTGGCGATCAATGGCCTTCTGCATTTCCTCTACGTCTGCACGTAGGAGCGTGGCCTTCGCGGCGCGGTCGTTGGGGTCAGGTTCGTCGGTCTTTTCGATTTCGCTGCGCAGGCGTGTGACGGCCTCCGGCGAGAAGACGCGTTCGGCCAGAAAGTCGATCGCCTCGTCGACGAAGACGCGTTCCTTGACCTGCAGACTGCCCGGGTGCCCGGTCGCCTTTTCGGCCGCTTTGCCGCGCCCTGACGCCCAGAGACAGCGCATGTAGTTCTCACCCTTCTGGTGCGAACCCTGCATGCGGTGAGTGCAGACATCGCAGATGCAGCGGCCGCGCATCGGATAGAAACGGGTGCCCCGTCCCCTTGCTGACGGGGCGTGCTGCTGTAGACCGCCGACCTTGGCGACGTTTTCATTCCCGCGGGCGCGCGCCTCGACGGCGTCGTAGAGCTCCCGGCTGACAAGCGCTTCGTGGGTTGGCTGGTCGCTCCAGACCCATTGCTGCCGCGGGCGAAGTGTGGGGCGACCGCGGCGCTTGTCATGGCGATTCCAGACGTTGAAACCGGTGTATTTGGGATTGCGCAGGATCGCCTGGACGGTCGCCTTCGACCAGCAAGCACGAAGCTGGTTCATGTCCTTCTTGTTCCGCTTCGGCGGCGGGTAGCGATCAAGATCGCTGTTCAACCGGTCGACGATCTCGCCAAGCCCGTAACCGTCGATGCAGTACCAGTTGAAGATCTGGACGACAACGGGGCCGCAGATTGGACAGACGACGAGCCGGGTCTTCGTGGCCCCCTCGGCGGCTTTGTGCGGGTTGGGGTGCGGGTGGTGTTCACCGCGGTAGCCGTACGCGATCGGCCCGCCGGAGTGCCATCCCTGGTGGACGCTCTCTTCCATGCCTTTACGGCTCTTCTCGAGAAGGTCGGCGACATAGAACTCAGCGATGCCTTGCTTCACGCGGCGGGTCAGGATCGCCGTTGCGTTCAAGTTCACGGGCTCGTCGCACGCGAAGATCGGGATGTCGAAGCACAACAGATCGCGCTCGATCCCGGTCGAATCAGCCGTTGAGCGAGAGAGCCGATCAATCGACTCGACGACCACAGCATCAATCTCGCCCGTGCGCGCGAACTCCAGCAATTCAGGCAGGCCGCCGTCGCGCGGAGTGTCAATCCCATAGAGAGAGCCATCAGCGCCGTGACCGCGCAGACCGAGTGCCATGCGCCCACTCTCGATGTCCCAGCAGGACTTGACGATCTGCCAACCATGCTCGGACGCGAAATCAGATACCCCGCGATACTGACGCGGGATCGACAGGGACGGATCCTGCTTTTCCTTATCTGACACACGGCCCAGGAACCCGATCCGCAGGACCCCGTCGAGCTGCAGGCCGCTGGCGAGGCTAAGCAGCGAGCTCATCGGATTCCTTCGACGCCAGGTCGGCGGCGCGCCAGAGCAAAGAGCGAAGTGCGTGGATCTGCAGGCGGTGACCAAGGTCGTCCTCTGCACTCAGAGAGACGATGGTCGTTGCGACCTCGAGCCGCGGCTGCGTGGGTTCTTCTGGTGTCACCCACGGACGCTAGGTGCGCTGACTCATCGGGACGGCCGTTTTCGCAAGGCGCACCACAATGAATCTTGTCCACGATCGGAGACGCCAAGACGGTGATGAGCATTAGATCATCATACAGCTCGCCTTAGTGGCTCTTGTCATCGCCGCTGACCACGGCTGGGTAGAGCGCCATCGGGCTTCGCGATCCCGCCCTACACGCCAGGCAGGTTGTCGGATCCTCATCGTCAACCCTTTGTCGGGCTCCAGCCGCCGCGCATGCGCACGAACGTCTCCGTGTCTTCGCGCATCTCGCCGGGCGGCTGCGGCCGGGCGGCGTAGTGCTCGATGTCGTCCTCGCAGCGCAGGACCAGGAGCGTCGGCGGCAGCGATGTCTCGCCTGTCTTGCCCGGCCAGGGCGTCGGCACGCCGTCTTCCCAGCTGTCGCCGTTGATGATCGTCCGCGCCGATCCGGGCGTGTCGAGCTTGTGCAGCAGGGCGAGCAGGTTGCGCCGCGACAGCGTGACCTCGATCTGCCGCTCCCGTTCGCCTGTGGTCACGTGGACGCGTGCCATTACCGAGCCGCCGCGCTCTTCGGGAGTTCCGTCACGACCGGTGCGGGGACACGACGGGAGCCGCCGACCGACATGCCAAGCGCCGGGTGTGTCGCCAGGAGGCCGGGCGGCCATTTGTCGTCTCCGCCTTGGATCGAAACAGTGATCCTCTGCAGATCGGTCATTCCTGTGCCCGCCGGTCCAACTCAGCCCGCAGCATCTGCACTGCGAGCGCGACGCACGAGATCACTTCGTCGTGGCCGCCGCTGCTGTTGTCGTTCCACACGGCGAGCCGCAATACGGCTTGGCCGGGCGTGATCGGTTGCAGTGACGAGTGCTTTGCCCGGAGCTTGTCGGCGCGACGAGCGCGCTGCGGGTTGAGCGAGCGCTCGACAAACGCGAGCGCGGATCCGGCGAGCATCCAGCTCGCCGGGGCGCGTGTGATCTCGATCGGCACCTGGCCGCCGAGGTAGTCAACGGAGGCGATCTCGATTTCGTAGCCCCTTGTCAGGCCCTGATGCAACAGCTCACCAAGCAGGCAACGGCTAGTCGCGACGCCCGCGACCACTTCTAGGATCGGACCGTCGATCGGCTCGCCCTCCCGATCGCAGGCGAGGGCGCCTCTGCACCAGTGCGCCGGATCGACCAGCGCGTCGAAGACGCCGACGAGCAGCTCGACCGCCCGTCTGATCGAAGGCGTCGATGCGTCAAGCAGACCGTTCTCAGGCATACGAGACCCTCACTCGATGTGCCACGGGAGAACGGGCGCCGAGGCGATGTCTCTCAGCGAGCTCCTCGTTCATGTCCGGTCCTCTTGCCGCGGAAAGGGGACGCCGTCGGGATGCTCACGAACAAAGATCCCCGAGTCGGTTTCCAGTCCGCAGTACGCGCACGTCTCGACGCTCGCGTCGGCTATCCGCACTGGGATGCGGCCAGGGCAGCGTCGCGACCAGCAGGCTTCGCAGATCGGCTGGTTCCAGTTCATGACGAGCGCGGCGCTCTGCGCGCGATTTCCCGGTCGGCGAAGACGACAGCGTGGTCCAGCGCCTGCAAGACCTCCGCGTGGGTAAGGACGTCGTTGAGCAGCGCGCTGGTGAGCATCTGGCGAATGTTCGGCCCTCGGATTTCAGGCCAAGGGAATGGCCGCTCGGTGGGCTGCTGCTCGGCCGCGGCTTCCTGCAGGGCGGGGAGGGAGAGCATGCCGAGTATGAGCAGGCGGATCGCGGCGAGCACTCCGGGCGGTGCCGTCATGTCCGGTGCGGCTGGTGTCGCGATCGTGACTTCGATCTCTGTGCCGTAGCGCAGGAAGGCGCTACGCAGGATCTGAGCGGTGGCGCAACGACGACGCACGACCCTGTCGTCGTTGATCCGCGCGAAGGGGAGTCTTCGGCTTCGGACGTCGCGCGCCCAAGCACGCCGGGTGAAGCGCGACCGGTCGGCGAGCGCCTTGCGCGTGTCGAGGATCAGCAGGCGCGCTTGCCGGAGGGTGCGGTCGCTGAACCTGCTGAGTCCGGGGAACCCTTCAGGCGTCTGCTCGCTCGGGTCGCTCATGGGTACTCCTTGCGAGGGCCTGGGCCGTGGTGGTTAACGTCGTTCATAGTAAAGTGATCATAGTATGATCACTTTACTGGACGTCTGCAACCCCTTCCGCTCTGGTCTTTACAGTTCGGCGAGTGACACGGAAGGCGCTGGTCGGCTCCGCCGAGCTCCCCGAGCTCTTGGGCGTCTCCCGTCCCACAGCCACCAGGTACGCGAGACGGGTCGGCTTCCCGCAGCCACTCGAACGTCTTGCGTCAGGCCCGGTGTGGGCGCGGGTTGATGTTGAGCGATGGGCGAAGGCGAACCTCCCCCTACGCCGCGGTCGTCCTCCTCGCTCCCGCTGAGGCCCTCTGCTGGCAGTTCGCTAGCGGCTCGATCACTTGCCGTGAGTCCAGCTCGCAACCTCGACCCGCCTGACTGCGGGGTTCCACCCTTTCGTGGTCGTTCGGTCGCGGAATCCTCTGGAGGGCCTGAACGTTGTGCCCGTCCGATTTCGCAGTCGTTCGGGACCGTACGTGTCGTGCGGCGGCGGGCGGTGGCTCGCGTTGACGAACGCGCGTAGCCAGCTCTGGCCGGTCGGCTGCATGCGCCCTTAACCGCGGCTCGTGTGTTGGCGCTCGTCGAAGGTCGCGTCGGCGAACGGCTGCATACAGTCGTGGCCACGAGCACGCTGAGCGTCACACGCAGAAACCAGAGGAGGATTAATCCCTTCGGTCAATAGGCGGCACGGTCAACGCCAACCAGCATCCCTTCTTGTCAATGTAAAAGCGCGGAGAAAGGCGGCACTCTCCGCAGAAGGGAGACGATCTCATGTCCAGGACGCGCATCATCGTCGCCGCCGCTGTGACCCTCGCGGTCGCGGGCATCCTTGCTGCAGTCTCGGTGGCGGACTCCGGCTACCCGACGTATCCGTCGCAGGCGAGCTCGACCGTACAGCTCAAGTCGGGGTCAGGAGCTGGCACCAGCCAGCCGGGCGTAGTAACGCCCAACGACACCGAGGTTCTCCTCTGCTCGGCGCCAACCGCGATCGGCTCGAACGCGCAGCACACGCAGGTCCTCACGTACATCTACGTCTCGTACTGCGCACTGAACGGGGTTGTGCTTTCCGCAGGCGAGTGGGACGGCACGTCGAGCATCTACCTCTACTACCTCAATCGCGCCGACAAGCAGTGGTACCAGGTCGCCAGCACGCGTGGCCTCGCCGAGTCGCCCGGTTCGAAGATCCAAACCGGCTGCGGAGCGGGCGTCGCTTACAAGTCGCTCGTCAGCGCGACGGTCACCTCGGACACCGGGGTTGTGGCGTACAACGCAGGCGTCGACGGGCCGATCACCTGCTAGGTGCAAGTGTTCTGTGGAGCACGGTTACCGTTCCGTGCTCCACGGAACAACAGACACATGATGGAGATCATTCGCATTGCTCCGATAACCAGCCTGGCTCCCCAAGAGCGGCGGACGCTGGACGAACTCCTCGCGAGCCTTGAGGACAAGCGCGCAGCCGACGACATGAGCATCTACGTCCTCAACGACGGGGGTCTACGGAGGCGCGTCATCGCTCCCACCGATCCCACAGCGACTCTCGGCGCGCACGTCCGAGATTTCGGTCACTTCAACGCGTCGATCCTCTATCTGTCCTCCTCGGGAGAGACGCCCGAAGACATCTCAGTCGCCGATCGACTCGTCATTGAGAGCCGCCCCGACCCGTAGGCGCGTAGAGGTTCATTCCTGGCGCGGGCGATTGCTCCATCTGTTCTGGAGCGCGAACCCTGCTACTCGTCCCGCTCCCACGGCCGCGGAACGTTCCCTGTCGCCTTCGGTATCGGTCCGGCTGTGTCACGCGCCGCGTGCCCGGCTGTCGTCAGAGCGACTCGTACGTGATCGAGGTCGACGTTCTCGGAGCGGAGATCTTCGTACTCGGCGATCGCGGCGCGCGAATCGTCGTCTGACATCCGCGGCCGATCGCCTCGCTCACCCGGGTACTCGTCTTCAGGATCACGGAAGAGTTCGATCAGTCCGTCGTCAAGCAGGCGACGAAGGACGGATGCAGTCACGAAGAGAAGCGATGCCTCGTCGGGCAACTCGGCGTACAGCTGAACCTTCCCGCCCGCGTGCGCCAGCGGCTCGGCTCCGGCGAAGTGATCAAGCACAACGAGCTCCAACGGGCTGAGCTTTCCCACCCGCTCAGCATAGGCCGCGCTTCAGGGTGCATCACGGAACACTGGGCCAGGCGTGCGTCCTCGTCTTAGGTGGAACTGTTCACGGGTTCGATCAGGTGAGCCGCAAACCAAGCCTGCGTTCGGAGCTCGGCGAACCACACATTGATCGCGTAGTCCTCCTCGTCAGCGCCGATCACATCGCTAACGCGTGATTTCGAGGGCATCGTCTCGCCCATTACCTCGCCCGAGAGGCCCGCGTACCCCAGAGCCTCGGTCTCGTGCGTTGGACGAATCCGAACGAGATCGACCTCGAACTTCTCCTCGTGACCGAGTCGCTGGACAGCTAAGCCGTCGATGATCTCGATCTCGTCATCGTTTTCGCCATCCATCACTCAAATCTAGCGCCGCTTCTCGTCAGGGTGCATTTCGCAACACTTAGAGTGCGGTCGTGCTGAAGGGGCGCTGCGCGTGCGATGCGGTCGGCTACGAAGTCGCGGATGAGTTCGTCGTCGCGTACAACTGCTATTGCTCGAATTGCCGTGCGATGACGGGTTCGGCGTTCTTGCCGTGGGGGGAGATCGAACCCGAGAAGCTGAGGGTCACCAACGGGACGGATTCGCTGCTGGTGGACGGCGATGTCGCCGCCGCTCACGCAATGCGCTGCAGTCAGTGCTGGTCGCTCCTCTACTGGACTGTTCACCACCACGACCGCGTGTGGCTTCGCGTGCCCTACGGATCACTCACCGACGAACCAACGCTCAAGCCGACTGCGCACATGTTCGTCGGCTCGAAGGCTCGCTGGTACGAGATCCTCGATGACCTACCTCAGTACGACGAGTACCCCTGGCCTTGATCGGCTGATACGGACAATCGCCACGCCTCCGGGCTGCCCGCCGCTGGGAGTCGTGATGAGAAGCATCTCGATGTCCGAAACCTCGTCGGCGACGCCGCGCGAAACGCTGCCCGCCAGCACTGTCGTCCACGCGCCGAAACCCTCAAGGAGCAAAACGCATAGCGAGTGGCCTCACAGAGGGTTCTCTGGTGAGAGGACGCTCGCTCACTCCAGGTTTCGGGTCCGAAGGCGGTTCGGTCGCGAGCGGCATCGCTAGCGATCCATCAGTGGCGGCAAAGTGATCTGGTTCGCAACGCTCCGGCAG
>Ga0265338_10004367_pt1 | contig 19136 bp, 23 predicted proteins | sample 42126metaG_FD_193579 | JGI IMG/M metagenome (GOLD analysis project Ga0265338, IMG submission 193579) | Rhizosphere microbial communities from Carex aquatilis grown in University of Washington, Seatle, WA, United States - 4-21-26 metaG | ecosystem: Host-associated > Plants > Roots > Rhizosphere...
CGGCACCGCCGCCTTCAGCGGCTTCGCGCTGCTGCTGGCGGGCACGCTGCGGGCCGAGGCGACCCTCGCCGCGGCCAACCTCATCTACGTGGTGCTGCTCGGCGTCGGCGGCGTGGTCTTCCCGCTAACCAAGTTCCCGCGCGGCGCCCGCTCGCTGCTCGAGCTGCTACCGACCGGGGCGCTGTCCACCGGGCTGCGCGCCGTGCTCGCCAACGCGTCCGCGTTCCCGGTCCGGGATGCGGTCACCCTGGCCGTCTGGGCGGTCGTCGGTGTCGCGCTGGCGGCCCGCTTCTTCCGGTGGGAATGAGGGCAGCCGACGGCGGCGTCTCGGCCAGCCCCCGCCCGGGCGACGGCCCGGCCGGCGGGCGCGGCGGCTGGGCGCCGACGGTGCTGCCGGCCGGCCTGGTGCTGGCGGGCGCGGTCTCGGTGCAGTCCGGCGCGGGGATCGCGGCCCGGCTGTTCAGCCAGCTGCCGCCCGCCGCAGTCACCACCCTGCGGCTGTGGTCCGCCGCCCTGATCTTGCTGATCGTGGCGGGCCGCGGCACCGCCCGCGCGGCGGCCGGCCTCGCCCGGCGACGCGCATGGACTGACAGTGTCATCACGATCACGTTCGGTATCGCCCTTGGTTTTATGAACTTCGCGATCTACCAGGCGTTCGCCCGCATTCCGCTCGGCATCGCGGTCACCATCGAGTTCCTCGGGCCGCTGACGGTCACCGTCGCCGGAACCGTCGCGGGCGGTGCTCGTCCGGGGGGCGGCCGACAGCGGGGTGGCCGCCGGGCGGCCGGCCTCGGCTACGCGGCGCTGGCCAGCGCCGGGGTGCTGCTATTGGCGGGCACGGCTGACGGGGCGCGGCTGAACTGGGCCGGCGTCGCCTGGGCAGCGGGCGCGGGCGCGGCCTGGGCGGCCTACATCCTCGGCGCCAAGGCCGCCGGGCAGCGCCTTCCGGGCGCGTCCGGCCTGGTCATCGCGATGTGCGTGGCGGCCGTGGCGGTCACCGGGCCCGGGCTGGCGGCCGGCCGGACAGCCATGTTCCGGCCGTCGCTGCTGGCGGCCGGGGCCGCCGTCGGGGTGCTGTCGTCGGTCATCCCCTACTGGCTTGAGCTGGAGGCGCTGCGCCGGATCACCGCCAGCCTGTTCGGCGTCTGGATGTCGGTGCAGCCCGCGGTGGCGGCGCTGATCGGCCTCGCCGTCCTCGGCCAGCGCCTCTCGGTCACCGACTGGGCCGGGATCGGCTGCGTGGTGGCCGCCTCGGCGGGCGCGGCCGCCGCCACCCCCCGAACCGTCGCCACGCCCGACCGGGCGAGAACGGAGCGTTAGCATGGAGCGCGTGCTGTCGAGACTCACCGGCCTGCTGTGGCGGCCGGCGCCCCGCGCGCTGCGCGGCTGGGCGCTCGCGTCGGTGATCGCCAACGCGGTGATCATCTCCACCGGCGCGGCGGTACGCCTGTCGTCGTCCGGCCTGGGCTGCCCGGACTGGCCGTCCTGCACCAAGAGCAGCGCCGTGGCGGCCCACTCGGCCGGCCAGACGACGCTCAACACCTGGATCGAGTTCGGCAACCGGCTGCTGAACTTCCCGCTGGTCGCGATCGCCGGGCTGACGTTCATCGCCTTCCTGCGCTACTACCAGACCAGCGGACGGAGCCGCAAAGACCTGGTGTGGCTGTCGGCGGCGCTGCCGCTCGGCGTGGTCGCGCAGGCCGTGCTCGGCGGGATCTTGGTGCTCCTCAAGCTGCCCCCGGCCCTGGTAGCAGCGCACTTCCTGCTGTCCACGGCGATTATCTTGTCGGCCGCGGTGGTGCTGCACGACCGCGCCGCGGTGCTGGCGCGGGCCGCGGTGCTAGCGGGCGCCGGGCGGGCGGACAGCGCGCCGCCGCTGGCCCGCCGGGACCTGCGGGTGCTGGCGGGGGTGCTGACCGGGGTCACCGCCCTGATGCTGGCCGCGGGCACGGTGGTGACCGGGACCGGCCCGCTGGCCGGGACCACCATCGACGACCAGGGTCACCGGACCACGGTGCCCCGGTTCCACTTCTCGCTCGAGTCCGTCACCCAGCTGCACGCCGACATCGGCTGGTTCATCGTCGCCCTGACGCTGGCGCTGGTGATCGGGCTGCGGTTCGCCGGCGGGTCGCGGCGGACCGTGCGGCTCGGCGCGATGGTGCTCGGCGGCCTGTGCCTGCAAGGCGTGATCGGGTACGCGCAGTACTTGAACCACCTGCCGGCCGGACTGGTCTGGGTGCACGAGTCGACCGCGGTGGTCATCTGGATCCTCGTGCTGCGGCTGTACCTGTCCACCGGGACCGGGCAGCCGCGGTCCGGGCGGACCGGGGCAGCCGCGGCGACTGCCCCGGCCGATGCCAGCCAGCGGCCGGTCTCGCGGGCGGACGGGACGACGGGGCCGGCGAAGTCGGCCATCCCCGCTCCGTGACCGCATGTCGGGCGCCCGGCTGGCGCCGGTGTCACGCGAGCGCGCGCAGCGCCGCCAGCAGGTGCCCGCGGGCGGCGGCCGGGAGCGCCCCGAAGGTCCTTGTGTCTACGGCCTCGACCACGCTGATCGCTTCCGGTGCCAGCCGCTCGCCCTCGGTGGTGACCGCCAGCCGCCGGGCCCGGCTGTCGCGCGCGTCCACCTCCCGGTTAATCAGCCCCTTCTGCTCGAGCGTCCGGATGACCTCGGAAGCCATCTTCACGTCAACCCCGGCGAACTCGGCCAGCGCCGCCTGCGTGGGCCGCCCGCCGTTCCGGTTCTGCCACCAGCACGTTGCCAGCAACACGAACTGAACATGGGTCAGGGACAGCGGCCGGAGCGCGAGCGTGACCTCGCGCTGCCACCGTAGTGTCACCCGCCACAGCAGGAACCCGGGGCTGGTATCCGGGGTCTGCATCGCCGTTACCCCTGGCTCGCGACCTGGGCGGACAGGCTAGCGAGGACATCGGGGAAGTCCGCGCTGATCCCTTCCCCGACTTCGCGCATCACCTCGCCGGGCGCGTCCCCGGTCACCTCGACGTGGTACGTCACGGTGGTTGAGCCGGTAGCGGTCGCTGACAGCAGGTGCCGCACGCGGATCTGGAGCCCCTGGAAGTCCGTCCGGTCAGTGATGGCTTCCCCGTCCAGCAGCTCGATGATCTCGCTGGTGATCGGGTCCTCGCCCGGCGGGGTCATCACGAACTTGGTCCCGACCGCCACCGGCCCGTCAAGCTCGATCGACTCAACTCCGTCGTTCCACCTCGACCAGCCCGCGACGTCGCCGAGCACCGCCCACACCGCGTCCGGTGAGGCCGGCACGTTAACGGAGCAGTCTTTGGTCCACATATTCAGTCCTTCCACGGATTATCTGTGCACAGACTATAATGGCGGAACCCGCTCGCCGCAAGGGCGGGCCGCTGCCGCGGTCAGACCTGGGCGGACGAGGCGCCCAGCGCCTCCAGCAAAGTCTCCGCCAGCAGGTCGCCGCGGCCGACCGCCTCGTAGAGGTCATCCAGGTCGGCGTAGCCGAGCCGGCGGGCGGCGCTGAACGCGGTCCCGTCGTCCTCCAGGTCGCGCAGCTCCCGGCGGGGGCCGCGGTCCGGACCCGACGGCTTGGGTTTGACCGAGGCGAGCGCGGCGGCGACGGTGGCGCGGCCGAGTGCCGCCGTTTCCTCTGCCTTGCGCCGGGCGATCGCCGCCTTCAGGTGCGCCCGGGCGTGGCCGCTGTGCGCGGCGGCCAGCCACGAGTCGGGCGGGTCGGCATACGGCCCGGTGATCAGGTCGACCACCTGACCATGGGCCAGGCGGTTCTCCATCGGCTTGCGCATCCCGTTGACGAGGACCCCGACCGCGCTGCCGGCGGTGGCCGGGGAGACCGCGTAGGCGAAGTCGACCGCGGTCGAGCCAGCCGGAAGCTTCACCGGCGTGCCGGCCGGGGTGAACACCACCATGCCGGCGCCGCCCAGGTCGGCCCGCAGCCCGTCGAGGAAGTCGCCCGGCGCCGCCAGCGGCTGCCAGGCCAGCAGCCGGTTCAGCCAGTCGAGGTCGGCCTGGCGGGCCAGGTCGGCGCTGACCCGGCCGTCCCGGCCGCCGGCCTCGCGGATCCGGGCGGCCACCCCGTAGGTCGCCACCGCGTCCATCGCCCGGGTCCTGATCAGCACGCCGACCGGCTGGCCGCCGGCCAGCACGGCGGTGTGCAGCGACCGGTACATGTTGTACTTGGGCATGCTGATGTAGTCGCGGAAGCGGTCGTCGACCGGGTTCCACCGGCCGTGCAGCACGCCGAGCGCGACGTAGCAGTCGGCCTCGGCGCCGTCCACCACCACCACGACCCGGGCCGCGTCGGTCGGCCCCAGTGACGCCGACCCGGCCGGACCCGCACCCGCCGCCGGACCCGCACCCGCCGCCGGACCCGCACCCGCACCCGCAGCCGCAGCCGGACCTGCGGCGGCGGCCGCCGCCTGGCCGGCGCCGGAGATCCAGCCGCCCGCCGCCCCGGGCAGGGCGCGATGAATGGAGTACAGGTGCCGGGCGCGGGCCGAGACCTGCGCCCGGACGCCGGCCACCGCTAGCTCGGCCCGCATCCCGGCGATGAGCTCGCCGAGAGCGGCCCGCCGCTCCACCTCGGTATCCGCCACCAGCGCGAGCACCCGCTGGTGGGCCTCGGGGGCGAGGGCGGCGAACGCCAGGTCCTCGATCTCCCGCTGGTAGTCGTACAGCCCAAGGCGCTGGGCGAACGGGACCAGCAGCTCCATCGACGCGCGGGCGATCCGCTCGCGCTTCTCCCGCTTGGCGTGGTGCCCCAGGGTGCGCAGGTTGTGCACCCGGTCGGCCAGCTTGATGACGAGCACCCGCAGGTCGATCGAGGCGGCCAGGATCATCTTGCGGAAGGTCTCGGCCTCGGCGTGGTCGCCCCACCTGGACCCGTCGAGCTTGGTGACCCCGTCCACCAAGATCGCGACCTCCGCGCCGAACTCGGCCTTGACCTGGCCGATGGTCAGCCCGGTGTCCTCCACCGTGTCGTGCAGCAGCGCCGCCACCAGGGTGATGGTGTCCATCCCGATGTCAGCCAGCAGGATCGCGACCGCGAGCGGGTGGGTGATGTACGGGGCGCCGGACTTGCGCATCTGTCCCGCGTGCCAGTGGTCGGCGACCGCGTAGGCGCGTTGCAGCAGCGCGGCGTCGGCGCCGGGGAACACCCGCCGGTGAGCGGCGATGAGCGGCCGGACCGCTTCCCCCACCGTGGCCTCGCCGGGGGCGGCACGACCCCCGAACCGGGCCAGCCGCCGCGCTGCAGCCACCGCCACGCCCCAATCGTCGCAGTCGGATGTTCACTCGCTGCGACAGACACTAGCCCTTGCGCAGCCAGCCTGCAGGCCCCTTCGCGACCCCGCAGCGGCACGGGTGCGGGGTCGCCGCAATCCGCTACTTTCTTGCTTATGGGACTTTTTTCGCACCACCACGCGCGGGATGCCTACGACCAGGTCTACGGCGGCGGGCTCCCCCAGCACCAGATGACCCATGAGCTGCTAGCGGGGGCGGCCGCGTTCGAGGCCATGCGCCTGTTCGAGCAGCACCGTGAGCGCGAGGGCATTCCCGAGCACCACCAGCTGGCCAAGGAGCTGCTGGCCGGGTTCGTCGGCGCGGAGGTCGAGAAGCACTTCGAGAGCGGCCGCTATGGGCACCTGAACCGGCACGAGGCCAGGCGGCTCGCCCGGGAGCAGGCGGACCAGCTCTACCAGCAGCAGTACGGCGCCCGCTGGTAACCGGGTCAGCCGGGGGCTGGCTGACGGCCACGTCCTTCAGCTTGAAGCGCGGGTCGGCGCCGTCGGCCAGCAGGACCGCGATGCGGCGGCCAGCCCGGCTACCCGATCAGTGCTCGTCCGGCCACTGCCAGTGCGGCACCGCCCGGATCGGGTGCAACTCGGCGTCGGTCCGGGCCCGGGAGTTCTGCTGGGCGACGGCCGCGCCGAACTCCACGTGGTCCCGCACCGCCTGGCGGAACGGCGCGTCGTCGGGCAGGCCAGCCTCGTCCAGCGCCTCCAGGTACAATGCCACGAACCGCATCCGCTGCTCGTCGGTGATCTCAAGGTGCCGGTGCTTGTCGATGAGGTAGCCGAAGCCAAGCTCCCGGGTGAAGCGGTCCGGCCCCCCGAACGACTCGGCGGTGAACCAGGTCAGGTGATCGACGTGGGTCGGCACCCGCTCGGTGAACAGTGTCCGCAGCACCGGGTCGGCTAGCGCCTTGTCGTAGAACAGCACTTCGAGCCGGTGCAGCGCCTCGTCTCCGCCGGCATGGTCGTACAGGCTCTCCGCTGCCATAGGGCAATCCTAGGCACACCTCCGCGTGGCCGCCCCGCTTCCCCGGCCGCCCCGCTCCCCCGGCCGCCCCGCTCCCCCGGCCGGCTGCCCGCCGCGAGATGATCATCGGGTCGGACCCGCGTCCAACCCCTGAGCCGGCCGTGTACCCCTGGAGGCAGCCCCCGTGACCGAGGACCACCGGTTGCAGCTGACCCGCGACGGCGCGGTCGCCACCCTCACCATCAACCGCCCGGAGCGGCTGAACGCGCTCAGCTACGCCATGTTCGCCCGGTTGCCGGGGCTGCTGGCGCAACTGCGGGCGGAGGCGGCCGGCGGCCTGCGCGCGCTGGTGCTGCGCGGCGCCGGCGCCCGGGCGTTCTCGGCCGGCGCGGACATCTCCGAGTTTCAGGCCATCCGGGCGACCAAGGAGCAGACGGCCGCGTACGACGACGCCGTGCTCGCCGCCGAGGAAGCGGTCGCGTCCTTCCCCGTCCCCACCATCGCGGCCGTGCACGGCGCCTGCTACGGCGGCGGCTGCGCGCTGGCCATCGCCTGCGACGTCCGGTTCGCGGCGGCGGGCGCCCGGTTCGCGATCACCCCGGCCAAGCTGGGCATCGTCTACCCGTTGGGCAGCACCAAGCGGCTGGTCGACCTGGTCGGCCCGTCCCGCGCCAAGATCATCCTGATGACCGGGGCGGACTTCGGTGCGCCCCGGGCGCAGGCGCTCGGCCTGGTCGACGAGGTTTTCTCCGACCCGGACACGCTCGACGCGGGTGTGCGCGCGTTCACCGCGCTGCTCAGCTCCCGCTCCGGGGTCACCCAGCGGGCCGCCAAGCAGACCGTCGCCCGCATCCTGGACGGCGCCGGCCGGGACGACGCGGCGCACGCCGCGCTGCGGACGGCCGCCCTGGACAGCCCCGACTACGCGGAGGGCGTGCGCGCCTTCCTCGAGCGCCGCCCCCCGGTGTTTGAATGAGGGTGCCCCGATTGGTCGGCCGCGCCCCGATCGGTCGGCCGCGCCCCGCTGAGCCGGCCGCGCTCCGCGCCTCTTGCTGTTATCTTGCTCCGGGGGCGGTCGGCCCGAAGCCGGCCAGCTCGGCCGCGACCGCGTAGGGCAGGTGCCGGGGCCAGACAAGCAGCCCGCGGGCCAGCGACCTGACCTGCAGCCGCAGCGGGGTGAGCGTGTCGACGCAGTGCCGCCAGCCCGCCGCCTCGTCGCCGGCGAACCGGCTGACCGCCAGCGAGGCGCGGAACCGGCGGGCGTCGCCGCCGTCGTCGCGCCACGATGCGAGCCAGCCGCGCAGCTCCGCGTCCGACGACGGCAGCGTCCACCCGCGCAGCCCCTCCGCGACCTGCCCGGCGGCCGCGATCACGAACCCGTCGGTGCCGTCGCCGGCGATCTTGTGGACCCGACCGGAGCTGCGGCCGCCGGCCCGGATGGAGGCCGAGCTGAACCGGGCACCGACGGCGAGGGCCGCCACCGCGTGCCCGGCCTCGTGCCACGCGGTGCGCACCGCCTCCCGCCGGCCGGGGGCGTACGATGACGCGAACCCGCCCTGGTAGCGCTGCCTGATCCAGGTGCCGTGGACCAGGGACTCGTCGTCGTAGCGCACCAGCCGGGCCAGCTCGGCGGTGACGGCCAGCAGCGTCCGCTGCTCCCCAGGCGTCATGGCGTGACTATAGGGGCGGGCGCGTTCCGCTGTGCATGCACAATCGCGAAACTTGGTGGCGGGCGGCCTGACCCGTATGGTCAGATAGCGCCACCATGGGCGAAGACCTGGGCCGCGAGATCCCGGCCGCGGCGGCCGGCCAGCCGGCCAGCACCGCCGTGACGGCGCTGCCGCTGCTGGCACTGCGGATCACGGCCGGGCCGGTGGAAATGCGCGGCATCACCGACGACCTGCTCGGCCCGCTGGCCGATCTCGCCGCCGATATCCACGACCGGGACTACATGCCGTTCACCTTTCCCTGGTCGCTCGCCCCGGCCCCGGACCTGCCCCTGACCGTGGCGCAGTACCAGTGGGGCAACCGGTCCCGCTTCTCCCCCGCACAGTGGAACGCCGATTTCGCGGTTTTCTACGATGGCGAACTGGTCGGCTCGCAGGGCTTCAGCGCCTTCGACTACCTGGTCACCAGGACCGGCGAGACCGGGTCGTGGCTGGCCCGCCGCTTCCAGGGCCGCGGCATCGGCACCGCCATGCGCCAGGTGATCTGCGCGTTCGTATTCGACCAGCTAGAGGCGCGGTATGTCACCTCAAGCGCGTTCACCGACAACCTGGCCTCGCTCGCGGTGAGCCGGAAGGTCGGCTACACCGACAACGGCACCGACCAGCGCAGCCGCCTCGGCCAGCCTGCCACCCTGCACCGTTTCCAGCTCGAACCGGGCGACCTGGTCCGCTACCCCCACCCGCTGACGGTGACCGGGCTGGCGGAGTTCCGCCGCTCGGTTGGGCTGGACCTGCCCGCCGACCAGCAGCCCGCCGACCAGCAGAAGAACGGGGACTGAGCCCGGCCGGGGCCGGCCGATGACGCGGGCGGCGCGGCGGCGGCGGTCGCGGGCGCTAGCGTCCCGCTGCCGACGAGCCACAGCCGTACACCGGCAGCGAGGTGTAGCCAGAAAAAGCTTGTAGACATACAATAGATATATGCCTACAAGCAATAGGCGGACTGACGGCCGGCGGCCCTGGCTGATCCTCGCCATCTGCTGCATGAGCCTGCTGATCGTGGGCACCGACGCCACCATCGTCAACGTCGCGCTGCCCGCGATCAGGCGTGAGCTGCACGCCTCGCTGAGCGGCCTGCAGTGGTCGGTCGACGCCTACACCCTGGTCATCGGCAGCTTCCTGATGGCGGCCGGGTCGACCGCGGACCGGTTCGGCCGCCGCCGGGTGTTCCAGGCGGGGCTGGCCCTGTTCACCCTCGGATCGCTGCTGTGCAGCGTGTCGACCAGCGTGACCCTGCTGGTGGTCTTCCGCTGCGTGCAGGCCCTCGGCGGTGCGATGCTCAACCCGGTGGCCCTGTCGATCATCAGCAACACGTTCACCGAGCGGCAGGCACGGGCGCGGGCGATGGGCGTCTGGGGCGCCGTCTTCGGGGTCAGCCTCGCGCTCGGCCCGGTACTCGGCGGCCTGCTCGTCACCAGCCTGACCTGGCGGGCGGTGTTCTGGATCAACATACCGATCGGGATCGCCGCCGTCGTGCTCACCCAGCTGTTCGTGCCCGAGTCGAAGGCGCCCGCCGCGCGCCGCTTCGACCCCTACGGGCAGGTGCTGGTCATCGTCATGCTGGCCACGGTGACCTTCGGGGTGATCGAGGGGCCGACCCGCGGCTGGGGGTCGCCGCTGATCGCGGGGATGTTCACCGCCGGCGCGCTGGCGGCGGGCAGCCTGGTGCTGGTGGAATCGCGCCGGCCGCAGCCGCTGCTCGAGGTGCGGTTCTTCCGCAGCCTGCCGTTCAGCGGCGCCAGCGCGATCGCGGTGCTGTCGTTCGGCGTGCTGGGCGGGTTCCTGTTCATCAACACCCTGTACCTGCAGGACGGGCGCGGCGACAGCGCGCTGCGGGCCGGCCTGATGACGCTGCCGATGGCGCTGATGATCTGCGTGTTCGCGCCGATCTCGGGCCGACTGGTGGGCAGCCGGGGTCCGCGGCTGCCGCTGGTGCTGGCCGGCCTGCTGATGGCGGTGGCGGCCGCCCTCATGCTGCGGCTCAGCGACAGTACCGCCACCGGGTACCTGCTGGCCGACTACGTCCTCTTCGGGATCGCCTTCGGCCTGGTCAACGCCCCGATCTCAAACACCGCGGTGTCCGGCATGCCGAACAGCCAGGCAGGCGTCGCGGCGTCGGTCGCGTCGGCCAGCAGGCAGACCGGGAACACGATCGGCGTCGCCATCACCGGCTCGATCGTGGCCGCCGCGGTCGCGGGCGGCGCCGCCGCGAGTGGCGTCAGCGCCCCCGGGCTCGCCGCCGCCAGCCACGCCGTCTGGGCGGTAATGGTCGCGTGCGGGCTGGCCGTGGCGGCGATCGGGTACGCGTCCACCTCCCGGCGCGCGCTCGGCACGGCCCGGCGGGTGCGTGAGATGCTGGACACGGACGACGCCAGCCCGGCCGGCCAGCCGCCCACGACGGCTGGGCCGGGCGAGCCGGCCCAGGTAGCGCGAGGAGAAGGACGGGCGCGTGACACGACAGCCGACGGCCGCTGACGGCCCGGGCCGCCTGGAAACCGCCCGGTTGACCCCGGCCGGGCCCGATCAGGCCGTGCTCGACCAGGCGGGCCGGGTCTGGACGCTGATGCGCGAGCTGGCCGAGAACTACCCGCCCAAGGACGCGCTGCGGGCCGCGCTCAACCTGGGCCGCGGCAGCGGCCGGGTGAAGGCGCTGCTGTGGCTGGCCGAGGGGCCGTTGTCGCTGAGCGAGCTGGCCGAGGTGGTGCAGGTCGACGCGCCCTACGCCACCCTGATCGTGGACAACCTCGAGGAGCGCGGCCTGGTCGAGCGCCGGACCGACCCGGCCGACCGGCGCCGCAAGCTGGTCGCGCTGACCGCTGACGGCGTCGTCGCGGCCCGCCGCGCGCTGCAGATCAAACAGGAGCCGCCGCCCGGGTTCCGCGCGCTCAGCGCGGCCGACCTCGACACGCTGGAAGACCTGGTGACCCGGATCGCCGACGGCAGCGGTCCGGCCAGACCGGCCGGGTAACGCGGCCTACTCGAACGCCGACAGGTCGCCCGCGCCGCGGCGCACGATCTCCGGCTCCTCCCCGGAGAAGTCGATCACGGTGGTCGGCTCGGTCCCGCAGTCCCCCGAGTCCACCACCGCGTCAAGCACGCCGCCGAGCTCCTCGGCGATCTCCCAGCCCTGCGTCATCGGGTCGTCCTGGCCCGGCAGCAGCAGCGTGCTCGACACCAGGGGCTCGCCCAGCTCGGCCAGCAGCGCCTGGGTCACCACGTGCGCGGGGATGCGCACGCCGACCGTCTTCTTGCCCGGGTGCTGCAGCCGCCGCGGCGCCTCCCTGGTGGCGGGCAGGATGAACGTGTAGCTGCCCGGCGTCGCCGCCTTGATCGCCCGGAAGATGCCGTTGGGCACCTGCACGAACCGGCCCAGCTGGGCGAAGTCCTGGCAGACCAGCGTCAGGTGGTGCTTGCTGTCGACGCCGCGGATCGACCGGATCCGCTCGAAGCCGCTGGTATTGCCCAGCTGGCAGCCGAGCGCGTAGCAGGAGTCGGTCGGGTAGGCGATCACGCCGCCACCCCGCACGATGTCGGCGACCTGCGCGACCGAGCGGCGCTGCGGGTTGGCCGGATGAATGTCGAAGTACCTGGCCATCTTCCAAGTCTAGGCTCAAAGGGACCACCGTGCCATCAGGGGAAATCGATGATCCGGGTGGGAGACACGCCGCATCAACAGCTTCCCCCCTTCACCACGAACCCCGCTCAAGTCCGTGAAAGTCTGCCGGTCCCGGCCCTGCCTGACCGTGCGACCGCGAGGCAAACCCGCGGCGGTCGGGCCGTCTTCACCACTGGTAGGGCAGGAACTTGCCGTCCAGCGTCACGATCACCCGGTCGCCGCCAGGATCTGGCTCGCGCCGGACGTCCAGGCGGAAGTTGATCGCGCTCATGATGCCGTCGCCGAACTGCTCGTGGATGAGCTCCTTGATCGTCGGCCCGTAGACCTGGAGCACCTCATAGAACCGGTAGATCGTCGGGTCGGCGGGCACCGCCGAGTCCAGCGCGCCCCGGGTCGGCTGCAACTGCAGGGCCTGGATGACGTCCTCGCCCAGCTCGAGCAGCGACCCGGCCGCCGCCGCCTGGGCGGCGGTCATCGGCTGCTGGCCCAGCAGCGCCGATGTCGTCCACGCGGCCGGCCGTCCCACTGCCTCGGCCAGCTGGGCCCAGGTCACGCCCAGCCTGGCCTTGGCCGCCCGGACGGCCTCGCCGGCCTCCCTCTTGGTCAGCATCATGTTCCTCCTGCCAGGTGCACGGCGCGCGCCCCGTGCTGCCGCCAAGTTACGCAGCCAATGTTTCCCGGACATGACCAGCCGTGCCAGACCCGCCAGAACCCTCCCGCCGCTTTGCGGACCCCGGCCAGCCGGGTCTCCCAGCGCCCGCACCGAACGATCCAGGGAACGCACGCATTCCCGGGTCAGGAGAACGCGGCGGCGTGATCGGCGGCGAACTGCTCGAAGGAGCGGGCGGCGCGGCTGAGGATGGCGGGGACGTCGCCGGTGACCCATTCGGCGTCGCCTTCGGCGGTGAGGCTGAACGCCTGGGCGTTCATCTCGGCGACCTGCCCGGGGACTCCGGCGCGGATCATCGCGTCCTTGTTCTCCTGGAAGGTGAGTTCCCGGTAAGTGATGGTCCTGCCGAGGAGCTTCGACAGCACGTCAGCCACGTCGTAGTTGGAGACCAGTTCCGGGCCGGTGAGCCAGTAGGCCTTGCCTGCGTGCGGGGCGGGGGAGACGGCGATGGCCGCGGCTACGGCAGCGACGTCGCGGGCGTCGACCATCCCGGCGCGGCCTTTGCCTGCCGCCGAGCCGAAGCTGCTGGTCGCGGCGATGGCCGGGGCTAGGGCGAGGACGTTCTGCATGTAGGCGTTGGAGCGCAGCAGCGTATGCGGGATCCCGGCGGCGCCCAGCCCCGCCTCGATCTCGGCCTGCCCGCGCCGCCGGGCGATCGGCGAGTCGGCCGAGGCCTTGCTGGTCGCCTTGACGACGTGCGCTACGCCGGCCCGGGCGGCGCTGGCGACGACGTTCAGTTCCTGGGCCGGGACGGCCGGGCTGACCAGGACCACCGCGCTGACGCCGGCCATCGCGTCGTCGACGCTCGCGGGAACGGCCAGGTCCCCGGCGGCGACCTCCGCCCCGGCCGCGGCCAGCGCCCTGGCCGTCGCCCTGTCCGGGTCCCGCACCAGCACCCGCACGGGCACGTCCTGCTCGCGCAGCAGCCGGGCCGCCTCTGCGCCGACCTTTCCGGCAGTAGTCACAAGGATCACGCTGGACCTCCCGGGTATCGGAAAATGAGTTATGTGACCCACTGTGGCAGGCCTAAAATGGGTTGTCAAACTCAGAAATCTGGTACGGTGGGGCTCGTGGGAAGCGAGGGGCAGGGCCGGCCGAGGCTCACCGTCAAGGGGGAGCGGACCCGAGCGCGGATCGTCGAGGCGGCGGCGCGACTTATCTACGAGCGGGGCGTGGCGGGTACCACTCTCGATGACGTCAAGGCAGCGGCGGGAGTGAGCGGGTCGCAGATGTACCACTACTTCCCCGACAAGGAAGAGCTCGTGCAGGCGGTCATCAGGTACCAGGCCGACGTCATCGCCGGGAATCAGCGGCAGGCGGACCTTAGCAGCGCCGAGGGCCTGCGAGCGTGGCGCGACATGGTGATCGCCCAGGCCAGTAACGGAGAGGGGATGGGGGGCTGCCCCCTCGGCTCACTCGTCGGCCAGCTCGGCCAGACCGACCCCACACCCGACCCGGACGCCCTCGCCGTCACCCTTCTCGCCACGCTCCAGGGAGGCCTTCTCCTGGCCCAGGCGCAGCGGGACACCCGCCCCCTGGAAACCGGCAGGCTTTCAGGCTAACGGGCGACCAGGGATCCCGGGGCGGGCTGGTGGGCGAGCCTGCGGCGCAGCGCGTCTTGAATCGGCACTGGAAGCAGCCGGGCGGTCATGGCCATTCGGCGTGCGTTCTTTCCTGACCGGTAGCAGGTTCGGGCGTGGGCGGCGCGGAGTGCATGCTCGACGGTTTCCGCGACGACGTCGGGTGAGCTGCCCTTCTGGTGCATCCCGGCGAAGAAGCGGACCAGATGAAGGAAGGCGTTCTCGTACAACGCCCGGCCATCCTGGGTCATGTCGTTCAGCACCGCCCGGGCGTTGCCTTCGAGTTTGTCCACGGCATCGGTGCGGATGCTGCCCGGCTCGACCAGCGTCACGCGGATGTCCCACGGCGCGAGCTCCTGCCGCAGCGCGTTGCTCATCGTCGTAAGCGTGCTCTTCGAGGCGGCCAGCGGCCCGACGAACGGCGGCGTGAACCGCACGCCGATCGAGCCGATCATTATGATCCGGCCGCGCGCTTGCCGCAGGAGCGGGATGGCCGCCTGGGTGACGGCAAGCTGGCCGGTCACGTTGACTTCGAGCTGGCGGCGGAACTGCTCGACCGGGATCAGCTCCAGCGGTCCGAGCACCCCGATTCCTGCGTTGTTCACCAGGCCGGCCAGACCAGCGTCGCCAACGTGGCCGGCGATGGTTTCGACAGCCGAGCTGATCTGCTGCATGTCAGTGACATCCAGAATCACCGGCGTCAGCTCGCCCGTGGCCCCCTCGGCCAGGGCAACTCCGTCCGCGGGCTTCCGGACCCCGGCGAAGACGTGGTAGCCGCTCGTCGCGAGGCGCAGGGCGGTGGCCCGGCCGATGCCGGACGAAGCTCCGGTGACCAGCACATGGGGGCGGGTGCAAGTGTTCATGGCCCCTCCTTCAGTAGACGCTGCTTCCGGTGAGATAGGACTGAATGACGGGGGCGACCCAGCGCACAAGATCGTCGGTATCGGCGCTGGCAAGCGGGCTGAGGCGCACCGCGTAGCGAGCGATCGCCAGGCCGACGAGCTGGCTTGCGGCCAGCGCCGCGCCCAATTCGGCGGTCTCCGAGCGGAGCGACGCGGCAAGCTCACCGAGTACCTGTTCGGCGAGGAGGCGGCGCAGCAGCCCGGCTGCATGCTCGCTCGCGACAGCCGATCGGATGAGCCCGAAGAACGGTCCCGGGCATGACACGTCGCCCAGCAAGGACAGGAAGTATCTGAGCAGGCGTTCCCCAGCGGCCTCGGGTGCCCCGTCGATGACCGCTGCGAGCACCTGCTCGGGAACGATCAAAGCGGCCGCCATCTCGCTGAACAGCTGCTCTTTACCACCAAAGAAGCGGCGGACCAGAGCGGGATCCACCCCCGCAGCCGCAGCGACGTGCCGCACGCTCGTCGCGTCGTAACCGTCGGCGGCGAAGCGCTCGGCCGCAGCGGCCAGGATCGACGCCCGCGTGTTGGTCGGTCCCGGGCGCCTGCCCGTTCGCGCCATCGCTGCCTCCTAAGTCCCCAATCGAAGACTTCCTAAAGTCTGCACCCGGGGACTTATTCTTGTCAAGCCCGGATCCGTTTCACCACAGGAGGAGAAGCGCACCGCCAGGAAGCGACTGATACCAGGTGGCATCATCCGCCTATGGCCATGACGCTCCGACTCAGCGACGAACAAACCGAGGCCCTGCGACGGAAGGCTGAAGCCGAGCACCGTTCCATGCAGCAGGTCGCGCAAGCTGCTATCGACGCCTACGTCCACCAGCCCGTGCCGGCACGCCGGCAGCTGGTCCCGGTCGCCGAACTTGCCGCCCTCTTCAGCGACGTGCCGCCGACGAGCGCAGCGGATTTCCGCGCCGAGCAGGACCACTACGCCGACACCGAGGAGCGCTTCGACGCCTACGGCAACGCCGCCGATCCCCGGAGCGAGCAGTGAGCACCCGTTACCTCCGAGGACTCGGCGACACCAACATCCTGATCTTCCTGGAACGGCTGGCCGCCGACCAGCTGCCGTCCGAACTCGCAGTCAGCACCGTCAGCCTCGCAGAGCTTTCCGCCGGAGTCCACACGGCCGCCGACGCACTCGAACGCGCCCGGCGAACCGTCCGCGTCCAGCGAGTGGAAGCGACGTTCAGCCCGCTGCCCTTCGACGTAGAGGCAGCCCGCTAGTACGGAATCATCGCGGCTGAGGCGATCAGCATCGGCCGCAAGCCGCGCGGGCGCGTGGCCGACCTGATGATCGCAAGCATCGCGGCCGCGAACAAGCTCCCCCTCTTCACCACGAACCCCACAAACTTTCACGGACTTGAGTCCGTCGTGACCGTGGTCCCGGTCCCCGTCCCTGCCTGACCGTGCGACCGCGAGGCAAACCCCCGGCCTCCAACGGCGGCGCAAGCCACGGGCGCAGCCCACCAGGGCCACACATCGCTAACGAGCCTGCCGTAGGCGAGGCAAAGCTAACAACCTGGTCACCACTCGGGCGAAATATCCGCCGCTCTGCGCGGCATCCGCTGTTGCGCAGAACGCTTCAAGGGCCGTGCAGAGCTGGAGGTTCTGTGCCGCAGTCAGCCGCGGGGTGCCGGAGTCTTACGGTCGTGCGGGATGGGGGGCCGGGTTCCCGGTTCCGCCCGGGGTTGCCTTCAGGGCGATGATGGTGCCCATGGGATCGGTGATCGAGGCAGTCATCTACGACGGCGCTTCCCGCCCGGCGGCGCTTCCGCCCGACGCCCGCAAGGTCCTGCTGCCCGCGGGGTTGACGATGGTGCCGCTGGCCGGGGAACTGGCCAGGAGGGCCGGCCAGCCCGGCGCTGACCGGCTGGTCAGGCCCGGGTGGATGCTGCGGGAGCGGATCGCGGAGCTGACGCGGCGGGTCTCGGCGGGCCGCCGGGCCCTGTACGTGTGCGGCGAGGCCTTCGGCGGGCCGGGCGCCCAGGAGGCAGTCGCCTGGCAGGACGGCCAGGTGATGCTCGGCCCGCTGGGAACCTGCGACCTCGAGGCCGACCTGGAACCTGGCTACCACCTTGTCCCGCGCCGCGACAGCGCCATCAACGCCGGGCTGCGCGCCCTGGGAGTCCGCGCGCAGGCCGGAAAGGACGAGTACGAGACCGCCGGGCTGACCAGGCACCGGCACACCGAGGACTGGCTGACCGAGCCGTCACCGGCGGCGAACGATCCCGCATGAGGCCGGCCGGCTATCTAGCGCACCTTGCCTCGGCCGTCCGTCATGTGCTGTGATCGCCGCCGGGCGGTGTTCAGTGCCCGCGCCCGCCGATCTGCCAGCCGCGCACTCGAGCTGGCCGCTTGGTACGCTCAGTGCTTCCCGGACGGTCGTTATCGGCTGGTTTCAGCGGCAGGAGGCAGGCCAGTCATCATGGTTGCATGTACTCGGGCTTGCGGCGGCCGCCGTTCTTGCCCCGGGGGGAACGGCCGTGGACGACCGGCCGCTTGACCCAGGCCGGCTGCTTCCCGTGATCGTTCCGGCCGGGTACTTTCCAACACGCCCACCGGCGGCCGTGCCCTTCCTTGCCGGCCTTGAGGTCGTCTTCGGCGAGCACGAGGACGGCGTGGTGCGCTACATGCCCGCTGCCTTCCTGGAAGCGGCCGGCCTGAGCGTCCGTGACGCCGAGCGCATTGCGCTGGAGAACCTTTGCCGGCGCGCGGAACAGCGCGACGTTAGCGGCATCACAATGCTCGACGGCGAAGATAACCCTGCGTTCATCTTGTGGGGTGGCAGCCACTGGCTCTCAGCGTCGTCGCTCCTCCTTCCCGGCCTTCACGCGATGGCAAGGCGCGCGCTCGGCGACACGGAGATATGCGCCGCGATCCCGCACCGTGACGTCATGTTGTTGTTCGGTGCTCGCAGTCAGCCCTGGCGCGACGCAATGCAGGCGCTGATCACCGAGAAGGAATCCGGCGGGCGGAAACCGATCACACGGCGACTTATCAAGCTGCTCGACGTAGGCAATGCTCCCTATTACGAGCAGTCCTCGTTTGCTTACCTCGAGTAGGCAGGGATACGCGGCGGCTACCTCGGCGGCGGATAGCTCATGCCGCGCCTTTCAGTCGGCCAGCAGCTGACGCAAAGCGTTCAACACGAGAGAACTGGTTGTTCTGCGCTCACCACGTCGGCCGGACAACGAAAACCAACTCAACGCCAGATTTCGGCGATCCGGCGCGAGCAGGTCACGCTTTCCCGTGACGCTATGTAATTCGTGCTGCCCGGCGCCGGGTGCAGGGATGTTCGCCTCGCCTGTTTTCACGGGTCGCGGCGCCAGGTCTTCCTGAAGTGCCTGCTCGGATCGGTCTGCCAGGGTGTCGGCTCTGCGCGCGAGGACAAGCCGGTACCGCGGGCTGCCGTCCCGGCGCTGGCCGAGAGCGGTCAAGGGGACTGTCGTCACGGTGAACCCCGATGCCGTCAGGTCGCCGCGGACCGCGGGCAGTGGCCAGGTGCGGTAGTACATGACGAACGGGGGTCGCAACACGGCATTGCGGGCCCGCATAGCCAGGTCGAACCCGAGCAGTGCCCAGTACCAGCGTGAGGCGGCCGGCGGCAGCTCGAAGGCCGGGAAGGCGAAAACCCCGCCAGGCCGCAGCGCGCGGTACACGCCGGCGAACAGCGCGGGCCGTTCGGCGGGCAGGAAGTGCCCGAACGCCCCGAAGCTGACCGCCAGGTCGAATGCCTCGGCGAACGGCAGGGCCCGGGCGTCGGCCCGCACCCACATGGCATCCGGGTGCGCAGTGCGCGCCTGCGCGAGCATGCCCGCGCTGAAGTCTGTGCCCACGGCGGGTCCCTGGCACACGAGGCTGAGGACCCGCATGCCCGCGCCGGTTCCGCAGCACACGTCCAGCCCCCTGCCGAACGGGCCGAGCGAGCGCAATGCGTCGGTACTGGCGTCAAGCACGCCATCGGGGGTGCGGAAAGGCGAGCGGTCGAACTTCGGGGCGAGCCGGTCGTAGCCGTCCTCGACCGAGGACAGCGCTTGTACCGCCAGTTCACGCAAAGTCGGGCCCCGAGACGAGGACACCGCCCAAGCGTACTTCCCCGGACACCAGAAGGGCACCAGCCCCGTGAATCACCCACCGCACCGATAGCGCGCCAATCCGCCGATATGGCGCCAATCCCGCCGGGCCGAGTAGGCCGCCCGCGTGACGCAGGAATGGTCGATCTGCGCGCCTGGCGCGCCTTGGCGTCAGGTGGGCCAGTCGATGAGGTGGCCGCCGGACTCCATCAACTCGATCAAGAAGCCGGAGACCGGGATGAAATCGCTGGCCTGTTCCTCCGCTCCGGCTCGCAAGCGTTCGGCCCCCTGGATCGCGTCCGG
>Ga0265338_10004368_pt1 | contig 19135 bp, 14 predicted proteins | sample 42126metaG_FD_193579 | JGI IMG/M metagenome (GOLD analysis project Ga0265338, IMG submission 193579) | Rhizosphere microbial communities from Carex aquatilis grown in University of Washington, Seatle, WA, United States - 4-21-26 metaG | ecosystem: Host-associated > Plants > Roots > Rhizosphere...
CGGAGCTGCCCATCAGCCATCCGGGGTCAAGGCCCGCCGCGGCGAGGACATGCACGAGCATCGCCGAGGTGCTCGTCTTGCCGTGCGCGCCGGCGACCGCGATCGTACGGCGCATGGCGCTCAGTTCGCCGAGCAGCTCAGCGCGAGGACGGTCGGGCAGCCCGCGCTCGGCGGCGAGCCGGCGCTCGGGGTTCTCGGCGGGGATGGCGCTTGAGTGGACGAGCTCCACCTCGGCGCCGGCGGGAACGTTCTGCACGGCGTGGCCGATGTGGGCGTCGAGCACGCCCTCGGCGCGCAATTGCTCCAGGTAGGGCGTGGAGGCTCGGTCCGAGCCCGACACGCTCGCACCCAGAGCGTGGGCCGCGCGCGCATAGCCGCTCATGCCTGCTCCGCCGACGCCGACGAAGTGAAGGTGGCGCCCGGCCCAGGGTCGGTCGCTCATCGCGCCGCGGCCAAGACGATCTCGGCGATCTCGCGCGCGGCTTCGGGGCGCGCGAGGCCTGCTGAGGCGGCGGCCATCGCCGCCAGGCGGGAAGGATTGGCAAGCAGGGCGGCGACCTCGCGCGCCAGGCGCGCGGGGCTCAGCTCGGAATCGGCGATCACAATGGCTGCCCCCGCCTGGGCCATCCAACGCGCGTTGGCGCTCTGATGATCGGCCGAGGCGTGCGGATAGGGAACGAGGATCGCGGGCAGCCCATGCGCGGCGATCTCAAAGACAGAGCCACCGGCGCGTGCGAGCACCAGGTCGCTGGCCGCCAGAGCCGCCCCGAAATCCTGCACGTCCAGGTACTCGCGCAGGTCATAGCCCGCGGGCAGCGGTCGCTTGGAGAGTTCGGGATAGTCGCGACGGCCGCACACATGCAGGACATGAAAGGCGCCGGAGGAGAAAGCGCTGAGCGCCGCGTGGTTGACCGTGCGCGAGCCGAGCGAGCCCCCGAACACCAGCACGCACAGCTCCTCGGGCGCCACACCGAAGCGCGCGCGGGCCTCGGCGCGGTCGTCTTTTAGCGGCGGCACCGGCCGGCCGGTCAGCCGGTAGCGAGACCCCTCGCGCCCGGCGATCGGAAAGGACAGACAGACCGCCCGCGCGAGCGGGGCGAGCGCACGGTTGGTCAAGCCCAGGTGACTGTCGGCCTCGGTCAGCACCAAAGGCACGCGCCTGCTGAGCGCGGCCACGCCGACCGGTCCGGCGACGTAGCCGCCACCGCCCATCGCCACGTCGGGCGAGAGCTCGCCGAGCAGCGAGCGCGCCGCGAACGTGGCGCGCGCGGCTAGGGCCAGTCCACGTGCCGCCTTCAGCGGATTGGCGCGCGAGAGGCCTTCCACGGCGATCGCGTGAAACTCGTAGCCGGCCTGCGGCACGAGCTGCGCCTCGGCGCGCTCGCCGCCGATGAACGTCACCTGGGCGCCCTCAGCGCGCAGCGCGTCGGCCACCATCAAGGCCGGGATCACGTGCCCGGCCGTCCCTCCGGCGGCTATCGCGACTCTCTTGGCGGCTTCGCTCACGGCCCCATCGTGCCTGTTCGCGCGCTTGGGCGTCGGCAACCGCCCGCCCACGCGGCTGCCCGGCGCTCGCGCCGCTGGGCGCCTTGGCTCGGGTGGACTTGCCTCTTGCCGGCTCCACGACCCGCATGTGGGCACTGCCGCCGGCGGCGACGTTCATCAACAGACCCATCGCCGCGAGCGTCACGATCAGACTGCTCGAGCCATAGGAGACCAGCGGCAGGGGCACGCCCGTGAGCGGGGCCAGCCCCAGCACGGCGAACACGTTGAGCAGTGCCTGGGAGACGATCAGGCAGGTCATGCCGACAGCAATCAGGGCGCTGTGCAGGCTGCGAGCGGCCTTGGCCACGCGCAGGCCGGTGTAGGCGATCAGGCCGTAGAGGAATAGCACGGCGAACATCCCAATCACGCCGAGCTCCTCGCCGATGACCGCCAGGATGAAGTCGGTGTGAGCCTCGGGCAGATAGAAGATCTTTTGCACCGACTGGCCCGGACCCACACCGAACAGGCCACCGGAGCCGATCGCGATCTGTCCCTGAACCGCTTGAAATCCGCTGCCCGAAGCGTGCGCCCAGGGATTCACGAACGAGGTCAGCCGCGCGCGCTCATAGGGGCGGGCGATCGCATACAGCGCCACGATCGCAAGCGTCGAGCCGCCGATGATCGCCAGATTGCGCATCGGAATTCCGGCCGCCACCAGCAGGGCGCAGCTTGTGAAGGCGATCACCATCGCGGTCCCGAGGTCCGGTTGGGTGGCGACCAAGACGCAGGCGGCGGCCACGACCGAGAGCAGTGGTTTGAACAGCTCGCGCAGGTCGAGCACGCGCTGGGGGCGGCGCGCGAGCAGGGCGGCCGAATAGAGCACGAGTGCCAGCTTCAAGAGCTCGGAGGGCTGGAACTGGAGCGGCCCGCTGCCGATCCAGCGGCGAGCGCCATTGACGCTCACCCCGACGTGTGGAATGTGCACCGCCACGACCAGCGCGAAGGAGACCGCGAGCATCGGACCGACCAGGCTCTGCACGCGCGCGACGCCGTCGCGGGCGAGCAGTTGCATCACGACCAGGCCGAGGGCGCCGTAGATCACGAACTTGATCAGGTAACCGGCGCCGGTGCCGTGGCCTTCGAGCAGGGTGCTGGCCGAGGAGGAGCTGTAGACCATCACCGCACCGAAGGCGAGCAGGCACAGCGTGGCGGTCAACAGGATGCGCTGCTCGATCGTCTGGGAGGCCGCGCTCGCACGCGTGGAGGATTTGGAGCCCCGCGCTTTGCGGGTTGCGGTAGCGGTTGAGCGCCCTGCGGCTGTGGCCATCAGGGCTCACTTCGACACGGCGGCGCCCATACCTCCCGAGGCTTGGCGCGAGCGCGGGCGAGCCGGCACGCGCCGCCAATGTCTCTACGCTGCCGATGTGGCCACCCAGCCTGCCGAGCAGTCCCGTCGCTTCGACCCGGATGCGTTTGAGAGCTTCCGCTTCTTGGGGCGCGATCTCGACGCCGAGGGGTGCGTCGCGCTGCGCTACGCCCTCGATGACGAGCACGAGTTCCTCGAGGAATTCGATATCCCGCTGCGCGCGCCCGTCTCCTCTCAGCTGCGCGAGCGCGTCGACGGTCTGCTCTCGCTGCTGCACTGGGTCGCGGGGGTCAGCTACTACAAGATGGCCGCGCCGCCGACGGTCGGGTGCGAGGGCGAGCTGCCCACGCCGGCGGTCGCAAGGCTGTTGGAGAGCCTGTACTCGGAGGGACTCGGAGAGTTCGCCTTCGTCAACAAGCTCGCGGCGCTGCCTCGCCCTAGCTTTCCGAGCGGCCCACTGGATGCTCCCGGCCCGGGCCCCGTCGCGTTGGCACGCGACGCTCGTGTGCTCGTCCCGATAGGAGGAGGCAAGGATTCGATCGTGGCCCTGGAGACAATGCGCCGCTCCGAGCACGAGACGGTTCTGTTCTCGGTCGGCAATGCACCGCCCATGATCCGCACCGAGCGGGTCGCCGGGCTTCCCAGGCTGATCGTCAACCGTCGCCTCGACCCGCGCGTGCACGAACTCAACCTTGCCGGCGCCTTGAACGGGCATGTGCCGATCACAGCCATCGTCGCTTGCGTGGCTCTGTTGACCGCGGCCTTGAACGGGTTCGAGGCGGTGGTCATGGCCAACGAGCGCTCGGCTTCCAGCGGCAACTTGCACTGGGACGGGATCGAGGTCAACCATCAGTTCAGCAAGAGTCTGCGCGCCGAAGACCTGTTGCGGGCCGCGTTGGCGCAGAGCGCTCCGGGATTGGAGCTGTTCTCGATCTTGCGGCCTGCCTCGGAGCTTTCGATCGCGCGCGCCTTCGCGCGACTGGGCGAGTACCACGGCTCGTTCACAAGCTGCAACGCGATCTTTCGGCTGGACCCGGCCAGGCGCGCCGGTTCGTGGTGCTGTGACTGTCCGAAGTGCCGTTTCGTCTTTCTCGTGCTGGCTCCCTTCAGCGACCCCGCCCATCTGCGCGAGGTGTTCGGGCGCGATCTGCTCCAGCAGGAGGATCAGTTCGAGGGCTTTGCTCTGTTGACGGCGACCGGAGGCGAGAAGCCGTTCGAGTGTGTCGGCGAGGAGCAGGAGAGCCTCGCGGCGATCCGCCTGCTGTCCGAGGATCCGCGCTGGCGCGGGCACCGCGTGCTGCAGCGTCTCATCGAGGAGGTGCTGCCGCTGCATCCTGCGCCGGTCGGCTCGCCCTCCTCGGCGCTCACGCTGAGCGATCGCCATCGTGTGCCGGCTCACCTGATGCCGTATGTCGATGCGCTTCTCGGAGCTTGACGGCAAGCGCGTAGGCGTCTGGGGAGTCGGTCGCGAGATCCGCTCCTTCGCCACGCAGCTTGCCAAGCACGCTCCACGAGCGCGGATCGTGACGATCGTGCTCGACGCTCCCGCCGATGGGCCCGCCCGCGAGTTGGCGGGGGCCCATGGAGCGAGCTTGGTCGGCGCCGCCCAGGCGCACCGCGCCCTGGCCGAATCCGATCTGGTCGTCCGCTCGCCCAGTGTCTCGATCCACCGGCCCGAGCTGGTGGCGTTGCGCGAAAGCGGTGTGGCACTCACGACGGCGACCGCGCTGTGGATGGGCGATCGGGACGGTCGGGGCGTGATCGGCGTGACCGGCACGAAGGGCAAGAGCACAACCGCCGCGCTCATCGCCCACCTTGCTCGAGGCGCCGGCGGGGAGATCCACCTCGCCGGAAACATCGGCGCGCCGGCGCTGGACCTGCTCGACGCCCCCGCCACGGAGTTGGCGGTGGTGGAGCTCTCCAGCTATCAGATCGCCGACCTCCAGGCCGGACCGGAGATCGCCGTGGTCACCAATCTGTATCGCGAGCACACCGACTGGCACGGCTCGTATGAGACCTATCGTGTCGAGAAGCTGCGTCTGCTTGGCCTGCCCGGGGTGCGGGCAAGCATCCTCAACGGCCGCGACCCCGAGCTCGCGGTTGCCGCCGAGCGGGCGCCGGCGCCCGTGCTGTACGGGCGTCCGGAGGGTTGGAACGTTCGCGACGGCGCGATCCTCTACGCGGGAGAGGCGGTGGTCGAGATCGACGCCCTGCCGTTGCGCGGCGAGCACAACGCTTTGAACCTGTGCGCCGCGCTGAGCGCGCTGGAAGCTCATGGCGTGGCGCGCCCGGCGCTGCCAGAGGCACTGCTCGACTTCGTGGGGCTCCCGCACAGGCTGCAGACGGTGAGCACAGATGACGGAGTCGTGTGGGTGGACGACAGCATCTCCACCACGCCGGAGTCGACGTTGGCGGCGCTTGCCAGCTTCGGCGGCGATCGCATCGTGCTGCTTGCGGGCGGCGAGGATCGAGGCCAGGACTACGAGCTCCTCGGCCGCGAGCTGGCTGCCCGCGAGGCGATCGTGATCGGCCTGCCGAACACTGGAGCACGAGTGATCGAGCGGGCGCGCGCTGCGGGCGTGCCCGCTTCACACGCGTTGGCGGCCGGCGACATGGCCGATGCGGTGCGGCTCGCGCGCTCGCTCGCGCACGAGGGCTCGGTCGTGCTGCTCTCGCCCGCGGCACCCAGCTACAACGCCTATCGGAACTTCGAAGAGCGGGGCGCACACTTCCGCGAGTCGATCTCGCGCTCCTGACGCCGGCGCCGTCGCTCGGCGGCCCCCTACCTCCGAAGAAGTCGGCTAGCCGAGGCTCTGCCTGTAGATCGTAAAGCCGATCGCGCAGCAGATCGCGGCGACGATCCAGAAGCGCAGGATGATCTTCGTCTCAGACCAGCCCTTGAGCTCGAAATGGTGGTGGATCGGCGCCATCAGGAAGACCCGCTTTCGCGTCATCTGAAAGGAGATCACCTGGATCACGACCGACAGCGCCTCGATCACGAAGATCCCGCCGAGCAGGATCAACAAGACCTCTGTCTTGGTCATCACCGCCAGCCCGGCGATCGCGCCACCGATCCCAAGCGAGCCGGTGTCCCCCATGAAGATCGTGGCCGGGAACGCGTTGAACCACAAAAAGCCGATGCAGCCCCCGACCAGCGCGCCGGCGAGCATCGCCATGTCGAAGTCTTCGGCGATGAACGTGATGCCGATGTAGGCGAGCAGGACGATCGCTCCGCAGCCCGCCGCCAGGCCGTCCAGGCCGTCGGTCAGGTTGACCGCGTTGGTCGTGCCGGCCACCACCAGGTAGATCAGCACGGGGTAGAAGATGCCCAGATCGACCTGGTAGTCGACGAAGCGCAGGCGCAAGGTCGGCGCGAGGTCGGCCTCGTGCCTTGCGATGTACCAGAGGCCCAAGGAAATGGCGATCGTGATCGCGAGCTTGGTGCGGCCGCGCAAACCGAGCGAGCGGCGCTTGACGAGCTTGGTGTAGTCATCGGCGAAGCCGAGCAGGGCACACGCGATCGCCGTCCCGAACACTCCCACCGAGCGCCATTCGAAGTCGGTCAGGATCAGGTAGGGGATCGTGACCGCCAGGAAGATGATGATCCCCCCCATCGTCGGCGTGCCGGCCTTCTCGTGGTGGCCTTGGGGCCCGTCCTCGCGGATCTGCTGGCCGAACTCGCGGTTGCGCAGGAATTCGATGAACTTCGGGCTCAAGAAGATGCAGATCAGCAGGGCGGCGGTGCCACCGATCAGGATGCGTCCCACTTAGAGCGCCCTCCGTCGATGCGCCCCGCTCGAGCGCGTGCAAACTGCGCTTGCGAGTGCCATCAAACGACCCGCGCGCCCAGGGCTTCGCGAGCCACGGTCACGTCGTCGAAAGGCACCTTCACGCCCCCCGCGAACTCCTGGCCCTGCTCGTGGCCCTTGCCGGCGATCACCAGCACGTCGCCCTTCTGGGCCAGCGCCACGGCGCGCTCGATCGCCGCTCGGCGATCGACCTCGGCGGCAACCGGCGGGGCGCCGGTCGGGCGTGTGACCGACCGGGCCCCTTGCATGATCTCGGCGATGATCGCCTCCGGGTCCTCCGAGCGTGGATTGTCGGAGGTCACGACCAGGACGTCGGCCAGGCGGGCGCCGATCTCCCCCATCAGGGGGCGCTTGCCGCGGTCGCGGTCTCCCCCGGCGCCGAACACGCAGATGACGCGCCCCTCGCCGACTTCGTGGGCGGTGGCGAGCACGTTGGCCAGGGAGTCGGGTGTGTGGGCGTAGTCGACGAGCACCGCGAACCCCTGTCCCTCGTCGACCGGCTCGACGCGGCCGGGCACCCGCACTCCTTGCGCAAGCGCGGCGGCGAGCGTGTCCAACTCGACGCCGAAGGAGTGCGCCACGGCGAGCGCGGCGAGCGCGTTGGAGACGTTGAAGCGACCGGGCAGCGGCAGGGAGATGGAGCGCTCGCCGGCGGGCGTGTGCAGCGCAAAGCGCGAGCCGCGGAGATCGACGGAGACGTCGCGGGCGCGGTAGTCGGCGGGCGTGTCGATCGCGAACGTGACGGCGCCAGGCAGTTCGTCCGCTAGGCGCCGCCCGTAGGGGTCGTCGAGGTTGACGATCTTCACGGCGGGACCGTCGTAGGGCTGGTGTGAGGCATCGCCGCTGCGCGCGAGTCCCTGCTCGGCGGGCGGCGGGGCGAATAGGCGCCGCTTGGCCTGAAAGTAATCCTCCATCGTGGGATGGAAATCAAGATGATCCTGGGTGAGGTTGGTGAAGACGGCGGCGGCGAAGCGTGTGGCGTCGGTGCGCCCGAGCGAGAGCGCGTGCGAAGAGACCTCCATCGCGCAGTAGGTCTCCCCCCCGTCGAGCATCGCCCTGAAGTCGCCTTGAAGAGCGATCGCCTCGGGGGTCGTGCGCGTCGCGGGCCGCTCGGATCCGCCGATCAGCGAGCCGACCGTGCCGAGCAGTCCACAGCGATGCCCGCCGGCCTCGAGCAGCGCCCGCACCAAATGGGCGGTGGTCGTCTTGCCGTTGGTGCCCGTCACGCCCACGACTCCCAGCTCGCGGGTGGGATCGCCATGGAAGCGGGCGGCGAGCGGACCCATTGCCGCGCGGGCGGAGCCGACCACGATTTCGGGTACGTGCAGGCCGAGCGGGCGCTCGACCACGAGCGCCGCGGCACCGGCCGAGACCGCGGCGGCGGCGAAGTCGTGGCCGTCGCGCTCGTGCCCGCTGACGCAAAAGAACAGGCTGCCCGGCTTGACCTGGCGACTGTCGTAGGCAAGAGCTGAGATCTCAAGCTGCCGCGGGGTCGGCGAGATGGCCCGCAGACCGGGGATCTCGGCGGTCGTCAACTCGTCGAACCTCATGGCTTTGCGCCCCGTGTTGGCAAGGACCGAGAGTCTAGGGCTCGCGCCAGAGGGGACCCGGGGGGCGCCGTAAGGATGTTTGCGCCGGGCACCCGAGACCTTTGCGAGAGTACGCCTAGCCCGGGCCGATGCCCAGGTAGGGCAGGGCGAATTCCATGATCTGCCCGAAGGCCGGCGCCGCGACCACACCGCCGTAGATCGAGCCGGTCTGCGGTTCGTCGATGATCACCGCGCACAAGAGCTTCGGGTCAGACGCCGGGGCGAAGCCCACAAACGAGGCTACGTAGGCGCTTTTGGAGTATTCGCCGGTTTGGGGGTCGATCTTCGACGCGGTGCCGGTCTTGCCGGCCAGCTGATAGCCGGGGATGGAGACCTCGCTGGCGGTGCCGCCGGGCGCGAGCACGCCCTTGAGCATGCTGCGCAGCTCAGCGGCCGTGGCCGTTGAGACGATCCGCTTGCCGGCCGACTCAGGTACGCGACGGCCCCCTATTTGGCCGATGATCTGCGGGGGGCGCAGGATGCCGCCGTTGGCGATCGCCGAGTAGGCGGTGGCCATCTGAATCGGCGTGACCAGCTCGCCTTGGCCGATCGGCAGATTGCCCATCGAGGAGCCCGAGTATTTGTCGAGCGGCAACGTGGCCCCCCGTTCTTCTCCGGGCAGCCCGCTGCCTGTGAGCGAGCCGAAGCCGAAGCGGTGCACCCACGAGTTGAATTTTTCACGACCCTCGAGCAGCCCGATCTTGATTGCCCCGACGTTGCTCGACTGAGCGAGTATCTGCGAAGTCGTCAGCGACTCGCCGGCGTGTTCGGTGTCGTCGTGGATCGTGCGCCCCCCCAGTTCGATCTGGTCGGGGATTTCAAAGCCGCTCTCGGGCGTGATGCGACCTTCTTGGAGAGCTCCCGAGACGACCACCGACTTGAAGGTGGAGCCCGGTTCGTAGTTGAAACTGACGGCGCGGTTCTGTAGCGCTTCGATCGCTTTGGCGCCGGGGTCGTTGGCGTTGACCGAGGGCCAGTTGGCCATCGCGAGGATCGCTCCGGTGCGGGGATCCATCACGATCGCGGTCGAATCCTTGGGCTGGAAGACCTTGCCGACGGCGCTGAGCACGTCTTCGGCGCGCTGCTGAATGTTGGCGTCGAGCGTGAGCGAGACGGTGGCGCCCGGCCGCTCATGACGGGTTTCGGCGATCGAGACAGGCTGGCCCTTGGCGTCGCTGATGACATGTCGCTGTCCGGCGTGGCCGGCGAGCAGCGAGTTGAGCGAGTACTCCAAGCCCAGGCGGCCGGCGCCTTCGTTTTCGGTGCCTACTGTGCCGAGCACCTGAGCCGCCAAAGTCCCGCGCGGATAGACGCGACGCATGACCGGGGCGCCTTGCACGCCGGGCAGCCGCAGAGCGAGGATCTTGTGGGCCGCCTCGTAGGGCAACGCGTGCGCGAGATAGACAAAGCCGGTGTGCTCGCTGAGCTTGGTCAGGACCTGCGCCTGGGTCAGCCCCAACAGCGGCGCCAGCTCGTGCGCTACCGCAAGCGGTTGTTTGAGTAGATACGGGTCCGCGGTGACTTCCTGGGCCGGTTCTGAGATGGCCAGCGCGACGCCATTGCGGTCGGTGATCGTGCCTCGCTCGGCCGGCACCGTTTCGCTGGTGAGCTGCTGCGTGCGCGCGGCTCTACGTAGAGCGCCGGCGTGGGGACCGCCCAGATACAGAGCCCGCGCGGCGGCAAGCGCCAGCAACGCGAAGAACAGCGCGAACAGCATGCCCACCCGGCGCTGGACGACCGCCACCGTCTACCCGCCCGTGCTCGTGGTAGAGCTTTCCGAAGTTTCAGAGGAGCCGCCCGTTTCGCCCGGGCTCGCGGAGGCCGTCGACGCGGCGACGGTGCTTTCGCTGCTTGAGGAAGGGGCGCTTGCGCTCGTTTCGCCACCCGTGGAGGTCGATTCGGAGGTTTCGCTCGTCGATGACGAAGTGGGCGTTGTGCCGGCTTCGGTGGACGCGGCGGCGGTCGTTTCGGCGTGGGCCTGAATCGGCTGGGAGAGGACGGCGGCCGCATGGGCTATGTCCGCTCGGGCCGTTCCTACGAAATGGACCGAGCCGGGCGGGGCGAGCGTCATCCCAGCGGCGGCCGCCAGGGGAGCGACGTGCGTTTCGGCCGAGTAGGTGGAGTCTTCGATCCCAAGTTGGGCGTTGTCGCGCTGGAGCGTGGCGGCGCGGGTGAGCGTGCGCCCGATGTTCGTGTTCAGCTTGAGCACGACCATTTGCATCGCGACGATCCCGATCAACGAGAAGGCGAGCAGTCCGATCCACAGGCGTCCGCGGATCAGTCTGTCGAGCAGCGCACCGGCCGGCCGTGGCACCGCGTGCGCGGCGGCCCCGACCGGACGGGCGGCGCGGGCGGGGCGGGCGGGGCCCGAAACCCTGCGCGGGCGAGTGGGGGCACGGCTTGGCGCTCGGCGCGGAGCGGGTACGCGTCTTGGCAGTGGGGCGGCGCGGCCGACAGAGGGCGCGACCGCGGAAGCGGGCGGGGTCATGCTTCACCTCCTGGTGGTTCGGTTGAATCGCCGGCGAGCTTTTCGGCGGCGCGCAGCCGGGCCGAGGAGGCACGCGGGTTGCGTGCGATCTCCTCGGCCGTGGGCACGAGCGCGCCACGCGTGAGCAAGGCCGCCTCGGGTTGGCGCCCACAGCCGCAGACGGGAAGGTCGGGCGGGCAGATGCAGCCGCGCGCACGATCGGCCAGGAAGCGCTTGACGGGCCGGTCCTCCAAGGAGTGAAAGGAGATGGCGGCCAGCACTCCGCGCTCGCCCAGCAACTCCCAGGCGAGTGGCAGCGCTCGGTCGAGCTGCCCGAGCTCGTCGTTGACGGCGATGCGCAGCGCCTGGAAGGTGCGCTTGGCCGGGTGACCGGCGCCGAAGCGGGCCGGAGCCGGGATCGCCGCGCCGACCACCTCGACGAGCGCGAGCGTCGTCTCGATCGGAGAGCGCGCTCGCTCGCGCACGATCGCGCGTGCGATCTGAGAGGCATAGCGCTCCTCGCCGAGCTCGCGCAGGGTCGCCGCCAAGCGGCGCTCGTCCCACTCGGCCACGATCTGGCGCGCGCTGAGCTCCTGACGCGGATCCATCCTCATGTCGAGCGGCGCGTCATAGGAGTAGGAGAAGCCCCGCTCGCGCGTGTCGATCTGCATCGAGGACATGCCGAGGTCGAGATAGACCATCTCGGCACGCACGCCCTCATCGAGCAGCATCTGTAGGCCTTCGGCGTATCCGCCGCGCAGGAAGCGCATCGCACACGGAGCGTCCTAGGCCAGCTCAAGGAAGCGCTCCTCGGCCAATGGGTCGCGGTCGATCGCAACCAGCGTGCCGTCGGGACCGAGGCGCTCGGCGAGCAGGCGCGCGTGTCCGCCGCCGCCGAAGGTGCAGTCGACCGCCAGCTGTCCGGGACGAGGATCGAGCAACTCCAGCAGCTCGTCGGCCAAGACCGGAATGTGAACGGTGCTCATGTCAAGCAGGATGGTCAACGCGCGCCGTGATCTCTGCGACGCTGCCGAGCAGCGCCGGTCGGTGTTCGTCCCAAGCCGTCTTGTCCCATAGCTCCAGGCGGTCGCCGGCCCCGACGACGACGACATCCTTGTTCAGCTTGGCGTGCTCGCCGAGAAAGCCCGGGACCATGATCCGTCCGGCGGCGTCCAGCTCGGCGTCGTGGGAGCTGCCGTAGAAGAAGCGCTCGAGCTCGGTCAGGCGCGAGGAGAGCGGCGGCAGCTCGGCCAGGGAGCGCTCGGTGTAGCGCTCGTACTCGGCCGGGCGCCACACGCCCACGTAGGGCTTGAGGTCGACGGGCATAGCCAGGACCACTCCCTCGGACAAGGTCGCGCGATAGCGAGCGGGAACCGTGAGCCGGTTCTTTGCGTCGAGGGTGTGGTCGAAGGTGCCGCGGAAAGCCATCGGGGGAGGCTCCAATCAAGTAGATCGAGCCGCGGTGGAGGAGTGGGAGGAGCTCCTCCACCACGGCTCGCTGCCGCGAAGTTACCCCACTTTCCCCCACAATGCAACTCCAATTGCACATTTTCTCCCACAATCCCCTCCCAGTGGCCCAAAATCGTGCGAAAACGCCTAGGCGACGAGAATTCAGGCGGTGGGAGACCGATCCGGCGAGCAGTCCTCTGAGCGCACGCGGACGTGCAGGAGGTCCGGATGCAAGGAAACGTGCAGTGTGCCGTTGGGATGAACCGGCAGGACGCCGGCGCACGGCAACATGCGGGGCGCACCCGTGTAACGTTCTTGTCATGAGATCGGGGGTCTGCAGGGCGACGGGCGCTGCCACGCTGATCGCTGCGGTTGCGGCGCTGGCCGGCTGCGGCTCTTCGGGCTCCAAAGGCGAACCGTCGAGCCTGGTGCCCTCCTCGGCGCCGCTGTACGCGAGCTTCGCGGTCAAGCCGAGCGGCGGCTCATCCGGCGAAGCGTCGACCGCCGCCAAGAAGCTGACGCACCTGGCCGAACCGTATGGGAGCCTCGCTCAAGCGCTGCTACAGAGCGAAGGCAGCCACGTCGAATTCAAGCGCGACATCGAGTCGTGGGTCGGCAAAGACGCGGGCCTGTTCTTGACCTCGCTCGACACGAGCAAACTGCCGCAGAGTTCGAGTTCGCTACAGAGCCTGCTCGAAGGGGGCTTGACGAGCGCGGCCTCCTCGCTCGGCGCAGACGCGTTCGGGTCGAGCGCCACCCAGGGAGCGATCGTGCTGGAAACCTCCGATGTGGGTGGAGCGCGCTCGTTCCTTGAAAAACTGGCACACGAACAGGGTGCCCATACCGCTAACTACAGGGGCGTCAGCTACCAAATGTCCCCCAAGGGAGCCGCCGAGGGCATCGTCAAGGACTTCGCCGTGATCGGCAGCGAAGCGGGCTTCAAGAGCGTCGTGGACACCTCCCTCGGCGGCGCGGCGATCACGAGCGCCAGTGGCTTCTCAAAGCCGCCGGAGAACGCAATCGCAAGCGTGTATGCCCGCCCCCAAGAACTGACGAAGGCGCTGCACGGCTCGGGAGGGGTCGCCGGCCAAGGCATCTCGCTGATCGGCCAGCTGTTCGCGGGCGCCGAATCGGCCTCTCTCTCGGTGACGCCGACGTCGAAGTCGATCTCGCTGCAGGGCGAAATCCACTCGGCGAGCGGCTCAGTGCCTCTGTTCAGCCAAGAAGGCGCCAAGGCGCTCGGCGAAGTCCCGAGCGGAGCTTGGCTGGCCGCGGGCGTGGGCAGCGTCGGCGGGACGAACCTCCCCCGGGCGCTGGGCCTGTTGCGGGGCGTCGCCTCGTTTGCGACCTCGACCGTGTTCGCTTCGTTTGGTGGCCCGAGCATCGAAAAGCTGTTCACGGAGCTCGACTCGCCCAAGGCGAACCTGCAGCAGGATTTCGGCACCTGGGCGACCACGGGCAGCATGTTTGTGAGCGGCACCGGCCTGTTTAACCTGCAGGCAGCGCTCGTAATCGGATCCAAGGAAGCGAGCGCCTCAAGCGCCGCCGTGGGCAAGCTGGGCAAGCTGATGACAAGCGCTGGCGCCGAAGTCTCAAACGCGACCATCCCCGGCGCAGACACAGCCATCAGCGTCAAGCTGCAGGGCTTCCCGGCGGTCATCTTCGTCGCCAACGGAGTCGGCTCCAACGGCCAGGCCAAGTTCGTGCTCGGGCTCGGCCAGCAGTCCGTTCAAGGCGCGCTCGCTCCCTCAAGCACGCTCTCCACCTCGCCCGCATACACGAGCGCCACGACAGCGCTCGGCGGCGGCATAGAACCGAGCCTGATCGTCGAATTCCCGACGATGCTCGGGTTCCTCGAAGGGCTTGGCCTGACCCAAAGCCCAGGGGTCTCCAACCTAGTGCCCTACTTCAAGTCGCTTGGGACGCTGACAGCCGGGGCGAGCAGCCAGGGCGGGGTTCAGCACTTCAAGCTGGTCGTCGGGTTGGCCTAGGTCAGCTCAACCCGACGCCCTACTCAGCGCCCTCTCCCCCTCCCGCGGCCGCTCCGGCCGGTTCTCCGTCTCGATGATCACCCGACAGGGCCGCTTCGCCAACAGATAAGTGGCGGTCGGCCCGATCCGCTGCTCGCCGACGGGCGCGTGGATCGTGGACCAATAGATCACGTCGGCTTCCACCCGTTTGGCCTCGTCCACGAGCGCGGCCCCTGGATTTCGTGTACGGATCAAGCCGGTACGGATCTTGATGTTCGAGCGCCGCGCCTTGATACGCGCCGTCTCCAAAGCCGAGCGTCCCTGGGCCTCCTCGGCCTCCAAGCCCGCCTCCAAGGACAGCTGGGAAGGCACGGGCAACACGAACACGGCATACACGACCCCCTCTTCGCCGATCAGCTTGGCGGCGCTCGACAGGGCGCTGGCGGAGACGTCGCCACCGAAGATCGGCACCAGCGCGGTGCGGTAGCCGAGCGCCTGGAAATCAGCCGGGCGCTCGGCGCGCGCGAGGCGAGCGGTCTCGCGCAAATCGAGGCCTTGACTGCGCCGGTAGACGACATAACCGACCATCCCGAACACCATCCAGGGGATGCCGACCAGGCGAGCCTCGGGGTGGGTGGCGACGACCACGATCCACACCGTGGCCGTGCCGATCCCCCCGATCACGGCGGTCAAGGGGATCGAGGCGCCGCGTATGCGCACGTTCCAAGGCATCCGGTAGGGGCGCTCCTGGTCTGGCTTCTTCACACGCAGGGCGATCACCGAGATATGGGCCACGGTGAACGACAACAGGGCCCCGAACGAGTAGAGGTTGCCGAGCACGTTGGTGTTGCCGTACAGAACGAGCAATCCCGCTAGGCCCGAGAAGAACACGATCGTGAACCAAGGCGTGCGAAAGCGGGGATGCAGCTGGGAGAAGATGCCCGGCAATTGGCGATGCTCGGCCAAGGACCAAGACAGGCGCGAGATCCCGATCATGCCGGCGTTGGTCGCGATGAACAGGATCGTGGCGGCCAGGAGACCCACGTAGTACTGGGCCAAGGTGAGCACGGTCCCGTGCAAACCCAGGCGCGAGACGATCCCCAGCACCGGGTCGTTCTGAAAGCCACCGTTGCCTTCGACTCCGAGCAGAGTCTGGTACTGGTGCGGATGGCCCGCGACCGCCGTGACCGGCAGTGCGGAGAGCGCGATCAGCGAGATACCCAAGTACACGCCGAGGACCGCGAGCACCACCAGGTTGACCGCCTTGGGCACCTGCTTGCCGGGGTCGCGCGCCTCCTCGGCCATATTTGAGACCGTCTCGATCCCGGTGTAGGCGAGCATCGCCAAGGACAGGGCGAAGATCAGTTCATGCCAGGTCGGCACCTTGCCCAGGTGGATCTGATGGATAAGGAGCGAGGGGTCGAGCACCAGGACCGCACCGATCGCCACCAGCAGGATCTGGGTGGAGAGGTCGACGATCGCCAGGATGAAGTTGAGCTTGGCCGACTCCCCCAGGCCCCTGATGTTCAGCGCCGCCAAGGCGACCACCACAATCAGTCCGCCGAAAATGTCTCCGGGGTTGTGGTTGAGGCCGCTCAGCCCCGGAAACGTGCTCAGGTAGTGGGGAACGAAGAAGGCGGAGATCGCGATCGTGAGGATGTAGTCGAGGCTCAAGGCCCAGCCGGCGAAGAAGGACACGAGCTCGTTGAAGGCGTGGCGGGCAAAGGAGGAGGAGCCGCCGGCCTCGGGGAACATCGAGGCGCCCTCGGCGTAGGTCTTGGCCGTCAAAGCGAACAGGCCGCCCGCGAACACGAACACGAGCGGCGTCAAACCGAGCGCGTGGGCGGCGACGAGCCCGAGCGCGTAGTAGATCGAGGAGCCCACGTTGCCGTAGGCGGTCGCGAACAGGCCGGAGGTTCCGACCGACCGGCGCAGACCGTGCTCGCTGAGGCGTGCCATTACCGGAGCGTATACAGGCGGCCCGCCGCGACCGTTGCCCGACGCTCGCCACGGGACCACCTTCGCGGCGCGAGCGCCGGGTGGTCCACGACAGTGTTCGGATCGCCTGAATGCAATATCGCGTGCAGGTACAGCGCGAAGGCAGGAGGCGCGCTTATGATCTCGACGCCTGGCGCGACGCAAGGAGTGCGGGCGCCATCCAAAGCCATCACGACCCCACCTTTCAGTCATGGACAAGACACGACGCGGCAACTACAACTCAGGTGAGGACTTCGTCCTGGAATACGGGGACCTGCGCTTCACCTTCAACGAACGAGACTTCGGCGAACGCTGCGAGCAGGCGGCCCTGAAGCTGGGCTTCGTCGGCGGGCGCCTGGGCGAGGACGAGCTGGAGGACCTCGTCAACCTGGCCGTCAACGGCGACATCCAGGACCCGGCCTCCGCCTTGGGCGAGCACGTCAACGATTGCTGGCCCGAAATCGTAGGCCCCGCCGAGCGCTCGCTCGTGCACTGGCTGCGCCGCCTCGTGTTCAGGGGCGCCTGGCTTGACCAGCGCGTCAACGAGGGCGAGTTGACGTTCGCCTTCGTCGAGGAGACCGGCAGCTTCGTCTACGTCCAGCACGACCGCACGGGCGAGCCGATCGAGCTCGCCCCCGAGCCATCCTGGGGCCGCGTCGCCTACCGCCGCTAGCCCTATCTCCTACCGACATTCCGTACGGCGTCTGGAGTGTCGCTGAGCAAGCGAGACAAGGACGCAGGGAGCGTGGCGTGCTATGCACGCGAGCGACCGAGGACGCCGTATCGCGCCGCTCAGGGGCACTCCAGACGCGCGCGGAGGATTGCCTCGGCGCCCTCCTCGCCGACGAGCAAGTCGGCTTTGAGGGTGCCGCTGGCGACCAGGTCGAGCGCGGGGAAGCGACCCGTGCCGGCGCGGACAGGGTCGAGGGCGATGACGGTGGTCTCCCCGCCGAAGGGGTGGACGGCCGTGGCGATCACGGTGAGCGAGCCGGCCTCGCTCAGGTTTCGCGCCGCTGCCAAGACCTTGCGTGCGGTGTGGGGGTGCAGGCCGTCCAGGTTGTCGATCAGGACGACGGCGTCGCCTCCGCGGGAGGCGATCCGCTTGCCGGCCTCCACGGCGGCCTCGACCGCCTGGCCTTGAACGTCGGGCGAGGATCCCAGGCCGAGCGCGGCCGCGGGCTGCACCGGCCCCTCGCGCCACTCGGCGATCTCCTCGGGACGAACTCCGGCGAGCACCAAAGAGAGCTCCAGGCCCTCGCGCTCCGCCAGGGCGCCGAGGAGGCGTCGCAAAGTGAACGTCTTGCCGGCCCTGGCGCCGCCGGCGATCACCGCTCGCGAGCCGCGACCGAGCGGGGTGAGCCACTCGATCGCCTTCAGGGTGGGGTCCTCGGAGTCGAAGGCGAGTCGCTCGCCGGGGTAGGACACCGGCAGGTCCTCATAGCGCGTGCCCTCGGAGACGGCGTCGGCGGGTTGCCCGTTGATCGTGTCGATGCGGACCAGCGAGGAGTAGCGCTCGGAGCGGCGCGGCGTGCGCACGGGCCCGCTCACCTTGTCGCCGGAGACCAGCTCGCAACGTCGAACTTGGGCGGCTGAGATGTAGACGTCATCGTCGGAGGGCTCGGGCGGGTCCACTCGCAGGAAGGCAGAACCGTTGCCGAGCACCTCGACCACGCCCTCTGCGGTGCGCTCGGACTCCCCCGTCTTCTCCCGCTCGCCGCGAGCGCGACCGCCTTGCGAGCGCTCGCGACGGCGCTGCGCGGGGGTGGCGGCCTCTGGGTCGGGGCCGGAGCGCTCCTCCCGCTCGCCGGCCTCCTCCTCGGCGTCGCCCTTGGCGCCAGTGCCGCGACGCGAGCGTGTTCCGCGCGAGCGTCGCGCCGGGGCGCGGCGGGCCGGCTTCTCCTCGTCGGCGTCCTTGGCGTCGTCTTTCTTCTCGCCGAGGATGGCGTCGATCAGGTCGGCCTTACGCAGGCGGCGAAAGCCCTCCAAGCCGATCTGGTCGGCGATCAGGTGCAGGTCGGACAGCGGACTTGCTTGCAGCTCGGATCGGTCGAGCACGGTCATTTGGTTCTCCTCTTGTGTGTGATTGGGCGGTTGGCGTCCGGCCGCGTTGGACAGCGGTCGGCACCCCTTTGCGTGTCAAATCCTAGCCTGCCGCCCGGCCGGGAGCCGCGCGCCCGCCGAACGGACCTAAGAGTGGGCGTCGGCGGGAGGCTCCTCGTAGCGAAGTTCCTCGGCGAGCGCCAGGTCCCTGCTGGGGACGCTCAGGCCGGCCAAGGCGTGGCGCACCTTCAGGTAGTCGGCGGCGGCGGCAACGTCGTGGACACGGAAGATGTGGGCTCCCCGATCGACGCCGTGGGCCAAGGCGGCGAGGGTGCCGGGCAGGCGCTCGCGCGGGGCGCGTCCGGTGAGCGCCCCGATGAAGTCCTTGCGCGAGATCGCCATTAGGAGCGGACGGCCCAGCTCGTGCAGGCGGGAGAGCTCGCGCAGCAACTCGATGGTTTGGGCGGGCGTCTTGGCGAAGTCGGGGCCGGGATCGACGATCAAGCGCTCGCGGGGCACGCCGGCCCCCTCGGCCGAGGCGAGGCGCTCGGAGAGGAAGCCGAGGACCTCCTCGACGATGTCGCGGTAGAGGTTGGGGTCTTGCAGGCGCTGCTTGGGCGCGGCACTGGTGTGCATCACGACCAAGGCGGCGCCGCTTTGGGCGCACACCTCGGCCAGCCCGATGTCGCGCAGGCCGCTGACGTCGTTGACGATCGCCGCCCCCGCCCCGATCGCCGCACGGGCGACCGCGGGCTTGTAGGTGTCGATCGAGACGAGCGCCCCGAAGTCGCGGACGAGACGCTCGATCAAGGGCACGACGCGTTCGATCTCCTCCTCCTGATCGACCGCCGGGCGGTTGGTGGCGGCCGACTCCCCGCCGACGTCGAGGATGTCGGCGCCCGCGTCCAGCAATTCGCCGGCCAGCCGCAGCCGGTCCTCGAGGGTGCGGTAGCGACCGCCGTCGCTGAAGGAGTCCGGCGAGG
>Ga0265338_10004369_pt1 | contig 19134 bp, 20 predicted proteins | sample 42126metaG_FD_193579 | JGI IMG/M metagenome (GOLD analysis project Ga0265338, IMG submission 193579) | Rhizosphere microbial communities from Carex aquatilis grown in University of Washington, Seatle, WA, United States - 4-21-26 metaG | ecosystem: Host-associated > Plants > Roots > Rhizosphere...
AGCATCGCGGAGCTGGTCCTGAACCTACTCGAGGCATAACGTCACATCAGGAAACGGAATGGCCACTCAGACATCCGCAGCTGAAACACTCGTTGATCCCCATATCCCCGACACCATGCGCGCCGTGGTTTACCGCGGCATTAACGACATGCGCATTGAAACCGTCCCCGTGCCCAAAATTGGCCCCGGCGAACTGCTGGTGAAGATTGCCACCTGCGGCATCTGCGGCACCGATCTTAAGAAAATCCACATGGGCTCGCACTCGGCTCCACGCATCTTCGGCCACGAGATGGCCGGAACCGTTGCCGCGGTTGGCGAGGGCGTTACGCAATTCGCAGTTGGCGACCGGGTGATGAGCTTCCACCACGTGCCATGTGGCAAGTGCTACTACTGCCGCAAGCAAACTCCCGCGCAATGCCCGCTCTACAAGAAGACCGGTGCGACCGCAGGTTTTGAGCCCTCGGGCGGCGGCTTTGCCGAATACATCCGCGTGATGGACTTTGTAGTCGAAAACCGCGGAGTAGTTCGCATTCCCGACGGTGTGCCGTTCGAGCAGGCTGCCTTCGTTGAGCCGGTGAACACCGTACTCAAAGGCGTGAAGCTGCTCAACCTGCAGCCAGACGATACGGTCCTGGTGATCGGGCAGGGACCGATCGGCCTGATGCATGCGTCACTCGCCAAACGTATCGGAGCGCGCGTGCTTACGTCCGATCTGTTTCCCGAACGCCACGCTATTGCTGCGCGCTTCGGACTGAACAACCCCATCCACGCCGGCAGTGAGAACGTAGTCGAACGTGTGTTTGCAGAGACTGAAGGCCGTGGCGCCGACGCTGTAATTCTTGCGGTCGGCGGCAATGCCCTCATCCGTACTGCCATGGACGCAGCCCGCCCCGGTGGCAAGGTAATGCTGTTTGCCCAAACTCAGCACGGCGAGGCAACCATCGACCCGGCCGCGGTGTGTGTAGACGAGAAGACCCTGTTGGGGTCATACTCATCCTCGTTCCCGATTCTCGACGACGTCACCAGCCTGGTCTTCGACGGATATCGAAACGAATTCGACCTGACCCAGCTTATCTCCCATCGTTTCCCGCTCGAACAGGCAGTTGAAGCCATCGAAATCGCATCCCACCCTCAGCCCGATTCAATGAAGATAATGGTTGAGCCGGTCGTTGGCGCCGGAGCAAAGTAAGGGAGTCCCAGATGGCCGGCACGGTAAAAGACGCACTCCTTCGAGGTCGCAAGACCGCCAAGACGGTTGTGGAAGAAAGCCGCAAGAGGGTCGAAGACGTCGTCGAGGGCGGCCTTAATACCGTTGAAACGGTGGTTGAAAAAGGCCTGAACACCGTAGAGACGGCTGTTGTTGAAGGGCGCAAGATTGTTGAATCCGCCGTCCACACAGGCCGCCGGACAGTGGAAAAAACACTTCTTCATGGGCGCGTCACCATGCGCGCAGCAATCCTTCACGGTCGCGAAGATGTGCGCATTGAGCAGGTCCCGATTCCGAGTGCCGCCAAGGGTGAGCTGATTGTGCGCGTGGGCGCCGCTCTTACTTGCGGAACCGACCTGAAGGTATTTCGCCGCGGATACCACGCGCGCATGATTGTGCCTCCCGCTCTTTTTGGCCACGAGCTGGCCGGCACCGTGGTTGAAGCTGGCGAAGGAGTGACCACATTCGCTCAGGGCGATCGCGTGGTTGCCCTCAACTCTGCCCCGTGCGGCGAGTGTTACTTCTGCAAGCGCGGGCAAGAGAATTTGTGCGACGATCTGATCTTCAACAATGGCGCTTATGCCGAGTTCATCCGCATTCCCGAGCGCATTGTCGCCAAAAACACGCTGTCAGTTCCCGAGCACGTGCCGCTTGAGCACGCCGCGTTAACTGAGCCGCTGGCCTGCGCTGTGCATGGTTTTGAAGATTCGAACCCGCGCCCGGGCGACATTGTTGCAATTATTGGCGGTGGCCCGCTGGGACTGATGATTTTGCACGTGGCGGCACTCGCCGGCTACGAAGTAATCGCCCTGGTGAAGCACGATGGGCAGGTTGAAGCCGCGAAGCAGCTTGGCGCGGCGCATGTGGTGCAGGCTGCCAACATTCGCAAGGCGGTGCAGGAAACTCGCGCGCTTACTCCCAAAGACCGCGGAGTCGATATCGCCATTGAGGCGGTAGGCGTGCCCCAGGCGTGGGAAGAGGCTGTCGAGCTGGTTCGCAAGGGCGGCACGGTGAATTTCTTCGGCGGCTGCGCGGCGAACACCCGCGTTACGCTCGACACCAATCGCATTCACTATAGCGACATCACGCTTCGCGCCACTTTCCACCACACGCCGGCCATCTGCCGCAAAGCTCTCGAAATTATTGCGGGCGGACACTTTCAGGCCTCGGCCTTTATTACGGGCCACGCTAACCTCTACGAGCTGAATCGCGTGTTTGAGAAGCTGATGAACCGGTCGACCGAGATCAAGACGGCGATTGTGCCGTAAACGGTACCGCCGCGTCTCCGAACCGGCTGTGCTGGCGCCGTCCACGCCGGCAGCGCGTTTAGCTGACCATTGACCACTGACCCGGTAAAATATTCTCATGCCGACCGCCGCACAAACCGATGAGTTGATCGCCCGCGGCTGGGCTGCGCTTCCACCTGCCTATCGCATTCCCGATGTTGCGCCTTCGCTGGATGAAGCGCTGGCGTATTGCCGCCGTCTCGCCGAAACGCACTACGAAAACTTCCACGTAGCAACCTGGTTTTTGCCCAAAGCGCTTCGTCCGCACTTCCACGCCATCTACGCATACTGCCGCATCTCAGACGATCTTGGCGACGAAGTGGGCGACCGCGACGTTGCCTTGGCGCTGCTCGATCTGTGGGGCCGCGAGCTTGACGCCTGCTACGAGGGCCACGCCCGCCATCCCGTGTTTGTCGCGCTGGCTGAGACGATCCGCATTTGCGGAATTCCTAAGGAACCATTCGCGGATTTGCTTGTAGCCTTCCGCCAGGACCAGACCGTTACGCGCTACGAGACGATGGATGACGTCTTCGCCTACTGCCGCAACTCCGCCAACCCCGTAGGACGCCTGGTTCTTTATGCCTGCGGCGAAGCCGGCCCCAATGTAAAGGATGAGAACTTTCGTCTGTCCGATCTGACATGCACCGCGTTGCAACTGGCCAACTTCTGGCAGGACGTGCGCGAAGACTTTGCCAAGGGCCGCGTCTATTTGCCGCAAGCTGACATGCGTCGCTTTGGCGTGACTGACGAAACCATCGGGCAGGGAATTGCCACGCCTGAATTTCGCGCGCTGATGCGACACGAAGTCGACTTCGCGCAGTCTCTATTCGAACAGGGCCTGCCGCTTATCAATCGCGTCAACCGTGATCTGGCTCTCGATCTTGATCTCTTCAGTCGTGGCGGTCTTGAGATTCTTCGCGCCATCGAGCATCGGGATTACGATGTGCTCAGCGCCCGGCCTGCCATTTCAAAACGCACCAAGCTCTCGCTCGCGCTGCGCGCGCTGGGCGGCAAAGCACTGCCGTTCCTGCGCCTGGGAGCCACTACTACCGGGAAAGCAGCTTGACCATTCAATCGAGCAGCATGACACTCGAACGTGCTTACGCCCATTGCCGAGCCATCGCCAAAAAAGAAGCGAAAAACTTCTACTACGCCTTTGTCGCGCTGCCCTCAGCACGCCGCAATGCAATCTGCGCCATCTATGCCTTCATGCGCAAGGCCGACGACCTGGCAGATGACGAATCGATTTCGCGCGATGAGCGCCGCAACAATATAGATGCTTGGGTGGCTGCGTGGAAGAAGACCGCGAAGGGCGCGCCATCCGGCGATCCGGTATTCATCGCAGTGCGCCATGCTGTAACGCGCTTCAACATTCCGCTCTCGCTGCTTGATGAATTGGTGGCCGGCGTCACCATGGATCTTGAGCACGATACCGGCGACGCTCCTGATACCTACGCCACCTTCGCGCATCTCTACCGTTACTGTTATCTGGTGGCTTCGGTTGTTGGACTCGTGTGCATTCGCATCTTTGGATACACCGACAAGCGCGCTGAAAAGTTTGCCGAAGAAACCGGCATGGCCTTCCAGCTCACCAATATTCTGCGCGACGTGGTTGAGGATGCTTCGCGCAATCGGGTGTATCTGCCGCTCGACGAATTGGCAGCTCACGGCGTTTCGGTGGACTCGCTGCTTCATCGTGCTCCGGGCACACCGCCCACGCCCGAAGAACGCGCATTGCTCAAGTCCATCGCCGATCGCGCCGAGGAGTATTACAAGTCCGCAGAGAAGTTGGTGCCGCTCATCGAGCCTCAGAGCCGCCCCGCGCTGCGCGTGCTTGTATCCATCTATCACCAGTTGCTGAAGCGCATAGTCGCCGCGAATTACGATGTATTCACGCACCGCGCGAGCGTGCCGACTGTGCAGAAAGTAGCAATTATGACTCGGGGGCTGGCGCGAATGGTTTGGGTTAAGATCGGAACTTGAAATCCAGGGCCCCGGCAACATTTTTTTGGCAAAGGCAAGGATATGAGCGACCGTGTAAATCTAACTGACTATCTTATTCTGCTCTTGAGTTCGGATTGGTGTTTGCCTTATTGGCCGGAGATCGGGATCGAAGTGGATCAGTTTACGAAGACGGCGATTCAACAAGGTTGCCGCAATCTCGTCGTTGCAATGTTGGACGGAGCGGAAAGCTATTACTTTATAGATTTGTCGTCAGAGCGGAGGCGCGATACTACGGCGCAATTTCGACTGCTGTTGAAGGAGTGCCAGGCGGAGGCCTCTGTGTTGCGAACGCTTGAGGAGTGGACATACTTATCTCACGAAACGTTGCATTCATTGACTTGGTACGTGAACCCGACAGTGATGGTGGTGGTGGATAAGCAGATGGAAGGGAGACCGAGCCTCGATCCCAGTATTCGGGAAGTCGTTGAAAGGAACTGGAAAAATTATTCCTTCGCAGCGCGCCCGTTTCCGGAATTGTCGGAAGCGTCTACATCTGAATGGGATCTCTACCTGCGAAGCATATTTGATCCTCCGGACGCGCTTGGCAACCAGTTATGGGCGGTTTTGTTGAGCCACAGCTTTAAAGCGTTTTGGGGGGATGTGTCGGCACAACTAACTTCATCCCAGCTTCGGGAGTTGGGGGGATGGTACAAAGCCATGACGATGGATCTACTTCATGAAGTGCGACCAGATCTGATCCCACCTTACATCGAAGGTTCAAGTTCTGCCGGTTGAGTCTGACCGGTCGGAATGATAATTCCGCCCGAAGAAAACGAAGAGGTTTACTTCATTGCATGAGCTTGCCCAGAAGAACGCAATCGTCATCGGCGGCGGCGTCGCCGGCATGAGCGCGGCCTGCGCTCTTGCCGAGGCCGGCCTGCGCGTTCATCTCGTCGAGCGTCGTGGTTACCTGGGCGGCCGCGCGAGTTCGTATCTGCATCCGGGCGTTAACGAAGTCATCGACAACTGCCAGCACGTGCTCTTTGGCTGCTGCACCAATCTCATCGCCTTCTACCAGCGCGTCGGCGTGCTCGATCAGATTCACTGGACCAGCGACATGACCATGATTGAGCCAGGCGGGCTGCGCTCGATTCTCGGCCCATCGATGCTTCCCGCCCCACTGCATGGCCTTCCGAAGATGATGACCGCGCATGCATTCACACTCGCTGACAAACTCTCGCTGGCGCGCGCCTTCAATGCACTGTTGCGTTCGATCCCGGCAGATTCAACCGAGTCCCTCAGCGCATGGCTGGTGCGACATAAGCAAACCTCCGGTGCGGTGGAGCGATTCTGGCGGTTGGTGATTGCGAGCGCACTCAACGCCGACCTCGACGCCATTGCCGTCCCGTATGCAGCCAAGGTGGTCCGCGAGCTCTTCATGAATTCGGCCGAAGCAGGGCGCATGGGCATGAGCACCGTGCCGCTAAGCCAGCTCTACTCGGGCGCGGAAGCGTTTTTGAAGAGTAAAGCCGCGGAGCTACACCTGAATTCAAACATCGAATCCGCTGCATGGGATGAAGAGACCTCAATGTGGACCGTCGCCACGCGCAGTGGTCCGCTGCTCACGGACTACTTGATTGTCGCGCTGCCTTTCGAGGCCACCGCGAAGCTCATCCCGAATTTGCCGCCGGTGGTGAGCGCCGATGCTCTCACTGCGCAAATCGAACACCATGAGCACTGGCCGATCTCGAGCGTGCATCTCTGGTTCGATCGCGAGATTACCGATCTGCCTCACGCCGTTCTGCTCGACCGGGAGATTCACTGGATGTATAACAAGGGCCGCCTGCAGCCGTGGCGCAATGTGAAGGGTAGTTACCTCGAACTCGTTCAGAGCGCTTCGCGGGCCTTTGCCGCACTGCCGCGCGAGCAGGCGATTGAACAGGCCGTCAATGAACTGGCGGAATTCTTTCCTTCCGTCCGCACCGCAAAGCTCGAGAAGGCTGCGCTGGTGAAGGAAGTTCGTGCAACATTTGGAGTACCACCTGGAATCGACAGATTCCGGCCGAACGCCGAGTCCTCGCCCTGGCCGAATCTGTTTCTAGCCGGCGACTGGACCGCGACCGGCTGGCCGTCCACGATGGAGAGCGCCGCCCGCAGCGGACATCTTGCCGCTGAAGCTTTGTGCGCCGCCATCAACGCCCCGCGCAAATTCCTCGCTCCCGACTTCAAGCCGCAGGGATTCATGCGATTTGTGCGCTGATGCGATGAGTTCATAGTCCGACACCGGTTTCTTGCGAAATCATTGTCGTGTCCAGTTCTGGACTGATTTCAAAAAAATTCGCCATTCATCCAAAAAGAGTCTTGACAGACTAAGTGGTAAGCAGTAACTTACCGTTAGTGGAAACTTACCAAACACGGCAGCTTGATGCTATCGGCGACGTGACACGCCGCGCGCTACTTGAGCGGCTGCGGCGCGGACCGCTGCCCGTGGGTGAGTTGGCGCGCGGGCTACCCGTGACCCGGCCTGCGGTTTCACAGCATTTACGGGTCTTGAAGCAGGCACATCTGGTGAAGAGCGAATCTCAAGGAACGCGCAACTATTACCGCCTCGATCCGCGAGGGTTTGAGACGCTGCGGCTGTATTTCGAACGATTCTGGGGCGATGCCCTCGAGGCATTTAAAGCGAAAGTTGAGGAGGAGTAATTCGATGGAGCAAGCTGAAACCATGAACGGGCAGGGCGCGGTCGGCGCCATGCATGTTGAAGCACACACACAACCGGTACGGAGAAGCGTACGAGTGAAGGCCACTCCAGATCGCGCATTCAAAGTATTCGCCGAGCAGATGGATTCGTGGTGGCCGAAGAGTCACCATATCGGCAGCTCGCCGATGAAGTCGATTGTGGTGGAAGGGCGGCCGGGCGGCGCGATCTACACGGTCCAGGACGACGGCGCCAACTGCCCGTGGGCATCAGTTATTGCCTGGGAACCACCGCATCGATTCACTTTTGCGTGGCATGTTACGCCCGACTGGAAGTACGAGGCCGATGTGGCACGCTGCAGCGAAGTGGAGGTGCTCTTTACCCCGGCCGACGACGGCACCACGCTAGTTGAACTCGAGCATCGTTATTTTGAGCGCCACGGCGAGGGCTGGGAAGGAATGCAAGCGGCGGTTGGGTCGGAAGGAGGTTGGAACGGCGTGCTGGCGCCATTCGTAGCCAAAGTGGAGGAAGGCGCGTGAAAGCCACCTTGTGGTTTCGCATTGCGGCGATCGTAATGTTTCTATTCGCCGTGCTGCACACCATCGGCTTTCTCAGTCTGCGGCCGCCATCCCCTGAAGGGATGGCGGTGTGGAATGCGATGAACGGAGTGAGCTTCGCCATCAATGGCGGCAGCTACTCCTACGGTCATTTCTACCGGGCATTTGGCCTGTCAATCACCGTGGCGCAGCTTTTTGGTGCGTGGGTCACCTGGACTCTTGGAGCGATGGCGCCGGCGCGGCGATGGCGGCGTTCGCGCCATCGCCTGGGGCATTATCGCGTGGCAGATTATCGGAATTGCGATTGCCGCGATCTACGTCTCAGCCAAGCCTGCGGCAATGTCATCATTGACCGTAATTTGCATTGCGCTCGCCCTCGCTTCGGTTCAAAAGAACTCAGCCGAGCACGTTCGCTAGATCCTCAAGCCGTACCCGATTCAGCCGCAAGGTGCTTACCGGGTCCGAAACACAATGCCAGCCGAAACTCGAAAGCCATCGGCCATGTTGGCGATGCCACCCGGTTGCCAGCCATAGGAGGCATGCGCGCTGCCATATCGGACGCGCATGTATTCATAATCGGCCTCAACCAGCCGTATCGAAATGCGACGATCCATCCAGTGTGTCTTGAGGTCCACGCCACCGCCGCCGGTCACCGTAAACCCGGGAGTATAGTTCTGGTGATCGGGACCCTGCATCGCGCCTCCGCCCGCCAGACCATGGATCCACGGCGTCCATTTGTCTCCAGTGAAACGGTAGACGGGCCCGGCTTGAACGGTCCAGATGCCGCTATTGCTTACCAGCGACTTGGGGTCGTTGTAGTAAACATCATGCTGCGCAGCTTCTATCTGCACTCCCACTCTGCCGTTCAGATCGCGGGTAATACTCTCAACGGAACCGACCGCTTCGGCTTCCATGCTAACCGGGCAATTCCAGAGTCCGTTCGACGCCAGGCTGGCAGAAGAACGCCGGGAACCGATGCAATCCGATTGGGATTTCACTTGACCGGTGACAACGGTGTTAGGGGCCAGATAGCTATAGCCGACAAAGAATTCCCAATTGCCGAAGGTGTGACCTCCAGTCGCCTCCGGGGCAACCTGGGCCGACGCAGCAACGGGGATCATTACCAGCAGCAAAAGAATACGAACACGCTTTATGGATCGCAAGACATGGGGAAACATGCATTCACCTCTCTCAAAATTGAACTGATTTAGCCGAGAAAAGTTGCCTCGAGCCGACAGGATTCTGACTCAAATTGCCCAAGGCATTCATGCGCGGTTTCAGGAGGATGCTTCGTCAATGATTCCCCATTCGTAGCGGAGAATATGGGAAGCCGAACCGCATTGCGGCAGTATTACGCGTCCAAAGATACCCCTGCAAGCGAAAAGTGAGATGATTTCGCGCCACTCTCGTGTCAAAAGAGTGCCCCCGGGCGCTTAGTGTGCCAGCAGGTAAACACCCACGCACACAAAAACTGCTGCGGCCCAGCGACGGCGATCGACGTTTTCTTTCAGGAAGATTTTGCCGGCGATTGCATTGGTGACGAGCGTTAGAGATGCCGAAGACGGAGCAACGAGGCTGAGCGGCAGGTAATTGAGCGCTAGCAGCAGCGCAAAGAAGGCGAGCGCGAGGAAACCGACTCCGGCAAAGAACAGGGGGCAGGTGACTACCGCGCGAATCGCACCCTTCATTCCCGAGTGCGCGCGGATCTCATCGAGGTCGCCAATGGATTTCATAGCCGCCGCGGTCAGCACTTCTCCCGTGGTGGAACAGAGAATCACCGGCGCAATAAGAGCCGTTGCGAACCAGAAGCTGGGATTGTGGACGACGACGCTCATTGCACCTCAACCTGTTCTGTCTCTGGCTCCGTTGGGGCGTGCTCTGTGAGCGATGGACCCTGCGCAACAAACCCAACGCCCAGGGTGATGAGAGCTATGCCGATCCAGCGTTCCACTGAGATCGGCTCGTGGAGCCAGAAGCGCGCGAGGAATGCGACTATCACGTTTCCGAAGGCCGTTGCCGGAAGAACAAATGTGAGGTCGGCCCAGGAAAGCGCGGTCAGGTAGCTGGCGAAGAACCCGATCAGGAGCGCAATTCCTCCGGCAATCCACGGTGTGAAGACCGCTTCGATCAGTGCGCCAGGATGCGAAAAAGAGATTGCGGGCACGTGCGTCATGCCGCGTGAAAGGCATGTATCACCAAGCGGCGCGCACACGGCTACCAACCCCAGAATCAGGTATTGCCGCGGTGTGAGTTTGGGATTGGGCATTATGGGTGTGACGCCGATGGAGCGATATCTGTTTCCAGATTAACGATGTCGCCGCCTATTCGCATAAAGAAGCGGTAAGGATCGGCATGGGCTGTTGCAGAGACGCAAATTAACGATAGCGCCACTGCCACCTCAGGCGAGAAATCCGCTGCGGCGGACGCCGCAGGTGGGTGCACCCATTTATCTTGCAGGACAGCGGTCTCTGGTTACGCGCCGGCGCCCTGCGTTGCCGGCGGTCCAGCCTGCTGCTTGCGCGATTCCTTTACCTGCCGGTTGCGTTGCGCGCGCAGCTTGAGGAACGCTTTGGCCTCAACGTAGAGACGCGGCACATCGCGGTTCACAATCGCCTTCCACACCACGCGGAAGGCTGCCTTGGGCCGGAAATAATACTCGTCGTAGAAGCGGTGCACCATCTCCATCACGTAGTCGACTGGCAGGCCGGGATACTCAATGTGCGCCATCTGGTGGCCGCCGCCGTCTTCCATGCGCTCGTTGGTGATGAAGCCGTTCACCTTGGCGTATTCGTAGAACTCGGTGCCTGGATACGCGTGCGCAATCGATACCTGGATGGTCTCTACGTCGAGGCTCTTGGCAAAGTCGATAGTGTTGCGGATGGATTCTTTGGTCTCGCCAGGGAGGCCGAGAATAAAGTCGCCGTGGACGACCAGGCCAAGATCGTTGCAGTCTTTTGCGAAGGCCCGAGCCCGCTCAACGGTCGCTCCCTTTTTGATGTTCTTCAGAATCTGCGGATCGCCCGACTCGAAGCCAACAATCAGCAGCCTGCAGCCGGCTTCCTTCATTGCCTTCAGCGTGTCGTAGTCAGTGGTAACGCGCGATGTGCAGCTCCATGTAATGCCGAGCGGCTTGAGCTTTTCGCACAGCTCAATGGTGCGGACCTTCTGAATGTTGAAGGTGTCGTCGTCGAAGAAGAACTCCTTCACTTCGGGGAAGTTCTCTTTGGCCCACTTGAGCTCCGCGGCCACGTCATCGGTGGAACGCTTGCGCCACGCGTGTCCGCTCAACGTCTGCGGCCACAGGCAGAATGTGCATTGCGCCGGGCAACCGCGAGTTGAGTAAAGAGCAATATACGGGTGCAGCAGGAAAGGCACGTTGTAGCGTGTCACATCCATATCGCGCTTGTAGATTTTCGTCGCCCAGGGCATGGCGTCAAGGTCTTCAACCTGCGGGCGATCAGGATTATGAAGGATCTTGCCGTCCTGCTTGTAGCTGATGCCGAGGATTTCATCGAGCGGCTTGCCCTGGGCAAACTCAACCACTGAGAAATCGAACTCGCGGCGGCAGATGAAGTCCAGCGCTGAGCACTCATTCAACGCGCGGTCAGGGTCAGTTGTAACCGGCGGCCCGACGAACGCAATTTTGATTGAGGGATTGGCTGCCTTGATGGTCTCTGCCAATCGCTGATCGCCTTCCCAACCCACGGTCGATGTGAAGAGCACGAGAAACTCGTAGCTTTTGCATATCTCGATGGTCTCTTTCGCGGAGACGTGATGCGGGGGTGCGTCAAGCAGGCGCGAACCCTCAAGCAAGCCGGCCGGATAGGTAAGCCAGACCGGGTACCAGTAGGACTCAATCTCGCGGGTTGCAGGCCAGCGTGAGCTCGCGCCGCCGTCGAAGTTCTCAAACGACGGTGGATTCAGGAAGAGGGTTTTCAGTGGCGTAGACATCCCTTTGATTTTACCATTATGGCTGATTCGAGGATGTGCCGGCGGGCTTGGGGTGTCTAACTCGATATACCCTAACTACTTGGCCTTTAGCTCATTAAGCCAGTCCTGCATGTGGCCGAGAGCGCGAATCAGATCGAGCCGGGCTTTGCTCAGGTCAAAACCGGCATCCAGGGCATCCATGAACTTCTGGCGCTCGTCTACGCGCGCCTGTTGCTGGGCTTCGGGGCTAAGCTGCGGTTGAGCATTGGCGCCGCTGGTGCCATTGCCCAATTCAAGTTGTGACGACACTGTTTCTAACTGCGCGGCGGCAATCTGCTGCTTCAGACTGGCGATTTCCGCCACGGTATCGAGTTCTCGCAATGAGCCTGAAAGCTGCGCAATCTGAATATCGTTTTGCTGTTGCGCCTGCTCGGCTTCGACACGGGCGCGTAACGCCTCCGACGCCGACTCCTTCACCTTATCCCGATCTTCGAAATTGAAGATTGGCAAGCGGATTGAGAACCCACTGCTGAAGTTGTTGGCCGGTAGAAACTTTCCGTTGAAGTATTGGTTGACGCTGTTCAACAGCGTCGTATTACGGTTGTAGATGGCGCCGAAGCCTATCTCCGGAAGCAACCACGTGCGTTCGATATCGCCTTTTTGCACTCTTGCGCGCGACTCTGCCAGCATGTCTTCTGATTCCAACCCCGGCGTTCTCTTCGTGGGTTCGTCCGCTGTTACCGCTGGTATCGCGGGAATGCTATCGTGGCTGGCGATGATCGAACCCACCGGCAACCCTGTCAGCGTCGATAGTTGTTTGTTCAGCGTTGCGGCGCGCGTCTCCAGGTGCAGCCGGTGCAGCTTGACTTCCGCCGCCGACAGTTGCGCCTGCAGCAGGCTGCTCTTTGCATCAACGCCGCCATCCACTCGTTGCTGTTCGATCTCAACCATGCGGCCGGCGTCGCTCTCCTGCTCGTGCGCCGCTGCCAGCTCCAGGTTCACAGTATCCAGCTCGATGTATGCGGTCGATGCATCCAGCGCCACCTGCTCTTTGGCATCCGCAAGGCCCAGCTTCGCTGCCTTCACTCCCATCTTGGCCGCTTGAATATAGCGAATCTGCGGAAGGCTGAAAACCATGGACTGAATATTTGCGTCCCAGATGGTTGGCAGGCTGCCCGTGAAGCCGACCTCGGGAAACGCCGGAAGCCCCGAGCCGAACGTGAGTGAGGGAACGAAGGCATCGCGGCTTTGCAGCAGGCCCGACTCGGCTTTCATTAGGTCAGCTTGCGCCAGCTTCACACTTGAACTGTTGCTCTGCGCCAGTTCAACAACCGTCCGCAGGGATACTTGCGCTTGCACCGTCGACGCAACAGTGGCCAGTACCAACAGCGCTGCACCCTGCGCCAGCCATGCGTGCAACGTTCGAGCCGTAATCTTACGCGCCTTCATCATCAATGCCTGGCTTCCTTCGGCCGGTACTCGCTCGCCATGGCCTGCGATGCGGCTACATCGCGCTGCGCCTCGGCGCTGTTTCCGAGTTGTCGCTCCAACTCCGCCAACCTGCGATACGCCACAAATGCAGGAGCCTCGTCAGTCTTCGAGCTGCCAGCCAAATAGTCCTCTAACATCTTCACTGCCAGGGCTGGATCTCGTTTGGCTTCATACAACACGCCGGCCCCGTCGTAAAGCGCAACGCCGGCCGTGCGATCCTTTCCAGCCGCGCTCTGCGCGCTGCGAACAGCGGCTTCCATCTGGTCCCACTGCTGGCGGTGCCGATAAAAGCTTGCCAACACGGTCAACTGCCGGGCAGGATGGGCGCTGGCCGCAATTGCACTCTTCAACTCTTTCTCAGCTGACGCGTAATCTTTGCGGTTGGAAGCAATCTCGGCCCGCAACTGGTGGGCGCGCGCGGGGTCCAGCTTGTCGAGTTGCGCAGCCACCTGCTCCGCCTTGTCCAATCCGCCACCCACAATGCCCGGCGCATCCACATTGAATGAGCCCAGGTCAGAAAGCGCTTCCGCATTTCGTGGATCGAGCTCGACCGCGGTTTCAAACTCCTGGTGTACCTGCTTGCCCAGCGAGAACGCGCTCAGGAACGATGCGTTGCTGGCTCGCTGGCCCAAAGCACGGCCATACCACATGTGATAATTCGAATTCCGGCCATCCAGCTCAACCGCGCGCTGGCACGCGTTGGCCGCGGCGTTCCATTGTTCCAGCGCGAAGCGCACCCGGCACTCAAAAAACTTTGCCTGGGCAGTATCCGATCCGCCTTGCGGCAGCGATGCAATCAGCCCCAGCGCCTTGTCCGCTTCACCCGCCTGCAATGCCGCATTGATTTCCGCCAGGGGTTGCCGGGCAATCTGCGTTGAGGCTGCAGCCGGCAACACTGCGCCAAGCAATATCGCCGCAACCCTGAAGCCGTGTGAGTAAAGCTTCATCAGCGTATGACCTTGATCGGAACACCCGCTTGCAGTGGCTGTCCGCTGGGAGTGCTGCGTGCCACCCAATCGCCTTCTTGAAGGCCCGAGAGGATCGACTGCCGGGTTACATTAAATGTCCCAGTGGTCACTGGAGTCCGCACCAGCGAGTCATTGACCACCTTGAACACGAATGGGCTGCCGTTTTCAGGATTTATATGCAATGCTTCACGCGGAATGCTCAACACGTCCGGCTCGGTTGACGTGGTCACGGTCACGGTGACGTTGGTATCGGGCAGCAAACCGGCGCTGGAGCCGTCGAATTGCACCAGCACATCGCCGACGGTGCGGTTTAAGTATGTAACCACTGTTACTGGCAAACGCTGGATATGGCCATGCCATTCAACGCCGGGCTTTGCGTCCCACTTCACCACGATCGGTTGTCCAACCGCCAGCCGGCCAAGATCAGGTTCGTCAAAGTAGGCCCTTACCCGCTCATGGGCAAGGTCGGCCATTTGCAGCAGCAATTTTCCGGCCTCGGCAAACTCAGTAGGGGCGGCGTCAAGGCTATAGACCGTGCCCGCGGCTTTTGAGTAGATTCGCGTATTCGCCTCTGCTTCGCGGGCTGCGTCGAGGCTGGCCTGCGCATCCCTCACCGCTGCGTTGGCGCGCGCAATCTCATCAGGTGAGTACCGGTCATGCGCGCTACTCTCGGCCGCATCCAGGCTCGCCTGAGCGCTGGCCAGTCGCTGTTTTGCCGCGGTCACCTCGCCAGTTGAGGCTGCGCCGTTGGCTGCCAGCTTCACCAGCGCATCCAGATCGTGTTGCGCCTGGTCGCGCATCAGCCTGTCCTGTTGAATTTCGGCCGTGGATGCCTGTCTCTCGGCCTGGGTGCCGTTGTGGGTTGCCGCAATCTGGGCTGCCTGCGCAACCTTCAGACCGCTCTCGGCTGCCGCAACTCGCGCCCGGGCTTCCACGTCGTCTAGAACTATCAACAATTTGCCCGCCGGAACCTGGTCGCCGGCCTGCACATAAACCGCCTTCACCGTGGTGGCAAGGGGGCTGTAAAAGTCGTAATTCTTTTCGGGTTCGACCTTGCCGTTGGTGCTCTCAGTGGTCTTCAACGGTTGGCGAACCACTTGAGCCGCCTCCACCACCAGCTTTTCGCGCAATAGATCGCGGGCCACAAAAAACACGGCCACCAACGCCACAATTGCACCGATCCAGAGCCAGCGCCTGCTTGATTGCGTTCTTTCTTCTGCCATTCTGTTAACCAGAGTCAGTATATAAGATTCAAAATCATGCGCTTAAGGCGCATGATTTTCTGACCAGAGTGTATGAGAATTCGATGCTTTGCCGGCCTCAGCAGGGGCCTTCCTGCCCGGCTTTGGTGGAGTCGCCGGGATGCGGCAGCGACACGATTTCTCGTCCCTCGTACAATATCCTCATGACCGCCGAACCACGCTACACCGACCAACACGCCAAGGCCGGCCTTGACTTCGCCTTTCCCGCCATTGAGACTTGGCAAAATCAGTTCCCAGGCTATGAAATTCAGATCGACGATCCCGAACTCACCTCGGTATGCCCCAAAACCGGGCTGCCCGACTTTGGCATTTTGACGATTCGCTACATGCCGCGCGAGCGCTGCCTCGAGCTCAAATCGCTCAAAGAGTATCTATTCTGCTACCGCAACCTCGGCATCTTTCAAGAGAACATTGTGAACCAGGTGCTGGAGGACATTGTGAAGGCCTGCGACCCGGTTTGGGCGGTGGTGAAGGGCGAGTTCCGGCCCCGCGGCGGCATTGGGACGACGGTTGAGGCGCGGTGGCCGCGGCCCGCGGCGTAGATCTATATGCGATTGCCGTCAGTGTGGGGCTGTGATAATGCTTGAGATTCCCGAGGGCCCATCTCCTTGTCAGTAGCCGCTCAGCCAAGCCGCACCCGCCTCAGCCCCGTGTTAGCCACGGTCTCGCTGCTGGTCGCCCTCAACCTGCTCAACTACATTGACCGCTACATCCTCTCCGGCGAAGTACATCCCATCCAGCACGAGTTCGGGGTTACCGACCAGCAGATGGGTGCGCTCAGCACTGCCTTTTTCTTTGTTTACATGCTGGCTGCGCCGGCTACCGGCTGGCTCGGCGACCGCTTCCGCCGCAAGCCCATGATCATTGCCGGCGCGACGCTATGGAGCCTTGCTACCCTGGCCGCGCTTTGGATCCACAGCTACCCGACGTTCTTTGTTCGCCAGGCGCTGGTGGGTATTGGCGAAGCGACCTTCGGCATCTTCGGGCCGGCAGTATTAAGCGATCTCTACCCCGAGCGCGAACGCAATCGCATTCTCTCCATCTTTTATGTCGCCATTCCCGTGGGCGCGGCGCTTGGCTACCTGGCCGGCGGGCAAATCGGTTCGCACTGGGGATGGCGCGCGCCTTTCCTCGTTTGCGCCCTACCCGGATTTTTAGTCGCAGCGCTCTACGGACTGATGGGCCGCGAGCCCGAGCGCGGCGGCAGCGACTCCATTGCGCCCGATCTGAAACGAAACACGGTGATGGGCATTCTCAAGAACCCCGCATTTCTTACTGCGACATTTGGCCTGGCCACGCTGACTTTCGCCATGGGCGGCATTTCATTCTGGATGCCGGAATTTCTGCGCCGCTCTGCCGGCCTCTCAATGGGCAACGCCAGCCTGGCCGTCGGCGGCATCACCGTTGTTGACGGCATTGCCGGAACGCTTATTGGCGGAATGATTGCCCAGCGCTGGCTGCGCACGAACCACCGCGCGCTTTACCTGCTGTCGGCATGGAGTATCGTGTTGACGCTGCCCTTTGGCATTCTGCTTTTTTTCGGGCCGCACGCGTGGGCGCTGCCGTCACTCTTCTGCGCGGAGTTCTTTCTCTTTCTCAACACCGGCCCGCTCAACACCGCGCTCTGCAACTCGGTGAACGGAGCCGTGCGCGCCACTGCCATCTCAATCAACCTCCTCTGCATTCACCTGTTCGGAGACACATTTTCGCCGCAGATTATCGGCGCCATCAGCGATCGAACCAAGCTCAGCATTGGCCTTGGCACAACACTAATTTCTCTGGTGGTTTCAGCGACTATTCTGTTTGCCGGAGCGCGTTTCGCGCCAAAACTGGATGCAACCTAGCTCCGCTAACGCCGCTAACTCCGCTATTTCGCCGGTACCGGCTCCTGATCTCTGGAGTTCATAAATGCGCGACGCCCGCCTTGCGATCGCAAATTAGGATCACTGATCGGTGGCCGCTCCTGCTCGGCGTTGAACCCGTGCACCAATCTCGGGTTGGGCCTGAATTTCGGCGGGCCTCCATTAAACTGCCGGACATGGTTGATCACCATACCGGCGCGCCCATGCATGGGCCGCACGATGCCCCGGACCTGCACATCCATGTCGCGGTATTTGCGGAGCTCGCCCACATCCTCACGGTCCTCCCGCAAACTGACCACGGTGAATTGGCATTTTTCATCGGTAGTCTGCGGCGAGCAGACGTCGAGGAAGCGCGTGCCGTCAGGTAGTTCGACCACGTCGTAGATGTGCGCGGAGACGCAGACTTCTTTGTTAACCATCTGCGCTGCCTGATCGGCGGTGACGCAGGGCTTGGGCTTGGCGGCGAAGGCGAGAACCGGCGCGGCAAGCAGGAACAGAGCTATTAGAAATTTGCGTTGATTCGATACCAACACCATGCAAGCATTCGATTCGATGCAAGAGGTTTTATCAGTGCGGTAAATCACTGGAGGCCGGCTGTAGCGAACGGGAAGGCGATTCACGGGCAGTTCGAGAGGTCATAGTGAATTGATACGGAGGTCGTGACCTCGACTGGCTTTCCATTGAATTCGTACGGCTTGTACTTGTACTGTCGAACGGCCTTGAGGGCAGATGGCTCGAACATCTTTGGGCCAGATATGATTTTGGGCTGTAGCACTTCTCCATGCGTGCCAATTCCAATATGGATAACCATCGTTCCGACGGGTTGAGCAGCCAGGAGGCAAGTTACGACGGGGGCGACTTTGCGAATCAGCAGCTTCTCCGCGACCTGGGGCGAAATCTGGATTTCTTCATAACTCGATCGGCCCGCACTGGAGTTGCTGGCCGCTTGCGGGCTTAGGCGTGATGAGACGGCGGTGAGCACGATGGCGAGCCAAAGGAATCGAAGCATTTAGCACCCGATTGGGAGTATTGGTATGAGGGTACGCTTGATTGCGGGTAGATGGGAACAGGGCATCGAGATTTCCGATTATCATTAATCGAAAGGAATGGCTATGGCGAGAGAACCGATTCATCCGGGAAAATTTCTGGCGGACGAACTTGATGCTTTGGGGATGAACGCTCTGGAACTAGCCACAGTTTTGCATGTCCCAGCGAACCGGATTTACCATATATTGAAAGGGCAGCGGGCCTTAACGGCCGACACGGCTTTGCGGCTGAGCCAGTTGTTGGGCACGTCGGCAGACATGTGGTTGAACCTGCAGAAACTCTACGAACTTCGGCTTGCAGAACTGCGCGAAGAAGACAAGATCCAGAAGATGATCAAGCCGCGGGAAGTCGCGGCATAAAAATGCGGAAATACCGCTGATCACCGTCTTTACCGCGCCCCCACCAGCTCCTCGCTCTTCTTCCCGTAGTGGCTAACCACGTATTTATCGAGGATCTCTTTAAACTCCGCCACAATGCTGTCGCCGCGCAGCGTTGTCGCCAGCTTGCCGTCAACATACACCGGCGCAACCGGGTCCTCAAATGTTCCCGGCAAACTGATGCCGAGGTTGGCGTGTTTTGATTCGCCAGGGCCGTTGACTACGCAGCCCATCACAGCCAGCTTGAGCTCTTCAACGCCGGGATACTTCTTGCGCCACTCGGGCATTGAGGTGCGCAGGTAGCTCTGAATCTGCTCGGCCAGTTCCTGGAAATACGTGCTTGTCGTCCGGCCGCAACCTGGGCAGCTAGTTACCTGCGGCATAAAGCTACGGATGGAAAGCGACTGCAAAATCTGCTGCGCGGCCTGCACCTCTTCTGTGCGGTCGCCGCCCGGTTTGGGAGTAAGGCTCACGCGGATGGTGTCGCCGATTCCTGCCAGCAGC
>Ga0265338_10004370_pt1 | contig 19128 bp, 16 predicted proteins | sample 42126metaG_FD_193579 | JGI IMG/M metagenome (GOLD analysis project Ga0265338, IMG submission 193579) | Rhizosphere microbial communities from Carex aquatilis grown in University of Washington, Seatle, WA, United States - 4-21-26 metaG | ecosystem: Host-associated > Plants > Roots > Rhizosphere...
GATCGATGCAGAGCACCTTGCCCACGTCGTAGCGATGCGCCAGCCACACCATCAGCGCGGCGGAACGCCCCCACCAGGAGCCGATCTCGACGATGTCGCCGTCGGGCGCGTGGCGCAGCACCTCGATCACCGCCTGCATCTTGGCCTCGGAACACATGCCGGGGATGGTGTCGATCAAGCGAACCAGGCCGGTGCGTTCCACCAGGCTCAGGGGCGGCTTGGGCGGGAACGCTGGCCAGAATGACGGCGCCTTGGCGTGGGCCATGCGCTCGCGCAGCGCCCGGTAGGCCTGCTCGCACTCCTCGGGCCGTTCGGCGCACGACAGCTCCGCCCCCGGCGCGATCTGGTCCATGTGCTCGGACAGGTGCCGCCAGACCACGAAGTGCGGGGTGTGGATGGCGCCGACGCCGTGGCGCTGGACCAGTTCGGTCAGCGCCGCGTCGAAACCCGGCTCATTGACATAGGGCAGCTTCTCCCAAGCCTCGTAGGCGGCCTCGGCGGGATCGCGCTCCAGCGACGAGGCGCCGACCACGCGCAGGCCCATGGCCTTCGCCCGGTCCTTGAACGCCAGCCCTTCGGCCATGCCGCCGGGAAACACCAGAACGGCGGCGGCTTCAGCCATGGGTCAGGGCTTCCATCAGGGCGTCGACCACGCGCCGCGACTGCGGCTCGTCCATGTCGACGAAATAGGGCAGGCCCACCGTCGACGCGGCCAGGTGTTCGGTCACCGGTAGTTTCTCGTGCGGGCAATGGGTGAAGGCCGGCTCGGCGTGGCAGCCGCCGTTCCACCAGCGCCGGGTGTCGACGCCGCACTCCGACAGATACTCAGCCAGGGCGTCGGCGCGGCCGCTGGGTACGCCTGCGACGCAGACGCTGGAGATCCAGCGCATGCCCCAGCCGGGCTGGAAGGTGATCTCCGGGGTCAGCGCCAGCGCTACGCGCAAATGCTGGGCGGCGAAGCCGAAGCGGGCGCGGTCCGCCTGCCAGCCGTCCAGGCTGGCCAGCGCCACCGCCGCGCCGTACTCGGAGAGCTTGGCGTTGCTGGCCGGATGCCGCGCGACCCGCGAGCCGGCGAAACCGAAGGCGGACAGCGCCCGGACCCGGTCGATGAAGCCCGCGTCGTCGCTGGCCACATAGCCGCCCTCGCCGGCGGCGACGGTCTTGGTGGCGTGCAGGCTGACGGTGACCGGCACGGGGGCTGAGGCCAGGGCGTCGAACGCAGCCGCGCCATCGACCACCACCGCCAGGCCGCTGTCGTCGGCCACGTCGCGCCAGGCGTCGAGGTCGGGCAGGCGGCCGAAGGCGGCCACCGGCATGATCGCACCCACCGGCCCGGGCGCCTTGCGCAGGGCGGACAGAATCCGCTGCGGATCGAGCATCCAGGTCTCGGGATCGACATCGATGAAGTAGGGTGTCAGCCCGGCTTCCAGCGCCGCGTGCGGGCTGGCGACGAAGGTCCAGGCCGGCATGGCGCAGAGCGTGCCCGCCGGCGCGCCGGCCGCCCTCAACGCCAAGGTCAGCGCCACAGTGCCGTTGGCCAGCGTCACCACCGAGGCTTTGGGGCTCAGCCGCGCCCCCAAACGCGACTCCAGCTCGGCGTTGAGCGGGCCGAAATTGGAGTACCAGCGGGCGTCGTCGATGCGATCGAGATAGGGGGTCAGCGCGGCGCGGGTCGGCAGTCTCGGCCGGGCGATCGGCACGCGCTCGAGCGGACTCGCCGCTGGTCTCGGCTGCAAAGCCGGCATGTCGCCCGCAATCCCTGGCCCACTTCGAAGCAGCTACCCGACCACTTCATGGTTAAGGGCGCCCTAAGGCGGCCTGCCTGCGCCCGCTCGCCGCACCGTTTGTCGCCGGCGCGGGCCGCTTGACCCGCCGCCTGCGAGGTCCGAAGACATTTCCAACAAACGTTTGAACAAAAGTGGGAGGACGGCATGGGCCGGCTGGACGGACGCTCGACCGTGGTCACCGGGGCGGGCAGCGGCATCGGCCGCGCCACCTCCCGGCTCTTCGCCAAGGAAGGCGCTTCGGTGGTCTGCGTCGACCGCACCGCCGAGGCCGAGACCACCGCGGCGATGATCCGCGAGGCCGGCGGCCGCGCCGTCGCCGTGCAGGCCGACGCCGGCAAGGAAGCGGACGTCCAGGCCTACATCGCCAAGGCGATCAGCGAGTTCGGCGGCCTGGATGCGGTCTACGCCAACGCCGGCATCGGCGCGGCGCCCGGCGCCTTCGGCCCGCTCTCCGACATCACCCCGGAAGGCTGGATGGAGGTGCTGCGTATCAACCTGATCGGCCCCTTCCTGGCCATCAAGCACGCCAGCGAGGTGATGCGGGCCAAGGGCAAGGGCTCGATCATCTGCACCGCCTCCGTGGCGGGCATCCGCTCCGGCGCCGGCGGCGTGCCCTACTCGGCCTCCAAGGCCGGGGTGATCAACCTGGTGCAGACCACCGCCAACCAGCTCTACGGCACCGGCGTCAGGGTCAACGCCATCTGCCCCGGCCTGATCGAGACCGGCATGACCCGCGGAGTCTATGTCCGCGCCCGCGAACGCGGCACCGAGGACCGCATCGGCCAGCTCAACCCGCTGAAGCGCGGCGGCGAGCCGGAGGAAATCGCCGGCGCGGCCCTATTTTTGGCGTCGGACGACAGCTCCTACGTCAACGGCCAGGCCATCGTGGTCGACGGCGGCCTGTCCTCGTCGCACCCGGTGGGGCAGCGGCGCGGACCCAACTGAGCGGAGCGTTCTGGCGTGGTTGAGCAGGTTTCCATCGGCGCGCGGCTGGGCGAGCTGGCGGCAGAGCGGTCCGATCTCCCGGCCATCACCGACGAACGCCGCACCATCACCTGGCGCCAGCTCGACCGCGTCACCAACCGCGTCGCCCGGGCGCTGGAAAGCCTCGGCGTCAAGCAAGGCGACCTGGTCACCGTCGGCCTTCCCAACGGCATCGAGTACTTCGAGGCGGTCTATGGCGTCTGGAAGGTCGGCGCAACGCCGCAGCCGATCTCCTACCGTTTGCCGGCGCACGAGGCCGAGGCGGTGATGGCGCTGGCGGACACGCCGCTGCTGATCGCCAAGGACACTATCGAGAGCGCGCGCCAGCGCTATGACGTGGGCGCGCTGCTGGCGCTCACCGACGACGACAGCCCGGTGGAAGACCGCATCCCGCCGATCTTCAAGGCCCCCACCTCCGGCGGCTCGACCGGCCGGCCCAAGCTGATCCTGGCCGGCTCGCCCGGCGTGGTGCAGCGCGGCGGCGGGGTGGGTGGCTACGGCCTGACGCCGGACTCGATCATGGTGATGCCCGGCCCGATGTATCACAACGGCCCTTTCACCTGCTCGGTCACCGGGCTGAACCTTGGCGCCCACTTGGTGCTGCTGCCCAGGTTCGACTCGGAACAGACCCTCGCTGCCGTGGATCGCCACAAGGCCACCTGGCTCTACCTGGTGCCCACCATGATGAGCCGCATCTGGCGCCTGCCGGATGAGGTGAAGGCCAAGTACGACGTCTCCAGCCTGACCACGGTTTGGCACATGGCCGCGCCCTGCCCGCCCTGGCTGAAGGAAGCCTGGATCCACTGGATCGGACCCGAGGCGATCATGGAGCTCTACGCCGGCACCGAGGCCCAGGCCGCCACCATCATCACCGGAACCGAGTGGCTGGCGCACCGCGGCTCGGTGGGCAAGGTGGCGATGGGCGAGATGGCCGCCTTCGACGCCGACGGCAACCGGCTGCCGGCCGGCGAGACCGGCGAGGTCTACCTCCGGCGCCCGGACGGCACGCCCGCCTCTTACCAATACCGCGGCGCCTCGGCGCGCACCCTGCCGGACGGCTGGGAGAGCCTGGGCGACATCGGCTGGTTCGACGAGGGCGGCTACCTCTACCTGGCTGACCGCCGCACCGACATGATCCTGGTGGGCGGCTCCAACGTCTATCCGGCCGAGATCGAGGCGGCGCTGGACGAGCATCCGCTGGTGCAATCCTCCGCCGTCATCGGCATGCCGGACGAGGAGATGGGCGCGCAGATCCACGCCATCGTCCAGCCCCGCCCCGGCCTCAGCGAAGACGCGCTGCGTGAGCACCTGCGGCCCCTGTTGGTCCCCTACAAGCAGCCCCGCACCTACGAATTCGTCGAGGGCAACATCCGCGACGACAGCGGCAAGGTCCGCCGCACCCAGCTGCGCGACGAGCGGGTCGCCCGAATGAAAAAGACCGTATGAGCGAGAGGATGGAAACGAGCGCATGAGCATCAAAGGCAAGGCCTACGCCGTGGGGGTGTATGAACACCCCCTGCGGGACATTCCCGACCGCTCCACCGCCCAGGTTCACGCCGAGGTGGCCAAGGGCGCCCTGGAGGACGCCGGGCTCTCTTTCAGCGATGTCGACGCCTACTTCTGCGCCGGCGACTCCCCCGGCTTCGGCGCCATGTCCATGGCCGACTACATGGGCTTAAAGCTGAAGCACATGGACTCCACCGAGACCGGCGGCTCGTCCTACATCGTCCATGCCGGCCACGCCGCCGAGGCCATCGCCGCCGGCAAGTGCAAGATCGCGCTGATCACCCTGGCTGGCCGCCCGCTGGGCTCGCGCACCGGCTACGGCGAGCCGCGCGAGCGCGGCGAACGCTTCCGCATGGCCCCGCAGGGCGGCGCGGGCGGCGGCGTCAACGAGGTGCCGGAGGCCGGATTCGAAAACATCTGGGGCGGCACCACCCACAACACCTACGGCATGTGCGCCATGCGCCACATGCATGACTACGGCACCACCTCCGAGCAGCTGGCCTGGATCAAGGTCGCCGCCTCCCACCATGCGCAATGGAACGAGCACGCCATGCTGCGCGAGGTGGTGACCGTGGAGGACGTGGTCAATTCGCCGATGATCGCCGATCCGTTGCACCGCTTGGACTGCTGCGTGATCACCGACGGCGGCGGCGCGGTGATCCTGGCCCCGCCGGAAGTCGCCAAGAGCCTGAAGCGGCCGCTGGTCAAGGTCATCGGCCACGGCGAGGCGCCCAAGGGTCCGCGCGGCGGCAAGGACCTCGACCTCACCTTCTCAGGCGCCGCCTGGTCCGGTCCGCCGGCCTGGGAAGAGGCGGGCATCAAGCCGTCGGACATCAAATACGCTTCGATCTACGACAGCTTCACCATCACCGTGCTGATGCAGCTCGAGGACCTCGGCTTCTGCAAGAAGGGCGAGGGCGGCAAGTTCGTCGCCGACGGCAACCTGATCTCCGGCGTCGGCAAGCTGCCGTTCAACACCGATGGCGGCGGCCTCTGCAACAACCACCCCACCAACCGGGGCGGCATCACCAAGATCATCGAAGCGGTGCGCCAGGCCCGCGGCGAGGCGCACCCGAAGGTGCAGGTGCCCAACTGCGACCTGGTCATCGCCCACGGCACCGGCGGCTCGCTCGGCACCCGCCACGGCGCGGGCACGCTCATCATGGAAAGGGAATAGGCCGATGTCGGACGTCCAAGAGCGCGCCGCGCCCACCACCCGACGCATCCCGGCCCCCGGCCGCAACCTGGAGAGCAAGCCCTTCTGGGACGCCGCCCAGGACGGCAAGTTCCTGATCAAGCGCTGCACCGCCTGCGGCGAACCGCACTGGTACCCGCGCACCATGTGCCCGTTCTGCTACTCCACCGAGACGGTGTGGGAGGAGAGCCCCGGAACCGGCCAGATCTACACCTTCAGCGTCATGCGCCGGAACACGCCCGTCCCCTACGCCATCGGCTACGTCACCCTCGACGAAGGCGTCTCGCTGCTGACCAACTTCATCGACTGCGACTTCGAGACGCTGAAGATCGGCCAGCGGGTGAAGATCAAATGGTCGCCGACGGAAAACGGCCCGCCGGTGTTCACCTTCACGACGGCGTAGGCTCCGCCCGCTCTCTTCCACGGTCATGGCCGGGCGTCAGTCCCGGCCACCCATGAACTCGCTTTGACTTGCGGCCGGCCTGCCGGTCGTTGCGCTGCGGGCCGACTGGCGCATGAGCCGCGCAGGCGCGGCCCCGCGATCACCGAGGTCTTGGGTCGCCGGGACTGACGCCCGGCGATGACCGGAAGTTGGGAGTGACGACTGGTGGCGGCCTAGACGACGGTGGTCCCGCCATCCACCAGCAGCACCTGCCCCGTCGTGTAGCCGGCGCGCATGGCGTAGAGGTAGGCCTCGGCCACCTCGGACGGCTCTCCGATGCGGGCCAGCGGTTGGCGGCGGGTCATTTCCGCGAAGCGGGCCTCGCGCTGGTGTTCGGGAATCGAGTTCCACACGTCGGTGCGGATGCCGGCCGGGCAGACGATGTTGACCCGGATCGGGGCCAGATCGACCGCCAGCGCCCGGGTCAGGTGCTCCAGGCTGCCAGCCATCGCCGTCGAGATCGGCCGGCCCTTCTGCGGCCGGTGCGCCACGGTGCCGTTGGTCAGCACGATGGAGCCGCGCTCGGCCAGGCGTGGAACCGCGTGCTTCACCGCCGCCAGCGCGCCCCAGAACCGCACCGCGAACAGGTTTTGCGCCTCGGCGAATTTGGTGTCGGTCAGCGGCCGCCCGCCGCGCCCGCCCCAGTCGCCGGCGGTGAACACCAGGTGGTCGAGAGCCCCGACCTTCTCGAAGAAGGCCGCCACATCGCTCTCGGTCTTCACGTCGATGGCGTGGCCGGACGCGCCCGCGCCCAGCTTGGCCACCGCCGCCTCGACATTCTGCGGATTGCTCGACCCGATCACCACCTCGGCCCCGTCCGCCAGCGCCGCACTCGCCACCGCGAAGCCGATGCCGGACGAGCCGCCGATGACGACGATGCGCTGACCCTTGAGGCTCATGGGAACTCCTTCAGACCGTGATCGGCCGCATGGCGACGCCGCAGATTTCCACGGTCCCGGCCGCCACCGGGAGGCCGGCGGCGCGGGCCCGCTCCAGCGCCGCGTCCGGGTCCTTCACCTCGATGTCCAGCGCCACCACGCCGGTGCCATCCTCGTCCACCGGCGCGACGAAGCGGATGGCGCCGCGCTCCAGCGCGATCTCCAGCGTGTCGCCGCCGGTGCGGGCCGGGCGATCCAGCAGCCTCGTCCAGTTTTCGCAGGCCGCCACCGGATCGCGCGCCTGGATGGTCACGGACGGCACGCCCAGGCTCTCGCCGCTCTCGTGCCGGCGCCAGTCGCGGCCCGCCGCCAGCCAGTCGCTCTGCGGCGCCTGCCAGTTGACGTCGCCCTCGATGCTGTCGATGGAGAGCAGCACCCCGTTGCAGTTCGCCGGGTGGAAGTGGGTGAAGCGGTAGGGGTCGTGGGTGTTCTTGGCAATCACCCGCACGCCGGCCGCCGCCAGCCGGTCGCGATGGGCGTAGCTGTCGGCGTCCTGCAGGATGACCATGTAGCCGGCGTCGCCGCCGCGCCGGGCCAGGTAACGGGCGCCCGAGGCGTCGTCACGAAACGGCTCCAACACCTCCAGGAATTCGCCGCCCACCGGGATCACCGCGTTCTTGAGCCCGAAGATCTCTACCGCGGGGTCCTGGAACGCGACGTTGAGGTCGAACACGGTCTTGAGCTGCCCCACGACTGGCTCGATCTGGTGGGCGATCAGGGCGACCTGGCGCAGGCGCATGGCGTCTTCCTCCTATTCCGCCGACTCGCGGTCCGCGACCTCGGCCAGCACCTCGTCCGTGTGCTGACCAAGCCGCGGCGGGTGCCGGCGAACATTGGCGGGCGTCTTCGAATAGTTCACCGGCGGTCGCAGCATCACATAGGGCCCGGCGTCCGGATGCACCTCGTGCTGGAACAGGCCCACCGCCTTCAGATGTGGATCGTCGAACAGGTCGTCGAGCCGGTTCATCTTCACCACCGGGATCTGTAGTGGCTTCAGCAGTTCCAGCCACTCGTCAGTGGTCCGCGTGCGGGTTACCTCATCGACCATGGCGTAGAGCTCGCTGATATGGGCGGCTCTGGTGCGGAAGTCGGAGAAGCGCGGGTCCTTCGACACGGTTTCGCCCCAGCCGGCGATCTCGAAGAACTGATCCCACTGCTGATCCGTGTACGGCAGCAGACCGATGTAGCCGTCCTTGGTGGGAAACGGCTTGCGGTTGGGGTTGGCCGAGCGGGTGTAGGCCCACTGGCCGGTGGGCGGTTCGAAGGTGTGGCCGAACATGTTCTCGACCAGGTTGAAGCTGACCAGGCACTCCAGCATCGGCACCTCGACGAACTGCCCCTCGCCGGTCTTCTGCCGGTGGTAGAGCGCCGCGGTGATGGCGTTGGCCATGAAGAGCCCCGCCACCTTGTCAGCCAGCAACGTCGGCATGTAGCGCGGGGTGGGATTGCCGTCGGTGCGGGGCAAGAGGTCGCCGAGGCCGGAGCTGGCCTGGATCAGATCGTCATAGGCCGGCTCGCCGGCGTAGGGGCCCTCCGAGCCATAGCCCGCGCCGTGGCAGTAGATGATGTCCGGCCGCACCGACTTGACCCCCTCGTAGTCGAGGCCGAGCCGCGTCAGCCCGTCGTAGCGCACCGAAGCGGCGAACACGTCGCAGGTTTTGATCAGCTTGCGCAGCTCCTTGCCGGCGCTCTCTTCGCGCAAGTCGAGCAGCACCGAGCGCTTGTTGCGGTTGATGGTCAGGAAGATTGGGCCGAGATCGGTCGGGCAGCCTTCGGGCAAGGCGCCGGTCCAGCGCATGATGTCGCCGCCGCCGCCGCGCCGGCCGCCGGGAAACTCGACCTTGATCACGTCGGCCCCGAGGTCGCCCAGCATCTGGGTGGCGTAGGCCCCGAACACCACGCCGGTCATGTCGAGGATGCGCAGGCCCTTCAGCGGCCCGGTCGCCTCGCGCGGCAGCTTGCTTCCCGCGGCCAAATCCATCTCCCCAACGGTTGTTCGGGCCCAACGCTTGTTCGCGCATGACGCCCGCTTGGTTTGCCGAGTACAATGACGCCAAGAATGGCGAAAAGCCACGCGGTGGGAGACGGACGGGCTTGGATTTCGAACTGGCCGAAGAGCATCGGATGCTCAAGGACCTCGTGGCGCGCTTCGTGCGCGACGAGCTCTTGCCGCTTGAGGCCAAGACCCTGGCGCGCGAGGCCGAGGGCCGCGGGCTTGGCATCGACGCCGAGGACCACAAGCGGCTGGACGCCAGGTCCCGGGAACTCGGCCTGTGGGGCCTCGACGCGCCGGAAGACATCGGCGGGTCCGACCTGCCGGTGCTGGCCATGGTCGGGGTCGAGGAGGAGATGGGCCGTACCGTCACGCCCTACACTCTGCCGCCGGACAGCCCGAACCTGCGCATGCTGCAGGCCACCGCCACCGAGCGCCAACGCGCCGCCTACTTCGAGCCCTATGTGCGGGGCGAGATGGTCTCGGCCATCGGCATCTCAGAGCCCGGCGCTGGCGGCGATCCCGCCGGCATGCGCACCAACGCGGTTCGCGACGGCGACGACTGGGTGATCAACGGCCGCAAGATCTGGATCAGCCGTGCCGCCGACGCCGATTTCACCATCCTGATGGCGCTCACCGACAAGGAAAAGCGCGCCCGCGGCGGCATCAGCGCCTTCATCATCGATAAGGGCACGCCGGGATTCAACGTGCTGCGCCGCATCCCGATGATCGGCGGCGCCTACACCTACGAGATCGCCCTTGAGGATTGCCGGGTCGAGGGCTGGAAGCTGCTCGGGACCGAGGGCAACGGCTTCGCGCCCATGCAGCTGCGGCTGGGCACCCGCCGGGTGCAGATGGCGGCGTGGTCGGTGGGCATGGCGCAGCGCGCGCTGGACATGATGGTGGAGTATGCGCCGCAGCGGGTCACCTTCGGGGTGCCGCTCTCCGAGCGCCAGGCCATCCAGTGGTGGATCGCCGACGCCGCCACCAAGATCCACGCCACCCGACTGATGACCTATGACTGCGCCTGGAAGATCGACCAGGGCCGCGACGTGCGCACCGAGATCTCGATGATCAAATGGTTCGCCACCGAGATGGCCTCCGAGGTGGTCGACCACGCCATGCAGACCTTCGGCGCCATGGGCATGACCAAGGAGCTGCCGTTGCAGCTGATGGCGGCCAAGCTGCGCACCATGCGCATCTACGAGGGCCCCACCGAGGTGCACAAATGGGTGGTGGCCAGGAACCTCCTGGGGACCCGCCGTTGAGCCCGGCTCACGATCCTGAGCTTGGCGCGGACCTCAACGCCGCCGCGCGCCTCACCGGACGCTTCGTGCTGCGCTCCGGCGCGATCTCCAGCGAGTACTTCGACAAGTACCGCTTCGAAGCCGACCCAGCCCTGCTGCGCCGGGTCGCCAGCCGCATGCTGGCGCTGGTTCCGGAGGGCGCGCAGGTGCTGGCTGGGCTGGAGCTCGGCGGCGTACCGATCGCCACCGCGATGTCGCTGCAAAGCGGTCTGGCCGCCGCCTTCGTGCGCAAAGAAGCCAAGGCCTACGGCACCTGCCTCGCGGTCGAGGGCTCGGATGTCGCCGGCAAACGGGTGGTCATCGTCGAGGACGTGATCTCCACCGGCGGCGCGGTGGTCGATGGCGCGGCGCGCCTCGCCGAAGCCGGCGCCCAGGTCATCGCCGTGGTCTGCGCGCTGTGGCGTGGCGCTGGCGAGCCTGCTCTTTCATCCCTGCCTGGCGTGCCGGTGCGCGCCGCCTTCCTTCAGTCGGAGCTCTCATGAAGAACGAATACAACGGCGGCGAGGTGAAGCTGCGCACTGAAGGCCACGTGGCGGTGCTCACCTTCGATCGGCCGGCCAACAACCATGTCTCGGTGGAATCCATGCGGGCGCTGGCCGACGCGCTCGACGACATCGACGGCGAAATCTCGCTGCGCGCCAGCGTGCTCACCACCGCCGGCAAGGTGTTCTGCGCCGGCGCCGACCTGGTCAGCCCCGGCGGGGTCGGGGCCAAGGGCATGAGCGGGATCAACCCGCTCTACGTCGAGGCGGTGCGGCTGTTCTCGGCCAAGAAGCCGATTGTCGCCGCCGTGCAGGGCGCGGCAGTAGGCGCGGGCCTGGGCCTGGCCCTGGTGGCTGACTTCCGGGTCGTGGCGCCCGAGGCCCGCTTCACCGCCAACTTCGTCAAGCTGGGCTTCCATCCCGGCTTCGGCATCACCCACACCCTGCCCCGCATCGTCGGCGAGCAGCGCGCGGCGCTGATGTGCCTGACCGGTCGGCGCGTCGGCGGCGAGGAAGCCGCGGCGTGGGGCCTGGGCGATGTGCTGGCGCCGCTGGACGAACTGCAGGCCACCGCGCTGAAACTGGCGGCCGAGATCGCCGAGAACGCGCCGCTGGCCGTGCAATCCACCCGCGCCACCTTCCGCGCCGGCCTGGCCGAGGCGGTGAAGGCGCAGACCGATCACGAACTCATCGAGCAAAGCTGGCTGCGCAAGACCAAGGACTTCGCCGAGGGCGTCCGCGCCGTGAACGAGCGCCGCGCCGGCAACTTCGTGGGGGCGTAAAGTAGGTTGGGACCACGGAAAACACGGAGGACACGGAAACGCTTCGCCGCGCCATCCCGGGAAAGCCACGAAGCGGCCCCGATCATTGAATTGATTTAGATAGATTTTTTCCGTGTTTTCAGTGTTTTCCGTGGTTCAAAGAATTAGGGAGAAACGACATTGGCCAAGCTGAACCGAGACGGCGTCGAGCTCTACTACGAGGTCCACGGTGACGGCCCGCCGCTGCTGCTCACCCACGGCTATTCGTCGTCGTCGCACATGTGGGAGGGCCAGGTCGCGCCCTTCTCCAAGCACTACAAACTGATCACCTGGGACATGCGCGGCCACGGCCACAGCGACTATCCCGAGGCGCTGAGCGAATACTCCGAAGCCGCCACCGTCGCCGACATGGCGGCGATCCTGGACGCGGTGGGGGCCAGGCGGGCAATCATCGGCGGCCTCTCGCTGGGCGGCTACATGTCCCTCGCCTTCCACCTGGCCCATCCCGAGCGCACCCAGGCGCTGCTGATCATCGACACCGGGCCCGGCTACAAGAAGGACGAGGCGCGAGACGGCTGGAACGCCACCTCGCTGAAGCGCGCCGAACGCCTGGAGGCCGAGGGCCTGCCCAAGGGCGGCGGCGCCGAGACCCGCACCGCCCCGCATCGCAACGCCGAGGGCCTGGCCAAGGCCGCGCGCGGCATGCTCACCCAGCGCGACGCCCGGGTGATCGAGAGCCTGCCGAACATCCACGTGCCGTCGCTGGTGGTGGTGGGGTCCGAGGACACGCCGTTCATCGCCGCCTCCGACTACATGGCCGCCAAGATCCCCGGCGCGAAGAAGGCGGTGATCGACAAGGCCGGCCACGCCTCCAACATCGACCAGCCAGAGGCGTTCAATGCCGCGGTGCTCGGCTTCCTCGCCGATCTGAAGCTGGAAACCGCCTGATGCCGGGGCGGCTCGCGGGCAAGATGGCGGTGGTGGTGGGGGCCGGGCAGACGCCGGGCGAGACCATCGGCAACGGCCGCGCCACCGCCATCCTCTTCGCCCGCGAAGGCGCCACGGTGCTCTGCGTCGACCGCCGTCTCGACAGCGCCCAGGACACCGTGGCGATGGTCCAGGCCGAGGGCGGCCGGGCCAGCGCCTATGAGGCCGACATCACCGACGAGGACCAGTGCGCCGCGCTGATCGCCGAGGCCAAGGCGCGGCTCGGCCGCATCGACATCCTGCACAACAACGTCGGCATCGGCCTGCGCGACCGCTCGGTGACCCAGCTGCGCGCCGAGGACTTCGACCGCATCATCGACGTCAACCTCAAGGGCATGTGGCTGACCATCAAGCACGCCCTGCCGCTGATGCGCGAACAGGGCGGCGGCGGCGCGATCACCAACATCTCGTCGATGGCCGCGGTCGCCTCGTCGAACCTGGTGGCCTACGGCATGTCCAAGGCCGGGGTGAACAAGCTGACTCGCATCACCGCCGCCGGAAACACCCAGTACATGATCCGCTGCAACTGCATCATGCCGGGGCTGATGGACACGCCGATGGCGGTCGGCGGACGCGCCGCCGAGCAAGGCCGCGGGACCGACGAGATCCGCGCCGGCCGCGACGCGCAGGTGCCGCTGGGACGTAAGATGGGCACGGCCTGGGACGTCGCCTACGCGGCGCTGTTCCTGGCCTCGGACGAGGCGAAATTCATCACCGGCGCCATCCTGCCGGTCGATGGCGGCATGTCGGCGGGTGTGGGATGAGCGCGTACCAGGGTCTGAAGGTTCTCGACTGCTCGCAAGGCCGCGCCGGCCCGATGGCGGCGATGCTGCTGGGTGACTTCGGCGCCGAGGTGCTGAAGGTCGAACCTCCCGGCGGCGACCGCGCCCAAGCGACGCCCGGCTACCAGATGTGGAACCGCAATAAGCGCCGCCTGACCCTCGATGTGGACACCGGCGCGGGCCGCGACCAGCTGGAGACCCTGCTCGCCGGCGCCGACGTGGCGATCTTCGACTACAGCCCGCGCCGCATGGAAGCGCTGGACCTGCTGGAGGCCGCCGAGCGCCATCCGCGCCTGATCCGGCTCTGGGTCCCGCCCTATGGCGTCACCGGGTTGTGGAGCGAGATGGAGGAGCACCACGGCGCCCTCACCGCCCTCACCGGCGGCGCGTTCCGCCAGTCGAGCTACGAATACCAGCCGGTCTATCTGGTCGCGCCGTTCCTCCATTACGCCCAGGCCAACATGGCGGCCGGGGCAGTGGGGGCGGCGATCTACGAGCGCGCCCGCAGCGGCATCGGCCAGGCGGTGACGGTGAGCGGGCTCAATGCGGTGGCGTTGGTGGGCGGCGCCTCCGGCCTGGTGCTGCCGCTGGGCCGCCGGCCGCTGGGCGCCTCGCCCTCCTACCGCACTTACGAGTGCGGCGACGGCCAGTTCCTCTTCCTGGCCACCCTGTTCAGCTATTTCTTCACCCGCGCGGTGGACGCCATGGGTCTGGCCGTGGCCCTGGCCGAGGACGTGTTCCCCGAGGAAGTCACCCAGCTGATGGAGGCGCGCTTCCGCGAGAAGTCGCGCGACGAGTGGCTGGCGATCCTGCGCGACGCCGACGTGCCGTGCGGGCCGGTGTCGCCGCGCGAAGACTGGCTGCGCAGCGAGCTGATCGCCAACAATGACATGCGGGTCGTGCTGGAAGACCCCGAGCGCGGTCCGATCGAGATGCCCGGGGCGCCGATCAAGCTCTCCAAGACGCCGGCGGCGATCGAGGGCCTGATCCGCGACGCCGCCCCCGCCGAGGTCAACGCTTTCAAGACCGCCACCGCGGCGCGGCCCCTGCTCGGCGCGGCCGGGGCCAAGCCGCTGGCGGGGATCAAGGTGTTGGACCTGGGCACCGTGATCGCCGGCGCCTACGCCAGCGCCATCCTCGCTAACCTGGGCGCCGACGTGATCAAGGTCGAAGGCGCCGATGGCGATCCTTGGCGCGACCGCGGCGTCGGCTTCACCGCCTACAATCGCGGCAAGCGGGGGCTCGTGGTGGACCTCAAGCAGCCGGAGGGCCGGGCGCTGTTCCTCGACCTGGCGCGGCAGGCCGACGTGGTGCTGGACAACTACCGGCTGGGCGTCCGCGATCGCCTGGGGATCGGCCACAAGGACGTCACCGCGGTCAATCCGCGCCTGATATCCTGCTCGATCACCACCTACGGCTCGCGCGGCGAGGAGACCAAGCGGCCAGGCTTCGATCCGCTGCTGCAGGCGCGCAGCGGCATGATGGCGGCGCAAGGCGGCGATGGTCAGGAGCCGGTGTTCCACGTCATGGCGGTGAACGACTTCGCCTGCGCCTGCACGGCCGCCTACGGCGTGATCGCCGCGCTCAACGCTCGCGACCGCACCGGCGAAGGCCAGGTGATGGAAACCAGCCTCACCTGCCAGAGCGCCATGTTCCAGTCCGGCGAACTCACCACCTGGCCCGGCGCCCCTCCGGGACCGAAGGGCAGCCGCGACTGCCTGGGCCTCGCCGCCCTCGACCGCTTCTACGCCTGCGCCGACGGCTGGATCCTCATCGCCTGCCGTAGCAACGCCGAGGGCGCCGCGCTTGCCGAGGCGCTGGGACATCCCGGTTGGCCGGGCGAGTTCGACATGATGGCGGAGCCCCGCTACGGCGCCTTGGCCGAGCGCCTGGCCGCCGCGCTGGCCCGCACCGGCGTGGTCGATGCGCTCACCGCCCTGCTGGGCGCGGGCGTCCGCGCCACGCCGGCGCAGGAGGTGGAGGCCGCCCTGCAGGACCCGTGGCTCTGGGCCAACAACTTCGTCGACACCCCGATCCAGACCCCCTACGGCCCGGTCACTAACCGCCCCTACGGCCAGTTCTCCCGCAGCCAAAGCGGCTACCACCGCCCCGAACCCGGTCTCGGCGAACACACCTTCGAGGTCCTGGCCGACTACGGCATCGACGACGCCCGCATCGCGGAGTTGGCCGACGCCGGCGTGGTGATGTGCCTGAGCTGAACCCTCTCCCCTCCCCTCCCCTTCACGGGGAGGGTGATCGGCGCGCCAGCGGCGATCGGGTGGGGGTGTCAGACACGTCAACCTTCGTCCGTTGCGGCTGACAAAGCGCCGGCGCATGGCTCCGAAACCCCCCACCCGACCGCCTCGCGGTCACCCTCCCCGTGAAGGGGAGGGAGGCGGGTCAGGCGAACAGCGTGCACGCCCCCTCGTCGGCCGGACCGGCGATCGCCCGCGCCCAACCGAACAGCTCGCGGCCGTGACCGAACCCTGGCTTCGGCTGCGGCGCCGGGGCCCGAGCATGCAGCGCCCGCTCATCCACCTGGATCGAAAGCTCGCCGGCGTGGGGATCCAGCCGGATGACGTCGCCGTCCCGCACTTTGGCCAGCGGACCCCCGGCGGCGGCTTCCGGCGTCACGTGGATCGCCGCCGGCACCTTGCCGGACGCGCCGGACATGCGGCCATCGGTAACCAGCGCCACCCTTCGCCCGCGGTCCAGCAACAGGCTCAGCGTCGGGGTCAGGGCGTGCAGCTCCGGCATGCCGATGGCGCGCGGGCCCTGGAAGCGCAGCACCGCGATGAAGTCGCGGTCCAGTTCGCCGCGCTGGAACGCCGCCAGCAGCTCCTCCTGGTCGTCGAAGCAGATCGCCGGCGCCTCGACGATCAGATTCTCCGGCTTCACCGCCGAGGTCTTGATCACCGCCCGGCCGAGCGCGCCGGTGACCATGCGGATGCCGCCCTCTGAGTCGAACGGATCATCCACCGGGCGGAGCACATCCGGCGCCAGCGATTTCTCCGGTCCGTCCTTCCAGACCAGCGCCCCGTCCTGCAGGAAGGGCTCGCGCTGGTAGAGCCTGAGGCCCTCCCCGGCCACGGTGGCCACGTCGGCGTGAGCCAGCCCCGCGTTCAGCAGCTCGCGCACCACGAAAGCCATGCCGCCGGCGGCCTGGAAGGCGTTCACGTCCTCCGTCCCGTTCGGATAGACCCGCGCGATTAGCGGCGTCACCCGCGAGAGGTCGTCGAAGTCCTCCCAGGTGAGCAGGATGCCGGCGGCGCGGGCCATCGCCACCAGATGCAGGGTGTGGTTGGTCGAGCCGCCGGTCGCCAGCAGGCCGGCCAGGGCGTTGACGAACGCCTTCTCGTCGCAGACCGCCGACATCGGCGTATAGGCGTTGGTGGCCGGCCCGATTTCCACCGCTCGCTTCGCTGCCGCCGCCACCAGCGCGTCGCGCAGCGGCGTGCCCGGATGCACGAAGGCCGAGCCCGGCAGGTGCAGGCCCATCATCTCCATCATCATCTGGTTGGAGTTGGCGGTGCCGAAGAAGGTGCAGGTGCCAGGGCCGTGGTAGGCCTTCATCTCGGCGTCGAGCAGGTCCTCTCTGGAGAGTTTGCCCTCGGCGTAGAGCCCGCGGATCTTGGCCTTGTCGGCGTTGGAGAAGCCGGAGGTCATCGGCCCGGCCGGCACGAAGATCGACGGCAGGTGGCCGAACAGCGCCCCGCCGATGAAGAGCCCCGGCACGATCTTGTCGCAGACCCCCAGCAGCAGCGCGCCGTCGAAGGCGTCGTGGGTCAGCGCCACCGCCGTCGACATGGCGATCACGTCGCGGGAGAACAGCGACAGCTCCATCCCCGCCTTGCCCTGGGTGACCCCGTCGCACATGGCCGGCACCCCGCCGGCGTACTGCGCCGTCGCCCCCACTTCGCGCGCCGCCGCCTTGATGATGGCCGGGTATCGCTCCAGCGGTTGATGGGCCGAGAGCATGTCGTTGTACGACGAGACGATGGCGAGGTTCGGCGCGCTGGGATTGCGCAGGCGCGCCTTGTCATCGTCCGGCGCGGCGGCGAAGGCGTGGGCGAAGTTGGCGCAGCTGAGCTTGGCGCGGCCCGGACCGGCCTGGCGCGCGGCGTCCATGCGCTCCAGGTAGTCGAGCCGGGTCTCGCGGCTGCGCTCGACGATGCGCTGGGTGACGTCGGCGGTGACGCTATGCATGACGACTTCCTTCAGGGCGACCAGATCACGCGCACCGGCGCCTTGGTCTGGCGCAGCAGGGCCGCGACCGGTGGACTATAAGCCGGATCGGTCGCCGCGCGCTCCACCAGCGCCCGCTTGGCTGGCCCGCTGATCAGGATGAGCGCGAGTTTGGTGTCGAACAGCGCCGCGGCGGTGAGGCTGATGCGGGACACGTGCGGTTCGAGGTTGGCATTGGCCACACCAATCACCAGCGTCTTGTCGTCCGGGTCCAGGGCGGCGGCGAGGCCGGGCGCGTCCGGAAACAGCGACGCGATGTGACCGTCATCGCCCATGCCCAGCAGCACCGCATCGAACGGCAGCAGAGCGCGGATGGCCGGTTCCGCCGCCGCCGCGTCGGCCTCAGGGTCGGCGCCTTTGCCCTTCAGCGGCACGAACCGCGCCTTGGCGGCGTGGCCCTGCAGCAGTCGCTGCCGCACCAACCGCTCGTTGCTGTCTGGTGAGGTGGGGTCGACGAAGCGCTCGTCGCTGAGGGTGATGATCACCCGCGACCAGTCGAGATCGGTTTGCGCCATCCGGTCATACGCCGGCCCCGGCGTGCGCCCGCCAGTGACCACGATGCGCTTTGGCCCGGGCGGCGCCAGCTGGGCGACAAAGGCGTCCGCCACCGCGGCCCCGGCGGCTTCGGCGCTGGGGAAGGCTTCGAGGGTCACGCCAGGCTACTCATCCAGCCAGTCGCGCCCCGAGCGTTCCAGCAGGGCGAAGGCGCCGGCGGGGCCCCAACTGCCGGCGGCGTAAGGCTTGGGCGTGATGGCGAGATCGGCCCAGGTGTCGGCGATGCCGTCGATCCAGGCCCAGGCCAGCTCCACCTCGTCGCGGCGCACGAACAGCGCCGGATTGTCGGCCAGGACGTCCAGCAGCAGCCGCTCGTAGGCGATGCGGCGTCGGCCTTTCTCTGCCAACGAAAGACTGAGCGGCAGCGCCTGCAGCCGGTTGCCGGAGATGCCCGGCCGCCGGTTCATCAGCAGCAGCGAGATATCCTCGTCCGGCTGCAGGTCGATGACCAGCCGGTTGGCCTTGACGTCATCCTCGGCGCGCTCGCCGAAGATCAGGTGCGGCAGCGGCTTGAACTGGATGACGATCTGGGTTCGCCGTTCCGGCAACCGCTTGCCGGTGCGCAGGTAGAAGGGCACTCCAGCCCAGCGCCAATTCTCGATGTCGGCGCGCAGGGCCACGAAGGTCTCGGTCTCGCTGGGCGCGCCCTTCTCCTCGACGTAGGACTTGACCTGCTTGCCCTCGACCACGCCGCCCCGGTACTGTCCGCGCACGCTGTATTGCTGGGCTGAGGCCCGGTCGAAGGGCTTCAGCGACTTCAGCACCTTCACCTTCTCGTCGCGCACCGAGTCCGCGCCGGCGTCCGGCGGCGGCTCCATGGCCACCAGGCACAAGAGCTGCAGCATGTGGTTCTGCACCATGTCGCGCAGCGCGCCGTAGTCGTCGTAGTAGCGCCAGCGGTCGCCCACGCCGTCGGTCTCTGCCACCGTGATCTGCACGTGGTCGATGGCGAGGTTGTTCCACAACGGCTCGAACAGAGTGTTGGCGAAGCGCAGCGCCAGCAGGTTCTGCACCGTCTCCTTGCCCAGGTAGTGGTCAATGCGGAACACGCGCCGCTCGTCGAACACCTTGGCCATGTCAGCGTTGATCTGCTGGGAGCTGGCCAGGTCGTGGCCGATGGGCTTTTCCACCACGATCCTGCAGTCGCCGCAGGCGAGGCCGGCC
>Ga0265338_10004371_pt1 | contig 19125 bp, 16 predicted proteins | sample 42126metaG_FD_193579 | JGI IMG/M metagenome (GOLD analysis project Ga0265338, IMG submission 193579) | Rhizosphere microbial communities from Carex aquatilis grown in University of Washington, Seatle, WA, United States - 4-21-26 metaG | ecosystem: Host-associated > Plants > Roots > Rhizosphere...
GAGGTGCCGCTGTCGCCGGTCGTCGACTCGCCGACGCTCGTCGCGATGCAGCGCGCGCTCGAGCAGGTGCACGTGGCCGCATCGATCGAGGGCTACATCGTCGACCTGGTGACGGCGACGCGGGACTCGCGGCGACTCGCCGTCGGCGCGAGCCCGCGCGGCAGCGTGGCCCTGATGAAGCTTTCGCGCGCGAAGGCGGCACTCGCCGGCCGCGACTTCGTCGTCCCCGAGGACGTGAAGGCCGTCGCGGTGCCCGCGCTCGCGCACCGGCTGACGTTGCGGCCGGAGCTGTGGGTGCAGCGGGTGCGCGGCGAGGACATCGTCGAGGAGGCGCTCGAGACCGTGCCGACACCACCGGCGGAGGACGCGGTCCGCGAAGCGGCGGGATGACGCGGCACGTCTCGCCGCGGCTGGCCGCCTACGCCGGCCTCGCCGCGCTCCTGCTGTTCGCCGGGCTCGCGGCGGGCCGGGTCGAGCTCGTCGCGCTCGCCGCTCCGTTCGCGCTCGCCGCGTTCGTCGGCGCCGCGGTCGCGCGCGACCCGCAGATCGAGGTGGAGCTCCGCATCGACCGGGAGCGCGTGCTCGAGAACGAGCAGGTCGGCGCAACCGTCGGCGTCTCGTCGGCGAACGGCGCCGCGCGGGCCGACGTCCTGCTCCTCCTGCCGGACGAGCTCACGGCCGTCCGGCCGAACCCGCTCGGCGTGCGGCTGGCGCCGGGCGAGACGCGGTCGCTCGAGCTGCCGCTGCGCTGTGACCGCTGGGGCGCGTTCTCCGTCGGGCCGGTCCTCGTACGCGCCCGCGATCCGCTCGGCTTCCACTCCTGGGAGGCGCGCGCCGGCGGCGTGGCCGGACTCCGCGTCTATCCGAGCGTCGAGACGCTGCACGCGCTGCTGCCCCCGTACGAGACGCAGGTGTTCGTCGGCAACCAGGTATCCCGTGCGAAAGGCGAGGGAATCGAGTTCGCCGACGTCCGCCCGTGGACTCACGGCGACCGGCCCCGGCGGATCAACTGGCGCGCAAGCGCGCGGCGCGGCGAGCTCTGGGTGAACGACCAGCACCCGGAACGGAATACCGACGTCGTCCTCTTCATCGACACCTTCGCGGAGGTCCGGCGCGGCGGACGCAGCACGCTCGACATGGCCGTGCGCGCAGCGACGTCGCTGGCCCACCGCTACCTCGGGCGCAAGGACCGCGTCGGGCTCGTCAGCTTCGGCGGCTTCCTCACGTGGCTCGTTCCCGCGTCCGGAACGCTCCAGCTCTACAAGATCGTCGACTCGCTGCTGCAGATGGACGTCGTGCTCAGCTTCGCCGTGAAGGGCGTCGACGTGCTGCCGCCGCGCACGCTGCCGCCGAAGGCGCTCGTGATCGCGCTGACGCCGCTGCTCGATCCGCGCTCGGCCGCGGCGCTGCTCGACCTCCGCGCGCGCGGCTTCGATCTCGTCGTCGTCGAGGTCTCCCCTGTGCCGTTCGTCGATCCCGGCAAGAGCGAGCTGGACGCGCTGTCGTACCGGCTGTGGCGGCTGTCGCGCGAGTCGCTGCGCGCGCGCTACGAGCGCGCCGGCGTTCCGGTCGTCGAGTGGCTCGACGGCGTTCCCCTCGACGTGCCGCTGGAGGAGGTGGCCGCATTCAGGCGCTACGCCAGGCCCGCGCGCGCGTAACGCTCGCGCTCCTGTCCGTGCTCGCGTTCGCAGGCGCGCTTGCGCAGGCGGTCGCGCACGCGACGTCTGTCCGCGTGATCGTCGCCGGGATCGGGGCGGTCGGGCTCGTGTTCCTTGCGCTCGTGCTTCTGCGCGGCATCGACGAGCTGCTGCCGTGGGCGGTCGTGTGCCTCGTCGTCGCCTACACCGTGTCGCTCGTCGTCCACGGCGCGTCGGTGGACGAGCGCGCGCCGCTCGTCGCCACATGCCTGCTGCTCGGAACGGAGCTGGCCTCGTGGTCGCTCGAGGAGCGAAGCGCCGTCACCGCGGAGCCGCCCGTCCGTCGCGCCCGCATCGTCGCGCTCGCGCTCCTCGCCGGCGGCGGCCTGGCCACGTCGGCGCTCGTCATCGCCGTCGCCGCCGCGCCGACCGCCCGTGGGCTCGTCTGGACGGTCGCCGGCGCCGCGGCGGCGGTGCTCGCGGTCGGCCTCGCCGTTCGCGCGGCCCACCGTGACGCCTAGCGACTGAGCCCCGCTACACTGCCACGATCCAGGGCGCATTCGTCTAGTGGCCTAGGACACCGCCCTCTCACGGCGGCGGCACGGGTTCGAATCCCGTATGCGCCTTCGCGTTGCGACCCGCCGAAGGCGGGTCGTTCGCTTAACGGGGGAAACCATGTTTCCCCTGTTTTGCCGCCTTCTTGTCCTGCCGGCGAGCCGCGGTGTGCCGCGCCCGCGCATGTCGGGCGCGGCGGCCGATGTGAGCCCAGCCGCCGCAGTGGTCCCCCGGTGGACACCGGGCTTACAGAAAGCGCCGAATCCCGTACACGCCTCTCCACCACCGCTTTGGGTGATAGATGCCGACCGATCTCCTGCTTAGGTGCGGTCTATGCGTGGACCCACGCGATTGTCGGCGATACGGAAGATGCTGCTTGCGGGGCTCGTCGCTTCGCTGATTCCAACGGCCGCCTACGGCCAGCGTGCCGACAGTGGACCGCTGACCATCTGCAACGCCTCGGGTGCGCGCCCGGTCACCGGGACGTTCGTGTACACCACCTCGGCGCCGGCGTCTGCGGGCGGAACACAGACCTTCAACGTCGCCGTCGGAAGCTGCGCACCCAGGCTCTTCTATCCGGTAGGAACCAGCGTGACCGTCACCGAGAGCGCGCCGACCGGCTACACCGTGAGCGGGATCAAGCTCGCGCCCACTCCGCCCGACGCCACGACGACGACCGTCATCTCCTCGAATTCGCCGTCGGCGCGATCTGCAATCGTCACGATCGGAACCGGCGGGGCCACGCTCACCTTCACGACGACCGCGGGTGCAGGCGGCGGCGGCGGCGGTGGCGCCAGCCCGTGCAAGGTGCCGAACGTCTTCGGCCTCGCTCTCACGGCCGCGGAGGCCGCCGTCCGCAAAGCGCACTGCACTGTCGGAGCGGTGCGCAAGGTCTATTCCAACGTCTATTACCCCAACGTCGTCTACAGCCAGAGCCCGCCACATGGCGCAGTTCTCGCGCCGAAGGCTCGCGTCAATCTCACGGTAAGCCTCGGGCACCGCCCGTAACGCTCCGCTCAACTCACAGGCCGCCGTTCTCGACGCTGAACCGCTGCGCGAGCGCGCCGTGGTTGCCGCGGATGTCAGTCGCGGTGACGACGAGCTCGTAGACGCCGTTCGGCACGGTGCGGGTGTCGAAACCGGCGGGAGTGAGCAGGAAGCGGTAGACGCCCGGCTGCATGTACGAGTAGTGCTTGCCGAACACCGACATGTTCTGGTGCGTTCCGCGCGCGTAGACGTTCCAGAAGGCGCCCGGGGCGGGCAGGTGCTGCCTCACGTCGTAGGCGACGCGCGTCGGGACGACGACCTTGCCGGTGTCGGCGCGCTGGATCCGCCACTCCACCAGAGCCGGCGTGACCGGGAGGTCGTGCCAGACGCCGGGCACGCGCATGGTCGGCATGTCGTACGCGTTCGCGGCGATCACGATCCGGCCGCGGAGGAACTCGGGCATGAGCTCGTCGCCGACAACGGAGGTGCGGAACTCGATCGAGCCGACGGTCGGCTTCGTCGAATCGGTGTACGGCCCGAGATGGCCCGGCGCCAGCGGATTGACCTCGACGCCGTTCGAATACTCGGTCAGGTGGACGTGATTCGTCCCGCGGATGATGTGGCCGAGCACTGTCGAGTCCGCCTCGACGTGCTGACCGGCCGACACCGCCGGCGTGACGTGCCAGTACTTGAACGCGACGCCGCCGCCGCAGTCGACGGAGACCCATTCCGCGGTGGTCGCGTGGACGGTTCCGGACTCGACGGGGTAGACGGCGGTGCCGTCCGGCGCGGAGATGTCGACGCCGGTGTGGAAGGTGAACTGGCCGGTTCCGCTCAGAAGCGTGCGCTGCGTGGGCGGGCCGGAGAAGATCGTCCGCGGATCGCCGAAGCTGCCGCGCACGGGATGGGGCTGGTCGAACGGCTTGACGGGCCAGCCGTACGCGTGTGCGCCGGAGATGCTGCGGGCTCCGGCGGAGGAGCCGGGCCGCGCCGCGATCCCGCCGCCGAGGGCGAGAACGATGAGGGCAACGGAGAGAAGAAGTCTGCGCGAGGCGCCGCTGGAGAAGCTATGTGAGTTCGTCGTCATGCCCCGGCCGTCTGACCGGGCGCCAACGGCCCTCTCAGAGGCGGCTCACGGGCCGCTAACGGCTATCCGGCCGACAGATCCGCGACGAGCGGCGCCGTGTCCAGCGGGTCGAAGCCGAGCCTCCCGGCGATCTCCTCGCTCGTCGGGCGCGTGCCCTCGGCGAAGAGCGCGCGGAGGATCTCCCCCGTCTGCTCGCTCCGCCACCAGTCGTCGCCGACCTCGCGGATCAGGTCGGCGCGGAGCTGCGCCGCGCGGATCCAGGCCCGGAGATAGTCGGCCGAGTAGAAGCCGGAATCCATGTCGGAGAGGTAGCCGCGCGCGTCGTAGCGAACGCCCGTCGCCTCGGTGAGCAGCGTCGCGTAGTCGCGCGGCGAGCCACCGCCCTCCTCCGCGAAGCTCGACCAGAAGCCGAGCTCGTAGCGGAGCTTCGCCGTGTACCGCCGGTAGAGCAGCGCCTCGAGGAACACCGTCGCCTGCGCGTTCTCCTCCGCCTGCGCGTCCGACAATCCGAAGTGGAGCGCGTGCCAGCCCGGCTCGCGCGTCACCGCCTCGAAGATGTACGAGTAGATCTCCGTCAGCGCGTGGTCGCGCGCGATCCGCCGGAACGTGTACGGCAGCCGCGGGTCGACGCCGGCGTAGTGGAGCGCGTGGCCGGCCTCGTGCATGAACGCCTGGTAGTCGGCGAGCCCGCCCTGCGCCCGCGTGATCAGGTGCACGACCTCCGGCGGGTCCGACGCGATCACGCACGCGCGGGGATTCTTCTGCGGCCGGTCCTCGAGGTCGAGGCGGATGTTCGGAATCGCCTTCATGTCGAAGCCGAGCGCCTGCACACTGGCGAGGCAGACCTCGACGGAGCGCTCCTTCGTGTACGTCGACTCGAGCGGCGAGAGCCGGCGGAGGTACTGCATGTGTGCGTTCGACGGCACCGCGTCCCGCTCCGGCCCGAGCAGCCGGTCGAACCAGCGCTCGCGCATCGGCTCCCACGCCGCCGTCGTCGCGTCGCTCGCGGCGACGAGTACCCGCTCGAGCGCACGCAGCGAGATCGCCTTCTCCTCCTCGTTGCGGACGACCGGATCTGGCTCGCCGGAGAGGTCGGCGTCGAACTCCTCCCACGCCGTCATCAGCGACAGCCGCTCCGGGTTGAACCGCGCAGACGCGGCCCGCTCCAGCTCGCCCAATTCCTCGCGGTCTGCGTACGAGTCGAGGACGGCGAGACGCGCCAGCGCCGAGCGCAGCGGCAGCTCCTCGCCCTGGAAGGTGACGCGCGCACCGAGAATCGCGTTCTCGAGCGCGTCCTCCTGCTCCGCAACCGACGTCGAGATCAGCCCCGCCTCGCAGGTCTTCCGCAGCCGGTACAGGCGCTCCTGCTCGTCGGCGGCGGACGCCTCCTCGGCCTCGCGAAGGACGTCGATCTGCGCCCGCGAGAAGAGGTCGGAATAGCGGGCGACGATCGCCGCCTGCTCCGACACCTCCTTCTCGCCGACGCGGACCGCCCGGCTCTCCTCGGAGCGCTCGAAGTAGTACTGCTGAAGCATCGCCTCGTACTCGGAGGGCGTGCGAACGGCGGTCATGGCCATGGCGTGGACTACCTCTCTGCGTTGGACAGGGCTGCGAGACGGCGGACGGTCTCGGTCAGCTCGTCGACTTCGAACGGCTTCGCCAATACAGCATCCGCCTCGGGATGCTCGGAAGCGAGGACGTCGGTGGAGCCGGTGACGAGCGCCACCGGCATCGGCGGCCTGCGGCGGCGCAGCTCCGTGAGCAAGTCGTCCGTCCGTTCCGGTCCCACGTTCAGGTCGAGCAGCACGACGTCGATCTGCTCCGACTCGAGCAGCCGCCGCGCCTCCGCGATCTCCGCCGCCTCGAGCACGCGGTAGCCGTCGAGCTCGAGATTGACCCGGCAGAGAAACCGGATTGCGTACTCGTCATCGACGATCAGGACGGTGTGGCTCTTCTTCGCCGCAGTTGCCACGAGTGCGGCAGTGTAGCGCCCGCGCTAGACCGCAGCCACCGCGGCGTCGAGCCGCTGCAGTGTGGTCTCGCGGCCGAGCAGCTCGATGCTCTCGAACAGCCCCGGGGAGATCTTGGAGCCCGTGACGGCGACCCGGATCGGCGCGAATCCCTGCCGCGGCTTCAGGCCGAGGCCGTCGAGCACGCCGCGGAGCGCCGCCTCGATCGCCTCGGCGGTGAACGGCTCCAGCCCGGCCAGCGCATCGCGCGCCGCGGCAACGACCGGCGCACCGCCGTCGAGCGCGGCCGGATCCGGCTCGACGTCGTGGAAGAGGAAGCCGGCGAAGCCGGGGAACTCGTCGAGCCGCTGGATCTTCTCCTGGACGAGCGGCGCTGTCCTACGGACCAACTCCGCGTCCCAGTCATAGCCTTGCTCGCCGAGCCAGATCACGAGCGCGTGCGCGAAGTCGTCCGCGCTCATGGCGCGCATGTAGACGCCGTTCATCCAGTCGAGCTTCGCGTAGTCGAACTGAGCCGGGCTGGAGCTGACCCGGTCGAGGCCGAACCGTGCGACGAGCTCGTCGCGGCTCATGATCGTCGTCTCGCCGTCCGGCGCCCAGCCGAGCAGCGCGAGGAAGTTCAGCAGCGCGTCCGGGAGGTAGCCCGACTTGCGGAACTCGTCGACGCCGGTGGCGCCGTGGCGTTTCGACAGCTTCTTGCCGTCTGGCCCGTTCACGTTCGGCACGTGCGCGTACACGGGCAGCTCCGCGCCGACGGCGCCGATGATGTTGATCTGCTTCGGTGTGTTCGAGATGTGATCTTCGGCGCGGATCACGTGCGTGATGCCGTCCCACACGTCCTCCATCGGTGAGGCGAAGTTGTAGGTCGGGCGGCCGTCGGAGCGGACGATGACGACGTCCTCGATCGTCGCGTTCGGCACCTCGACACGACCGCGAACCGTGTCGTCCCATGCCGTGACGCCGTCGTCGGGCATGCGGAAACGGATCGCGCCCTCGTCCTCGTACGCCTTGCCTTCGGCGACGAGCTGCTGCGCCACCTCGCGGCAGTCGTCCATCCGGTCGAGCTGGAAGGTGGTCGGGCCGTCCCAGTCGAGGCCGAGCCAGCGCAGCGACGCCTCGATCTGATCGACCGCCTCCGCCACCTCGCGGCTCGTGTCGGTGTTCTCGATCCGGAGCCGGAACTCGCCGCCCTCGTGACGGGCGAACAGCCAGTTGAAGAGGAACGTGCGCACCCCGCCGATGTGGAGGAAACCGGTCGGACTCGGAGCCATGCGGACGCGGACGGGCACACCGTCATCGTACGCGGACGTCTCAGTGGGCGGCCGCTTCAGCCTTCGCGGCCATCGCGTTCATCCCGGCGCGCAGCTCGGTGGCGGAGAGAAGCGATTCCTCGACAGGAACGGCGCGATACGAGAACAGCCCGTCGAAGGCCAGCTGGAACAGCTGGGTACCGTCCGGGTCGTACTCGCCGACGACGTCGTCACCGCCCCACGACACCACCCAGTCGCCGTTGGCGAGCATCCGCGCCGACCCGCAGCACAGCGACGTCCCCACCGCCGGGTCGGTGATCTGCTGCACCATCGTCGCCGTGTGCGCGGCCGTGTCGATGCGGTAGCGGACGGCGCGCGGCGCGCGCCCGAGAAACGTGCCGTCGTCGAAGACGGTGATCGTCCCGTCCGGCAGGACGCGCACGTCGTGCTGGCCGCCGAGCGGCGCCGCGCCGTCCGGGTCGCCGACGACGTTGAGGCTCTCCGGCGTCGGCGTGCCGCCGAGCTTCCAGAGGATCTGCCCCGTGGCCTTGTCGATCGCATAGATCCCGTCGGTCTGGCGGAGCGAGAGGAGCACCACGTCCTTGTCGAGCGACACGGCGTTCGCGTGGAAGAAGTCGTACGTCGACTCGCCGTCGGTGAGGACGACCGGCGTGCCGATGATCGTCGACAACCAGCGCGTCGACTCGGAGAGGTCGACGTGGCCGTCCGTCGACCACGACCACACGAGCTTGCCCTTCGGCGTCACCTCCTCGATCTTGCCTTCGAGCACCGTCCCGTCGGCCGGGCCGCCGTACGGCGTCAGGTCGACGTGCTGCTTCGGGTCGTAGACGAGATAGACGTAGTCGCCGTTCGCGGTGCGCTGCAGCTCGTGGTCGTCGATGTGCCCGTCCGGCGAGACGATGAGACCCGCGAGCGTCCCGTCGAGCCGGTGGATCTCGTAGTTCTGCGACGCCGCCGGGAACGAGGCGAAGGCGATGGTCGGCCCGGGCAGGAGCGTCGCGTCGATGGGGACGCGGCTCGTGCGGTACCACCAGACCGGTACGCCGTTCGGGTCGAAGATGGCGACGTAGTGCGACGTCGCCATACCGAGCGAGAGCGACGGCGTGGCAATCGTCCAGTCGTCCGTTGCGCCGACGCCGGTCACGGTCCAGTCCGGGAAGTCCGAGGGCAGGCAGCGGATGTGGTACGCCTGCGTCAACCTGCCGGCGCGGTCTGCGATCGTGACCGCCTCGTCGGTCGCGAGCTTCAACGACGCGGTGCGGCGCGCCTTCCCGTCGATCAGGGGCGTCGTGCCCACACCCGGCCACGCCGAGATCCGCACCGGGTCGGACGGGTCGCAGCGGACGACGTAGTCGTGGATCGCTGGCGAGTAGTCGGGATAGATCGCCGGCGTCACCGTCACGCGCGCGAGACTCGGCGTGCGGACGGCGGCGAGGGCCGCTTCGGTCCCGGTCGCGGCCGCGCAGACGGCGGCAGCAAGGAGGACGAGCCGCAGGGATCGCATCGGACGGCGATCCTCTCATCCGCGGGCTCGTCTCGGCAAGATGGAACCGGTGGCGCAACGTGTCCTTAACCTGCGGGAGCTGAACCGCGCCACGCTCGCGCGCCAGCTGCTGCTCGAGCGCAAGCGCCTCGACCCCGCGACGGCGATCGAGCGGCTGGCCGGGATGCAGGCGCAGTGGCCGCCCTCTCCGTACGTCGGGCTCTGGTCGCGGCTGGCCGGATTCAAGCGGGAGGCGCTCGAGCAGGCCGTGCTCCGCGGCGACGTGGTCAAGCCGACGGTGATGCGCGGGACGCTGCACCTCGTCACCGCGCGCGACTATCCGATGTTCTGGACGGCGCTCCGCGACATGCCGACCTGGTACGACGACACCCATCTCGCGCATGCGCTCGAGGCCGCCCCGGGCGCACGGAAGCTCGCGGAGCAGGCGCCGCTCACGCACAAGGACGGTCTCGCGTACCTGGAGACGGAGCACGGCCACGACGACGAGCTGACGCGGCGGCGGATCTTCCACGCCGTCCGCAGGCACGCGCACCTGCTGCACGTGCCCCAGTCGGCGCTCTGGAAGGGGCGGCCGCTCGGCGTCTTCCACCCCCACCCCGAGCCGGAGCCGATGGACGTCCTCGCCGCCCGCACCGAGCTCGTCCGGCGCTACCTCGCCGCGTTCGGCCCGGCGACGCGCGCCGACATCGCTGACTGGTCCGGACTCCGCGTCGGTGACTTCGCGCCGGCGCTGGAGGCGCTGGAGCCGCTGCGCCGCTTCCAGGACGAGAACGGCCGCGAGCTGCTCGACCTCCCGCGCGCGCCGCTGCCGTCGGCCGACACTCCCGCCCCGGTGCGGTTCCTCCCGAAGTGGGACAACACGCTCCTCGCACACGCCGACCGCCGCCGCGTCCTCCCCGAGGAGCTCCGCAAGACGGTGATCGCCAAGAACGGCGACGTCACGCAGACGTTCCTCGTCGACGGCGTCGTCGCCGGATCGTGGAACGCCGACAAGAAGGGCAAGGTCACGCTCGCCCCGTACGCGCCGCTGCCGCGCGTCGCCCGCCGCGAGGTCGAGGACGAGGCGGCGCGCCTGGAGGCCTGGCTGCGGTAGCTTCGGCGTCGATGCAGATCGGCGCGCACGTCTCCTCCTCGGGCGGGATCCACACGGCGATCGACCGCGCCGAGGCGATCGGCGCCGAGTCGGTGCAGGTCTTCACGCAGAGCCCGCGCGCCTGGCGGCCGACCAATCACGACCCTGCGACGTTCGAGCGGTTCCGCGAGCGTCGCATCGAGGCCGGGATCGACGGCGTGCTCTGCCACGCGCTCTACCTCTGCAATCTCGCAGCGCCCGACGACGAGATCTACGCGAAGTCGATCGCGGCGATGCGCAACACGATGGAGGTCGCGGCCGCGATCGGCGCCCACGTCGTCTTCCACGTCGGCTCCCATCTCGGCGCCGGCTTCGACGCAGGGCTCGAGCGGGTGCTGCCGGCGATGGAGCAGGTCCTCGAGCTGGCCACGGACGAAACCTGGCTCCTGATGGAGAACTCCGCCGGCGCCGGCGGGACGATCGGCCGCTCGATCGTGGAGCTGGCGACGATCCACGAGCGGCTCGGCCGGCCTCCGCGCCTCGGCGTCTGCCTCGATTCGTGCCACCTCTACGTCTCGGGGATTGACGTGACCGATCCGGCGGCGCTCGACGCGTGCCTCGACGAGGTGGACGCGTCGATCGGCCTCGACCGGCTCCGCGCGCTGCATGTCAACGACTCGAAGGAGCCGCTCGGCTCGAACCGCGACCGCCACGAGAACATCGGCGAAGGGCTGATGGGCGAGCGGCTCGGCGTCTTCCTCGGCAACCCGCGGCTGCAGGGCCTGCCGGCCGTGCTCGAGACGGCGGGACCGGCGGGTCGCGGCCCGGATGCGGACGAGATCCGCAAGACGAAGGAGTTGCACGCGCGCTGGGTCGCGAAGTGACGTCGCGCTACCGGTGGACGATCCTCGCGGCGGGGACGACGGCGCAGGCGAGCTTCTCCGCCGCGTTGATCGGACTGCCGGCGCTCGCGCCGGCGCTGCGGACGCAGTACGACCTGACGCTGGGCGAGACCGGCGTCGTGTTGGGCGCGATGTCGCTCGGGCTGCTGCCGACGCTGTATGCGTGGGGACTCCTCGCCGATCGGATCGGCGAGCGCGCGGTGATCGTGCTCGGACTCGCAACCGGCGGCGTGGTGCTCGCCTTCGCGGGCGAGACGACGAGCTTCGGCGCGCTCGTCGCGACGCTGGCGCTGGCGGGCGCGCTGGGCGCGAGCGTCAACTCGGCGAGCGGCCGTGCGGTTATGGGCTGGTTCGAGGAGGACGAACGCGGCCTCGCGCTCGGGATCCGGCAGGCGGCGGTCCCGATCGGCGGCGCGATCGCCGCAATCACGCTGCCGCTGCTTGCCTCCGTCGGTGGGACGAAGCTTGCGTTCGCGGCGCTCGGCGGCGGTGTCGTCGTCGGCGGCGCCGTCGCAGGCGTGCTGCTGCGCGAGGCCCCGCACCGGCCGCAGGCGGCGACGAGCGGCTCGCGCTCGGTGCTCCGGGACGGCGTGCTGTGGCTGCTCGCGGGCGGCTCGTCGTTCTATCTGACCGCGCAGATCGCGATCGCGAGCTTCGTCGTCCTGTTCCTCCACGGCCACCGCGGGCTCTCGACTCACGCGGCCGCGGCCGTGCTCGCGGTCGTCAACCTCCTCGCAATCGGCACGCGGATCGCGGCCGGCCGCTGGTCGGACCGCACCCGGACCCGCATCGCGCCGCTCCGCACGGTCGGGCTCGCGCTCGCCACCGCCACGGTCGTCGCCGCAGCACTCGTCGACGCGCCGCTCGCGGTGCTCATCCCGGCGCTGATCGTCGACGGCGTCCTCGGCTTCAGCTGGAACGGGCTCTCGTTCACCGCGGCGGCGGAACGAGCGGGCGCGGCCCGCAGCGGCGCGGCGCTCGGCTTCCAGCAGACGACGCTCGCGGTCGTCGGCGCGATCGTGCCGCCGGCGTTCGCCGCGCTCGTCACGGCGACGTCGTGGCGGGTCGCGTTCGCGGCCGCCGCCGTCGGGCCGATCGCAGGCGTGCTCCTGTTGCGGCGCGTTCCCGAAGCTACGCGCCGCGGAGCCGGGCGAACACCCGAAATGTCGGCGATCCCGCCGGCAGCTCGTTGAACTCGGGATTGACGCAGCCGAGCTCACCCGAGCGGTGCGCGTAGCACGGCTCGACCTCGGACCGGCACATCGGCAGCGGCTGCTTCACCGCGCGGACGGCGCCGAAGCCGTCACGGCGCGCCTCGGCCGCCCGGAGCATCCCGAGGTCGATCTCGACCCCGAACACCTTCTGCATGCAGCCGATGAACGTGTGGCCGTGCTCCTCGTACGCGTAGACGAACGGACACGACCGGGTGAGACATGCCGACGGGTAGACGACCTTGTCGCAGTGCACCTCGCAGCGGCGGCACTCGAGCTCGTCCTGCGGATGCAGTGGGAGCGTGACCGGCTGGGACCGCTTGGTGGCGGGGTTCATCGACACTCATTGTGTGTCCGGGATTCCGGACCACGCAAGTCTTGACAAACCGGGTGTTTTCCTGTTGTGAGAACGGAGTCGCCGCTTACGACAGCCGTCTGACCACGGTCAGGACGTCCATCTGCGTGAACGCCTGGAAGTCGGGCTCGGGCCCGTCCGCCGCGTCGTCGGCCACGAACCAGACGGCCTGGCAGGTGCGCATGCCGAGGGCCGCGGCTCCGCCGACGTCGTTGGCGAGGCTGTCGCCGACGAAGAGCGTGCGGTCCGCCTCGACGCCGAGCTCCGCGAGCGCCCGCTCGAACATCGCCGGGTGCGGCTTCCGCCAGCCCTCCTCGGACGAGAAGAGCGCGACGTCGAGGCGGTCCGCCACGCCGAGCTTCTCCAGGTCCCGGTGCAGGAGCCACGGCGGGTCGATCGCGTTCGAGACGAGCCCGAGAAGGAGCCCCTGCTCCCGGAGCGCGTCGAGCAGCGCGTGCGTCGTCGACGCGAGCATCCGCGCCGGGCTCCAGGCGTCGTGCTCCGCCTCGAGGTACAGGACGAGCTCCTCGTCGCCGACGCCGATCCCGGCCTCGCCGAGCGACTCGCGCACGACGGCCGCGTAGTCGACCTCCTCGAGGGTCGCCGGCCGCAGCAGCCGCGGCAGGTACTCCTCCGCGAAGCGCGCCGTGAACGCGGGCGCGGGCGCGCGGCCGAGCGCGCGGAAGCCCGCCGCATGCCCTGCCTCGAGCAGCTCCGGCTCCCACGCCCAGCGCATGAGCGTGTCGCCCCAGTCGAAGAGGACCGCGTCGAGCACCGGCGGGTAGGGTACGCGCGTCGTGGGCCGCAGGATTCTCTGGGCGTCGCTCGCCCTCGCGCCCGTCACGATCCTGGTGGATCAGGTGGCCAGTCCCGGGAAGACGGCGCTGTTCGTCCTCTCGGCCGCGTCGCTCATCCCCCTCGCGTGGCTGATCGGCGAGTCGACCGAGCACGCGGCCGAGCACACCGGCGCGGGGATCGGCGGGTTCCTCAACGCGAGCTTCGGGAACGCGCCGGAGCTGATCATCGCGCTGTTCGCCGTCGCCGACGGCCTCCCCCAGGTCGTGCGCGGCTCGCTCGCGGGCTCGGTCATCTCGAACCTGCTGCTCGTATTCGGCCTCACGCTCGTCGTCGGGCCGGAGAAGACGATCGACCTCCGCTCGCTGTCCGCACAGCTCGGGCTCGTCGCACTGGCGGTGGTCGCGCTCATCCCGGTCGTCGTGCTCGGCTACACCGGCAACAGCCCCGAGCGGCACACGGTCGTCGTCGTGTCGATTCCGATCTCCGTGGCGCTGCTCGCCGTCTATCTCACCGTGACGTACCGCAACCTGCGCCGTCATCACCGCCTGCAGGAGGAAGCACTGCGCAAGCATCCGCGCGAAGCCACCTGGTCGCTTACGACCGCGCTCCTCGTGCTCGGGATCGCGACGGTGTTCACCGCATTCGTGAGCGAGATCCTCGTCCACTCGCTCGCCGCCTTCTCGGATGCGGCCGGGCTCAGCGAGTTCTTCGTCGCCGCCGTGATCATCGCCATCGTCGGCAATGCGGCCGAGCACGGCGGCGCGCTCGTGATCGCCCACGCGGGAGACATGCGGCTCGCCAGCGAGATCGCCATCTCGTCGAGCGCCCAGGTGGCGTTGCTCGTGGCGCCCGTCGTGATGCTCATCTCGCTCGCCTTCGCGAATCCGCTGCCTCTGTCGTTCCGCTGGGAGGAGCTGGCCGCGCTCGCCGGCGCCGTCCTGCTCGCGGCACAGACCGTCCGGGACGGGCGGACGACGAAGCTCGAGGGCGTGATGCTCCTGGCCGGCTACCTCGTCGTCGTCGCGGGATTCTTCCTCGCCGGAAACCGCTGACTCACGCGGATCCGGGACGACTCCGGATGGTTCCGGATGGCCCGGGGTCCGGGGCTTCGACTAGGTTCCCGATATGACCACCGTCGAGGAACAGGGCACCCCGGCCCCCGCCGCCGGGAACGGAATCGTCGTCGACGCGAAGGACCTGACGCGCACCTACGGCGAGGGCGCGACCGCCGTAGAAGCGCTGCGCGGCGTCTCACTCGAGGTGCAGGGCGGGCAACTCGTCGCGGTGATGGGCCCGTCCGGATCGGGCAAGTCGACGCTCATGCACCTGCTTGCCGGGCTGGACAAGCCGACGAGCGGGACCGTCACGATCGCGGGCACGGAGATCACGACGCTCGTGGACGCGAAGCTGACGCGCCTCCGCCGCGCGCACATCGGCTTCGTCTTCCAGTTCTTCAACCTCCTGCCCATGCTCACCGCCGAGGAGAACGTCGTCCTGCCGCTCGCGATCGCGGGCGAGAAGCCCGACAAGGAGTGGCTCGACGAGCTGATGACGAAGACCGGGCTGAAGGACCGCGGCTCCCACCGCCCGTCCGAGCTCTCCGGCGGCCAGCAGCAGCGCGTCGCCATCGCGCGCGCGCTCGTCACGCGGCCGACGATCCTGTTCGCGGACGAGCCGACCGGCAACCTCGACTCGAAGACGGGCGGCGAGATCCTCAACCTGCTGCGTGACTCCGCCGATTCCTACGGGCAGACGATCGTGATGGTCACGCACGAGCCGCGCGCCGCGTCGATCGCCGACCGGATCCTGTTCATCGCCGACGGACTCATCGTCCAGGAGCTCACCGACACGAACGCTGCGCAGGTGCTCGAGGTCATGAGCACGCTCCACTCGTGATCACGGTCGCGCTGAAAGGGCTGCTCGGCCGCAAGCTGCGTGCGTTCCTCACGGCTGCGGCGATCGTGCTCGGCGTTGCGATGATCAGCGGCACCTACGTGCTGACGGACACGATCAAGGCGGCGTTCAACACCGTCTTCACCGAGGTCTACCAGAACACCGACGCGGTGATCAGCGGCAAGAGCGCGATCGGGAACGGCAACAACAACGGCAATTCGGTGATCCCGTCGTTCCCCCAGACGCTGCTCGCGCGGGTGCGGCAGCTCCCCGGCGTGGCCGAGGCCGAGGGCGGCATCGACGACCAGGCGCGGCTCGTCGGACGCGACGGCAAGGTGATCGCGAGCGGCGGCCCGGGCCTCGCGTTCAGCGTCAATCCCGCAGGCAACCAGCGCTTCAACCCGCTCGAGCTCACGACCGGCCGGTGGCCGAGCGCGCCGGACGAGATGGCGATCGACAAGGCGACCGCGAACAAGAAGCACTACAGCGTCGGCGACACCATCGGCGTGATCGCGCGCGGCCCCGTGAAGACCTTCCGGATCGTCGGCCTCGTCAAGTTCGGCGGCCTCGACTCGCTCGGCGGCGCATCGCTCTCCATCTTCGACCTGCCGACGGCGCAGCGGCTGTTCGACAAGGTCGGCAGGCTCGACTCGATCGGCGTGGCGTCGAAGCCGAACGTCTCGCCGACGGAGCTCGTCCAGGAGATCCGGCCGATCCTGCCGCCGACCGCGCAGGTCCGCACCGGTCAGGCGCAGGCGAAGCAGGCGTCGAAGGACACGAGCGACTTCCTCAACATCCTCCAGGACTTCCTCCTGGCGTTCGGCGGCGTCGCCCTCTTCGTCGGCGCGTTCGTGATCGCGAACACGCTCTCGATCACGATCGCGCAGCGGACGCGCGAGCTGGCGACGCTGCGGACGCTCGGCGCGACCAGGCGGCAGGTGCGCTGGTCGGTGATGCTCGAGGCGTTCGTGATCGGCGTGCTCGCGTCGGTGAGCGGGCTCTTCCTCGGGGTCGGTCTCGCCAAGGGTCTGAACGCCCTGTTCGTCAGCTTCGGCATCGACCTGCCGCAGGCGGGCACGGTGTTCGGCACCCGGACGATCGTCGTCTCGCTCGTCATCGGCGTCGGCATCACGCTGATCGCGGCGCTCCGCCCGGCCATGCGCGCGACGAGGGTGCCGCCGATCGCGGCGGTGCGAGAGGGCGCCGTCCTCCCCGTGTCGCGATTCGCACGCTTCGGCCCGTACGTGGCGGCGCTGACGATCGTCGCCTCGATCGCGCTGATGCTCATCGGCCTGTTCGTCGGCGGGCTGTCGACGAAGGAGCGGCTGCTCTCGATCGGGATCGGCGCCGCCGGCCTGTTCATCGGCGTGGCGATGCTCGCGCCAACGCTCGTGCCGCCGCTCGCGCGCGTGCTCGGCTGGCCGGCGACGCGGATCGGCGGCGCGGCAGGAACCCTCGCGCGCGGCAACGCGATCCGGAATCCGGGACGAACGGCGTCGACCGCGTCGGCGCTGATGATCGGACTCGCGCTCGTCACGCTCGTCGCCGTGCTCGCCGCGGGTCTCAAGTCGACCTTCGAGGGAGCCGTCAATTCGGTCTTCCGGGCCGACTACGCGCTGACGTCGCAGGACAACTTCTCGCCCATCTCGATCGCCTCCGCCGACGCTCTGAAAGGCGTACCGGGCGTCCTTGTCGTGTCCGGCGTCCGCGCCGGCGAGGGCCGCGCGTTCGGCAAGCGGATCGGCATCACCGCCGTGGCGCCCGACATCTCGAAGGTGATCACCGTCAAGTGGCAGGCCGGCAGCCCCGAGACCCCCGGTCAGCTCGGCAACGACGGCGCGTTCGTCTCGAAGGACTTCGCGAAGAACCACGACCTGAAAGCCGGCTCGACCGTCGTCGTCGAGCTCCCGACGGGCCAGAAGCTGCACCTGAAGGTGCGCGGCATCTTCGCGCCGCCGAAGGGCGGCTCGCCGTACGGCGACGTCACCATCTCGTCGACCAGCTTCGACAAGCTGTTCCCCAACCCGACGAACGTCTTCACCTTCGTGAACATGAAGGGCGGCGTGACGCCGGAGAACACGAAGGTGCTGACGGCGGCGCTCGCGAAGTTCCCCGACGCGAAGATCCAGACCGAGAGCGAGTTCAAGAAGAACCAGGAGCGCGGGATCACGCTGCTCCTGAACCTGCTCTACGTGCTGCTGTCGCTGGCGATCGTGATCAGCCTGCTCGGAATCGTGAACACGCTCATCCTCACCGTGTTCGAGCGGACGCGTGAGCTGGGCATGCTGCGCGCGATCGGCATGACGCGCCGCCAGGTGCGGAGCATGATCCGCCACGAGGCGATCGTCACCGCGCTGCTCGGCGCCGCGCTCGGCATTCCGGTCGGCATTGTGCTCGCACTGATGGTCGGCGAAGCGATCAAGTACCCGGCCTTCACGATCCCGTGGGGGACGATCGTCGTGTTCGTCTTCGCCGCGATCCTCGTGGGCATCCTCGCCGCGATCTTCCCGGCGCGGCGCGCCGGCCGCCTGAACGTGCTCGAAGCGCTCCAGTACGAGTAACGGCGCTCAGGCGAAGCTGCGCGGCTCGCGCGTGACCGGGTAGCCGCCCCAGACGAGCCGGACGACCTGGCCCGCGTCGTCTCGCTCGATCCGCAATGCCTCGCCGTGCTCCGGGCCGGAGACGGTGCGCCACCGGTCGTCGCTCTCGCGCGTGAACAGGGACGACGGCTTCCAGTCGGGAAGGCCCGCGAAACGACCCTCCAGCTTCCCGTCGCGCCAGCGGAAGACGATCTGGCTGCCCTCGACCCACCAGATGCCGAGCAGCGGCTCGACGTCCGCGGGCGGCGGCTCCTCGACGCGCCACGGCTCCGGTGGAACCGGCCAGGCGTCGACGGTGCGTGTGACGAGCGAGAGCATCAGCCGCTCGGTGTCGGCGTTGCTCGAGTTGGTCAAGACGGCCGCGCCGACCTTGTCCTCGGGCGAGATGAGCACTCCGGCGATGAAGCCGGGCATCGAGCCGCCGTGCCCGGCGAGGATCCGCTCGCCGTCGCGACTGAGGCCGATGCCGAGCCCGTAGCCGCTGGTCCAGTGCACGTGGTCGTCGATCGTCTGCACCGTCCGCATCTCCTCGACGGACGCACGGGCGAGCACCGACTCGTCGGGATCTGCGAGGAACACGGCCCAGCGGCAGAGGTCGCCGACCGTCCCCCACATCTGGCCGGCCGAGATCCAGCCGCCGGTCTCGACGCCCGCCTCGGCGCGCGTTCCTTCGACGTACTCCTCGACGAGGTAGCCCGTCGCCGCCGGTGGCTCCGGGTCGAAGCCGATCCGGTTCAGCCCGAGCGGCTCGAGCAGCCGCGTCCGCACGTAGTCGAGGTACGGCATCCCGGAGGCGCGCTCGACGACGACGCCGAGCAGCGCGAACGCGAGGTTCGAGTAGTGGAAGCGCGCGCCGGGCGGGAGAACCTGCTCCGCACCGCCGAGCGTCTCGACGAGCTCCTGCGCGGAGGCGAAGCGCAGCGACAGCCACGCGTCGTCCTGTGTCTCGCGCTGGATCCCCGACGTGTGCGAGAGGAGCCGCCGCAGCGTCGGCCGGTGCTCCGTTCCCTCGATGTGCCGGTCGAGCGTGTCCTCGAGGTCCAGCGCGCCCGCGTCGCGCAGTTGCATCACGGCGGCGGCGGTGAACGTCTTCGTGATCGAGCCGATGCGGTACTGCGTGTCCGGCGTCGCGTTCGTGCCGGCCGCGGTGTCGGCGGCGCCGACCGCCGTGGCCCAGACGGTCTCACCGTCGCGGACGACCGCCGCGGCGACGCTGGGCAGCCGCTTGTCGTGCTGCTCGCGCCGGACGAGCAGCTCCAGCTCGTCGGCGAGCGACTCAGGCA
>Ga0265338_10004372_pt1 | contig 19119 bp, 20 predicted proteins | sample 42126metaG_FD_193579 | JGI IMG/M metagenome (GOLD analysis project Ga0265338, IMG submission 193579) | Rhizosphere microbial communities from Carex aquatilis grown in University of Washington, Seatle, WA, United States - 4-21-26 metaG | ecosystem: Host-associated > Plants > Roots > Rhizosphere...
GTTCATCGTGATGTCGAGCTGTGCCGTTGACTACCCAGACGATCCCTACTGCATCGTGAAGCGCACGCTTGAGGCATTTGCGATGACTCTGTTCAAGCGCGGAGTGCCTGTGGTGATTCTGCGCCCGTTCAGCGTGTACGGTCCCGATCAGTCTGAGGAGTATCCGTTCAGGGCCATCTTCGAGCGCGCTTTGCAGCGGAAGGATCCGCTGACCGTGTGGGGTGGCAGCCAGATCCGTGACTGGGTTCACATCGGCAGTCTCTGCGATGCAATTATTTGGGCAATCGATAGATTTCCTCGGGGCGTTCCTATTGAAGTCGGCACCGGCATCGGCACTTCATTGGCTGTCTTGGCTCAGATGATTGCATCGCGAGTCGGATATGCGCCGCAGTTGGATTGCGATAAATCGAAGGAGCAGTCATCGAGTAGGCGTGTAGCGAATGCCGCCCACACGACGAGTTTGACTGGATGGCAGTCGCGTGTGTCTCTAGCTGATGGTATTTCGCGCGCGGTTGACTACTTTCGTAAGCAGGGACGACTCAAGTAGATGTAGTTCCACTTTTGTATAATCGAAATGGAGGGAATTGATGAAACGCTTTGTGATGATGTGGCTCGGGATCGTGTTCTGTGTGCTTTGTTCGGCTGGTGTGGCCCGTTGCCAGCAGGATAAACCGTTGACTGTTCCGCCGAAGACCGAGATCAAGCTCGATCATCCGGTGGACTCTGGCCCTGCACAGCTGGTGTTTGAGAAGATGAAAAACGCTCAGCTGTCGTTTCAGGTTCTGCAGGATCAGTACGCCAAGCAGCAGGCGGATCTGCAGAGTCAGTTTGCAGGGTATCAGGCGCAGCTTACTGCCTGGACGAACGAAGCGAAGAAGGCTAACGGTCTGGGCGACGACGTTGAGTACGATCCGGCACAGGACAAGTGGTTCAGGACATCGAAAGATACGCCAGCGCCTGCGAAGTCTGATCCTGCGAAAGATGTACCGCCTGCGAAGAAGTGAGTTACACTGAGTTCTGCTTGTCTCGGCCCGAAGTAGACCGAGTGGTGGAGGCGGCGAGGTCTGAAAGACTCGCCCTCAAGTTTTCCGGGTATAGCGCAGTCTGGTAGCGCACCTGATTTGGGATCAGGGGGTCCGAGGTTCAAATCCTCGTGCCCGGACCAAGTAAGCATGTCAACGCTGTAGAAAGGTGATTTCGGACGTGGGTTCGATTCCCACCAAGTCCACCAAGAAGCACTCGAACGAGAAGCGCCAGCTTACGGACATGAAAACGGCACCTCTGGTTCTGGCTAACTTAAAAAAGCGAAGATGGCCGTCTATCGCTCAATGGTTCGAGTGTTTCTTTGTGGGCTTGCCAAGGTTTCGACGGAATCAACGGACTACGGTTTCATGCCGGGACTGATGCTCACCGTAACGAGAATCAAACGCAAACTGCCAACTCTGTTGACAGTATGAAGCGTGGTAAGGTTCTGGCTTTCCCAAGCCGGGGCGTTGCCCAGCTTCAGATGGCGGCTTAATAACCGTCCGAGTTTCCGGGCTTGGGAACAGAATCCGGACCGATCGGCTCAGGAGCAATCCTGGGCCTTTCGTGTTATGGAGCAGATAGTGGTCACTTTTGACCAGCTTGCGGATTCGGCTACAAAATATAGTTGATGATGCACGCTATCGTAGCAAGCGGAAGTCAACAGGAGATCAGACATGAAGTTCAAAGTAACCCCCGAGAATCATGGAGTTCTGGTGGCCGCGAAAGCATCGGTGGATACCAGCGATCATTCACAAGCGACAGCGTCCATCGATCCTGCGGACGGGACGGGAATGACAGTCATTGTCAGTCCTGCGAGCGGCGTCGGTCGTTTGACGCACTTGCAGGTCACTTGGAAGTACACGGAGCCTGAGCCTCGCGGAGTAGTCCATACCGTTTCAGGTACGCTGAACGGTGCGGGTCTTTCCGGTGTGACTGGCGGCACAATCGCGGCTCTGTAACGTTGCGCGCGCGATTTGCATTGGCGGCTCAGGAGCAACAATCCTGGGCCGTTCGTGTTATATGACTGAAAATACGGCAAATAATAAAGACTTGACACGTTTTGCATACCCTGTATACTAGGTATGTACCTAAATCAGCTGATCCGGCAGCTTAATCCGGGCATTAGGAAAGGGACGATATGAGCCACATGATTGAAGACAACATGATCGCTTGGAAGGGCGAGGAGCCTTGGCATGGACTTGGATATAAAGTGCCGGACAACGCCACCGGCGAGGAGATGCTGAACATCGCGAAGTTGAACTGGGGAGTGCAGCGGCGTTCTATCGCTATGCGCCCTAGCAATGGCGACAAGACCACCATGCTGACGGCACCCTTGGACGGATTCAGAGCTATCGTTAGGGCGGACAACGACCATGTTTTTCAGGTGGCGAGTTCACGTTTTCGTCCGGTTCAGAACGCACAGATCGTGGATTTCTTCAAGCGGTACTGCGAGGCAGGTCACGCAACGATGGAGACAGTGGGCGGTCTGAAAGGCGGCGCAATCGTTTGGGCGCTGGCACGGTTGAACGGCACCACTGACACGAGTCTGGGCGCGGATGGCAAGGATGAAGTTCGCGGATATATGCTCTTGGCAACAGGACACGATGGTTCGCTTCAGACGATTGGCAGGCCGACTCAAACTCGGGTGGTCTGCTGGAATACGTTGAGCGCAGCTATCGGGTTGTCTGGTGGCAAACTGGGCAAGAAGGATTCGCGGGAGTTCCGCCGCAAGCATACCGCGGAGTGGTCGGCTTCCATCGCAGCCGAAGCACAGAAGGTGATGGGAATGGCTATCGAGCAGATCCAGGCGACCAACGCGCTTGCCGCGGCGTTGACCAAGGTAAAGGTCGACGGTAAGGGTAAGATCGAGTTCCTGCGTAAGTTACTCAATCTGGACAAGGAGCCGGTTACGACAGGCGATGTAGTCGAGCCTACACCCGACGAGATCGACCGTGTTCTGGCCAGCTACGAGTCGAGTGTGAGCGAGGCAGATGTGGCAGGACTCGGAAGGGTCGGGCAGAACATCCTGACCGCGATCTACACTTCGCCTGGTGCCAAGCTCGCGACGGCTGATGGGACATTGTGGGGAGCGGTGAACGGCGCTACGTTCTACGCAGATCACATGCGCGGCCGTTCGCAGGACAGCCGGTTGACGACTGCGTGGTTCGGCGCAGGCGACGATCTGAAGAGCAAGGCAGTGGAGGTGGCCGTAGAGATGGCGGGAATTCGTTAAGCTGAAAATCAATTTGTGGTCGAAGCCCCGGGCGAAAAGCCTGGGGCTTTCTTTTTGTGTTTGACATCCACGGGCGTATCGTATACTTTGTTTCGTGAGTCAACTCAACCTTAAGGAGGAGCCATGTCGCCGACCAAGGACATGTCATCCAAGATCGGGACGTCATCGAGTCCCACCGTCGAACGTGTGATCAAGAACAACACCAATGTGCAGCAGCCGACCAGTTCCGCTCAGGCTGCACTCGCCAATAAGTTCACAAAGAAGCCTGTTCAGCAATGACCTGTGCCGGATGCGGTGCATCAGATGATTTACGGGGCGTGCCTGGACGTCCTCTTGCTGTCTATTGCCCACCTTGCAGGAAGGGCATAGCAGCGGAGCACGGTCGGACGTCTATGCGCCAGCTGTCGGCAGCCGATCGGACCGCACTCGGTGAATTAGGAGGCACGGCGCTCCTCAAAAGACTAGGGACGCAGTATTACGTCTCTCTTGGACGGCGGTCTGCGAAGGTTCGCGCTGAGCGGAGACTCCAAGCCGCGGCGCAGTAGCGAGATTATGCCGACGAAACGCAAGCGCGGAGTTCCGAAGAACCGCACCAATTACGACATGCAGCGATACTACAAGTCGCTGGATCTCGCTGCGCTCTGGGCCGACTTCTACGTTTCGATATCTCCGTCAGGACTTCCCAAGTACAAATCATCTAAGCAGTTTGCACGTGCTGTCGGAGAGAATGACCAGCAGGTAGAGTTCCTGATTTGGTTGTTTGGTCCTGATGGAGATGCGGAAGCGAACGCATTGTTTCCCTATGCGAAGCCTCTGGATTTCGATAGCAAGCGTTCGACGAAAGGGTGGTTTACAGAGGACAACCTGCGGGCCTATTCCAAGGAAGTGCGCGGCCAGCTTAACGCGTTAGAGGCGTTGCGGACTGCAGGGAACGGGATTACCATCAACTCACTGGCCCGCATGGAGAAGCTGGCGCGGCAGCTCGATCAGGATTTCGGTGGCACATTCTTTGTGGATGGTCTATCGTTCAAGGAGAATCTGGCGCGCGGTCGTGTATACCTGATGATGCACGAGAAGTTGTTACGGATGATCGGTGAGGCGCAGGACATTTACGCCAAGTCGCACGGCATCAACTTCCAGGATATGAGCGGTTTCGAGCGCTTGGTGGCGGCACAAGCCTTGGCTTTGTCTGCGAGCGCAACAGTGAAGACGTCGCGCAGCGAGAATGTGTTAGCGGCGCTGGTGCAGCTGGTGATGGAGAAGGGCGCGAAGCACGGACTAGCCATTCCGGGGGACGTAGCAAAGATGGTGATCGACGCACCACCGCAGAAGAAGAAGCCCGTAACGATGTGATCGACTATCCGACTGTCAGTCTTATTCGACGTATGATTTTCAGGGGGACTGGCATGCGGAGTTGGCGGCTGCTCACGGCTTTATTCTTTGCTCTGACTATTCCTCTTGCTGCGCAGACCGAGACCGTCGAGGGCACAGTCCAAAATCCAGATGGGTCTGGGTTTAACGGGACGTTTCAGGTTGCACTGGCAAAGAGTACGGTGGTCAATACTTGTGTGTCACCTGTTCAGGTGATGCCCTTTCCTGGGGTGACGATCAAGGTTACGAATGGTGTGTTTACGCCGACGCAGCTGCTTCCTACTCCCTGTCTGTCGCCATCGCTCCCCTACTACATCACGGTCAAAGATTCGACGGGCAAGCAGATCTACTCGGATAATTGGTATCTCCCGTCTCTTGAGGGCGGCGTTGTGAATGTAGGGACGATGGGGAGTGTGCAGCTGGCGTCGGGTATCACTGTGAGCGTACCTGTGGCTATCGTGGGGACGCCCAGCGGCAATCAGACCATTACGCAGCCTGTGGGGACTTCGCTGACAGTTAATAACTTGACAGTGACCGGAATATTTTCAGGGACGATTTCGAGTGGATGCCTGGGCGGAAACACCGTCCTCAACGGCTGCACGGGCGCAACCACATCCGCAGCGGCGGCAGCAAACATCGTCAACGGGAATCCGATTGCGCCAAGCAGCGTTGCGTCGTCATCTGTGTCGGTTGCCACGCGCACTATCGATTGTGCAAGCTACTCAACGCTCGCCCTGTGTTGGGCGGCGGCAGTGGCCTATGTCACGACAAACGAAACTGGCTCCGGGCACGCCGTCAAGATGCTACTTCACGATCAGACATATTCTCGCGGCTCAAGTGTGCTGCAGGTTTATTCAGGGATGCAGGTGGTGGGCGTGCAACCGCGCCTAGCCGCGAACGGTTCAACAATCTGGCAGTCTCCTACTCCAAATGGCGGAACGTGGATTGATTGCGGCGGAGGGCAGTGCTTCAGCGGCGGCAATTCCGCGGGGCTGACAGGAGTCTCTCTGACGAATCTTGGATTCACTGACTTCACTAACGCAATGACTTTTGGGGGGAGCGGCGTCAACGGATTAAGCAACTCGGTTCTTACGCAGATTTACTTTGTCGGAGCCGCTACATGCTGCACAGCAGACACGGGGCTTGTCGAGTACAACGGTAACTTCCTGCAGATTTCAGGCATGTATGGCTACAACGTCAACACCGTGTTTGATTTTGAGAATTTGAGCCCGGTCGGGCTGATCAGCGGCAACTCGAATCTCTACGACGTGTATACCTTCACCTATGAGAAGTCGGTGGCTAAGGGCAACAACGCGAAGCCGGGGATCAAGCTCGGCGGCGGCGTCAACCTGATAAATATGTACCGTCCACAGGTGAACACTTACACGGGTGATAACACAGGGATCGGAATAGAAATCTCGGCGTCAAACAGTAATCACTTATTCGATACCGATACGGAAGGGCAGTTGCTGCACGGCATCTGGATCACGAACAACTCCGGCGCGAACACAATTGAGATGGCGATTGGAACCGGTACGACAGATGCGAACTACATTCAAATTGATTCCGGTTGCCAGCAAAATAGGATTCGCTCGTCTGATCCCAACTTCGGTTTTACACTCAGTGGCACCGCTTTTGGTCACAACTTCGGAGACTTCCCAGGATTCATCACTAACGGCGACGTTGGCGTAACTTTTAATGATGCTTACGGCAATGTCGTCTATATAGGTAATGGCACGCAGGGGGATGGCTCAGGGAGTTTGAAAGCCGCCAATCTCACCCTCCTCCAAAGCGGGGGAACAACGTATGAAGTATCTGACGGCGATCTCAAAGCTAGAGCTACTGGTATACAGAGTCTTGGAGCATACGGTTCAGATTTAATCTATCTGCGAAAAGACCCTTTCATTCCTGCCGATAATGCCTTCGAGCCTGCCGGCGGCCCCGTTGATCTTGGCGGGTATAACTACGGATGGCCTCACGTTTTCGCGCAGCATTTAGATCAAGCTACAAATGCCAGTGGCTCGCAGCAGTTCGCTGGTCACTGTGCCATGACCACCACGAGCTGCACTTTTTCAATTCAGCACGCCTTCACCTACGGAGTTATGTGTTTCCCAACGCTCGCATCGGGAACGTATACCGGGAATCTTCCAACTTGCAGCGTGAGCGGAACGACGGTAACTATCACGGCATCCTCGAATACGGCAACTTGGAACGCCCTTTTAATCGGCGATCCATTTTGACGTATGAACAAGTTACTGCAACTAGCGCCGGCAGCATCATGTGCCGGAAAATTGAATAGGGGCGACCATGAAACGTATTTGCTTTCTCGCAGCGATCCTGATTAGCGGTGCTGCCAACGCCATCGCGCAAACCGATACGGTGACGGCGAGCCATCTGCAGGACGGCAGCGCCGCGGCGAATGGAAGCATCTGCTGGACGCCCGTGCTCTCAGACGGAACTAAAATTCCGCTGGCAACGGCATGGAGCACTCCATCTTCTCTGACCAGCGTCTGCCATGACGTAAATGGAAATCTGACAGATGCCTCATGCCCAAGCGGCGCGTTCTCTGGCGGTTTCGGAGCGAGTTATCAGGACGTGACCGAGATCGCCGCGCCTTCAAATCCAGCATCAGGAAATGACCGGCTCTATCTGAATAGCAGCACGCATTTACTCGCCTGTCTGTCATCATCTGGCGCGAATTGTATGCCATCGGGAAGCATCCCCGGCGGCGTTCTCGGCTCAGTTCCTTATCAGTCCGCTCCGGGAGTCACCGCTGTGAGCGCGGCCAACACGAGTAGTTCCACCTTGTGCTTCACAGAAACGGGAACAGGGACAGTGGGCGCTATCCCGACGTGGGGATCATGCGCGGGGTCTGCGGCGACGGCGTTCTCGGCGATTACCGGAAGCACCAACACATCAGCCGCGATGGTCGTTGGAACGGGGTCCTCGATCGACTTCGCAGGCACGGGAACAATTGACGCGAATTTGGTCAATGGCGCGGTCGTCCCAGCCTCGGCAGGATTCACTGCGACGAACAGCAGCCGCCAGATTATCGCGGCAGCCTACACGCCAACCAACGCATCGGTTGTTCCTTCAACGGCCCCCTCCGCTGGCCAGATTCTCGTCGGCAATGCGGGTGGTACAGCCTATGCCCCGGTATCGATGAGCGGGGACGGCACCCTTGCTTCTACGGGTGCCATCACGGTAACCAAGACGAGCGGTGCAGCGTTCACAGGGCTCGCTACACTCGCCGGATCTGCGGCCGGAGACGTGCCTTACTACAACGGATCAATCTTCTACGACTACAATCTCACGCAGCCGGCCCCAAACCCGATCAATACCGACGCGAACGGAAATTTTCAGAGTGTGACGCTGACCAATGGTGATGCCTGCGCACTGACATTTACGCAGCCTTCGAGTAATACGGCTACGATCACACTGAAGATTATTCAGTCATCCACCAGCACCTTCAATGGCACGATTTCGGGATGTAAGTGGCCTGGCGGATCTGTGCCGACGATCACCGCGACCAGTGGTGCTGTGGATGTCATCACGGTCAGGGAAGACGGCACAAACGCTTACTGCACAATCGCGCAGGCGTTTTCATGATGAGAGGATATATGATCCGTAAATTTCTGACGGCGTGCGCAGTGGTGCTGGCAAGTGCGGCAGCTCTAGGCCAGTCTGTGCTGTCAGGTACCGTTTCGAATCCTGATGGATCTGGATTTAACGGACGGTTGATCTTTTCTCTGGCGCAGAACGCGTCTGTCAATTCTACGAGTCCCTGCACCGGTCCGCTTTTGATAGTGCCCACCGAGAGCGTGTCTGTGGTGGTGTCGAACGGGGCGCTTGTCAGCCCGCCTACTCTTGTCAGTTCATCCTGTACGGTTCCTGTGGGCATTCCTTACAACGTGACGGCACTCGACTCGAACGGAAATGTGGCCTTCACAGACCAGTGGCTCATCAGTGGCAATCCGTTCAATGTGGGGACCGCGGTTTCATCGGGCACCGTGCCTGTGGTGTCTTATCAGGGTCCGTGGGTATCAACGCAGACGTATAACGTGGGCGATATGGTCGGCTACGGCGCACCGACGATGGCCATTTACATTTCTGTGGTGTCCAGTAACTTGAACAATACGCCAGCGACATCTCCTTCGGATTGGCAGCTTTTAGGCGCGACCGGAGGGTCTGCTTTTACAGGAGGACTCGGATCGTCTTATCAGGATGTAGCCGAGATTGCTGCACCGTCGAATCCGTCCTCTGGTCATGATCGGCTTTACTTGAGTAGCTCTACGCATCTCATGGCTTGTCTGACATCGGCAGGCGGGAGCTGTATGCCGTCGGGTAGCGGTGGAGATACGATCACCAGTCCTCATTCGACTCTTGGTATAGGAGGGTCGTCCAGTAATACGACTCTTGATGTTCTAGGAGCAGCTGGTGAGATCTTAGCTGGAGCTACACCGGCTCTGACGTATAGCCCGCAGTTCGGTGTCGATAACAGTCATGCGGGTACTTTGGCTCTCGCGAATGGAGGGGCCAACGCTCACACCGTTTTTGGAAGTGCAGCCACCGTGACGAATACGATTCTTGGACCGGCGACGGTGGTGTCGAACGGCGACCTGATGTATTGTGTGGTGTCATCGACAAGCTGCACTCTGACGGATACGGGATACCCATACAACGCGATCCCCAACGCAGATCTGGCACATAGCACGATTTCCGGTATTGCGCTCGGGAGCAATTTGGCAGCTCTTACTGGCGCGATAAGTGGTGGAGCAGCACCGAATTCGACGTACACCGGAGCTTCTGCGGTGACGTTCGACTATCACACATTAGGCGCACCGGGCCTGGCGGCGACGACTAATACGTTTACCGGCACAACGAACGACTTCAGCGGAACGTCACAGCTGAAGCTTCCCGTCGGAGCTGGCTACGTGAGTGCAGCCAACGGTGAACTGGGGTACGACTCCACAAATTTTAACTGGCATATCTGGGCTAACGGAGTGGACGCTTTTGTGGCTGTGTTTGCCACGTCAGGAATTACCAACGGTCATTGCGTAGAGTTTCTGAAGTCGACGAATGCGTGGAGTTTGCAGGACGCAGGATCGGTTTGTGGATCTGGTGGTGGCGGCGACACGATCACGTCTCCAAACTCCACACTGAACGTCGGAGGAAGTTCAACGGCTACAACACTCGACCTCGCAGGCGCTGCGGGAAAGATCATGGCTGGCGCAACCCCGGCTCTGACCTTCTCTCCAGTCCTCGGCGTCGATAACACAAACGCCGGAACTCTTCAATTGGCAAACGGAGCAGCCAACGCGCACTCGATCCTCGGCAGCGCGGCGACGACCTCGAACACGGTCGAGCTGTTCGCAACGGTTCCGACTAATCTTGACCTGTTCTATTGCGCGGTGTCCTCGATAACCTGTACGTTTACCGACACCGGCTACCCCTACAATGCGATTCCCAACGCCGATCTTGCCAACCCATCGCTTACTTTCAATGGCGTGTCTGTAGCCCTCGGCGCTTCCGGCAATGGAAACTACGTTACTGGCTCCTTTACCGCGAATGACGTGGCCGTATTCGACGGGACTGGAAATCGACTGAAGGACAGCGGATTAGGCATAGCCAACGTAACGCAGACCACGTCAACCCCGGCTGCGAATCAAATTTGCGTCTTCGGTTCGACTGCTAAGACTTGCACTCCGACGACAACACTCCCAACCGCAGCGATGCCTGCGCTCACAGGGGATGTAACGAACTCGGGTGGGTCACTAGCGACGACTATCGCGAACAATGCGGTGACCGGGGCAAAGATGGCAAACAATACTGTGACTGCGACTCAGCTTGCCGCGCAGTATAGTAAAGGATCGTGTAGTGAATCGTGGAGTGGGTCTGGAACCTCAAGTGCCTTGCAATCTGGCGACGACGCGCTAGCGAACACCAACTGCTACAACGATTCGGGCGTCACGCGCACCATTACAGCCGTGAAATGCCGCGCCAGCGTTGCCAGTAATACGACGACAGTCAATCCCACATTCGGCAGTGCAGGAACAGGAACAACCATTCTGAGCGGTGCACTCACTTGCGGATCGAGCTATGCCTACTCTTCGAGCGGCACGGTGTCGAATGCAAGCTGGACAACGGGAACAGGCATCGACCCTGCGATGGCTGGAACGCTAACCGGAACCAGCATCACTATGATTGTGGAGTACACTTACTGATGAAAATGAGAGCTTGGATTCTCTATTTTGTGACGCTGCTGTCGCTCCCGCCGCTGCCAGGGCAGGAAGTGGTGACTGCGCTCAGGCATCCTGTGACCGGCGGCGGCTCGGCGCCAAGTTATGTTTCCGGCCAGAATTGCACGGGCGGATCCGGTGGATTTTCATCGACAGTTGCCTGTACTGCGACCTTCACGGTAAGCATCGGTGACGAGATCGTTGTTGGTACTTCGACCGGGTTAGGCACGGCAACGATTTCTTCCTGCGGCACGAACTCTGGGACGGCAACAGTCACTTGGGCTGTGAATTCGGCAGCATCTAATATCCACGATACGACAAATGCTGAAACGACCGCCATCTGCATCGGGCACGTAACAGGCGCTGGCACCGTCGAGCCAATCGCCACCTGGAGCACTGGAACTGGCGACCAAGGCATTGTGGCGGCCGACTTCTCGGCGTCGAATAACACGATTGATGTCGGGGTTGGGCAAGCAAACGCTGGGAGTAGCGCCACAAATGGAAACACGTCAGGCACGATCACGACGACGGTGAACCATGATGCGCTGATCAGCCTTGTAGAAGATAGCTCGGGAACCGGTGCGACGATCAGTGCTGGCACGACGTCGGTCACTTTCGCAAAGATCATTTGCACAACATCGTTTGGTGGACAAGACTGCCTTGAATGGGGCCAGCAGACTGCCGCCGCGTCTGGAACAAAGGCTGCATGGACCTTCAACAACACAGATCGCAATCTGGTATCGATGGTCGCCCTGGAACCGTGATCGTTGAGATGTTCACACCTCAATAAGGAGACACTATGAAACGCGCATTTTTTGCACTCGCCTGCATCGTCCCGTTTCTCTTTGGGCCGATTGCGTGCCATTCTCAGCCTTCGCCAACCAAGGGATACAACATAAGCTGGACATGGACCGCGCCCACCACGGGTTCCTGTACAGCGAACTGCTCCTACATCGTGAGCACGCTGTCTGTGCCCTCCGGGACCGCAAGTTGCCCAGCGCCAACCGGACAGTACAACCCTCAACAGACCTCGAGCACGGCGCTTAGCGGCACATCGTGGCTCCAAACCAATACAACTGGGTTGACCTACTGTGCTGTGGTATCGTCTGTCTTCAATTCAGCGACTAGCGCTGCATCGGCCGTCAGTAATGTCGTCACAAGTCCTGCGCTTCCGACGGCTCCCGGCGTGCCTTCCGGCGGCAATGTTCAGCAGTCAGAGGTAATCAAGCCGGATAGTGTGGCGGACCCGCAGCCGCAATTGTCGGCCAAGTTGGAAGCACCGGGCGGTATGAGGGGCGTGGTGCGGCGACGGTAGCGATTGTCGTTCGATGAAGGGAGATCCTGCGGACTCGAAATTTGTGGTTCTGAGTCCGCAGGAACCTTATAAGATAGTGACAGCATTTTAAGATGTGACGGCGTATGTGGCAGTCGGAAGCTTGACATGGTTTACGGAGAATGACAATGATGCGGATGTTTCTCACATACGCAGCGGTTTACTTTGCGAAGGCGCTACCGGTAGCAAAGTTGCTGCTGGGAATAGGCATGGTCTTTATAGCGGCAGCAGTTGGTGGTCTGCCGATTCACGATTTCTGGTTTGATGTAGTGTTGTTCCAGTTCGCCAGCGGGATCGTCGGCGGCGCACCAGAACCGGATACGCAGTTGAGCTTTCCTAGATTCCTTTACACTTGGTTTTACCGGACGGCGCATCTGTGGGTGTCTGCAGCAACGGCTTATTTCCTTCATCAGACCAAGTGGTCGACTATCCACGCGGACGGAGCGGAAGAGACTCATACGACTTCATCGCAGGGTAGATCTTAGGACGGGCATATGATAGGGCATGTGCATATCCACGCGGATGACAATGATGATGCGGCAGAGCAGCGCAGGGAACGTAGGCGTAGGGCGCTCGCGGCTTTACTTCTCTTCGCTCCGTGGAAGAAACTGCGCATGCAGATTGCGGTTGCTGCACATGACTTCGGCGACTATTTCGATGCGGTGGATGCGGCACTCGAGACGGCGTCACTGTCGACGGCGCTGAAGTCGGGCGTCAGCACGGTCGGGCCATTGACAAAGTTGATTCGTGCTTCGATGATAGGCGGATATCAGGATGGCGGCGCTTTAGTAGGACTTTCGCCTGGTAGCCGGTACGCGGATAAGGCTTTACGGAGCGCACAGCAACGTGCGGACGAAGTCAGTCAGCAGATGCTGACCACGTCGCGTAAGTGGCTGAAGATGAATCCGGGCAACGAGTTTGCACTGAGTTCGGCTCGAGCGGAGCGCGTGGCCAAGTTCGAAGCGGCGCGAGGGTACTACACAGGGTTGCAGCAGGCGTTGTGGGGCCACGGCATGTTGAAGGGATGGTTGACCACCAGCGACGCTCCTTGTGAGGAATGCTTTGTGGATGGGACAATGGTGAGGACAGGCCCCTTAAAATCCGCGTTTGTAAGAGAACGAACCGGCGAGTTTGTCTCTCTTGTACTGTCCAATGGGAATGTCCTCACCGGTACTGCGAATCATCCAATATTGACTGGCTCCGGCTGGAAACCCATGCGTCTGATTGACGAGACCGATTATCTTTTCGATAGTCGCATCGCAGAACGGATTTTGTTCGGGAACGCACATTATTTCGATGATGCTGAATCCCGCATCGAGGATATAACCGATCTTTCGCAGTGGAGACATGTTGCCATACGGACGGCTGGGCTTGCCCATCATTTCCACGGCGACATTTCCAATGGCGAAGTCTACACGAAAGCAGCCAATAGCTTTTTGAAGACGCAGATTAGGAAAGTGCGGAAGGAGATTGATCGCTCGCTCGCTCGGATTAGCGTGAAGCGCATTATTAGGTTTTTTGGGACGCGGCGCGTTCATAATCTCTCTTCGGATTGCGGTTTCTATTCAGCAGAAGGAATCATAGCACATAACTGTCTGGATAACGAGGATCAGGGGCCGATAGCGATGGAAGATGTTTTTCAGTCTGGTGACGATGCGCCTCTAGCTCATTTGTCTTGCCAGTGCGTACTAGAAGTCGTTCCTGCGGAGTCTATATGAGTTATATCGACGACGCTGTAACGGCTACGATGGGATGGGAAGGATCTATTCCGTGGATGTATCTCGACTCGCGAGGGAACGTGACGGTAGGATGTGGTCAGCTGTTGTCGAATCCGGCGGATGCATGCGCACTCCCTTTTCAGAGTGCAGCCGGTTCTGGTGCGGCGACAGAGACTGATGTGACAGCTGACTTTCGGCGTGTAAAGGCTATGACGCCTGATCAGGAAGCTGGTTTCTATCATGCGGATACTTCGCCCATACTTTCGGTGACAGAGATGGCATGGATGCTGCGAACGATAGTGTCGAGCAACGATGCGTCTCTGCAGGAGGCTTTTGCCGGGTGGAGGACATTTCCTGATTCCGCGAAGGTGGCGTTGCTCGATATGGAGTACAACATCGGTGAGGGGGAGTTGCTGCGGGGTTATCCGAAAATGGACGCAGCTATCAAGGCGCAGGACTGGCGCACGGCAGCAGCTCAGTGTAAGCGAATTGGAATCTCGGCGGCGCGCAATAATTGGACGAAACAGATGTTTTTGGCTGCTGTCAGCACGGCATAATGGAGCGTAAGGCAAAGTGTGGGGGAGGAATCATGCAGATCTCTTTGAGCGGGGACGTAATTGCAAAGTACATTTCAGCGTCTACTCGTTCGCTCGGAACGTTCGGCCCACGGCGAGTGTATGACTTAGTGCGCGTGCATCTGATTAAAGTCGGATGCCCTGGCGAGCTTGCGGCTGCGCGCGAGAATAAGCTCAACCTGCCGATCGTGGTTGAGCGCAACCGGCGCGAGTTCGGCTTGGTAAAGAGCATCGATTACTTTCCCAAGGCCGTGATGGTGTGTGGCGGATATCGCCGCGATCAGCTATTGGCGCGCGGCATCCTGAATTCGTGGGGATGGGTGGAGCGTGGCACAATGGAGATTCTGGCAGAAGATGCCATTGGTGCTGGTGCGCTTCTGGAGAAGCTGTCGGGCCTGCTGCAGGCGAAATTCTACGGAAACAACAAGCCTATCAATGGGCAGGCGTGGCCTGTGGTAACGCAGGTTTTTCCGTTCGAGAACTATTTGCTGTGTGAGTTTGGCGGACGGAAGATCAAGCAGTCCTATGCACTGGACCCGTTCAGCTGTGATGTGTCTCTGAAGGGTGATGAGACGATCATGCATGCTTGTGGTGGGATGGGTCTGCCGCGGACACAGTCGGGCATGCGTCAGGTGAATAATCCGATGCCGCTGGCAGGAAACCAGACTGCAAGCTTCCCGAATCCTGATGCCGATCTGATTCGGATGGTTATTCGCAACGTCGGCAACGTCGATGCCGTGGTGAGCAAGATGCTGGCGGCGATGAAGATGGGTTTATACAAGCCGCTCAAGCCTGACTTCGCTCCCGTGAACCTGTCCGATGATGGAAAGATTCTAGGCCCGCTGGTCGAGGCCGGGATCGATCCTGTCGACTTTGTACGCTTCGTGGAGTCACGCGAGTTCTCAGACCAGCAGCGCAAGAGCTTGGCGAAGACGGGGGCAGCCATGCCTGGTGGAGGGTTTCCGATCAAGAACCGCAGTGATCTGAAGAACGCTGTGAGGGCTTTCGGTCGCGCCAAGAACCCGAGTGCAACCAAGAAGCATATAATCAAGCGAGCGAAGTCTCTGGGCGCGATGGACATTTTGCCTGACGATTGGCAGACCGACATTAAATCGTTCGGTCGCTTCCATACCAAGAAGCATCGCAGCGGGGATCCGAAGAAAGTCTCATTCAGAGTCTGACATGAAGTTGGCGACGATACTCGTGGGGATGTCGATGCTGTGCGGAGCTGCTGCCGCACAGCATTTGCTCGTTCCTGCGTCGTACACCGAGATCGTGATTGGCGGCGGGATGTACGATGTCAGCTTCGATCCTGACTTGAGAGGTCCGGTACGAAATGGCGTGAATCTTACTGTGGAGCTTGTTTCGTCGGAGGTCGTATGCAGTGACGGAGGCATTTCTGGTGCGATTCATGTGAGTAGTAGTCTGATACCTGCACAGCAAGCAAAGGCTTTGATCCACGAGACAGTTCATATCGCTCAGACTTGCGACAAGCGGTTTTTGCCGGTCGATGAGAGAATTGCGCAGGATATAGCAGATCTGGTCAACAGCATCGAGGGGCCATTCGTGTTGAAGGAGCTGGCACAGTGAATCTCAGACAACATCTCGTGCTGTGCGGCTTCGAGGACCATTTTGAGACTTACAGGCTGGGAACGCCGATCCCTACAGCACATCCTCCGAGCCTGAAAAATCCTATTAAGGTCAACCAGGAGACAGCGCAAGATGGTTGGCACAAGAAGGATTCGAAGAAGAAGAAAAAGCGCGCTCGTCAGGACTTGAAAGAAATCATGCGCAAGACAATGAATCAGGGCCGTCATGTGATGGTTCGCCACAGTCACGGCGGGGATCCGAATCTCTGGAACCCCTCACAGATCGCAGATCTCTAAAAGGAGGGATTGATTATGCTTCATCTCACAATGATGTTTCTGGTGCTGGTGGCGTTCGCGTTGCCACCGGCTGCAAAGACTCTTACGGTCGCGGCAACGGTCTATGCTGTCCTGCAGGCAGCGAAGCAGTCCCCGTGGGCTGCCAAGTACATCTCCGGGTGGGTGGCTGTTCTGGCGAACGTCATTTTGACTGTTCTGGGCGTTGTCCTGGCACCGCCTGGGATACCGGCAGATCAGCTCTACACACTGGCCACGTTCCAGCAGATCGTGATTACGGTGTTCCTGTCGGCTGGCCTGCACGGAACGGTCAGTAAGGTGCTTTTGCCGTCTCTCAAGGGTCAGAATGCGTCCCAAGCGGCCAAAGTCGCTACAAAGGGCAAATAAGGCAGACGTAGGGGCATCCTACGCGGGGTGCTTTTAGGCATTTAGGCACAGTTCAGCCCCAGGCGCGGCCTGGGCAATCGAGGAGGGAGACTATGAACAGGCGTAAGTTTTTGAAGTTGTCCGGAACGGGCCTGGCTGTCGGAGTATTGACGCCCGGTGTTCTGCTCACGACAGGTTGCTCGTTGAAGTCAGACGCGCAGGATATTGTGGATTCGCTTACGGCGATTTACAACGCGGACCCGACCGCGCCGTGGGCAGCCGATCTGCAGATTGCTATCGGGGACGCGACGACGGCCATCGCCGACTGGGACGGTTCCAGCACGAATTGCGCGCTGCAGAGTGCGGTTACGATTGCGGCAGCGATTCTGGATTCGATTCCGCTGGGCGCAGTCATCGATCTGATCGTCACCATTGCCGTGGCTGGTATCCGGACGCTGCTGAGCGATTTGGCTCCATGCTCAACGACAGCCTTGGAGAGCAGGCTGTCGACCACGTACCGCGGCGGATATCACAGCTCGACTCCGACCTACGCACAATACTGTGCGCAGTTCAAGAGCGATGCACGGTGGCGTCTTGCGGGTGATTACAAGAAGGCGTTCAACGATGCGGCCAAGGCGAGCAGCTTGCAGCAGGTACGTATCAAGTAAAACACTTTGCGCAGGATTGTGGCCGACCGGAGCTGGGCACTAGTCCCAAATGGCGCGCGATGATCCTGCGCAATTCACTTTTAAGAGGAGAATGATTTTATGGCTCATGTTTTGAAGTTAGGCCGCAAGGCAGTAAAACGCGATTCACGCACGCTGATGCTGGCGCGGTATTTGACAGCTACGCTTCCACCTCCGCCGCCGACTGTGGATTGGAGTGCCAAGCTCACCGCATTTGGAATGATGTTGAACGACAGCTTGGGCGACTGTACTTGCGCAGGCCGCGGTCATGCGATTCAGGTGTTCAGTGCAAATGCCGGGGGCGAGGTGACACTCACCGACGCGCAGATTCTCGCCAGCTACGAGAAGTTCTGCGGTTATGTCAACGGCGATCCGTCGACCGACAATGGCGGCATCGAGCTGGATGTGCTGACCGATTGGATGCAGCAGGGACCGGCGCTGGATGGTCATGGTCTGGTGGCGTTTGCTGATCTGAATGTCGCCAACCTGACCGAAGTGAAGCAGGCGATCTATCTGTTCGGCGGTTTGTACATCGGCATGAACGTGACGCAGTCGGTGATGGACAACGCAGGGGATCCGGCGATTCCGTTGGATGTGAATGGCGACAATACCAGCGTCGGCGGTCACTGCGTATTTGTGACCGGCTACGACGAGACGTATATCTATTTCATCTCGTGGGGCCAGATCTACAAGATGACGATTGCGTTCTGGAAGGCCAACGTGGACGAGGCTCATGCGTTGGTGTCTCAGGACTTCCTCAACACGAATGGCGAGGATCCGCAGGGATTGAATCTCGCTCAGCTTCTGGCGGACAAGGCGCTGATCCGGTAACGAGTACGACTTGTGATGTGGAGAAGCCTCAGCGACTTGCTGAGGCTTTTCTATTATTAGACGATGTGCGCAACCGGTGAGCAGAGAGGCGGGAGGAACGATGGACCTGGCAGTTGGCAGACGTGTTAAGTTCGCAGAAGAAAAGCGACCTTATGTCGTGCAAGCATGCGACTCCAGATACGCCGTGTGTACGAAGCCATTCAATCCGCGGCGCACTGTACTCTATACGGTTATCGACCTTGAGGAGAATGTGCGCGGTACGGAAAATCTCATCTTTGGGATGGGAGCAGAAACGAAAGAGCAATGTGAGGACATGTTGGACCGTCTCAATGGCAGACCTGATTCTGGAGATCGTTCTCTCTTGGGTACTGCGTATGAACAGGCACCGACGCGCACGGAAGTATCGCATAGAAATCGAATACCGCTCGTGATTGAGTACGTTAAGTGAGCCGCCGCGCGGCAGGGAGGATGGGGGATGGATGAAGATCATTCGCGCAGTAAATCTTTTAGGCGACTCCCTCTACCTGCTGAAGCCGATCGCTGAGTATCGGATGCAGCATCCAGGAGCGGTCTTTCAAATCGGCGTCATGCCCGGATTCGCAGGGGATCTGGTGAGAGCACAGTTCGGTCAGTTTCTGGTACGAGACATGCAGACGTTAGAAGGCGAAGCTAACGGCATTGATCTGTCTGCAGGCCGTGCTGCGCACGAGGCTCGGATAGCGATGATTGCAACTCGGGAGCATCTGCACATCTCCGAGTGTTATGCGCGTCTGCTTGGAGTTGAGGTTGATGGATGGCAGCGTGACTTTTCTCCGCTGATGGGCTGGGCCAACGGTGCGCGATCAGATCCGACGATGG
>Ga0265338_10004373_pt1 | contig 19119 bp, 7 predicted proteins | sample 42126metaG_FD_193579 | JGI IMG/M metagenome (GOLD analysis project Ga0265338, IMG submission 193579) | Rhizosphere microbial communities from Carex aquatilis grown in University of Washington, Seatle, WA, United States - 4-21-26 metaG | ecosystem: Host-associated > Plants > Roots > Rhizosphere >...
GATGCCCTTAAATATAAATATGCTCCCTTCGTAAAGAAAAAATCTGTAGTACACAAATCAGAACTCGAAAATTGTCAATCTATTGAAAAACAATATTTCTCTTCCGTTTAATTGCAATGTGGGTTAAAGCATCAATCATACCTTTATTCACATTACAGACAAACTGGTACACCCAAGTATTCTTTTTGAATGTAGTGCAAGGTAATTGTTTGTGAGGCGGGCATCTCGGAGTTAAACACAATACTGTTTGCACATTCAGTGTTTTCTCCATTTACAGCTGTTTCCAATATCAACGAAATACCAACCGGCTTGTTAATATCGAGTAAAGAACTATACGAGAGCCAAAATCCGTCGTACTCATCAAGTTTAACACTTTCGTCTTTTATCAACCACTCCGAAATCTGATTTAACAGACTCTCTAACCCATTTTGAATATTTTTTGATGAATACGACGAATTCTCATCTATATCAATACTAATATATTCAAAACGATGCTTTGCATTTCTATTGAGATGTGCGAAACAGTATTCATTTACTTTCTGCGGATTGTTTTTTTCAACCCGACTATTCCTTTGTGCCATAGTAGTACAATTTATTGTGATATTTATAGTTTTATGATTGATTTGTGCTTTTCGACAAGGTTAAAACGAATGTATAATCAGCTCATTTACCCTTGTTATCAAATTATTTGAGTCGATAATATAATGATGTCGTTTCTGTGTGTTTTCATAATAATTGAGAAGACTTTACTGAATATATTTGGATGTATTAATATAGGTAACTGGCAACGTTGTGCGGCTACAACGTTGCCAGCTTATTAAAGTGCTATTAGAACAACTAGTTGGCTATTGCGGTTCTAACGCGAATATTGATCTTGTTATCGGGATTAAATAAAATATAGAAATCGGTTATTAAATTGGTGCTTACTTCTTCCTTAGAATTAACACCTATGCTTCGGAACGAGAGCCTAAACGTTCCAAATCCATCATGTTGTACACTAGTGCCATCCATTTCCCATTCGGGTAACTTATTAATATGATTGATAATAACATTCTGCACATCTTCGACCGAAAAATCTGTTACTTCGGCAATATCTTTGCTGATATCTTTAAGACTTCTATTCTCGGTATGTATTGGTTGGGCATACCATTTCTTTGCTTTTGTAATCGGATTGAATTTTTCAACCACCGTATATTGAAGTGCCATAATAAAAAGATTTAATAGGTAAAACAAAAATTTTATTATCAATTACTTCCAGAGACAATTATCTCTTCGTTTAAAAAGGAACAACTACCCTCTTTTTTATATTCTTAGATGTCCGCCTTCCTTTATTCAAATCTTATTTTTTAAAACGAAAGACGTAAATCGTAATTTCTATAGATCAAATGTAAGGTCAAACTCAAAAAAAAATGGCTAATTTTGTCTCATGAAAGTAGTAAAAACGTCTCACTCCAAAAGATTCGTTTATGATGAGATATATCGCTGTGTTTAAATAGACAAAAACCTATATAGAATAAGGCTTACAACGCTTAATAAAGCTGTCGGAACGATCAAAAACCATGAACAGATATCCTAATTCCATGAACAGATGTCCTAAATTTGATTCATCTAATGAAACATTTACCTACTTTTAAAAATGGAGAATGGAGAATGGAAAGTGGTGAATTATGAATTATGAATTATGAATGGTGAATGGTGAATGGTGAAGCCCTCTACGAAGTAAATGGTGAATGATTGTCGTTTGGTTAAGGAATATGCTTTAGAAATGATTCTTTTTTGTAACGTGTGCACCCCAAGCCTTAGCCGTCAAGCTTAGGTTTGTAATTCATAAAACAGATCACTCAACAACATTGAGACAGAAGTCCGAAGGACTTGAAGGTGAATAACCACCGGTGTAACCGGTGGTCAGAAATGCAGTGCATCTACAACCCCGAATGGGGTTGAATATCAAACCGTTTACCTTTTAGGTTTGGGAGTACTCGCACGTAACATTTCTACAGCTTATTCCTTAACCAAACGACAATCATTCACCATTTACTTCGTAGAGGGCTGCCATTCACCATTTCCCATTCATCATTGAACTACAGTAGTAAAGCTTTTCTCATCACCATACGCAACTCCTGCTGAATTTGAGGCAAAGGCTCGGACATAATAGTGCGTTAATGGCATTAGATTTTTCATTCCGCTATAAAATGTTCCTATATGAATTGCTTCGTAATTACAATAATCTGCTATAGTCGGATTATGATGGGTACTCCAACATAATCCCCTAGAGATAAGGGTTTCGCCACCATCGTTTGTCACATCGCCTCCACTATCGGCTGTTGTAGCAGCAATGGCTGTTATATCGGCAGTAGAAACTGTCGGAACTTTGATAGAATGTTTTTTACATGCATTATTGACTATACATACCATAGCTAGAAATGCAATAAGTATGATTTTGATTATTGTTGATTTCATTTCATTATTAGTTTATTATTATAGTACATTGATGCGAACCCTAACCATTTTTTACAATCAAAGGTAATTGTAGTAGTAACATTCTATTTGATTCTATCAAATAGCTCAGATTTCAATACACATTCTTTAGTAGCCTTGCACAATGTTTTATGAATCGAAAACAAATATAATTAATTTTAGATCAGTCGAAGTACTCCTTTCACATTTTTAAAAGATGTTGACGCAAGGAATATAGTATTGAGTTATGTAATTCTCTATCTTTGTTACCACATAGGGTTATTTCCTAACTACAATAAATCGATATATGCTCATTATTCTATCATCGGCTAAAATACTAAATATCAATCATCAATCGTTGGTTGCAGAATATACCCTACCCGAATTTCTGCAAAAATCGCAAGAGTTGATAAACCGTATCCGCGATTTAGACATTAACGATTTAGCCCATCTATCGGCATCAAGCATTGCTATTGCAAAAACCAATTACGAACGTTTTTATAATTGGCACTTGCCGTTTACTCCCGATAATGCTAAACAAGCTGTATTGGTTTTTAACGGCGAAGTATTTAATGGTTTGCAAGCACGGAGTTTTAATTACGACGACTTTATGTATGTTCAAGATCATCTGAGAATCCTTTCGGGTCTTTATGGCGTATTACGACCACTCGATCTAATACAGCCTTACCGTCTTGAAATCAGTTCCAAACTCGATGTTGGTGGCTACAACAACCTTTACGATTTTTGGGCGGACGACATTACGCCTATGCTTATCAATGATTTAAAACATAGTGGAAAACCCGAGGTATTGATTAATCTGGCATCGAACGAATATTTTAAATCGATTAACCGTAACATACTAAAAGCACGTGTGCTACATATCGAATTTTACGACATCAAAGCAGGCAATCTTAAAACAATAGTTGTTTACACAAAAAAAGCAAGAGGCATGATGGCTCGTTATATCATCAAAAACAGGATTGAAGACCCCGAATTGATTAAAGGCTTTGATGAGGATAATTATTTGTTTAGCTCAGAATTATCGAGCGACAATACGTTTGTCTTTATAAGAAAAAGCTAAAAATGGAGAATGTAGAATGGTAAATGGTGAATTATAAATGGTAAATGGTGAACGGCTGTTTCAATTCATAATTCACCATTCATAATTCACAATTAATTTCTATTGAATAACGATTTTCTTCGAAACAACCATATCATTATTGGTAATTGTTACGAGATAGGTCCCGGGAGTTACGGCGCAGATATCTGCAATTCTAATAATCATAGGAGAGGTTGTTACTTCTATTTCACCTTTACATATCAGCCGACCAGTAATGTCTGATATGCTTATTAGTACCGTACCTATTTTAAAACTGCTGAGAATGATATTCATTTCTTCGGCAATAGCAGGCATAGGATATACTAGAATAGCAATTGAATCGTTGTTAAATTCAACACTCTCTACAGCACTGTAGGTTAATTTTCCATCAAGATCGGTTTGTTTCAAACGATAGTAATTGATTCCGGAAATAGGATGATTATCGATAAACGAATATTTATTTTCGATTGTTGATGTTCCAGCACCATCACATTGAAAGATTTCCTGCCAATTTTGTCCATCAATGGCATGTTCAAGAGTGAAATAATCGTTAATTGTTTCACTGGCAGTAGTCCAGTTGATTAAAGCTTTTTTACCCGTTTTATGTACTTTAAAAGTTTTGAGCTCTATTGGTAATGAACTACCTACAATACCAACACCAACGGTGGAAAACGTACTGATTCCATTGACAGTAGAAATAGAATATGGATTGGAACCGGTTAAAGCATTGCTCGATTGCGGTACCCAATTATTATTACCTGCTATATGTCTATTTTTCGAAATAACGGCATGCGAGTGGTTTGCAGCAAAGGTAGCACCTTCATCGGCAGCGTTCCATTGTAAGGTGATAATTGCATTTATACCGGATTGAATCACCGGTGTTATTTCCCAAGTCCTATTTACCAGTTTTGCCATATCGGGATTTGCTGTTCCGCTGAGTCCATTGGTATAGACTCCTGTAAAGGCTCGAACTTTAAAATCTTGAGCTGTGCCGCTATTGGTAATAAAACAAGGAGTATAGCTTGCAGCTGTTCCAACAGGGAAGGTTCGTATAGCACCATTGACACTGGGAATCTTTAGATAACCTGCTGGATTAGCATTATAAGCCGTATTTGTTACAATATAGCTACTTGCCGATCCGCCCGAAATGGTCGATGCGGTGAGTGTACTTGTTCCAACGTCAATATCTCCAGCAGTTAAGGTTAGTGTTCCTGTTACAGAAACATCGCCAGCCATTGTTGCTCCTGCACTATTGTTAATATTAAAATTATAAAACGATACCGAAGGAATGGCTTGACTACTGCTACCAAGAAAATTGACCGTGCCTGTATTAGCTGTAAATGTACCACTGTTCGTAAAGCTACCATAGACATTTATTGTTGAAGTGCCGGCTACTAGTGTTCCAGCCGATAAAGCCAAATTATTTACCGTAACAGTATTATTAGTAAAGATAAGTGAACTAGTACCGGCTTTTGTAAAATGTTGATTGTTTGAAATTGTTCCCGTAAGCGTTATTTGATGGTTGGCGGTAACGGTTGATGCACTTGCCAATGAAATAGCACCGGGAAAAGATGCTGCTGTTGCATTACTATTATAGATTGCTCCGCTGCTCGATACTCCCGTTCCATTTAAGGTAATTGATTCGGCATTGGCATACGTAATTCCGTTAAGATCGAGAGCTGTACTATCGCTGATTACCGTACCGGCTGCTGCCGATCCAAGAGCTGTTGAACTTCCCAGTTTTAAGATTCCTGTGCTGATGGTTGTTAGTCCCGTATAAGTATTCGCACCTGATAGTGTCCAACTACCGGTTCCTGTTTTAGTAATTGCTGTTGTGCCCGATCCATCGATTATTGCTCCACTTATTTCGCCCGTTCCTGCTGTTGAACCTTGCAAAGTAAGTGTTTTTACACCGAGACCTGTTGCCGTTAATGCACTAGAAAAGACTAAAGCTCCCGTTCCCGATTGATCTATAGTTGCTCCACCTGTTGTACCAGCCAATTTAATCACCCTATTGGATGTTTGTGCTGTACCAGTATAGATAAGTGTTCCTGTTTTGGTAGTATCTCCCATTGAAATAGTTCCATTAGCCGTCGTTGTTGGTGATCCAAGAGAACTTGATCCCCCAGAAACGTCTTTTATGGTATTGATACTTAAAATGCCATTTTGTATTGTTGTTGAGCCAGTATAAGTATTCAGTCCACTCAATATTTGTGTTCCTGCTGCACTATTATTATTTCCTCTAACGGTTATTGATCCTCCACCCGATATTACACCCGAAAAATTGCTACCCGAACCTGTTGTTCCTATATCTAAGGTAATACCTCCCATATTAGTAATGTTTCCAGCTCCAGCAACGTATGCAATTGCATCTCCTTTACTATTCATATCCCAAGTACCGCCACTGTTTACTGTTATTACAGCAGTATTAATTAAAATGTTAGCAGATGATTGAAACAAGGTTGCTCCTGAATTCACTGTCCACGATGTAGATCTGTACCAATCACTACTGTTTTGAGTGCCGAGATTGAAGATTCCTCCATTTATGGTTGTTGGTCCTGTCCAATTATATGCTGCAATACCTCCTAGAGTCATTGTACCCGTTCCACTTTTTGTAAGTCCACCCGTACCTGTTATTGTACCTCCCACAGTAAGGGTTCCTGCTGTTGTTGTTACCGTTCGTAGAGATGAACCCATTGTTACCGTTCCAATACCAAGATTTAAATCGTTCGATCCCGTAAAGGTGAAATCTCCGTTCCAAGTCATTGCATTATCTGTTGATAGGCTGATAGCTCCTCCCGAAGTATTGTTTATCGTTGTTCCATTTGCAATGGTAAATGTACCTGTTCCTAATGCTGATGCATTATTGATATTGATAGTACCAGCAGAAAGGCTTAACCCAGCATCAAAAGTATTTGTTCCTGAAAGTGTCATTGTTCCAGCACCTGCTTTGGTTATTCCCGTTTCAGTCCAAGGCGATCCAGTCCAAAATGTGCCAGTAACATTTAGATCGCTTGCTGCAGTACCATCGGCAACAGTAATTGTCATACCTCCTGTTTTTAAGACCGTAATATTCGATGCACTAATTGTTGAAGCTACATTTCCAGTAACACTGATATCTGCATTGAGAATCCAGCTTCCATAACTGACATGTGGCGTTCCACTTGTTAATGTTCCTCCGGTTAATGTTATTAATCCATAGATGTTACATGCTATATTATCATCTGTTTTTAATGTTCCACCATTTATGGTAACGGGAACATTATTGGTATAAAATAATGAATTACTATTTGCAGCTGCTAGAACGGTGGCTCCTGAATTAATGGTTAAACTGCTTGATTTACCAATTGCTCCTGGATCTGCATTTCCTGCAGTGGTTTTAAGTGTTCCTCCATTCACCGTTGTTGCTCCAGTAAAGGTACTATAACCAGATAATGTCCATATTCCTGCATCTTCTTTTGTCAGTGTTCCTGCTCCCGTTCCTAAAATACTGCTTAAGCTACCTCCTTGCGTACCACCAAGCGTCAATCCAAAACCATTACCGGTGATTGTTCCTGCATTGCTTATTGCTAGTAATCCTGTTTCTCCTTGAATGCTACTGGCAGAACCGAGCGTTACTAAGCCAGCATAGGTTGCAGTTGTTATACTACTATTCATTATGGCTCCACTACCCGAAATGCCCGTTCCATTTATCGTAATTGCTTCGGCATTGGTAGCTCCAATGGAAAAACCATTCATGTCGAGTGTTGCTCCCGAAGTAATAGAAACGCCACCGGCATTGGTTCCTAAGGGACCACTGGTGGTAAGATTAGAACTTGCTCCTAATTGTAAGGTACCTGCACTTACGGTTGTTGAACCAGTATAGGTATTGGCTCCCGAAACGTTTAGTATTCCTGGTCCTTCTTTTGTGAGAGCAAATGCTCCACTTATAATTCCTGACAAGGCTAAGGTAACCGTACTTGTTAAAACGCCAATGGTACTATTACTGCCCAGCGTTATTGTTCCATTATAGATTACTGTTGTATTAGAAATACCGGTTGACGTTCGTAAAGCACCCGGATAGGTGCCAGGATTGCAGCCCGTACTATTTATTGTTAATGCTTCGGCAGGATAGGTGAAATCGTATAATACAAGAGCTGCTCCACTACTTACTGTTGTTGCTCCGGTTATTGAACCCAAGGCATTGGCGTTTTCGGCACAAAGTATTCCATTACTTATGGTGGTTAAACCAGAATAAGTATTCGTACCAGTTACATATAATGAACCGGTACCTGTTTTTGTTATAGCTAATGCTCCTGCTGCGTCTTGAAAAACACCATCAAAGGTAGATGTAGTATTATTATCACAAACGGTTAAGGTTGGTGTACCACTTATGCCATCTACAATACCCGAACCGCTTATCCCATTAATCGTTTCACTAAAACCACCGAGATTAAACGTTCCATTTACAACCATATCTCCTTTACCCGAACCATTGGGAATTTGATCTGCTGCTCCAAGGACTAAGGTACATTTAGTAGCATCAATGGTTGTTTTTCCTGTATAACTGTTGGCTGTACCTGCATTATTGAGGGTAACGGTTATGGAAATACCATTACCATTATCTAAGCTGAGCCCATTATTGCCGGTAATTTGTCCCGTTAAACTAACGGTACCGGTTCCATCTGTACTAAAAAGAGCATCAGAAAGATTTGCAGTAATTGTTCCTGAAAAGACAATTCCTGCAATATCAACTCTTATTCCAGGTCTATCTGTACCTAAAATAGTATTAAAGATGATATTGTTTGTAATGGTATTTGCATTTGTATTTAAAAAAATACAAGCCTTATCTGTTGCACTTTCTCCAATGATTATTGAACCGGTACCAAACGGAGTTCCTGTTATTGTATTGAAAATTTTTAAACGAGTTCCACTTACACTATTTGCTAATGTTAAACCTCCGGAAAAGGTATTTAAATTTGAAGCTAGAAACATTTCAGTATTAGAATTGCTATTAGCAACTCTAAGTGCAACAATACGAGTAGCACCATTTTTAACTAAACATACTATTGTGTGTGAAAAAGCAGTAATGTTTAATGTAGTTGTACCGGCAACCAGCGAATTATCTTTTATTGTTGCTGTACTTGAACTCGTAGTAATATCTGATACCGAATTATTAAAACCATTTAAGTCGAGAATGGCAGTACTTAACACTGCAATTGGCCCATTGGGTAAAGCAGCGTTATTGCCTAATTGTAATGTACCTCCACTAATTGTTGTTGTTCCATCAAAGGTATTTACACCCGAAATGGTTAATGTACCGGATCCTATTTTTGTAATAGCCAACGTACCGGCAATGTTTTGTATTACTCCCGAATACGTAGAAGTAATATTATTATCGCCTATGGTTAGAGTTGGTGATCCACTAATACCATCTATGATTCCTGAACCTGTTAGTCCATTGATCGTTTCACTAAAACCACCCAGATTAAAAGTTCCATTCACAACCATATCTCCTTTACCCGAACCATTGGGGATTTGATTTGCAGCTCCAAGTACCAATTTACATATCGTAGCATCAATGTTCGTTGTACCGGAATAACTGTTTGCAGTACCGGCATTATTAAGGGTTATGGTTAATGAAGTACCCTTCGTGTTATCTAAATTAAGTCCAAAGCTTCCTGTTATTTGTCCCGTAATGGTTACCGTAGCAGTTCCATTAGTGCTAAAAGTTGCATCGGCAAGGTTTGCGGTAATCGCACCCGATAAGGTTATACCTGTTACATCAGTTCGTATGCCTACAAAGTCGGTACCAAGTGCAGTATTAAAGACAAGAGCATTTACAAGGGTGTTATTGGTATGAGTATCGAATAATATTCCAGCACGATCTGTTGCACTCTCACCAATATAAATAGATCCTGTTCCAAAAGGACTGCTTGTAATTGCTCCCGGAGTACCAACGGTTGTGATAGTATTCATAATTCTCATACGCGTTCCGCTTGCATTATTTGCCAACGTTAATCCAGCCGAAAATGTGTTTGCATTTGTTGAAGTAAATAATTCTCCAGTAAAATTTGCATTCGAAACACGAACAGCAACCTTACGAGTACCCCCATCTTTAACCAAACAAGCAATGGTTGTTGCCATAGCAGTAATGTTTAGTGTTGTTGTTCCGGCAACCCCCGAATAATCGCTTATTGTTGCAGTATTTACACTACTCGTTATATTGGTAATAGAATTATTGTATCCATTTAAATCAAGAATACCTGAGCCCGATAAACTTAAAGCTCGCCCGGCTAAAGCAGAAGCATTCCCCAGTTTAAGCGTACCTCCGGTAATGATAGTACCACCGGTATAAGTATTTGCTCCGTTTAAAGTTGTAGTTTGATCGTCAAGACCCGATATTGAATTTTCTTCATCAATCGTTAAAGAGCCCGCACCACTAATAACACCATTAACGATCATGTCATTCCCCGAAGTACCACCTAAACCAATTTCACTATTACCATTCAGAGTTATGGTACCATTAAGCGTAACTAAACCACCACCTCCATCATGGCATATTGAAGGATAACTCGTGTTTCCACTACTTCCGTTTAGAATAAAATCATTAGCAATTGTCAATGCCGAAGGTGCCCATAACCAAGCAATAGCTCCGGTACTTACATTTACCGTTCCTGTGCCAAAGCCGGTAGCATTTGACATTACGATATCACCGTTAGAAATTGTTGTACCTCCGGTATAGGTATTACTTTGTGATATTCGCAAATGGTTTGTTCCTGTTTTAATAATACCTCCATCTGCAGTACCGCCTAAACCTGCATCGTGTATTATACTTTGTAATAAATAACAATCAAATCCATTCGTATTTATTGTAGCTCCTCCTGCTTTTGCTACAATAGTAAACGATTTTCCTGTTCCTCCTGAACCAGAAACGGCATCGAAAAGGTTACCTCCTGCATTTGCCGTTATTGTTCCACCATTAAGATTAAGTGTTGTTGTATGAGATCCTGATCCAACCGTTGAATACATGCCAAAACTGCCTGTAGTAATAGTACTTCCACTGTTAAGATTGACAATTAATCCATCAATACCTCCTCCATCAGAGTGATTTTGAATGACCGTTGCCGACACACTTCCTCCCGAATTAAGGGTTAAGGTACCTGTGCCACCATCTTGATGTCTGACTTCGGTAAAGGTATTAGAACCGCCTGATATCGTTACTGTAACATCGTGATTCCAACCCACAACTAAAAAATAGGCACTAATTGAACCTCCTGAAATGGTTGCACTTCCCGAACTCACTGCAAAAAAACTACCGCCTGCTCCTGTTATTGTTCCACCGGTCATAGTAAGTATTCCACCTTGAACCTGAAATCCTACATTTGCCGAAGTGGTATATGAACCAGATGTTATTTTAAGTGTTCCCGCATCAACTTCCATATATACTAATGATGAAGTACCGGTTGATAGGGTTAGTGTACCTGAACCTACTTTATAGAATTGAATATTATTAGTTAAAACACCAGTATAGCTCGTTGATGAACCATCACTTCCAACGGTCAAATTTTTTGTCGAACCAGTGTTATTTATTACAGCACTTCCTGTTGCTGTTAGGCTTCCTACTGTTAAATTATAACCAGCCATTTGAATGGTTCCTCCTGAAACAAACGATAGGTTAGCCGATGTTGTATAGTCGGAAGTCATTGTTACGGTAACACCCGAATTTATAATGATAATATCCGATGCTCCCGGAACTGCCGAACCTCCCCATGTTGTTGTACTATTCCAAGATCCTGTTGTTGTTGCAGTAGTTGCAAATAACGAGACCGTACTTCGAGTAAGTATACAGAGTATAAGTAGAAAAGACAAGATATGTAGTATAGAAATCCTCATATTATTTAAGCATAATAACTACTCTATTTTACTGGTCGAACAGATACTGTTTAGTACGTATCTAAATATATTTATGTTACGAACTTCGATCAAAGGTAAGTTATCACTCACTCTTATATAATCTTTGCAGTTACATAACTTCACCTCCTTTTAATACACTGTATAGCAATACTATGATAAGTATATTTGTTTCTATTTGTTGTATCAATTATAGTATATATTGATTCAATGTATCTATTCGTCGACCGTCCTACATCGTAGACTCTGTAAGGGTTTATTCATATTCTTGAATTTAAAAAAAATTCTAAAAGATTTTAATTAATTATTAAGACTTCTGAATTACTTGAAGAATACCTGTAGGCGTAAATAGTTCTTATAGTACTCTTTGCAATAAATCTTATACAGTAAAGTTAGTTAAATAATAGAAATTGATCAATTATTTCACATCTTTTCACTAAAAACTACCCTTATAACTGTTCTGATGGGAATGCTTATCGGAAGATATATACACTTATTAATCATTAAATAACGGTTATAATACATTTATGGTATCTGTTTAATGTATTTCAAACAGCTTTTCTGGTATAAACTACTTCGTTTACCTACAAACGAAGTCTTTGAGAGCTCCAGTTATTTTAAATCCTAGCTAGGCATAGCCATCAAACAAATCTGGCTGTAGTATATAGTAGCGTTGTAATAGCTATTTTAAAACATTTGGCACAGTTCTAAAATTAACAGCAAGTATTATTTTCACCAAGTTAGAACTACAATCGTTGAAAATGAATCCTGAAGGGATTAATATATCTTTCTATTATTCTCTCATTTCTTAATAAAGTACCCTTTCCCCGGCTCAAAAGACTGTAAACTATTGATACTCGTATTAGGCTTCCAGAATCCATCGAAATTCTTAACAATTGTACTATTCGTTTGATTGAATATCGATGAAATCGGCGTTGAAGTTTGGTAAGGGCATCCGATTAATTGCCAACCGGAATAATTTGCGAATTGCATAGTTGTAATAACCATTGGTATTCCTGTTATGTTTATCGTTCCTGCAACATTCATCTTGACTAAATATCCCTTTCCGGCTGATATTGTTTTCAAATTATTATAGATGGCAGGTTGCCCTTTTTCCCAGAAGGCATCGGTTGATTTAATTTCTTGTACATCTAATCCCGTAAAAACGGTTGCAATACTACTATCGACAGATTGTATATTGGTTGAAATAATATTCCAGCCTTTACTAAGTTCTATAACTTGCTTTCGTACTACCTTTATGGTAAAGTTTTTAGACGATGTACATCCCAATGAATCGGTATAATTTGCCGTATATATTCCTGCTTGTGCTAAGCTGATTTTAAGAAAATTGGGATTTCGTAGGTTGGAGCTAAATCCATTGGGACCAACCCATGTCCAACCGGTTCCTATTACCGGCCATGGTCCAAGATAGACAGAATCCATTTCGTTTGCGGTAATTTCTGTCTGGTTAATTTGCCAAATAGATCGATTAAGACGCATATATGCAGTAATTGTTGGTAAAGGATTAACCGTTACGAGTGTTGTAAATGTTGCTGAACAATTATTTGAATCAATAACCGAAACAGTATACGATCCGCTTTTTGTTGCATTGTAGGTTGCTGCATTTCCAATATTCATAGTTCCATTCGACCAATTATAGCTTTTTGCATTACATGCTTTTAAAACTACCATAGCTCCCTCACAAATACCGGCTCGTTGATTTGTATTTGCTGTAGGTAATGCATTTACGGTTATTATTATTGTCGGCGATGTGGTGCTTGCTCCCGAATTATCGGTTGCAACGGCTTTAATTGTATTTGTTCCAAGAGGAGCATTAGTCCAAGTATAGACATAGGGAGTCGTAGTAATAGATGTAAGTAGTGTATTGCCCGAATAAAAATCTACCTTCGTTATTGATCCGTCAATATCAGTAGCACTTGCAGTAATACTTATATTTGAGCCTTGGCAATACGATACATTTGTAGCTGGAAACAGTGATACAATGGGGGCAACATTAGGAGTTGCTTTGCGAATAATTATTGATGATGTTATATCATTCCAATTATCAGATATAAGACAGGGAGCATCGGAACGATATATGCGATACTGACCCGAAAAATAATTATCGGCATAAACTACTGCTTCGTAACCTGCTGCTATTTTCAGTGATGATACATCATCATTTGCAATGCCTTTGCTTATCATTTGGTCTTCGGTGTAGGATCCTACTCCCAAACCTACTTGATAACCTAATGTTTTATCGTAATAGCATGCATGATAAAAGTAAGCAATGGAATCGGCAGGTTGTGTCCAAACAAAATGTGCCGGACTGTTTTTGGTGATTTGTGGAATGAGATTAGTATTCCAATAACAGGTATCGGGTATTGAAAAAGCATCAAATATAAAGGTATTTGTACCCTGATTGAAATTGATCGAATAATCGGTCATCGCATGATTGATAGGATAATTATTCCAATACATAGCCGTACCATCTCCACCAGTAATGTATCCGACAATATTTCCATTATTGAGCTTTTTAAGAGAATAGGCTTTTGCCAAAAAGCTCATGCCATATACGGTTTGTATCTTTGCTTGCAATGACGAATAAAATGAAAGTATACTTCCATCAGCTAGTGTTAGATTCATATTTACAGCATCTTGACTTGTACTTAAATCGGTAACGATAATATCCGAAATAGGTCCTGTAGAAGTATACAGTACTGTCCCCAGAGCCATATTTCCCATTCCACTCCATGTTGTATGAACATCAACTGCTTCAGTAGCCACTCCATCACCAATACTATACCAACCATAGTACGGATTTTTAGTACCATAATATTGTAAATAAGAAAGTTTAGGTATTGCCGAAAAATGTTGCAAACGAAGGTTGGGACCCGATGGATCGATTGTAGTAATTCTTTTATTGATACTATCACAAACAACCTGTGAATTGAGATATCCAAAGGTATTACTTGTTGGTAACCATGGAGCAAAATTCCATGTTTGCGAGTAACTATGTATTTTTGTTCCGGTATTGGTCATTAAATCGACCATTATCCAAATACCTGCATCGGGTAGAAAGGTAAGCTGACGTTGATGACTTACATCCAATACATCGGCATTTACTCCATATCCTAAGGTATAGTTTCCTTCCATATATTGCATGTCGGGTGTATTGCAATAGCGGGTTTTGATTGGATCGTTAGCAACTTGAAGAATAATTGGAGCCCATGTTTGCGACAGATTATCGACCATTATCGTATTGTTTTTCAAGGTTGACGATTCAGAAAGATAATTGGTAATTCCCGGATCAAGCACATTACTATAATCGGCATGTCCATCGCTCACAAGCATATCGCGACCCCTTGCAATAAGTTGAATTGAATTTACCCCAGCTATTTTATGACCTCTTGATGGACGACTTGATGTAAAAAAGAGATACTGGGAAAATAAATCCCAACCTGTTCGTTGTACATAATTGCCACTATATGGAAATGCTACCGTTTTAAAGTTTGAATTATTGGTTGTTGAACCGCTGTATGCATTTAATACTTGTTGCGAAATAAGATCGGAAGTTCCAATAAGTTTCATCTTATTAATCCAAGCTTGAGCGGTTGCAGCATCTTTCCAAACTTGCGTCGCTCCACTATGTCCTTGCTCGCCTATAATGGGTAACGACATCAAGGGACTTCTCAAAGCCCAGGTTAAATGATAGTAATTGTCTATTGCTATAGAAAGACTCGTTTCCAAATCGGGTAAGGATACTTTTGCCGTTGTAAGCAAGTTTCGTATGGCCTCCATTTCACCAACATCTCCATCATTATAATTAAACGATTGTTCCAACATACCTCCATCAGGATAGGTCATACCTTCAAGATAATTGTTGATAGCCCAAGTAGCTTCAGATAAATTAAATGGAGAGTCTTTAAATTCAGGAAAGACCAAGGCAATCATCATTACAGATGTTATTCCATCAAAGCGTTGATTAGGAACACGTCCTGCATATTTATAGTTTTTTAAGAGAATGGCCGGGTTATCTCTAACCATTCCGGCTGCTATTTGCATAAGCTGATTTGTATTAATAAGCGGAGAGGAATAAACAGGCAAACGATAGTTTTTTAGCACATAATTCCAATCGGCTATCTTTGCTTCTCCCGGTAAATTCTTTGCCACTAAAGCCAATCCTCGTAAAATATTTTTAACACGAGTTCCCTGCATAAGTATTTCAGTTGCATCGTCGGTCCAGTTAGGAGTATGGAGCTTTTTGTTGGCTGCAGAAAGAGTATCGATAATGGCTTTTTGTCTAGACGAAAAATCGGAAAGTAATTCCATCCATCGAAGCATATAATTTGCATCATTTAATTCCCAATATCTCGTTAGAAGCGGAGTATAGCTTTTAAAATCACCTTCACCATGTGTTTGTGCGTTGTATAGAACTCCTGCTGGTGGCAATCCTAACCAATTTACCGGAGGTTTCGTTCCAGGCATACCACGTTTTCCCAAAAAATCGCGATAACCATCGTTTGGACTAGCCAAATAGGTAGCTTCAGTTATCTTTTCCAACAAATAATCAGCCCATACCTGATTTCGAGGATGTGGTTGATAACTGTGCCAACCAAATTCATCAAGATTTAGTCGGCGTAATCTGTTTATAGCAGTATCTTTCCAGACCTCTACTGCCTGATCATAATTCCCTTGTGTAGCTAAACGGGAAACGACAACCATATCCGATCGAGTTAGATCAAGCATTGCAATGAATTGCTGATTCGATACTATTTGTGCTTCAAGATTGATCCCAATAAAGAGAATCAAATGTAAAAGGAAGAATTGTTTTAAGCTCATAATCGTACGTTTTATTTTAAAATAAAGATACTATGCAATTGTACTTTTTTCTGTTCACTACTGTCCTAATGTTATTCACTATAATTTGTTTTTTACATCATCGAAGCAACAGTTATAACTTACTTTTAACTCAGAATGCTCAATTGGAAATTGTACTAAACGGCTAAATTTTAAATAATACAGCAAAATAGTTATAAAATACAAATACCTTCGTTGAATTCGCAAACGTGATTATATCCGCTTTCTGTTCGTCGTCTCAGAACTTTGCTTGTGGCTTCCTTCAGATTCTAGGTCACCCTTGACACCCTTGACTTCAGCTATAGAATTCCGGTCGACCGGCTTCTTTCGAACTTGAGATTGTTCTCGCACCTTTTAGAGTAGCAGTATGCTTGGCACACCTTCAATTTATGGATGAACTCCATAAAAATATAGCTGGGAGTTCATTAATTATTGTGGTAACCTCAAGTTTTTTTGTTGTAACCATATGAAAAGATGTTGTAACGACATGAATGATTGCAGTAATATCATGAATGATTGCTGTAGACAGCTGAATTACTGTTGGAGTAAATGGTAAGATTGTGGTAATCACGTGAAAGATTGTGGTAGCTTCGTGAATAACTGTGGTAACCATGTAAATATCTGCGGTAGACACATGAATAACTGTGGTAGACACATAAATAACTGTGGTAGACACATGAATAACTGTGGTAGCTCGGTGAATAACTGCGGTAGACAGATGAAGGTCTGTTATAGGCATATGAATTATTGCGGTAGCCACATGGAGAATGATGAAGTATAAAGAGCTTATCGATCCCCCATTCTTCGTTTTACGAACTGTCTCCTTAATAACTTTTTCAGTGCTATAATAATCAACAATTTTTATATCGCCTATATATAATGTAGTATATTATAGGCTGTAGTTTATAATTGCGTTGTAATAATAAAGAATTAGTCTTAAGGTCTAAAAGTCTTAAGGTCAAATTCATTTCTTTCTGACCTTCCGACTTTTCGACCTTAAGACTACTATTTTACAACGCTGCTATAAACTACAGCCAAATATAATTGAATTAAAGTGCAAGGAATATTTGTGACTTCGTCACATTTGTGCATCTTGGAAACCCACATGATAATAAAACTTTTACATTCTGAATACAATAAATATGTAGGTTCAATCATACCAATAAAAATAAAATAAAGACGAATGATAAATGCAAGAGATGAAACGAGCACCCGCCTAAAAACGTGCCACGAGTGATTAGTTAACACAATGAGGTAACAAGCGTTTATCAATATCTTATTTTTTATGACTTCGTCGAGCTACACTTCGTTCCAGTTGATGAGCTCGCTTCGCTCGGTTTTTTGGCTTGACTTTTTATTACTTCTTTTAAATTTTCTTTTAAAGGTAGTAATGAACTCGCTTCGCTCGGTTGTTACTTTTTTGTCAAGAATAAAGTAAGGCAGAGGAAAATTTAATATAAAAAAACGATTCTCATTGTCATTGAGTTATTATGCCCTGAATAAGAAAAGACTACTATTAAACGGCATTGAAACGAAATCTCTACCTTTGACCATACTTCTTTGATTCAATCGCACCTTAATTTAGGACGATGAGTAATCTTCTATAATCAAACTCGAATTAATGTTACTATTGCTTTATCCGAATCTACTTTCAAAACGGTTGAAGTCTATTGAAAAGAAAAAAGATAACCCTGATAATTGAATCAAGGCTATCTTTTTACATTTCAGAATGACAAGAATACAATGATAACCGACAATTAAATACCTTTATACATTTTAATGGTAGTAAAATCATTTGTTCCGAATATTTGAACGATATATAAACCATCATGTAAGTTTTCACCATAATTATATTTTGGTGCATTGATATTATCAATACGTTCAACTAATTGTCCAAGTATAGTATAAACAACAATCGATTGTATATTTTGATTATCTTGAGTGGCTATTGTTGTCGTTGATGTATATTGAACAGGATATACGGTAGCGGCAAAGCTGTTTTGATCTGATTTCAAACTACTTCCTATCTTTATTTCAAGACTATATTCTTCATACCATGGAGCTGTACTATAATTAACCCCAGCAAACAACGATGTAGTGACTCCTTCCATATAAGTTGGGAATGTTACTGATACCGATTTTGAATCATTGGAATTGACAACTATTTCAGATCCACCATTGACCCACCATTGAATATGATTTGCCTCAATCGTATCAAGATATAAGGTATAGGTAAATGCTTTTTGAATCGGTACTGATATGGGGCCTTGAATGCCTTTAGCAACAGTATTCGGTTCATTTACATGTACAATAATACTCTTGGATACGCTCATTGCACCTTTATTATCGGTTACCTTTGCTGTAATACTATACGTTCCGGCTTTTACATTTGTCATTGAACATAAATATGGACTAGTATTACCCGTTCCAATAAGCATAGAACCATTATAGAATTCAACTTTTGCAACAGTACCATCGACATCGGCTGCTATTGCTGAAATACTTATTGAAGCAGGAGCTATTAACGATGTGTTTGGAATTGAAAGTGCTATTGTCGGTGGAATGTTTGGTGCAACTATTTGAATTGTTATTGCTTGCGATGTTGTTACTGCACCTTTATTATCAGTTGCTTTTGCAGTGATACTATATGTTCCTACACCAACTGATGTCCACGTGAACGAATAGGGATTACTTACATCAGTCCCTATTAGTGTGCTGCCATTATAAAACTCAACCTTTGCTATCGATCCATCGGCATCGGATGCCACTGCAGTTATAGTGATTGATGCAGGTGCGGTAACCGTTGTATT
>Ga0265338_10004375_pt1 | contig 19113 bp, 18 predicted proteins | sample 42126metaG_FD_193579 | JGI IMG/M metagenome (GOLD analysis project Ga0265338, IMG submission 193579) | Rhizosphere microbial communities from Carex aquatilis grown in University of Washington, Seatle, WA, United States - 4-21-26 metaG | ecosystem: Host-associated > Plants > Roots > Rhizosphere...
CCTTAAGGCCCTGCACCCCTTCATGCCGTATGTGACCGAGGAAATATGGTCGTATATGCCCATTCAGGGCAAGAAACTCCTTATGGTCGAACGCTGGCCATTGTAGAGCTTTATTTATCCACATTCTTTCTCGCTCCACCCTTGATTCCAAGGTAGAATAAGGGGGTAATAACCCCTTTTCTAATTTAGCATCTGATGAAAAAATATATCGCAACGTCGCTCGCGGCTATCCTTCTCCTCCTCGTATCGTCTCAAGTCGCGCGCGCTGATATCACGTCGAACTTGGCCGGACAGTGGAAATTCGACGAAGGCAGCGGCTCGACGGCCGCCGATTCTTCAGGAAATGGGAACGCTCTGACTTTCGTCAACCAAGCGAGCTGGGGCGCAGCCAAGATAGGTTCTTCCGCGGTGACACTGAATGGCTCCAGCCAGTATGCGGTGTTGCCCGCGAGCCTATTTGCAGGCTTTCCGACATCGGGAGGCATCACTACGTACGCCCTGACCTTCTCGACATGGTTCAAGACGACCTCGGCGGGCGTTATCCTCGCGCAGGATAACGGTTCCATCCCTCCTGCTATCACCGGGGGCTATGTGCCGGCGCTATATATCGATACCGCAGGAAAGATCCGCGCGAGCATGTTCTGGCATGGCAGTACGAGCTACCAGATAGTGACGGCTTCTGCATATAATGACGGAAATTGGCATCAAGTCGTACTCACGTACGGGACAGGAGTCGAGACGCTCTATGTCGACGGCGTTTCGGCAGGAACCCAGACTGTGAACGAAGTCGGATATTCAGGAACGTACACCTATTTCCTGGGCACGGGTTACATGAATTCATGGCCAGCCGTCCCTGTCACGGGCTGGTCGTATTTCAATGGATCGCTCGACGAAGCTCGTATCTACAGCCGCGCTCTCTCGGCGGCGGATGTGACGGCGCTCTATGCCTATACAGGTTTCTCTCAGGGTGGAGGCAGTTCAGGAAATGGTTCCGCGATAACCAAGCTCTCGGGCTGGGCCTGGTCATCCAATACCGGATGGATCAGTTTCAACTCGACTGACCCGGGCACCGGCAATGGCGGTGGGACCAGTCTCAGCCCCGTTGAATATTACGTCCAGGTGAGCACCACCACCGGATCTACGGCAGCTACTTTCAGCGGCGATGCCTGGTCATCCAACCTCGGCTGGATCAGCTTCAACCCTGTCGATGTCACCGAATGTCCCGGAGGCACCGCCGGAGCCGCGAGCGCAGTTGTCTACAGCAGCGGCAAGTTCACAGGCCCAGTCAGCGGATTCGTGCGCGTGCTCTCCGAAAGAGGCCAGTCCGACGGCTGGGATGGCTGCGTGCGCCTCGGCGACCCGACAGATCCGAACCAGAAATCGCCCGCGACGGACACCTTCTTCGATTCTCCGTCCAATACCACATACTTCAAGGGAGGCGTCACGTATTCGTCCGTCGGTAAGATCTTCGGCGGGTTCGCCTGGTCCAATACTGTGCTTGGATGGCTGAGCTTCCAGAATCCGTTCGCTCAAGGCAATTCGGTCCACCCCATTACCGATTGCAATCCTAATTGCTCAGGTTCAGGGCCCGGCTTCACTGTGAGCGCGACTCCTTCCGCCCTGACTCTCGTGAAAGGTTCTTCGCCGGCGACAACATACTTGCATATCGCGCGCTCAGGACTCGATCCGACGCCCCAGACGATCACGCCTGTGATCCAGAATATCAGCAATCCGACGGATATAAGCGTATGCATCGTGAACGGCAACACGTGCACCAATACCGCGCCGGCATGTTCGGTCGGCGTCAACACCGCATGTTCCCCGGATTACACAGTGCAGGTGACCCTCAATACGGCTAATCCGCAAACATTGCCCTATACGTTCGATGTGGCTGGTAATAGGACTGTTCCGTCGGCTCTCACAGAGAAATCAACCGTTACTGTCACGGTGACGACAAGTCAGTCGAATGGGGGGCCGATCACACTTCTTATCGGAACTACTCCTGCATCGATAGCGAGCAAGGGTACACCGCATAGCCTTACTATAAAGAAGGGGAACCCGTTCACCTTGCAGTGGACAATAAATCTTGACCCCACAAATCAGTACACGTGTAGTGAAGGTTCAACGCAGGGAACTTGGGGTAATTGGAATTCAACTGATTTGAGCGGTTATATTACAGGAACTCAGCAGACAGGTACTTATGCCTTTACAGCACAGGATACTTCAAATGCAAATAATCCTGCAGGTACGTATAACTTCACAATATCTTGTTCGAGTACCAAGCAAGGTGTAACTTTGGTTTCAGATAAGAGCACTCTTATCCTCCAATCTTCTTCAGAGTCTGAGATATAAAAAATTCCCAGAACTCGCTTATCGAGTTCTGGGAATGTGTAAGTATTATTCTGAAGTGACCCAGAAGAACATTGAGTTGCCTACTGGCACGCTCTCTGTCTTATTGCTACACGGTGAGCCGAATCCGGAGATCTGATCAACCTGACTCCAATTGATGAGGTCAGAGGAGCACCTAATCAACGTGTCGGCACCGGGAGACCATTGCACTTGGATGTGCGACAGATCCGATTTGTCTATGACCGTGGCCGGCTGATCTATAGGGTTACCTAATTCCGTGAAGGTCTTAGACTGACCTGATATCACGATCGTGAAGCGTGCCCGGAATGACTCAAGCAAGTACCACTGGTTGAATACCAACCAGTCTGACGTTGTGAGTTCAGGAGGATGTCCTCCGATGACAGACTTTGGCTGCACGAACTGGGATGTCCAGCCATCGGTGATCTCCCAACTGCTTTGTTTCAGGATGGTCGGTTTCTGGATCCTTGCTGTGATAGAACCTGAAGTCGCAACTGACCAACCGTTCGAATATCCTGCCGGCGTACCATCGTTCACTTTGATAATGAGCTTTTCCAGGTTTGGTACGGCTAACATCATACTCAGGTAGCGCGGTGTAAGACCTTGCAGCCAGTCATGCGTTATCGCATTCAGGCTCGGCGCGTTCGAATCGATGACCGATACGGTGTAAGGAGCCTGCTCGAACGTTACTGGATTCATATAAGATATCGAGAATACGACTCGTGCCGGGGCTGACGGATCGGCAGGGTGGCTGCTATTGGTGGCTACCAGCATCTTTCCGTAGAAGATATTACTCGCACAGAATGCGAGATACGAATCATACGAGTCAAATCCGCAGTACGGAAGGCCTGGCCCCGTCTGGTGCAGTCCGCCGTTGATGTCCGTGTATTGCAGAGTTATGCCAACGAGGATTTTTGCTTGATTAGTCGTTGCCCAATTGAATTGTCCAGCAGTAGTTGTCATTGATGGTAGACTAAACACTGGATGCGGCGGAGGAGTGACACTGGCTTGCACGCACATCGCGCCAAGCATTATGAAGACGACCGCGAAGGCCGCCATGAGACGAGATATCAAGTTCATTGATAGCTCCTTTCTATTTTGGCCTCGCTTCCGCGAAGCGGGTTAATGATCAATCGAACTTGTGACGTCATGTCAACGAGCGCTTGACCTAATTCAATTGTACCATATTGCATAAATATTGTAAAGGGCTCTTTTGTGAATAAGAATGGGCATAGTTTTGCCCAAATAGGGCTTAAAACCAATATGGTATAATCCAGTCATTCTCGAACGCGATCATGTCCGAACCACTCCACGACTCTTCATCCGAAAGCATCGCCATCGCAAGCCTGGCGCCGATATCCGTCCTCGGCCGCAAAGAGCGCGTCATCAATGCCTTTGCGAGCATCACTCAATTTCTGACATGGCCCGTTGCATTCGTTGTCTTCAATATTTTCTTGTGCCTCGACATTCAGGGACGAAAAAACTTCAGGACGGTCCAGAATCCCTTCATCATCATCTCGAATCATGTAGCGTTCTACGATAGCTTCTTATTCAGGCTGGTGCTCGGGCTCTGGACGCGCCATCTGCCCCTGCGCTTCATGGCAGTCGATACATTCAATTGGCGCTGGCTCAACATCATGGCGGAATTCGGCGTCATATCATTCATTTATTCGCTTTTCGGGGCTTTTGTCATCGAGCCCGGTCTCGGCATGGAGAAGAACCTGGAAAGGGCTCGTGAGATCATCGATGCGGGCGGGAACGTGGTCATATACCCCGAAGGCGACATCATAGTCACGGGCGATATCGCGCCGTTCAGGAAAGGCGCAGCCGCCCTCGCTCGTCAGACCGGCGTCTCAGTCATTCCGGTGGCGCTCAAATTCGGCAGGAAGGGCTGGCTGCGCAGGGAGCTGCGTATCAACATCGGGGGGCCGATGAGCGTCCTTGCCGGGCATTCTATCGAGGAGGTCACCGACTCGCTCCGTTCTACAATGATAGATCTGCACGGACGCGACTGATAGGTATCGAGATGACAGCTTTTGCACCCCTCCCTTTGCCTTCTGAGCTGATCGAAAGCTCGCCGTGATGAGCTCTCACGATCGCACGAGAGACTGAGAGCCCTACGCCCATGCCGATCGGGTGGGCAGATCGAGCTGCATCTCCCCGATAGAAGAGGCTGGTGAATAGCCTCTCTTTTTCTTCTGATGTGAGGCCGATACCGGTGTTTTCTACAGTCATCAGGAATGAACCATTGTCTGTCGTGGTATAAATTTTAATGGACCCATGCTCTATATTGTAGCGGAGGGCATTTTCGATCACGATGAGGATCACCTCACGTATCTTTGGAGCGTCCATAGGCAATTGGGGCCAGCTCTGGGCACCGGTGGGGAAGGAAACCTCGACGTGCTTCTGTTCGATGTCATAATGCAATTCGGCAAGGACATCCTCGACGAGCGGTAACATGCTTGTGGGCGCGATATTAAGGATCTGGGAACCGACCTTAAGCGCTGTGATCGAAAGGAAGTCATCTACGATTCGTTGAAGGCGATTTGCGGCCGTCTGAGTGTCTAGAAGAGCTTTCTCGAGCTGCGGCTTGAGCGTGCCGTACGTGCCTTTCAAAGCTTCTTCCAGGCCCCAACGGATGCTCGTGACCGGTGTGCGCAAATGGTGCTGAGTGATCATGATGAATTGATCCTTGGTTTCGTTGAGCTTTTCCAGTTCACGGCGAGCTTTCTTTTCAAGATCATAGGATTTACGGATCTCGAGGGTTTGTTCGGCGACTTTTTCGGAGAGGTCGAGATTGAGATTTGCGAGCCGTTCCTTTTGATGGGATTCCCGTAGGGCGCTGCGGATAAGGTAGTAAGCCAGTACTAGGAATATAATGAAGGTGGCGACACGTCCCCAAATGCCGAAGGGAATGTCGATGAAGATGTTGATGAAGAAGATGACGGTCATGCCTATTGCTAAAACCTCAGTGATTACGCTGTGAACATTCATTTGGCGATAACGAATGATTGAGTAGGCAATGATGAAGACCCAAACGGCGCTACTAATTGGTCCAAGCCAATTTAAGTAAAATATACCCAGTGAGGGGAGTATTATATTTGCTAAAGTCGGTGGGATAATTCCAATAAAGATTGCAATAAACATGTTCCTGAGGTTCAGTCGCAGTTCACCTGTAGCAGCTTTATAGGAATTAAAAAGATTTTTTAGAGAGACAGTCCATAATCCACAGAAAGTAATTGAATATAAGAAATTTAAACTGCCCATGTGCCACGCCCATCTGCCGGGCCCTCCTATCAATGAAACGCCCGCTATCATCTTGTCTGTATAAAAGTACAGAAAGCAAGAAACAATTATTAAGAAAACGGCAGCAATTGATGTCGAAGGTCTTACACGTTTGTCGTGAGGATAGATGACTGAAAAGTGAAAAAAACCAGATGAGATAATTAATCCAAGTACATACTGAAAACGTATTGACCAGTCTGCAAATTGATCAGAAAAAGTTGAAACCAAGAAACCTTGTGATGCAACCCATATTGCTGTAACAAATGTCAAAAAAACAAATATTTTTGAAGAAAGGTTTCTGCTTCCTATAAAAATAACTAAATCAAGGCTAACGATAATAATGGCAGTTGCCCATATCAGAAGGGTATATACAGTGATATTCATAAATATCATTCAGCATAACATTTTTATTGATTGAAATGGTATAATCTATTCATAAATTATGTCTGATAATCCACAATTCGCTTTTATTGTTCATTCTCGTGGTCGCGCTGATTTACCCAGAAGATTTCCTGTACTGAGGCTATTTCCAGATTTTTTGTTTGATTTAATTACTTTGTATTTGCCTCCGTTTGTAGTGTCTAAGATTTCTGGTCTAAGTGACAAGGCGGGAAATCCCATTGGTGGTTTAGTGGTCGGAATCCCGATGACTGCCCGACAGCTTATGGAAAACAAAGATAAAGGTTTAAAACGTGTTTTAGAAGCCGTTGAACTTTCAAAATCAAAAGGAGTTAAATATATAGGTTTAGGTGCTATGACGGCATCTTTGACACGCGGAGGAAAGGATGTTATCGATAAAGTTAAAGGTTTATATATTACTACAGGCCGTACGTATACAGTAAAAAATATTACTGATTATATTGAGTTCTGCGTTAATAGATTTAATTTGGACAGTTCAAAGGTTAAGATAGGAATAGTTGGAGCAGCAGGAGGTATTGGATCAGGGGTGGCAGTGGCAGTTGCTCGTAAAGGTTATAAGAACTTCCTGCTCATTGATTTAGAAAGAAAAATTCTCCGCCTAAAAGACCGTATTGAAATCCTTGAAAAGCACGAATTAAATTTAAAAATAGAATTGTCACACAAAGTGAGTGATGTAGGGTCATGCCAGATAATAATCGCTGCTACCAGTTCCCCGGAAATTGTCATCAAATCTGAGGACGTTAATCCAGGGACAATTATTATAAATGATGCTCAACCTTCGGATGTGTCACCAGAAATTCTAAATAATAGACCTGACATAATGGTAATTGAAGGAGGGGTATTGAATGCTCCGAAAATGGATTGCCACATAAATTTTGGACTTGCAAATAAGGATGATATTTTTAGCTGTCTTGCTGAAACACTTTTAGTCACATATCTTAAGTCCGAACATCATCATTCTCTCGATGATTTTGATTCCGATCTTTATATTAAATTGGAAGAACTGGGGGTTAAGTTAGGTTTCAGCATGTCTATACAAAATGATTTAGGAATTATAGAAAAAAAACAGTTAGATGAATTTGCTATAATAGTTGAGCAGCGTCAGTACTCATAATTCATGGATGCCATAACCATAATTCTTCTTGTTGTTACGAGCATTATTCTTGGTCTCGGCTTTGCTGTTATTTTGGATAGTCGTGACGAGCTCAACCGACTTTATTTTTTGAATATTCTTACGATTATTGGTTGGGCTGTGACAATGATGTTTTACCGTCTTTCTTTTAGTGGGACAATCACTTTTTGGGCAAAATTACTTTATGTTGCCGCAAGTCTAATTGCAAGTAATTTTCTTTATTTCACTTATGTTTTTCCAAAATATTCTAAGGTCACTATAAAAACGAGAGCGTTTATTTTTTTGCCCAATATGCTTCTCGTTTTATTGTGTGTTTTTGGAAATACAATTATTACAGGCGCAAAAGTTAATCCTTATGGTGAGAATTTTATTTATTGGGGAATACTTTATCCAGTATATGTTGTTTACATACTCTTTTATTTTAATTGGGCATTTTATCGCCTAATGAAAAAAAGAGTTGCCACTAAAGATAAAATTGAGAAAATTCAACTTACCTTTGTTTTGATCGGTTATATGTCATCAGGACTGATCTCCTTTGCATCAAATTTGATTCTTCCGTCTTTTGGTATCTTTGGATTGAATTGGGTAGGCCAAGTCTCAACAGTTCTCATGGCTATATCTGCGACTTATGCAATAGTTCGACACGGTCTTTTCAATGCTAAAGTTATCGCGACTGAACTTCTGACTTTTGCTATTTGGCTCATTCTTCTTATTAGACTACTTATTTCTGAGAATACTACGGATATATTTATCAATGGAATAATGTTGATTTTAACATTTTTTATTGGAATACTTCTCATTAGAAGTGTTAATAAAGAAGTTTCAGCTCGAGAAAAAATCGAGCTCCTCGCCTCTGACCTCTCCAAAGCCAACGACCGCCTCACCGAGCTCGATCGCCAGAAGTCCGAATTCGTCTCGTTCGCCACCCATCAGCTGCGCGCGCCGCTGACGGCCATGAAGGGCTATGCCTCGCTTCTGCTGGAAGGGGACATGGGCAAACTGCCCAAAGAGGCAAAACAGGGCGTCGATCGGATCTACGAATCCACCAAGACCCTCACCTCTATCGTCGACGACTATCTGAACATCACCAGGATCGAGCTGGGGACCATGAAATACGCCTTCGATACCATCGACCTCAAGATGCTCGTCGAAGACACTATCGGAGAGCTTAAGCCCAACATAGACAAGTCCGGCCTCGCCTTCAGCTTCACGGCCGAGAACGGGGGCACCGACTACCGCATCACGGCCGATCGCGACAAGCTCAAGCAGGTCATCGCCAACGTCATAGACAACTCGATGAAGTACACGCCCAAGGGCTCCATAACCGCCACCCTCAAGCTCGATAAGCCGCGCCACAAGTTCGTCTTCGCCGTGAAGGATACGGGAGTCGGCATCGCGCCGGAGACCTTGCCGCGCCTCTTCCAGAAGTTCAGCCGCGCCGACAACGCCAACAAGGTCAATATCCGCGGGACCGGTCTGGGTCTCTTCGTGGCCAAGCAGATGGTAGAGGCTCAACACGGGACGATTCACGCTGAGAGCGCCGGAGAAGGGAAGGGGGCGACGTTCATCGTCGAACTGGAGCCGTTGGCTAAGGCGTAGTTTTTTTGAACGAAGCGAAAACCATCCTGATCATCTTGTAAAAGATATCTTTAAAAACGAGGCCAATGACCTCTGTTGACTCGCTAGAGCCTTTTGAAAGTCCTGTAAGGGCTTTAGTAATTTCTTTGTTGAAGCCTTCTTTATCCATAGATCAAAGATTTTCACCCCACTTTTCCCAGACTTTTCTTGAAATCAGAGATGATCTTCATGTAGTCGTTGTCCTGGACGATCTTCCAGGCGATGTCATATCCAAATCTGGAGTTCTTGCAAAACTTGAGGTCGGCCTTGAGCCTCTTGGGTTCCTTGAAAATATCGAGGTAGATGTGTTTTAGTATCGCATCCAAAACGATATGGTTTGCGACGATTTGATTTTCATGAGGGATCGAAACCACGTTATTAACCATTTTATTATTGTCCATGTAAAGACAGTGGATGAGCTCGTGGACTGCTACATTGATAAAATCCACCCTCGAATAACGACTCTTCACCACTATCGGGGAGGAGAAAGAGCGTGCGTTACCGCTGACGACGTGAATGTTTATTTGATTGCGATTGAAACGGAGGCCCGTGACTTTCTGCATCGCAGTGAGGGCTCTTTCACCGTATTTAGCCCACTCCTTTCGGTACATCTTGATGTTCTTATTCACTAGCTCGATAGGTGGCTTTTCCCAGTCCTTCATGCCCTCCTGGGAACGGGTATAAGCCTCGAAAATGGGGTCCAGGAAACGATTATATCTAATGATGATGTGCGGATTCTTCATGGTGAGTAATATAGTTCCAATATAATAAAGAGAAGGGTAGATTTTTGGTCTACCCTTCAAGAGATGCTTACGGGTAGCTTTCGCTTCCGTAGTTGTCTGAGCCGCCATTATTACCTGAGTCGGTCCCGCTTTCGGCACCGGAGCTGCTGGAGTCACCGTTGCAGGTGACGAATGACTTATTGATCTTCATAATTTTCTCCTCGAAGAGTTGAACTTGTATTGCTGTGCTGTGTCCGTTGATCATAACCAACGGAAGTTACCAAATTGCTTCTTAGGTGCCGGGCGGGATGTTAGGCCCGCCGTCACCATCGTCGCCATTGAGAATAGTATTCATTTGCCCTCCGCTAGGGTTTCGTCACTAGGAGGTTCAGACCCCTCGGGGAAGCGCTGATTAGACGTTTCCGGACGCGGCATCGGGTCTCCCGTCGTATCGATTGGTTTATTGCTCATGCTTTCGGCAGAGATACTTATGAGACATCTCAAAGTTCTACCTGTATCAAATGTATACTATAGTTATCATCATGTCAATCAAAAAATCGGATAATTATAGTTATCCAACATAATAATGCTGTAGTCAAAAAAGCGGGCGTCCATGGTGGTGGACGCTCGCTGGGTGGGTTGCGATCAGGGCACGAAAAGCAAGAACTGTGCGGTCAATGGCGTCGGGCATGCCGGCGCTGTTCGTCCTGCAATCCGGATTTTATTCCTATCCCTAGTTTATCCCGAAACGACTCGGGATTCTGGGAAAGGATGGAACATCCGGGAGCAGTATCGACGATTGCACGGAGTTGCTTTATCAGCTTTGCCGAATCGGCAGGAGAGATACGTATGTCAGACGATATTTGATCCATAGAACCTCCCGGGATGATGGGTTGCAGTTGACCGACACTGTAAATGAACGACAGTACAATTATACCATTGTATAGTTATTATTGTCAATAGCAGATATCTCCTTATTTTAGGAGCTCTTCTACCACTGCCTTTACATCGTTTCCATCCGCTTTGCCTGCCAATTCCTTCATGATCATGCCCGTGATCTTCCCGCTGGCTTTGGGATCGAATGTCGCCTGTGATTTGAGCGCATCGATGCGCGTGCGGGCCATGACTTTGATCTCGTCTCGGCTCATCATAGTCGGCATGAACGATTCGAGGATCCTGAGCTCGGCTTCTTCCTTGGAGACCAGGTCTGGGCGGTTGCCCTTAGTGAACTGCTCGATGGAGTCTTTGTGCTGTTTGACCGAGCGCTTGATGAGAGCCAGCATCTTGTCATCGGCGATGAATTCGGTGCCGGGCGGAGCTGACATGAGCTCGTTGGCTGCTGAGGCGTTGAGGGCGCGCAGGGTATCGAGGCGGATAGTGTCCTTGGCTCGCAGGGCGTCCTTGATCTGGTTTTTGATGGTTTGGTGAAGCATGGATTTTATCGGGATTTGAATCTTTTTTGAAACGGATTTTAAGTCTTGTATGTATGCTTGATGCATTATAAGATTAGCATACAAAAAATCTCATGGCATTAGACGCATTGGACAAAATTTACATAGATCAAGCGATGGAACGGAACCGCATCCAGTTCAGAAGCGATATGGAGCCTTTCTTCCGCGAGCTCCAGAAAGAGAATCGCGATCATATGATGGCTCTTAAAGAAGGGTTTCAGGATCAGATAAAAGCCATCGCGGAATTGGTCGCCGATAAGCCTGGTCGTGAGGAGGTCAGGGAGATCGCCAGGGAAGAGGCTCGATACCTCATACGCGACGACTTCAACAGATACATAGTACCCAACATAAAAGAGGTTGTCAGGGCTGAGGTTGCGCCATTACGAAATGAAATGCAGGAGCTCAAGAGCGAAATGGTCGCTTTGAGGAAAGATTCCAACCGGCACGACCGGGAGATCAAAGCTTTGAAGCTGAAACACGCCTAATCCATGGAACTCATCCTCATAATCCTCGTGGTCATCGCCATCCTGGTCAATATCGTATTGGTCGTCGCTTTCATGCGCCGAAAGGCCGAACCAAAAGAAGAGAGCGGGGAAGGGCTCAATCTCATCCTTCAGCAGATGAACGAGCTCACGCGCACCGTGGACCGCAAAGTAGGGGATCTGACTAAGACTGTCGATACCAAGATCGACGCTTCTTCCCGGAATGTCCAGGAATCCATGCGTAATCAGCTCTCTGAGTCCGCCAAGCTCATTCGCGAGGTCACGGTGGGCCTGACCAAGCTCGATAAGACCAATCGTCAGGTCGTTTCTTTTGCTGATCAGCTCCAAAATCTTCAGGACATCCTCAAGAATCCGAAGCATCGCGGCATTCTGGGCGAGTACTATCTCGAGACTCTGCTTAAGAATGTCTTGCCGCCGGGGCAATTCCAGATGCAATACGCCTTCAAGAACGGCGAGATCGTGGATGCGGCTGTCTTCGTGAAGGACAAGATCATTCCGGTGGATTCAAAGTTCTCGCTCGAGAATTACAACAAGCTCTCGGAAGAGCGCGATCCGATTCAGCGCGTGAAGTTAGAAAAGGATTTCGTGAATGATCTCAAGCTGCGCATCCAGGAAACTTCGAAGTATATCCGTCCGGCCGAGAAGACCATGGACTTCGCCTTCATGTTCATCCCGCATGAGGCTATTTACTATGACCTTCTGGTCAATAAGATAGGTGCTTCGGCTGAGGAGACGGATAACCTGATCCAGCGCGCTGCCAGCAAGTATAAGGTCATCATCGTATCCCCGACGTCATTCTTGGCCTATCTCCAGACGGTCCTGCAGGGCCTCAAAGCCATGCAGATCGAAGAGACTGCAAAGGATATCGTGAAGCGAGTCGGCGAGCTCGGGACGCATTTAAAGAGGTATGAGGAGTATCACGTAAAGCTCGGTACTTCTCTTGGAACGGTGGTCAATCACTACAACAATTCGGGCAAGGAACTGAAGAAGGTGGATAAGGATGTCCTGCGTATCACGGATGAATCGCCGGGGATCAAGATAGCTGAGCTGGATGGGCCGGACACTACTGAGGCCTAGGAATTCGCGCTAGGGGCCTTATCTGTTGCGATTTTTTCGCGTTCATGTATAATACTTCGACTTATGGAATTCGCCGTAATCGCAACTGGTGGCAAGCAATATACCGTCTCAAAGGGCGATGTTATCTCTATTGAGAAGCTTTCTGACACTCAGAAGGAGGGCGACAAGGTCGTTTTTGACAAGGTTCTCCTCGTTGATGACGGTTCCAACACCACGATAGGCACCCCGTACATCCCCAAGGCCGCTGTAAAGGGCACTATCACCAAGATCGGCCGTTCGGCCAAGGTTCTGGTGGTCAAATACAAGCAGAAGAGCCGCTCGGGCTGGAAGCGCAACGGCCATCGCCAGCCGTTCGTCGAAGTAAAGATCGACGCTCTCAAGTAACAAAAAAGCCCCGCTCGGGGCTTTTTCTTTTTATTCAACCTTAACCGCTGTTCCGTAGCAGAGGACCTCTGAAACGCCTTGCATGATCTCGGTGGCGTCGTAGCGCACTCCGATGATGGCATTGGCGCCCTTTTCCTGGGCGTGTTTGATCATGAGCTCGTAGGCGTCGCCTCTGGTATGTTCGCAGAGCTCTGTGAACATGGTGATATTGCCGCCGATGATAGTCTGGAGGCCTCCCAGGACAGATCCGACTACGGAGCGGGAACGGACGATGATGCCGCGCACGATTCCGTACGAGGCGGTTATCTTCTTGCCGGGCAATTCGAAGGCGCTCGTGACGTTGTTGTGATCCATATGCGTTTGATTAGTTAGTAGGTACCTAATTTGTATCACTTAGTGGCGATTTTGCAAAGCGTTCTTAATAGTCTCGCCATCTACATATTCGAGTTCGGCTCCAGTCGAAAGGCCGCGGCCGAGCACACTTATCTTCACTGATTTGCCATTAAGTATCTTTTGAATCGCTTCACGTACGATGTCAGCCGTATGCTCGCCATCAGGCGTTGTATTCAAAGAAAGAATGATCTCTTTCAAGTCATTTAGCTTATCTATCTTCTCGAGCAGTTTCTGAAGGCGTATTCGCTTTTCAGGTTCTTTATCGAGAATGGGGACAGTTCCGCCAAGAATGAAATAGAAGCCCCTATATGCGCCACTTTTCTCAATTGACTCAAAATCTGAATCGCGAGCCACGATCATGAGAGAAGTGTGATCTCGGGACGTGTCTAAGCAGATAGAGCAAAGCGCCCCTTTCAAATCTCTTTGCATAAAGAAACGATGGCATGAGGCACATTCTGCGCTCGACTTTCTGACTTCTTCAACCAATTGGGTGAATTCCTTGATCGAAGCCGGCGATTTATTCAGCAAATAGTACACAAAACGGCGTGCCTGGCGGGGCCCGATGCCGGGGAAGTGGGCGAAGATCTCTTCGAGGCGGCGCATATTGTCCATAATTAGTAGTATAGCAAGGAGCCTTTATTTTCCAATGAACTCGGGCTATTTGACTGTTTACTATTTTCATGTATTATTATTTTAAATGTATCTTAACAGAAGGATATGACGTATGAATGCAAAAAACCTCTTACCCGTCGCATCAACATACGTTGATGGAAAGGACAGGTTCGTAACCAGGGATCACTTCAAGGTTGCGGTATCAGAAAACGACGTAGCTGTACGGATTTCGCATATTGGCCAGGCTTTTAGACTGTTTTTTATGGATAGGGTCGAGGAATCCGTAGAGCCTTGCCGAATCGGATGTTTCAATCTTTCAGCAGCTGTTTCGGATTTTGATATTCAGCAAGAACTCGGCACTGGATATGCCCTCAAGCTTGGGCACATCTGGCAATTATTGAAAAATCAAGGGCACGGCGAAGCTGGACCGCTGATTACGAATACGTGGCCAAATGTATTCCATATTGAAACCAACGATGGGACTATCCTCCCGGTTTCCGCACAATGGTGGGGCTATGGAGTCTGGACCATTAACGGGGGGTTCGCATTTCGAACCCCTGCATATATGAATACAAGCCGTGTTTTTGGCCGATGGCAGAAGTTGGTATAGTTCCTTAATCATCAAGTCCTCCGCTGAGTAGCTGAGGACTTTTTATATGAATCGTGGTATAGTTGGGGCGATATTTTAAAGCACATCTCTATGAATAACCCAAATAGAATTATTACTGTCAGTGGCAGGGAAACTGTTCAAAAAGGGAAGTTCTCGTCCTATGAGATCACGCGTTTTCTGGATCGAGATAAAAAGGAACGTGTCTGGGAATGGTTTTCAAAGAAAGATGCGGTCGTCATTCTGCCAGTTACAAGGGAAAATAAAATCGTTTGTATACGTAACTATCGAATACCAATTGAATCCGACGTCATTGAATTGCCGGCCGGATTATTGGACGGGACCTTCTCAGCGGAAGAGCAGATACAAAAAGAACTTTTAGATGAGACAGGATATGTTTGTGAAAAGATATATAAAATCGCAAGATTTCCGATGAATGCCGGTATAACCAACAACTTTGTAACGTATTATGTAGGGGTAAACGCCCGGGTATCTGATTTAAATCAGAATCTAGAGGAATCCGAAGATATAGATGTGCATATCTTAAGTCCTCAGCAAATCCTAGATTGTATTCGGGGGGGGCATCAGGTAGTTGATCCAGGTATTTTTTCTTTAATCTATCTGGCACATGCCAATGGGTATCTCAAAAGATAAGAAATATTTCTGTATACATAGAGGCCATAATGCTTCGTGTGCCGTTATGATTGGCGGAAGGGTAGTAGCGGCCATCGAAGAGGATAGATTCAGTGGTATAAAGAATGATGCGGGTTTTCCGTATCAGGCAATAAAATGGTGTCTCGACTATACAAAGACAACTCTGGATGAATACGACGAGATTGCTTATTCGTCTATATATTTTCCGAGTATCTATACAAAAGCAAAACATAGAGTGAACTTCGGTGTTGGGGAATATAGAGAATATTACGAAACAGAGTATTTGAGAAAGACGGATAAAGATTTTGAGTTCCGGTATCTAAAAAATCTAAGAGATTCTTTCAAATTCAATTCGCATCAAAATTATCTCGACTTTACATTTCTAAATGATGAAGCGCTTAAGAATCGTGCTTTGGACAAAGAACTGTTCCAAAAGGAACAGGTGGATTATCTGGTGAGGACTTTCGGTGTCCCAAGAGAGAAGGTTAGATTTCTGGACCATCATTTGTGCCATGCGTATTATGCTTACTTTGCAAGTCCTTTTCGGAAAGAAAGATGTGTCGTCCTGGTCCTAGACGGTGGTGGCGACGGCAGGAAGCAGAGTGTATGGATTGCTGAGAATGATGACATATCTCTTGTTGCTGAGAGCAATGAAAACGATCTCGGTAAAATATACAAGCTTGCGACCCTTATTCTTGGTTTGAGGCCCGATAACGACGAATACAAGGTCATGGGGCTTGCTCCGTATGCCAAAGAAAGCAGGGTTAGGAAATTAACGCAGGTGTTCGAGTCGCTGCTTCAAGTTGATGGCATGGTCGTTCGTCATAAGAATATGCCGGTTGATCTATGGCACTATCTGAGGTCGGGACTGACTGACGCTAGATTCGACGATGTAGCCGGAGCGGTGCAGCTTTATTTTGAGAATTGCCTATCCGGGCTTGTTTCGAATATATGTCATGAGCTCAAGTGCGACCGGCTCGTATTTAGCGGCGGAGCATCACTCAATGTAAAGGCAAACAAGGTCTTGTCTGATTTACCATGCATAAAAGATTTCTTTGTATGTGCTTCTGGAGGCGATGAGACCCTCTGCATCGGAGGTTGCTATCTCTTGAACTCGGGAGCCCCGTCCCATCCTTTAGGCTCAATGTACCTAGGCTTTGATGTCTCGGAAGAGGCAAAAGCTTTTGATTTTTCAGAGTATAGAGGAATATTCAATGTGAGAAAAAATGTTGGACCCGAGACGATAGGGCGTCTGCTTGCTGACGGAAATATTATTGCACGGATGTCGGGGAGATCCGAATACGGTGCCAGAGCGCTCGGGAATCGAAGCATTCTTGCTCATCCAGGTGTAAGTGGCATAAAAGAACAGCTCAATAAGTCAATTAAAAAAAGAGATTTTTGGATGCCGTTCGCTCTCACGATATTGGAAGAATATTCTGATGAAGTGATTTTGAATCCAAAAAAGATATCTGCTCCCTGGATGTCAATAGCCTTTGACACCAAGGAACGATTTCATCGCCAGATTTTCAACGGTGTTCACCCCTATGATTTAACTGCCAGGCCGCAGATTCTCAGAACATCAGATAATCCAGATTATTATGCGATTATAGATGAATTTCGAAAACTCACCGGCATTCCGGCAATATTGAATACGAGTTTTAATTTGCACGAATCTCCTTTGTGTCTTAGGATACGAGACGGCTTGAAAGCTTTCATGGAATCAGGCTTGAAATATCTGTTGATTGACAATATTTTGCTAAAGAAAGGAGTGTAGAAAGTGAAAAGAATTGGAATATACGGGGGAAGCTTCAATCCTCCGGGAATTCATCACAGGCTCATTGCCGAGAACCTGCTTTGCCTCGGGTGCGTTGATCAGTTGATGGTCATACCGTGTGGTCAGCGGAAAGATAAACTTTTTGTCGACGGCATTGATCGCGGGAATATGATCAGGCTCGCATTCGCGAATCTGGCGGGCTGTGTAGTAAATACGTTTAACCTTGATTTGGGCGTCTTCACTTCAAATTTTAAATATGAAGCGATGTTCGGGTGTCTTGGGGAGATCTGGCATATTGTTGGATCGGATCAAGTCATAAATGCCCAAAATGGGATGTCCACGATCAATACAAGATGGGAAAATGGGGATTGGGTTCTAAAAAATCTGCGATTCATAGTGATTGAAAGGCCGGGCTATAAGATTGTGGAAGCCGACCTGCCTACAAATAGATTGGTTTTACAGTTACTCATAGAAGGAAGTTCGACGCAGATCCGGCAGGATATCTCGGCAGATAAAAATACCGAGTTTCTATCTGAGGAAGTATCGGCTTATATAGCCGACAAAAAATTATATAAAGTAGTTCCTTGACTGATGAGGCAGATGTAAATCTGCCTCTTTTTTAATCCCCAGGAAACCCCGCCCGACCTGCCCTCCTGAGAGGGCGGGGATGAATGGGTCGGTCGAAGACATGCTGACGTAACCTAAAGGAATCAGGCTGTCCCCGCTTCAGCGCCGTTAAAGGAAACCCCGGGCACAGCGAAGCGGCGCCCGGGGAGGAGGTCATTAATTCTCAAACTCTCCAAAATCAGCCTTATCCATAGACAAGAATGTCGTCTTCTTGGCATCGAACATGAGCTTGGCGATGCCTGTTGGACCATTTCTGTGCTTCTCGATGAGGATCTCGGCTTCTTCTTTGCGGCCGCCTGCATCCTGGTCGGATTCGCGATGGATGAACATGACCACGTCGGCGTCTTGCTCGATGGAACCTGAGTCGCGGAGGTCAGAGAGACGGGGCTTGCCGCCGCGCTGTTCGACGGCGCGGGAGAGCTGGGAGAGGGCAAGGACGGGCACTTCGAGCTCGCGGGCCAGGTTCTTGAGCGAGCGCGAGATCTCGGTGACCTGCTGGACGAGGTTGTCATTGGCCTTGGTCTGCGTCGGCACCATGAGCTGGAGGTAGTCCACGACGATGAGGCCGAGACCCTTCTCGTTCTTGAGGCGGCGGGCCGTGGCGCGCATCTTGAGGATGTTATTGCCTGGCTGGTCGTCGATGTAGATAGGCGCTTCGGAAAGACGTCCGATGGCGTCATTGATGAGCTTAAAGTCATTCTGGGCAGAGAGAGACTCAAAATGACCGGTGCGGATCTTCCAAGAATCGACGCGGGACTCTGCGGCGAGCATACGGTCGACGAGCTGCTGGGAGCTCATTTCGAGGGAGAAGATGGCGACAGGGACTTTGTGATTGACTGCGGCCTTGCGGGCGATGTCGAGCGCAAGGGAAGTCTTACCCATCGAGGGGCGGGCGGCCAGGATGATGAGGTCTGACTTCTGGAAGCCGGCGAGCTTGTTGTCGATCTCCACGAAGCCGGTCGGCACGCCACGGAGCTGGTCCTTAGTGCTATGAAGGTGATCGATGCGCTCCCATGCTTCTGCCAGGGTATCCTTGAGCGCCACGAACTTGTGCGAACCAGTCTTATTAGTGACAGCGTAGAGAGACTTCTCTGCCTTTTCGAGAATGTCATGCAAGTCGGCCTCTTCATCGTATCCGAGCCCAGTGATCTCTTCGGCGGCGCGCAGGAGCTCGCGCATGATGTGCTTCTTTTCGACGATCTCGGCGTAATGGGTCGCATTGGCTGAAGAGGGGACGATGTTGATGAGTTCGGTCAAGTACGCCATGCCGCCTGCCTGGTCGAGCTGGTTCTTTTCTTTGAGGCGCGAAGAGACGGATAGGAGGTCTATCGGCTGGCTCTTGCTGTGGAGCTCGAAGAGGACGGCCCAGATATTCTTGTGCTGGTTTGAATAGAAAGAAGCTTCACCGACCTGGTCGATGATGTCGTGCATGACCTCGCTTCTGATCATCACTGAGCCAAGGAGCGCCTTCTCGCCCTCGAGGCTCTG
>Ga0265338_10004376_pt1 | contig 19111 bp, 12 predicted proteins | sample 42126metaG_FD_193579 | JGI IMG/M metagenome (GOLD analysis project Ga0265338, IMG submission 193579) | Rhizosphere microbial communities from Carex aquatilis grown in University of Washington, Seatle, WA, United States - 4-21-26 metaG | ecosystem: Host-associated > Plants > Roots > Rhizosphere...
ATTGCCACCACACCGCCGGATCAATTTCCCAGCGCGGATAAATGAAGGTCAGATGCGACGGCCACGCCAGTTTGCTGGCATAAAACCATAAAGCCCGGCCGGCGATCAGACACCGGTCGGCAAAGGTCAACGACCAGTCTGCGCCTTGCGCGCCGACATGATATTTTTCCATCCCTGCCGTCAACAGCCCCAATCTCGCGCCCAGCACAAAGAAAGGCAGTAACGGAAGGATATCACCCCATTGAACCCGGCCCTTCTTCCACCAGCATACCAGCAACAACGCTGCCGGCAGCGAACAGGTCACGGTTTTGCTCAACAGCGCCGCCAGGAACAGCGCCAAAGCCCCCAGATACCAATACCAGCGTTGACGGTTCTGACCCTCCGGCCCGGCCCAGGCAACAAAACGAAACCAGGCCAATGCGGCGGCGAAGTAAAAGATGGCCGACAAAACGTTCTTGCGTTCGGTGATCCAGGAAACCGATTCCACCTCGACGGGGTGGAGCGCGAAAATGGCCGCCGCCAGCCACGCTCCCGGAACCTGCAAACGCCGCAGCACCTGCCAAAGCAGAATCGCCGCGGCGGCATGCAATAGCACGTTGATCAAATGGTAGCCAATGGGATTGAGGCCCCAGAGATGATATTCCAGCCAGAAGGTGGTGTGTACCATCGGGTAATACTGCGGCACGGCACCCACTTCGAACCATATGCGGCGCAATCCATCCAGATCGTGCAAGGTGAGATTCTCCGTCACGTAAGAATCGTCGTCCCAGATGAACCCGTCACGCAGCGCCGGGAGATAGGCCAGAAAGACAAGGAGAACGATCAGAACGCCCTGCCAGACCGGCAGCGTTCGTCTCTGAAGGGACATTCGCCCAAGGAAGGTCTTGTGTGACACACGGTTTTATTACCGGCAATGGCCCGCCCGAGGCAAGTCCCCCCGTAATCATTTGCCGGGCCCGTTGCCGCTGGATTAACAGCCCTCCATGTTACATCCGGCGGTCCCGCTGATTTTGCTGGCCGCGCTGTTGCCGCTGATATCAGGCATGGTCGGTTAAGGTTTTGTCATTGGGCGTTCATAATAGGGCTTGTCGGCGCGGTAGAGTTCGAGTAATTGACGGTTTTTTGCCGCCACAGCCGTCTGCCCAGTATCCGTTGCGAGCTTTTCTGCTTTCTCCGCCATGGCCACCGCTTCCGGGAAACGCCTCGCTTCGGCATAAGCGGCGGCCAGTGTCCCAATGAATGAGGGGACACTGTAATGAGTCAGCTCACACGCGCGTTCGGCTAAACGGACAGCTTCCACCCCATCGCGAAGTTGGTCATCGGGACTTGTGGCCAACGCCCACGCCAGATTGTTCAGCGTTTCAGACTTATCAGGCTTGATCCGGATGGCCTCGCGATAGCTCTCAACTGCTTCTTTAAACCGGCCCTTGGCGGCGAGAGCGAAACCCAGATTGTTCAGTGCTCCAGGGGAATTCGGCTTGATCTGGATGGCTTTGTAATAGTTATCAATGGCTTCATCAAACCGGCCCTTAACGGCGAGGGCGTCACCCAGATTGATCATCGCCTCGGAGTAAATCGGGTTGATCTGGATGGCCTTGTGATAGTTCTCGATCGCTTCGTCAAACCGGCCCGTGTCGGCAAGAGTGACACCCAGATTGTTCAGCGATTCGAAGTAATTTGGACTGATCTGCACGGCCTTCCGGTAATGTTCCATTGCCTCTTCGGTGCGCCCCTGGCTTTTAAGCAAAACACCTAGATTATTTTGGGCCAACCAGCAATCCGGATTCTTTGCCAGCGTGTCGCGCCAAAGGGTTTCCTTGCCTATGTACATCCCGGCTTGTTGCCAGGTCAGGAGCGCCAGCGTCGGCAGTACGATTGCGGCAATACCATAAACCACCGCTCGTGTGCGCAGAGATTCAACCGCCCACACCACCAGTGTCGCCACCATTGCGATGATCCCCAAAGCGGGCAGATAAACCCAATGGTTCCACACAAATGAATAACGCATGCCATACCCGTTTATGAACCCCAACAGCGGAAACAGCGTTCCCACATAAAAGAATAGTGCGGTCACCGGCCCGCGCCCAACGCGCCCTCGGGCCAGCCAGAGCGTCAACAGGGTACCGATGGCGGTCACTGGATAAAGCCATTGCCACCACGAACCCGGGTTGGGCTGCCAACGCGGGTAAACGAAGCAAAGGTTTGCAGGCCAGAGCAATTTGCCCAGGTAAAACCAGAAAGCTTGACCGGCAATCAGACAGCGTTGCGGGAAAGTCATGGCAAAATCTGGGCCTTGTGCGCCGGCATGGTGTTTCTCCAACCAGGTGATTACGGCACCAAGACCGAGGGCCAGGGCGAAGAAGGGCAATGTCGACAACACGTCGCCGCGCCACCGGATTCGTCCGCGTTTCCACCAGCCAATCAACAGAACGACCGCCGGCAGCGAAAAAGCCGTCGTCTTGGCCAGCAACGCGCAAAGAAACAGGACGAAAGCCAGACAGTAAAAAAGGGACCGGTGCCGCAGGCCATGTGATGAGTCGGAGACAGAAGTGATTTCCTCAGTTCTTGTTACCCACGGTGCATACCGTTCATAAGCCAACAATGCGCCGAGGTAAAAAACCAATGAGAGAACATTCTTTCGTTCGGTGATCCAGGCGACCGACTGGGCCATGACCGGATGCAGCGCAAAGATGGTACTGGCGAGCCAAGCTCCGGGCAGTTGGAGTCGGACCAACAACCGCCAGAAGAACAACGCGGCCAAGGCATGCAGCAGAACGTTCTCCACGTGGTAGGGAGTTGTCCAGAACTTCCAGAGGTGATAATCCAGCCAGAAAGTTGTGCCCGAGAGTGGATAGTACTGCTGCAAGGCGGTGAGTTGAAACCACATCAAGCGCAGACCCGAGGTGTCACGCAATAAATCGGGTATTCCAGTCGTCCATGAGTCATCGTCCCAGACGAACCCGCCGTGCAGGGCGGGAAGATAAACCAGGATAACGAGGAGAACGATCAGAACGCCCTGCCAGACCGAGGGCTTTCGTCCCTGAAGGGACATGTTCACCAAGCCAGTGGCTGCCATAGGTATTCAGTCACCTGGTCCGGCTTTTTCCCGGTAGGGCTGGTGGTTTTTAAAAAGTTGCAGCAATTCCTGGTTTTTGAGCGCCAGTTCCTGTCTGCCGAGTGCCAGCGCCAGATTGTGAGCCTTCTCCGAGGCCGTCACTGCTTCCGGGAAGCGTCCGGCCTCGGCATAAGCGGCGGCCAGTGTCCCGATGAACGCTGGTCGATCGTAATGTGTCAACTCACATGCGTGTTCAGCCAAACGGACCGCCTCGGCGCCATTGCGAAGCTGGTCATCGGGACTGGTGGCCAACTCCCACGCCAGGTTGTTCAACGCCAGGAGGAGATCGGGATTTAATCTCAGCGCTTCCCGGTATTGGGTCGCCGCCTCTCCGGTGTGACCCAATTGGGCAAGTGTCATACCCAAATGAATGAAGATTTCGGGGTGGTCAGGATTGATCTGGATCGCTTGGTGATAGTTCTCGATCGCTTCATCAAACTTGCCCTTCGCGGCGAGGGCATCGCCAAGGTTGAAGTAGGCTGCGGTGTAATCGGGCTTCAGGCGGATGGCTTCCTGGTATTGGCTGATGGCCGCGTCGATTTGGCCTTTCCTGCCGAGGGCGTCGCCCAGGTTTTGGTGGACGGCGGCGTTGTCCGCCTTCAGGCGGATGGCTTCCTGGTATTGGCTGATGGCCGCGTCGATTTGGCCTTTCCTGCCAAGGGCGTCGCCAAGGTTTTGGTGGGCAGCGGCATTGTCCGGTTTCAGGCGAATGGCTTCCTGGAATTGACCGATCGCCTCATCGATTTGGTTTTTGTTGAGGAGAACAACGCCAAGGTCGTTGCGGGCGTCGGTGTTGTCTGGCTTCAAGCGGATGACTTCCTGGAATTCGCCGATGGCCTCCTCGATTTGGCCTTGATTGTAGAGGGCGAAGCCGAGATTGATGCGGGCGTCGGTGTGGTCTGGTTTCAAGCGGATGACTTCATGGAATTCGTCGATGGCCTGGTCCGATTGGCCTTCCAGGTTGAGGATGATGCCCAGATTGTAATGGGCCATCCAGCAACCCGGATTCTTCGCCAGGGTGTCGCGCCAGAGGGTTTCCTTGTCGATATATATCCCGGCTTGCTGCCAGGTCAGGAGCGCCAGCGTCGGCAGTACGATGGCGGCGAAGCCATAAACCATCGCCGGGGTGCGCAGGGATTCTGCCGCCCGCACCACCAGCGCCGCCACCAGTGCAATGAACCCCAGCGAGGGCAGATAAACCCACTGGTCCCACACAAATGAATAACGCATGCCATACCCGTTTATGAATCCCAACAACGGAAATAGTGTCCCGACAAAATAGAATATTGCGGTCACCGGCCCACGCCCAATGCGCCCCCGAGCCAGCCAGAGCGTGAAAAGGGCACTAATGGCGGTTACTGGATAAAGCCATTGCCACCACGAACCCGGGTTGGGCTGCCAACGCGGGTAAACGAAGCAAAGGTTTGCAGGCCAGAGCAGTTTGCCCAGGTAAAACCAGAAAGCTTGACCGGCAATCAGACAGCGTTGCGGGAAAGTCAGGCTGAAATCCGCTCCCTGCGCTCCGAGATGGTTTTTCTCCAGCCAGGCGGTTACGGCACCAAGACCGACGGCCAGGGCGAAAAAGGGCAATGTCGGCAACACGTCGGCACGCCACCGGATCTGTCCGCGTTTCCACCAGCCAATCAACAGAATCACCGCCGGCAGCGAAACGGCGGCCGTCTTGGCCAGCAACGTACCCAAAAAGAGCACAAAGGCCAGACTGTAAAAAATGGATGGACGCCATCGACCGCGCGATGGGTTGGAGGCAGTGGCCATTTCCCCCGTTCCGGTCGCCCACAGTGCATACCGTGCATAAGCCAGCAAGGCGCCGAGGTAAAAAACCATCGAGAGTACGTTTTTACGTTCGGTGATCCAGGCGACCGACTGGGTCATGACCGGATGCAGCGCAAAGATGATACTGGCGAGCCAGGCTCCGGGCAGTTGGAGTCGGACCAACAGCCGCCAGAAAAACAACGCGGCCAGGACATGCAACAAGACGTTCTCCACGTGGTAGGGAGTTGTCCAGAACTTCCAGAGGTGATAATCCAGCCAGAAAGTTGTGCCCGAGAGTGGATAGTACTGCTGCAAGGCGGTGAGTTGAAACCACATCGAGCGCAGGCCCGAGGTGTCACGCAATAAATCGGTTATTCGGGTGGTCCACGAGTCATCATCCCAGACGAACCCGCCGTGCAGGGCGGGAAGATAAACGATGATCGTAATCGCAGCCAGGAGGAGGCCAAATAACCACTCCCGATGCGGCCAATGGGTCAGAAAATCAATGATTCCCCGTGTTCCCGATCCCGGGTCTCCTGCAGATGCCGCTCTTGCGCGGGACACCGTCAAAGGGTTTGGCACCGCATTCTTAAAACGGGTGGATTTTTTTTGCATGTGACTTTAGCGCTGGCAGCCTTCCGAGCCTTTAAAAACGCAAAAAATTCGATGTTGTTGGCGCAAATTGAAATTTGGTAGCGCGTACGGGAATCGAACCCGTCTTTCCGGATTGAGAATCCAGCGTCCTAACCGATAGACGAACACGCCAGTATCACCAGAATACAGCAGGCGGAAGTCTGAAGCCAGAAAGATCAGTTGTCACGCGAGAATTTTTCCGGCATGGACAACATTTTGCCGAGCTTTTTGCCGATTTCTGCAATGTGGCTTTGAAATTTCACGTGTTCACTGGTTGTGATGTATTCACACGCCGCCGCGGTGGAAAGCCAATGCGATGTTTCCTGTAATTCGCCGTCCGCGTCGGTCGATTTACTGACAAAATGGGCAGGATAATTCCGCTTCGCCCACGATTCAGCCAGATTCGCTCCGATGGAGCGTGAGGAGCGGCGCAACTGATCCGTCAGAGAAAATGTTTCCTCGCGCGGCCAGGTCTTGGAAATCTGAAAAACGGCTTGTTGCAGATCAAATGCTTTCTGATAAACGCGCAAATCACGGAAGGACAAAATTTGTTCCGGCATAAGTAACCTCGACTTTCTGACTTCCAATTTCCGCTCTCTGTCATCTGGTCTCCGCCTTCCGTCCCCTGTCCTCCGACCTCCGTCTTCCGGTTTACTCGACGTCTTCGCCCAACTCGACGTTCCAATAGGCGAGATCGATGAAGTGTTTCCAGCTGTCGTGCCGCTGCAGGCTGAAGTTGATCTGCACGAAGGGCCGCCATTTCGGCCGCTTGGGTTTGCGGATAAGATGCAGCGCGGCCTCCTGCGGGGTGCGGTTGGCTTTCTGGGTGTTGCACTCAATGCAGGAACACACGATGTTTTCCCACGTCGTCGGGCCGCCGCGGTCGCGCGGGATGACATGGTCCAGGTTCAAGTCCTTCCGGTCGCACACGCGGCCGCAGTATTGGCAGGTGTTCTTGTCGCGCTCAAAAATGTTGTGGCGCGTGAACTTGACCTCCTTTTTCGGCAGCCGGTCGTAGATGAGCAACAGGATGATGCGCGGCACGCGGATGCGGAAGGAAATGGCGTGAACCGATTCCTCACGCGGCGCGTTTGCCGAGATGTCGCGCCACTCGTCAAAATCAAACGTGCGGAAGGAGCCGTCGTCGCCGTCCAGAACCACCTGGGCGTGGCCCTGAAACAACAGCGTCAGGGCGCGTCGGGCGGTGCAGACGTTGACCGCCTGCCACAACCGGTTCAACACAAGTACATGCTGATTTAGCGCGGTGTTCATGGGCGCGATGCAGGTTGGACGCAAGATAACAGAACCCCAAGGAGAGGTCAACAGTGCGGGTCAATAGGCGGTGTCCTGATTTGGCGTTGTAGTGTCGGCGCTGCGCGCCGATTTCGAGCCGTAGGCTCGACGCTACAGGTAAATCAGAACACTACCGGTCAACGCTGCGATGACGGTGCTGCGCTGTTCTGCCGCAGTTTTCAGGGACTACCGGGCTCAGGTTTCGGGGGCGGTGGTTTACGAAGCGGCTGGCCGGCACGAAAAAGCTCAAGAAATCGCCGATCTCTTCTGGCCTGGTCCATTAACCCGGCAACCGTGGCGAGGTGCTCCGCCGCTGCCGCCGCGGCTTGTGCTTCCTGGAACCGGCCGGCTTCGGCATAAGCCGCCGCCAAGGTCTCGATAAATGACGGCTGGTTGTATTGAGTCAATTGGCAGGCCCGTACCGCCAACTGCACTGCTTCCGGCCCGTTCCGCAGTCCGTCATCGGAACTGATAGCCAGGATCAACGCCAGGTTGTTGAGTGCCTCCGGCAGGTCAGGATTTAATTTCAGTGCCGCCCGGTAGGCGGCAACGGCTTCCCGGGTGCGACCGGATTGGTCCAGCGTCGTACCCAAATAAACGAAGACCTCGGGATGGTTCGACTTGATTTGGATCGCCTGGCGATAATTCTCGATCGCTTCATTAAACTGGCCGGTGTTGGCCAGAGCGGAGGCAAGATTCTTCAGCGTATCGAAGGAATTCGGCTCAATCTGCCTGGCCTGGCGATAGTACTCGATCGCTACATCATACCGGCCTTCGTCGGCGAAGACCGTGCCGAGATCGTTTAACGCTTCATAATAATCCGGCTTAATCCGGAGGGCCTGCTGCAATTGTCCAAACGCCTCTTCAAGGCGCCCCTGCTTCAGGAGCAAATTGCCCAGATTGCCATGGGCCATCCAACTGCCGGGATTTCGCTCCGCCGTCGTTTGCCAGAGGGTCTTCAGGTCGGTGTACGTTGCGGCTTGACGCCAGGTCAATAGCCCCAGCACCAACAGCAATACCCCGCAAAACACGGGTTTGAGGAACGGGATGCTTCTCTCGAACCGGCTCAGCGCCGTGCTGATGCCTGCCGCCGCCAACGCCAAAGGGCCGATGCTCGCCACATACTGATAATGGTCCGCCACAAACGAATAACGAAACGTGTACAGCATGAAAAAACCCAGCATCGGAACCAGGGTGGCGACGTAAAACAGCGCCGCCACCTCCACCCCGCGGCCGACGGTTCGTCTGGCGAAATAAATGGCAACCGCCAGCCCGGCCCCGGCCACCAGCCAGCCGTAGGCCAGCGGGTTGGCCGGGTTGAGGGCCCAGCGTGGATAACTGAAAGTCAGATTCACCGGCCACAGCAGTTTGCCGAGATAAAACCACACCGCATGGCCGGCGATGATGAAGCGTTCCAGCAGACTCAGTGAAAAAAGCTCTCCTTCGGTCCCTTGATGGTATTGTTCCCACCAAACCGTCACCAACCCCATGCCCAGACCCATCACCACGAACGGGACGACCTGCAGCCACCGGACCAGGCCGATGGGTTTGTGTTGCAACCATAAGACCAGAAGCAAGGCCGCCGGCAGCGTGCAGGCGGTGGTTTTGCCGCACAGCGCCAGCCCGTAAAATATCAGCGCCAACCAATAATACCGCCAGGCGGGTTTCGGCCGTTCTTCGACAAATTCAATCCAGGCCAGCAACGACAGTAAAACGAAGAACAGCGACGAGACGTTTTTGAGTTCCGTGACCCAGGCGACCGATTCCACCTGCACCGGATGCAGGGCGAAGAGGGCCGCGCCCAGCCAGGCTCCGGGCAGGCTCAACCGTTTCAGCACCCGCCACACCAGCAACGCGTTCACGGCGTGCAACAGCAGGTTGAACCAATGATAGCCCGCGGGATTAAATCCCCAAAGCGCGTGCTCGAGGCGAAATAGCGTGTAGGTGAGCGGAAAATATTGCGACGGCGCTTCCAGCGTGAACCAAATCCGTCGCAGACCATCCGGCGCCGTCAGCAATGGATTGTTAGTGACATATACGTCGTCATCCCAGATGAATCCGGCGTGCCACGCCGGCAGATAGGCCAAAACGACACACACAACAATCAACGCGCCGGGAATGACCCATCGCGTCCATGAATCCGATGATAAACGCGCTAAAAAGTTCCGGCCTGCCATTCCCGTTTTATATTCGAAATGACGTTGTGGGACAACTGCGGTGAACGCCGGCGATTGAGTGCATTTTTTTCGTGCGACGTGGGCATCGGGCCGACGCTCTGCGACGGGGCGTCGCAGCTGCGCGGTCCGGTGACGACATCGTCCCGGTTCAGACACACAACAGGAACAAGGGTCACAATCGGATCACGAAAGGGAACGCCGGGCGTTGCCAAATCGCATCCGCTTGGAGTATTTTGCCAGCATGAAACGCCTTGCTGTGTTTGTGGTTTTGATGCTGGCACTCTTGCTGCCGGCGCGCGCACAGGAGAATCCCGACGATCAATACCTCATCATCTACGCTCTCATACAGCAGGGGGACACGTACGACAAGTTGGGAGAACCGCGCCGGGCGTTGGATGACTTCACCGAAGCCCAAACCAGTCTGCAAAAATTTCAAAGGGTCTTCCCGGACTGGAATCCGAAAATCGTCAATTTCCGATTGAGTTATCTGGCGGAAAAAATTGCCGAGACGACCGCCAGGCTTCCATCAACGAGCACACCATCAACGAACCCATCTCCGCCGGCGGTATCGGTGCCCGCCAAACCCGGGGCGGCCCCGGCGGCGGCCGCCACCGAATTGGAATCACAGCTCGGTGCCTTGCACGAACAGATCAGACGATTGCAGACCGACAACGAGGCGTTGCAGTCGAAGCTCAAGGAGGCGCTGACGGCGCAGCCGGTGGCCGTGTCACCGCTGGAATTTGCCCAGGTACAGGAGCAACTCCGGTTTTTGATGAAGGAAAATGATTTGCTGAAGGTGAGTCTGGCACAGGGACACGGCGGCGCGGTGACGGCGGACGTGGATGCAAAATCCTTCGAACTGTTGAAACAGGCGCTGGCCGAGGCCAACCGGAAACTGGCCGACCAAACGGCGCGGGCCGACAAGCTGACCCTGGAAAATCAGGCGTTGCAAACGCGCCTGCAGTCGCTGCTGGCCAGCGCGGATGCCGCGGAGGCCCTGCGCCAGGAAAACGAATTGCTCAAGAAACAGGTGGCCAGCCTCAAGTCCGCGCCACCGGCCGCGGCTGAAATTGCCGGCACCAGTTCGGAACTGGCCCGGGCGCAGACGCAGATTACCGCCCTGCAATCGGCGGCGGAAGTGAACTCGCTTGAGAAAATGGCGCTGGAGAACCGGGTGAAGCAGTTGCAGCACTCGGCGCTAAACCCCGCGCCGGTGGCGGCGGCGGGACCGAGTCAGGCTGAAAACGAGGCGCGCATCCGCGAGTTGGAGCAGGAACGCAATCAGTTGCTGGCGCGGCTGGGCGACGCGAACCAAAAGCTGTACGGCCGCAAGGGCCAGGACGCCGCGGCGCAGATTGACGCATTGGCGCAGCAGGTGGACACCTTGCGCGCGCGGATAGCGGTGGATGAGGCACAGCCGATCCCCTACACGCCGGAGGAACTGGCCTTGTTCAAGCAATCGGCGCCCCAACTGACCGCCAATCCCAATGCGGAAAAGAAATCCGTTCGCGAATTGCCCACGGGCGCGGCTTCGCTCGTGGCCGAGGCGCAGAATCATTTTTCCGCCCGGGAATACGACAAGGCCGAAGCCGACTATCAGGAAATTTTGCGGCACGACGAAAACAACGGGCTGGCCCTGGCCAATCTCGCCGCGATTGAGCTGGAGGAAAATAAACTGGACGACGCGGACAAACACATCGAGGCGGCGCTCGCACAAAGCCCGAACGACGCCTACAACCTGACGGTCCTGGGCCGCGTCCGGTTCAACGAGGCAAAATACGACGAGGCGCTCGATGCCTTGAGCCGCGCGGCAAAACTCGATTCGCAAAATCCGGACATAGAAAATTACCTGGGGGTGACACTGGCCCAGAAAGGGTTGCGCGCGCAGGCGGAAACGGCGTTGCGCCGGGCGGTGCAACTCGATCCCAATTACGGCGCAGCGCACAACAATCTGGCGGTGATTTACCTCACCCAGCAGCCGCCGATGGTCGAACTGGCGCGCTGGCATTATCAAAAGGCGCTCGCCGCCGGCCAGCCGCACAATCCCGCCCTGGAAAAAATGCTGGCCGACAAGGGCGCGCCCGTGAATCCGTAAGGCGAGATCATTACTATGACGATGGACGCATCAGTCCGGGTACCGGACCCCTCACCCGGTTTCGCTGTCGCTCAACCACCCTCTCCCCGCCGGCGGGGAGAGGGCCGGGGTGAGGGTGCGTTTGGCAATCATTGAATTTGCACGATGCTCCGCCAACTTTCCCACGAACTGACCCTTACGACGCGCGGTCGCGGCCTGCATGAATTCACCCACGAGGTTGAGGTCTGGGTGGATCGGAACAAATTCAAGGAAGGATTGCTGACGATTCATCTGCAACACACCTCGGCTTCGCTGTTGATCCAGGAAAACGCCAGTCCCGACGTGCAGCGCGATTTGGAGGCGTTTTTCAAAAGGCTCGTACCCGATGGCGACCCGCGGTTCGAGCACACCCTGGAAGGTGACGACGATATGCCGGCGCACATCCGCACGGCACTCATGACGGTGAACCTGAGCATTCCGGTGCGGCAGGGACGGCTGGCGTTGGGCACGTGGCAGGGGATTTACCTGTGGGAACACCGTGTCCGCGGCCACGCGCGCCGCGCCGTGTTGCATTTCATCGGCGAATAGACTGGCCAAACACGGCGGTGGATGGCAGGTTGCGCCGCATGAAATTTTCACGGTTGGCCGTCCAGGCGGCGCTGATTTTCGGTTTGGTTTTTGAATGTCACGGGGAAACCAAGGCCAGGGGCTTTGAGTTCGCCGGCCCGGAAATCTTTCCGATTGACCAGCAAATCGCCCTGTTGCACGCGGCGGATTTGAACGGCGATGGATTGAACGATCTCATTGTTGCGAACAACCTGCGGTCGAAAATCAATCTGCTGTACAACCTGACGGGTAAAACCAATCTGGCCGCCGCCGCGAATCTGCCGCTGCCGGACATCAACCAATTGCCACCCGGCTCGCGTTTCCGCATTGATTCCATTCCGGTTGACGAACACATCAGTGCCATGGTCGTGACCGACCTTAACGGCGACGGCCGGCCCGACATCGCCTTTTATGGCGACGGCAAGGACCTCGAGGTGATTTACAACCAGGGCACCAACGGCTGGAGCGATCCGGAGCGCTGGCACATGGAGAACGGGCGAACGGACGCCAACGCGCTGGTGGACGGCGATTTGAATGGTGACGGGCGTACGGATCTGGTTTTGCTCGGCGACAATGGTTCGTTGTATTTTTTGCCGCAATTGCCGGATCATACCCTGACGGAGCCGCAAAAAATTCCGTATTCGGGCACGCCGAATGCCGTGCAAATTGTGGACGTGAACGGCGACGGGCGGAAGGACTTGCTGCTGGTGGATTGGGACAGCCCCACACCCTTTCGCTTCCGGTTGCAAAATGACGCCGGCCAACTCGGCCCGGAGATTTATTTTAAGACACAGCCTATCCGCTCGTATTGCGCGGACAATCTGGAAGACAACGCCAAAACCTACGTGGTGACCATCGCGCAAAGTTCCGGGCGGGCGGAAGTGTCGCAATTCATCCGCAAGCCGGCCGAGCCTCTGTCCGGCGCCTTTCATCAGGGACAATTTCAAATCCTGCCGTTAACCAAGTCGGATGCGGCGCAGCGCGGACTGCTTTGGGCCGATGTCAATGGCGATGGCCGTCCGGATTTGCTCGTGGCCCAGCCGGACAGCGGGCAAATCTCCGTTTATCTGCAACAAGCGGATGGTTCGCTGGCCGATCCGCGGACGTTTCCGACCCTGGCCGGGGTGAGCCAGCTGGCGGTGGCGGATTGGAACACCGACGGCAAACCGGATATTTTTGTGTTGAGCCAGGCGGAAGGCGCGGTGGGTGTGACGCAGTTTGATAAAAACGGCCGGCTGCCGTTTCCCACGCTTCTGCCGATTGACGGCAAACCGCTGATGATGGTGGTGGGCGCATTGCGTCCTGGCGCCAAGCCAACTCTCGCGATGATAGTGGACCAGAATGGGCAGCGATTTCTGGTCACTCGCGCGGCGGACGGCAAAACCCGGACGCAAAAGTTGAGTGAAAAATTCACGTCCAGCCCGGTGACGATGGCCGTTCAAGACGTGAACCAGGACGGGTTGCCAGATTTGGTGGTGTTGATTCCCTATGAAAAAATCAAGGTCCTGCTGCAAAAACCCGGCGGCGATTTTGAGGAAACGGATATTGATCCGCCCGGTGGTGCGATGGATCGGCCCTGGCTGGCTTCGGTGGACGTGGATGGCGACGGCAAACCGGAATTGCTGCTGCCGCAAAAAAATTTCGTGCGCGCGGTGGTGCTCGAAAAGGAAGCGGAAACACTGGGTTCCACCAACCGGCCGGAGTGGGTGTTTCGCGTCAAGGATCAGATCAACGGCTCGTGGAGCGATTCGCGCATTGTCAGCGCGGCGGCGCTGCGAAATGGCACCAACACCGCCCCTTCCATTTTTCTGCTCGACGCGGAACACAAGCGTTTGACGTTGTGCGAGCGCGATACGGCTGGCGTCTGGCAGGTCAAACGCAACGTGGAATTGCCGGTCTCCGATTTCAACGGGGTGCAATCGGTCTCCCTCGGCGGCACGAACCTGAACAGCATTGGGTTCCTCGGTCAAAACGCCGTTGCCTGGATGTCGCTGGGAGGCGAGGTATGGGATCTGGGCGCGCTCGACGGCTATGACACGCCAATCAAAGACGGTTATCTGAATGACGTGACGACCGGTGATTTGAACAACGACGGCCGCAAGGAACTGGTATTTTTGGAGACGGCAAAAAATTACGTGGATATTGTCAGTTTCAACCCGCACCACAAGCTGGTGCCGGCCATTCACTGGCAGGTTTTTGAGCAACACACCTTCCGGGGCGCGACGGACGCCTTGCCGGAGCCGCGCGAAGCGCTGGTGACCGACGTGACCGGCGACAGGAAAAATGATCTGGTCCTGGTGGTGCACGACCGGATTCTGGTGTATCCGGAGGAATGATTTACTGCCTCAACTGGGGCGGGCGGGGGGTGAAAAATTTGAAGATCAGGCCGTCCGTGTTGGCGTTGCCGCTGTACACGGTGAAGTAAAAGTATTTGGCGACCGCGTCGTAGTCGGGCAGCAACGAGAAATCCAGCCAGTCGCCCAGGTTCTTTCCCCACAACCCCATCAACAGATTGCCGCCGCCGGGTGTGGCATGAGGATTGTTTTTCAGGGCGGCAAAAAATGTGCGCATCTGTTCGCGCTGGTTATCATAACCGAACAAACCGGTGCCGGTGCCGCCGACGTGCTGGGCGGCCTCGGCCAGGCCGTCCGCTTCACGCAACGGTTTGACATGGCTTTCGGCGCTTCGCAAATAATCCTCAATCATGGAAACGTCCCCGGAGATGGCGACATAACCGCCGCTGGCCGTGCAGTAGAGCGCGCGCGGCGCGGCCGGCGCCGTTCCGGTGGCGCGCCGGGAGGGCAGGGGAATGGTGAAAATTTTCCGGCCAAGAAAATCACGCGTGGGCGGCGCGTTTTCCTGTGAACCCGCAAGCCCCATGAGCCGCTTCACCGCCAGGGCGGCTTGATCGGGATGGGACGCGGCAAAGATGAAAATGGACGGCGGCTGATTCAAATCGGACAAAGTTGCGCCCGCGGGTTTTTTCTGGTAGCCGACCCAGTCATCCCCGAGATTGCCAATGAGATTTTTGCGAATGTCAAAATCCGGATCCTGTTGCTGCCCGCTGGCATTGGCAATGGCGAGAAATGAATTAAGGCTGGTGAGCGCCACCGGTGAAATGTCGCCCAGCATTTTCTGAAGCGTGGCCCAGGATTGCTGGCCATCCACGCGCCAGCGCCAGAATTTCAAGGCGTCCGCGGGCACAAAGGGCGGCGGATTTGCGTCCTTTTGGTTCGCGCTGATCATTTTGATGAGTCCCTGCCGGGTCGCTTCCGGCGCGGAGATGAAGAAGTCAGCCTGCGCCCCCGCGCGCGTTTGGCGGCAGGCAAAACTGACGCTCTTCAGATCGGTAAGCCCAGACGCACTGAGGATTTTATGCCACGGGATGGCCGGCAGGGGACTGGGGGCCTCGGGATTCGGCTCCGCTTGCGGAAGGTGAACCAGCGCGTCGAAAAAATCCCTGGCATTGAACCAGCCGTAATACAGCGGCGCGTCACGGAATTGGGAAAGCCGGTCCGCGGCGAAAAGCGGGCTACTGTTCAATGACGGGTTGGAACCGCCGGTCAACCGTGCGGCGACGGTGTCAATGGCCGCCTGTGAATTGCCGGCGATCAGCAGCGATTCAAACTGGCCGACAAACAGTTTGCCGGGTGGCGAAGGCTTGTTTTCCTTGCCCAGCTCCTGAACGGGCTGGCTCGTCGGGAATATGCTGGCGAGCACGCCGGGCACATCATTGCTGGAAAGCGTCACGACGGAAAATTGAATGCCATGCAGGGTTTCCGTGTGGAGTGATTTGCCTGACTCCGCCCACTTTTTGCGAAGGCCGGCCAGATTGGTGGCGAGCAAGTCACGCTTGTTTTTGGTATCGAGCAGCAGCAGCAAGCCGGGATTGACATCGTTGGTGCCGTTCCATCCGTTCCGGGTAAGGGCGAGCGCAAACTGTCCCTGCGGCAGGTCGGCAAAATCGCCCAGTTTCACGCCCAGATCGCGCTCCAAAGGGGCGACGAATTCCGCCTCCCATTTCGCGACAAATTTGTCGTGAAACGGCTTCATCGCCGGGTCATTCCAGAAGAGCCATTGGGGCGATTGATGGCTGGCAGTGCGCAACGCCGCGCAATCCGGCGCGGCGAGAAGAAACAGGGTGTCCGCCGGCAGCAGGTTCTCAACCGGCGGAATCGTGGCCCGGGTCGTTGTGGCAGCCGCCGAAATCAGGAGCGCGGCCAGAAACAGTCTGAGGACGTTGGGTCTCATTTACTGTTCGACCGGTTTGTGACTGGCGGGGCTGGGTGGTTCCAGATAGCGATAGGGGGTGTTGGGATTGTCGCTGGAATACGCAAAGGCGTCGCGATGGTCCAGGAAGTTTCTGACCAATTCAACCGGAATGGCAAAACCCAGTCCCTCGCCGAACATGATTTTCATGTTGGTCACGCCAATGACATCACCGGCCATGTCAAACAACGGGCCGCCGCTGTTGCCGGGGTTGATCTGAGCGGTGGTTTGCAGGTAGAGCTCGCCCTCCATTTCGCGGGTTTTGGTGCTCAGGATGCCCTCGGTCACCGTGCGTTCCAGTCCCATCGGACTGCCGATGGCAAAGACCGGGTCGCCGACGCTTAACGCATCCGAATTGCCGAGCGTGACGTATTTGAATTTTGGCGCGTTCTTGTCCTCGATTTTCAGCAGTGCGAGGTCTTGAAATTTGTTGATGGCCATGATGCGCACCTTTTTATAACTCTCGCGATCGAGCTGGCCATCCACCTGCCGGTAAACCTCGACGGTGATTTCCGTCTCGCCCTCGATGACGTGAAAATTGGTGATCAGGTAGCCGTCCGCATTGATGAAAAATCCCGAGCCCAGGCCGCCGGGTGTGCGCACCTGCACGACGGCCTCGCCGATTTGTTTGACGAGGTCGCGCACATCTCCCATCGCCGCCGAACGTCCCCCGTCGCCGTGGTAGAATTGTGTTGGCGCGTTGAGATCGAGCAACGGGCTGGCGGTTGCGGTCAGCCGTGTCAGCGCATTGTTGGCCTGGGAAATCTTGACAATGGCGCTGCGCGGCACGACGAGCACCGTGTAACCCACGTCCACCACCACGGCATCCGGCTTTTCCATGAGGATTTTGCCGGTGACGGCGTCGTTGCCCTTGAGTTGGAGGGTGTCGGCGAATGCGGCGCTCAAGCCGCAGAAAAGCAGCGCCGACCAAACCAGGTGTTTATGCAACGACATTTTGGGACAATAATGCACCCACGGGCTTTTGACAAGCCAAGGGGACCAAATTTCAACTAAAATAGCCTTGCCACCATCAGTGGTTTTGCTACTCTCACGTGCTTTTTCGCCGGAATCGGCCAGAAGCAAACGGCCCTGAATTTCCGCCTTCGGGTGAAGGGGGAGGCCGCAACAACATCAAACATTAATCCCGTGTTCCGCGGGATGGTTCGTCACCGCCAGGCGGGATGGACTTTCAACCAAAGGAAACCTGTGCTCAGCATTGGCATAAAAGAATTATTGGAATCGGGTGTCCACTTCGGACATCAGACGCGGCGTTGGAACCCCAAGATGAAACAGTTCATCTTCGACGCGCGCAACGGCATCCACATCATTGACCTCAGCAAAACGCTCGCGCAACTCGAAGTCGCGTGCGATTTCCTGTCCGAGACGGTTCGCAAGGGCGGAAAAGTGGTCTTTGTCGGCACCAAGAAGCAGGCCCAGCAATGCGTCAAGGAGATCGCCAAAGAATGTGGACAGTTTTACGTAACCGAGCGCTGGCTCGGCGGCACGTTGACGAATTTTAACACCATCAAACGTTCCATCGGGCGCCTCAAGGAAATCGAAAAAATGGACGCCGACGGTACGCTGGCCAATTACGGCAAGCAGGAACAGGCGGTCATCCGCCGCGAAGCCAGCCGGTTGCACAAGTACTTTGATGGCATCCGCGCGATGGACCGGATTCCCGCCGCGATGTTCGTGGTGGACATCAAACGCGAGCACAACGCCGTCGCCGAGGCCCGCAAACTCAAGGTGCCGATTATCGCGCTGGTGGATACGAATTGCGATCCCGACCTGGTGGAATATCCCATTGCCGCCAACGACGACGCCATCCGCTCCGTGCGCATGATTCTGGCCACGATTGGCCAGACCATCACACAGGCGAACGCCGAATTTGAGGCCAAACACGCGCGGCGGCCCGCAGTAGAAGAACCCGTCCCGGTCGAAGCGCAACCGGCCGCGGCGGCACCGGCTGAAGCCGCTCCGCAACCGGCGGCTTGATTCGAACGTTCTCAACTCTCAACCTATTTATATGGCTGAAATTACCTCTGCTGACGTTGGCAAACTCCGTGAAATGACCGGGGCAGGCATGATGGATTGCAAGCGGGCGCTCGTCGAAGCCAAGGGCAGTCTCGATGCGGCTGTGGAAATCCTGCGAAAAAAAGGCCAGGCGACCGCCGCTGTCAAATCGGTCCGGGACGCGAAGGAAGGCGCGATTGCCCAATACATCGCGCCGGGCGGAAAACTGGGCGTGCTCGTGGAGGTGAACAGCGAGACGGATTTTGTCGCGCGCAACGACAGCTTCCGCGCGTTTTGCGACGAGGTGGCCAAACGTTATGCGACGGAAGCCAGCCCGAACCTCGAAGCGGAACGCGAGGCGATGGTCGCCAAAATCCGCGAGAACATCAAAATCGCCCGGCACGCGATAATGGAGGTCAATGGCAACGGACTGATTGCCGCTTACATCCACACCGGTGCGAAAGTCGGCGTGCTGGTGGAAGTCGGCGCGGGCAAAGCCGAAACTGCCGCCGGGGAAGAATTCAAACAGCTCGTCAAGGACATCACCCTGCAAATTGCGGCCGGACATCCCCATGCCGTTTCCCGCGAACAGGTCCCGGCGGACGTCATCGCCAAGGAACGCGAGATCGCCTCGCAATCCGACCGTCTCAAAGGCAAACCGGCGCAGGCGATGGAGAAAATTCTGCAAGGCGTTCTGGAAAAGTTTTATCAGACCTATTGTCTGGTGGATCAGGGGTTCGTGAAACGGAATTCCGAAGTGAGCGTAAAGGAACATGTTGCCCAAATCGCCAAGCAGCTTGGCGACGAAATCACCATCCGCCGGTTCGTGCGGTTTCAGGTCGGTGAAAGTCTGTCCAACTGACATTTGTCGGACCAGAGGCACCTCGTTCCGAGTAGCAGGTCGGTTTGCCATTTCGGTGGGGCGAGCAGCCTGTCCCGCTCTGCGGTGATCCTCGCAAGCCGGTTCGTCAGTAGCCTTGCTCCACCAAATTGTACTAATTCCCCGCGTGGCTTTGGTTTGACGATACGCCGGCGGGCTGTTAAAAGTTTCGCGTGATACCTCACGCGTTTCAATCCAGATGACCACCTCCAAACGCCCTCAATATTCCCGCATTCTCCTTAAGCTCAGCGGCGAGGCGCTCGGCGGCAAAGGCGGCG
>Ga0265338_10004377_pt1 | contig 19110 bp, 13 predicted proteins | sample 42126metaG_FD_193579 | JGI IMG/M metagenome (GOLD analysis project Ga0265338, IMG submission 193579) | Rhizosphere microbial communities from Carex aquatilis grown in University of Washington, Seatle, WA, United States - 4-21-26 metaG | ecosystem: Host-associated > Plants > Roots > Rhizosphere...
ATGTATCTCATGGCCATATAGAGACCGAGAAGGCCGACAGGCAGATTGACCATGAAGACCGAGCGCCAGCCGAAGGCGTCGATGAGCGGGCCGCCGATGAGCGGGCCGAAGACTGCCGAGGAGGCGAAAGCGGAAGACCATATGCCGAGCGCCTGCGCGCGTTCCTTTGGCTCGCGGAACGTGATCGCGATGATAGCCATCGCTGTCGGGTAATCAGCCGAGGCTGCTATAGCCTGGACTACGCGGAAAACAAGGAGCGAACCGAGATTCCAAGCCAAGGCAGCAAGGACAGAACCAAGAATAAATATTGAAAAGCCGAGAATATAGATTTTCTTCCTGCCGATCGTATCGCCGAGCTTACCCCAGACCGGCACGAAGACCGCGTTGGCGATGATATATGCCGTAGCGATCCAGCTCGCGGCCGAGACCGTGATGCCGAAGCCGTCGATGATCTTCGGGATGGCAAGATTGACGATGGTCTGGTCGAGACGGCCCAAAAACGTCCCTATGATCACGGTGAGAAGTATCATCCACTTCATTGATTTGGCTTCTTTCTGTTCCATGTCTATTCAGTTTTTGATCTTCAGCTTACTGAGTGTATATCCAGAGGCGCGCGGACATGCCGTTCTTGAGCTCAGGGTAGGCGCTCTGGTCGAAGCGGACCTTCACGTCGAAGACCTGTTCTTGGCGCTGATCGGAGATAGTGAAGACGACTGAGCCTGATTCGGCTTCAGGGCTCACGCTGTCTACGATCCCGGAGTATTGTTTGGAGCCGAAAGCGTCGACCGTAAAAGTCGCATATTGGCCGACATGGATGCGGTCGAGGCCTTTATTCTCATCTAACTGACCAACGATGCGCAGGGCTGACGGATCTATCATGGCGACGACGGTCTGCCCCGGATTGTAGGCCTGCCCTACCGAAGCGTCAGCCTTGGTGACGATGCCCGCGACTTTGGATTTGATGAGCTCGTCTCCGACCCGGGCGACGACCTCATTGGCCGTGACCGGATCGCCCGCTTTGACGAACATGCTCTCGAGCGTGCCGGCCGTGGTCGCGGCCAGATCTATCTCTGGGGCCTGGACGGTCGACTTCTCGATGTAGACGCTCTTGGAGCTCACGGCGAGATACGCGATGATGGCGCCGCCGATGGCCGCAAGGATGAGCGCGAGCCCTACGATCGCGCGCATGGAGAACTTGAGCCGCTTGATCTCCTTCTTCTCCTCGGCCAGCTCTGCCTTCTCGCGCTTAAGTTCGCTTTCGACTTCTTTGAGCTCCTTCTCTATTTTTTGGTTTGTTGCCATAATTTTTATTGGGACGAATTTCCGAAAGCTGCGACAATGTTGCCTGCCGAAAGACCTGACCTGATTTCGGTCCAGCCTCCGCCCGACAAGCCTGTCTGTATGGGGCGCTTGGCATATGAGGTGTCAGCGCTCTCTACGAGTGCGAACGAAGACCCATTCTCGGTGATGACAGCGCTCGTCGGTATCGCCAGCACAGAGCTTGCACTTGGCCCTTGAATGGTGACATTGCCCGTCATGCCGGTGCGGATGCGCGGATCGGAACCGTTCAGATAGAGCGTGGCCTTGTATGCCCCGATGCCGTTCGTGGTCGTCTCTGATATGTCTACAGTGGCCACTGTGGCGGTAGCCTCCAAGCCGAGGCCGTAGGCATCGAACGTGACATCGGCTTGCGAGCCGGCCATAACCCCGCCGATCTCATTCTCGGGCACCATGATGTCTATCTTGTAATTGCCTTTGGAGAGCACGTCTATGGCTGGAACAGAAGCATCAAAGGCTTCTCCTACTTTTGGATTGACGCTGCCGACGATGCCGTCGAATGGGGCTATGAGCGACATGTCGGCGATCTGGCTCTGGACCAAAGATTGATTGGCCTGCGCTTTGGCGATCTGAGCCTGAGCGGCAATGATCGCCTCCGGAGTGCTCGACGCCTCTACGACCGAAGCCTGGTCGCGGGCGGTGTTGTACGCCTGGGCGGCAGAATTGAAATCAGATGTGGCGGAATTGATCTCGCTTGCCGCCGCATTGACGCTAGCAACGAATGCACTAATCTGCGAAACCGTCAGGCCTGAATTCGAAGGCGTGAGGAGGTTGGCTTCAGCGAACAGAGAATCGGTGAAGTTCTTGGTTGCAAGAAGATCGGCAGAAGCCTCGGCCAAAGCATCGCCGCCAGTCGGATTCTGGCTGATGAGCTTGTTCCAGCGGTCGAGACGGCTAGTCAGATCGGCTCGGCTCGCATTCAGGGCAAGCCGGACCGTGTAGGATTCGGTTGCGATCTGTATCTGTGGATTGCTGGTAGCGCCATTCTGGAACAGCGTATCGAGCTTATTCTGCAGAGCATCCCGCACCTTGAGGTATGCGCCTTGGTCGGCCGTTGCGAGGCTCAAGCTGGCAGTCGAGATGGACTGCGAATAGACCGTGCGAGTCTGAACGGTGGCTCCCTTCTGGAGCGCCGAGAGATTGGCATCTGCAGCGAGCACATCAGCTTGAGCTCCCTGGAGCGAGGCGTACAGATCGCTCGCATCCAGCATGGCCAGGACCTGGCCTTTCCTGACAGTATCGCCTACCTTGACGCTCACAGACGAGACTGTCCCGCCTTTCTTGAATGACAGCGTCACGTGGCTGTCAGAGTCCACCTTTCCGTCCGAGGTTATCGTCTCATTGATGTTCCTGACCTGTGCGATAGCAGTCGTAAAATTATGAGGAGACGGCTTAAAAAAGTAATAGCTGCCGGCGCCGACCACAGCGATACATGCGATGGCTCCGATCGCCAGCGTTATTTTGTGTTCGAGTATTCTGCCAAACATGCGATAGATGATAGCAAATTATGCTCCAGATGAGTAGTTTATTTCGCACCAGACCTATCGGCCTCGGCGGCGGCTTTTTCGGCCAATTCGAGCTTTTTGAACTTATCGATGTCGTGGATATATTCCATGATGGCCGCAGATATGGGAACGGCGATGATCGCGCCGAGGACCCCGGCCAGTTTGGCGCCGATCACGAGCGCGAGGATGACCACGATCGGCGAGATCCCGACGATCTTCTTGACCACCAGCGGATAGAAGAGCTGGCTTTCGAATTGATAGATGATGATATAGAGGCCGACCAGAAGGAGGCCGGTGGCGACTCCCCTTTCCGAGAAGGCGATGAGTATGGCCGGCACGGAAGATATGATCGGACCGAATACCGGGATGATCTCGAAGAGGCCCGCGAAGAGCGCGAGCACCAGGGCGTGCGGGATGCCCACGATCATAAGGACCAGATAGACCAGCACGCCGACTACCACGCCGAGCAGGATCTGTCCCTGCAGCCAGAACCCGATCTTGCGTTGCGAGCGGTGCCACAGATCGGCGATATATTCATGATGCTTGATGGGCGTCACGATGCGCAGGAAATCATCGACGCCGCCCTCTTGCACTGCCAGATAGAAAGAAAGGACGATGATGAGGATGAAGGAGAGCACGCCACCAAAGATGAATGTGGCCGTCCGGAATGCTCCAGTGCCCGTACCGACGAACATGGATTGCAAGCCCGTGACAAAGCCTGAGATCGAGAGCGAATTCCCGGCAGAGAGAGATGTCGAGCCGAAGCTCACGCCGATATCGCGGATCGGGCTCCACAGAGTGTCGAGAGAGATGGTCTGCGGCAGGCTCGTGATGAAGCCAGCGACATCAGATGCGACCATCGGCAGGAAGAAGATGAGGAGCCCTGCTACGACGCCGACGATCACCATATAGACGAGGATGACTCCGATGATCCTATGGACATGATAGCGCTTGAGGCGGCGTACGACAGGTTCGATGGCAGAAGCGATGACTATGGCCGCCAAAACGACCAGGACCACATCGAACATGTAGTAGAGCGCTGCTAGGAACACCGCCACCATGAAGAAACGGAAGATGGTTCCCGTGGATATAGATATTTTATGGCTGTTCGAGAAATCGACCATGATGATTTTAGTATAGCATTATCAAAATTTAAAATAGGCCTTGAACGCTCCTTCATCCTTATATCTGCCGATAATAGCCATGTTGAGGCCGGAATCAGTGAAGACGTCCCGCGCCAATTTTCTGACATCTTCAGCGGTCACTTTGTTGATCCTTTCGATGATCTCATCGGGCGAATCGATCCTTCTCTTGAGGATCTCCTGATAGCCGCAGAACTCGGCCCGCGCATCGGAGGTCTCAAGCTCGAGCATCGTGGTTCCGGCTATGTAATCCTTGGCTTTCTTGAGCTCAGCTTCTCCGACAAGCTCGTCCCTGAGACGGCGGAACTCTCCGAGGATCCCCTTGAGACCCTCTTCTACACGGGAATTATCGAGGCCCGCAGCGATAGTGAGCTCGCCTACATCCGTATATGGCGTGTGCGAGGCGCTTATGTAATAGCAGATGCCGAGCTCATCGCGCATCTTCGCAAAGAGGCGCGAGCTCATGCCGCCGCCGAGGATAGCCGAGAGGAGCTGCATGGCAGGGATGCGCGCATCATCGACCGGGAACGTGCGCAGGGCGATGGCAAGATGAGCCTGGTCGGTCTCCTTGAACTCTGCTTTCACCTGCGGAGACGTTTGCGAGACGGCGACGGGCTTCTTGCCCTGTTTGGCTTCCTTCGAAGCGCTCGCAAACGCAAGCTCTATGGCTTTCAGCGCCTTTTTCTCGTCAAAAGAGCCTGAGACGATGACCGTCGTGGCGCCGCTCACATAATGTGCCGCGCAATAGGAGGTGAAGTCGTCTTTTTTGAATGCGTGCAGATTCTCTTCGGTACCTATGACATTCCAGCCCGCCGGTTGATCGCCGTACAGAAGCTCAGAAAGGACATCGTGGACGTGCTTCTGGGGAAGATCCTTGTACATCCTCATCTCCTCGATGATCACTCCCTTCTCCTTTTTTATCTCATTCTCGTCAAAGAGCGGATTGAGGTACATGTCAGAGACGATATCGATGACCGTATCGAGATGGTGCGGGGCCGCTTTTGCATAATAGCCGGTATATTCCTGTGAAGTAAAAGCATTGTAATGCGCTCCGAGCGAATCGAGCTCGCGCGAGATATCGCTCGCAAGCGGACGGCGCGGAGTCCCCTTGAAGACCATATGCTCGAGGAAATGAGATAGGCCATTCTCGCGCTTAGTCTCATATTTCGAACCAGTCTCGACCATGACGAGGACGGTCACGGCCGGATTATCGGCCATGGGAATGGTTACCACGCGCAAGCCATTCGGAAAGACGGTTTTGTTGAATTTCATGGGATTATTTCACTTCTATCTCGCCGCCGTCTTCAAGCTTGATGAACTCGATGCCGTTCTGACTGAGCACTTTCTCGGCCACAATATTGAGCGTCGGTAGGCGCATGACGGCATCATGCACAGGAAAAGCCATGCGCGGCTTCAATTGCAGAGCATAGTCGATGCCTTCGCTCAGCTTTATCCACGGACCAGCGACCGGGAAGGCAAGGACATCGACCGGCTTTTTCGGATCCGTGAGAGCATCTCCCGGAAAGAAGAAGCGATTCTCGATGAAGAAGCCGACGTTCGAAGACTGCGGAATGGAACTATGGATGAGCGCGTGTTTTTCGCCATAAGCTTCTATATGGACGCCTTTCACATCTATAGCATTACCGTGTTTCATCACACGATGAGAGATCCCCTCTTTGGCGAGGATCTCACCAACCGCGTCATTTGTCACAACGGCGACATCTTTGGAACGCTTGACCATCGATTTCAAAGATTCGATATGGAGATGATCCTGATGCTCATGCGTGATCAGAATGATATCGGCATGCGCGATCTTGTCGTGCTGTTCTATGGAATATGAGCCAGGGTCAAGGACGATCCTCTTCTGATTGACGTCGATGACGAGGCAGCAGTGGGAGAGTTTTTTTATATGCATACAGCTTATGACGCGATCTTATTCGTAAGATAACTGATAAGCTCAGCCTCTGATACCCTCTCCTGTTTCCCCGAATCCCTGTCACGAACGGTAACTCCCTCCCCTTTTTCAATAGTATCGAAGTCGATAGTCACGCAGAACGGCGTGCCGATCTCATCCTGGCGGCGGTAGCGCTTGCCAATGTTGCCATTGTCGTCGAAAATCACGCCTGGAATCACCTTCTTGAGATTCTGGTAGATCTCTTCAGCTTTCTTGATAAGCTCAGGCTTGTTACGCAGAAGAGGAAATACTGCAACCTTGTAGGGAGCGACAGAAGGAGCCAGTTTCAAATAGACACGCTTCTCACCGCCGAGATCGTCTTCGGTATAGGCATCAGAAAGGACAGCCAGCGCGAGGCGATCGACGCCGAATGTCGGCTCGATGCAATGCGGGACGAAGCGCTCCTTCTTCTCTTCGTCGTAGTATGAAAGATCGACGCCGCTGGCCTCTGAATGGGCCTTGAGGTCATAGTCTGTACGATATGCGATGCCGAGAAGCTCCTTCTGGCCGAATGGAAAATCGAATTCTGTATCAACGGAACGCTTGGAGTAATGCGCGCGATCAGCTGCGGCGACCTCGATCTTATGGATCTTTGATTGCGTCAAGCCAAGCGACAAGAGGTACGCCTGCTGCTCTTCATATAAAGCATCAAATGTCTCATCCACTTTCTTAGGATCACGCGGATCGACGAAATACTCGATCTCCATCTGTTCCAATTCGCGAAGACGGAAGATGAAGTCTCGCGGCGCGATCTCGTTCCTGAAGGCCTTGCCGATCTGGGCCATGCCGAACGGAAGCTTGGGATGGAAGGTATCGAGAATATTTTTGAAGTTCACGAACATGCCTTGCGCAGTCTCGGGGCGAAGGTACGAAACAGATGCTTCATCTTGGCTGGCACCGACATGAGTCTTGAACATCATGTTGAATTGGCGGACATCACCTACCGGATTGCCGTCAGGAGATTTGACCTTCTTTTCTTTTATAGCAGCATCCATGGCCGCGACGGTCATTCCGCGCGGGTCGATACCGGCCTGCTCAAGGAGATGATCTGCGCGATAGCGCTTCTTGGACTTCAGATCTTCCACAAGCGGATCAGCGAAGCCGCCGACATGGCCGCTGGCCTTCCAGACATTCTGGTTCATGAGGATAGCAGCATCGACGCCGTACATATCGTCGCGATCATCGACGAAGCGCTTCCACCACATGCGCTTGATGTTATTGCGGAGAGCCACGCCGAGCGGCCCATAATCCCAGGTGCCGGCGAGGCCGCCGTAGATCTCGGAGCCTTGGAAGATAAAGCCGCGGCGCTTGCAGAGCGAAACGAGCGATTCCATGACGGTTTCGCCTGAGTTCGTGGTGTTTTCGGGCTTTTTGGACATTAAGGCCATTCTATATCAAAAATGCCGAACGCGGAAGTTGGGCAAAAAGAAAAACTCCCGCACTGTCAGCGTAAAAGAGGACGGCTGACAGGCGGGAGAGGAGGCGCGATCGCTGGTGGAGGAGAACAGCAAACGGGCCAAAGCGAACACTTTTTATCGGATCTACATTACGTTTATATCCTAACTAATTACTGGATATTTGTCAATATCCCTACTTCGTGACCGTCTCATCCCCATTCTTGTAAGCCGGGTCCGTGCTGAAACGCGTCGTCAAAGCATCCTGCTGGCTCTGGAGCTCCGCGCCCGTATAGCTGTCGGTCGCCTTGAGCGTCGCCTGATTGACCAGATTCGGAGATTGGCCAGTTTGGTTGACGTTCGGCTGGTAGCTTATCTGGAAGGCCACTTCCTTGCGGCTCGACGAGCCGGCCGTATACGTCGAGACATTGCCGACATTCCAGGTCACTGCGCCGCTGTTCTGATCATACGTGAGATCCTCAGTCGAAGGATTGATGTTTCCCAGCCATTTGACGTATGGCGGAAGCGTCGCGACCACCTGGGCTCCGTTGACCGAGCTCGAGGTATTGTCAGCCGTCCAGATGACGCTGTACGTGCTCGTCTGGTCCACCTTGGGCGGGATAGGGCCGGTATTGGTGAATGGACCGGCACTGCGGACCAAACGCCCGGTCAAAGATACGTTCGATGAGATGCGGATGGTGCGCGTCGTCGCCGACGAGAGGTTCCCGGAAACGCCCGATTCTTGGGTGCGATCGCTCGAGACGCTGACTGACATGAGGATATTCGGGTTGACCACTGGCTTGTCTGAAGTCCCCAGATCTCGCGGAGTGATCGTGAACGAGACGCTGCCGCTTGCGCCTGCGGCGACCGAAGCGAGCTCATGATTGGTCTGCTGGCTCCAGATGACGTCGTCCGTCGCCGAACGGAAATATCCCAAGTCCGGCTGAACCGAGTTCTTGTCGTAGGCAGAACCCGAGAGCTTCGCATCGATGGTCACGTTCGAAACGGCGCTCGAAAGATTATTGAACCAATTGATGGTCACGTGCTTGGATTGTCCGAACTGTCCGACATTATCTCCTGAAGACGGGGTGTCGTTATCGACGGAGACCGCGAGCGATATGAAGGGCTTTGCGATCGTGACCTCCTCAGATTGAGAGGTGTACTGCGTACCGATCTGGCTCGAGCTGGTTTGGCTGGCCGCACCGACGGCGAAACGGAAGACGCGCGTATCGCTGTCTTCGCCTTCGAGCTTGCCGTGGATGACCACCGTACGGTCGGCGCCTGCCGGGATGTCGCCGATCTTCCAGGTCGCTTTGTCATTCAAAGGAGGGAGATTGGCAGACAAGAACGTATACCCGAAAGGATAGGTGCCTTTGAGAAGCACATTCTTGAGCGTCTCCTGCGAGTTGGACTTGAGATCGACGGTGAGATCGAACTCCTGTCCTGAAGTGATCTGCTTGAAAGACGAGACCGAGACGGTTATCGGCGATGAGTTTATGAGGACGTCGTACGTCTGCGTCTTGGTGAAAACGGCTGAAGAGCCTTTGACGCTATACGTGAGCTGGACAGTGATCTCCTTCTGCAGGTTCTCTTCCCCGAAGATGATGGCGCTCACGGTCTGCTTGGCCGAGGAGCCGGCCGCCATGTCGCCGATGAGCTTTTGATATGTCTGCAAGGTCTTGGTCGGATCAGAAGGGTCGGTCGTACCCGCCGGGAAGCTCACCTCCATATCTACGGTCTGAAGGTCTATATTATTCTTGTTGACCGCCGTGACATCGAAAGAGACGGGCTCGCCGCCTGGTATGGAAACGGGTCCATTTATCTGGATATCGATATTGTTCGCAGATATTAGATTTGAGCCGTTGAAGAAAAGGTAAGCGCCGGCGGCTACTGCTATGACGCAGAATATGGCTGAACCGATGAGAAGCTTGGTGAAAAATGACATGGAATGATCTTCGTAATGAGAATTGAGCTCGGCTGGCTCGAGGCTGTCTTCGGGCTTGCGCTCCCAAGCCGTCTTGACATCTTCGGGCTTATCGCTCCAGCGGAGCTTCCTTCTGGTGCGCACATCAGGGGCTTCCCTCGAATACAGGGATTTCTTCAGCTCTTCGATGCGGCTCTTATCTTCAGAAGGGGGCACAGGGATTATTATACAACGGATATCCTAGAGGTGCGATTCGCGCAGCGCCTTATTTATATGCTGATTGATCGCGGCGCGCTTCTCAAGCCATGAATCGAGTAGTTGAAGGCTCAGCACTGATGATGAAGCGGATCCGTTCAAGTTCGAATCATTCCCGATATATCCAAGCGCATGAAGCATCCGGAGCACCGTAATCGATTCGAGTGTCTTCAATTGTTCTGAAGTGATCGTATCATTCTCAGAAAGAAACGCCGCGCACGATTCGACAATTACAAATAATTCAGGATGCGGCTCTTCTCCATGGAGCAATCTTCTTAAAAGCAAAGCCAGCCTTGTAATGAGTTGCTGCGTTTCAATTCGTGGTATTCGTGCCATTCGTGGATCCGTGTCATGCATTGCGCTCGTCAGCCTCCAATATTCCTTCCCCCTCACCAAAGAAAATGTCCCGAATGAATATTCCTGCGTGTGATAGCGCAGCTTCGACTTCTCAAGCCGGATACCCTGCGCCGAAGCGAACACTAGCCCGTAGTCGCGTGTAAAGAGCGAGAGAAGCTTCCCTGCTTCCCCGTGCGGCCGCGAATCTATGACGAAGCCTGGGGTTGTGTGAATAGCATGCATGCCCTATATTTTTTATTGCTTGAGCGAGAGTGTCTCGCCAGATTCTACGCTTGAAATGCTGGCAGTCTTCTTGATGGCGGTTTCGTATTTGCTGACAAACTCTTTCCTATCAGCAGGAACGATCAGGATCGCGGCATCTCCCACTGAGAGACCAGCCTCTTTTCTCATGTCCTGAACCGTACGGATGAGCTCGCGCAGATCGCCTTCTTCTTTGAGTTCGGGAGTCAGATTCGTATCAAGCTCAACTTCTTTTTCCAATGAAGAAACGCTTTCAACCCCTTTGACATTGATCTCGTCCTTAATTATTTGGATTAAATCTGAATCGATGCCAGCAATTTTAATGCCTTGCACGCGAAGTTTGGCGAGCGGCTGGCGCACGTTGATCTTCGCGGCCATGCGAGCTTCAAGTCCCTTGGAAGAAAGGCTGCGAACGGTATTCATTGAATCAATGAGTTTCAAATCTACCTTCCCTGCCTTCGGCCAATTCTCTAGATGCACGCTCTCTAATGAGCCTCCGGCTTCCTGGTACAGATACTCAGCGAAGAATGGCGTGAACGGCGCCATAACCTTAGCTAGGGTGACAAGCACATACCTGAGAGTAGCAACGGCTGCTTTCTTATCAGAGATATCATCGCCCTTGAAGCGATCGCGAGAACGGCGCAGGTACCACTGAGAAAGATCGGCGATAAAGTCGCGGATCGAGCGCGTTGATTCCATAAAGACATAGTTATCCATATGAGCTGTGACTGTTTCAATCATTTGATTCAAGCGTGCGATGATCCAGCGATCAAGAACATTAGAAGATGAATCGGAAGCTTCAACGCTCTTATCCTCATACATCTTATAGAAGGAGGCCACATTGTTCGCCAAATTGAAGACCTTCTTTACGACTTCATCCACCGTCTTCTCATCGAAGTTCTTGGGTTCGCCCGGCTGGTTGATCGAATACATCCAAAAACGCAACGCATCCGCGCCGTACTTGTCCATGACGCTCCAAGGATCCACTGTGTTGCCGAGCGACTTCGACATCTTCTTGCCTTGAGCATCGAGGATATGACCCAGACAGATGACGTTCTTGAATGCCTTGCCCTTCCCCATGATCGCGGCGACGGCGTGAAGCGTATAGAACCAGCCGCGCGTTTGGTCTACGCCTTCTGAAATGAAATCCGCCGGGAATTCTTTGGCCTTCTTGAAGATCCCGCCATCGATGAGCGCTTTGTTCTCAAAAGGATAGTGGACCTGCGCGAACGGCATGGCACCGGAATCGAACCAGACGTCCATGACTTCCTTGGCGCGCTTCATGGTGCCGCCGCACGCACATGGCAGAGTCACTTCGTCGATGAACGGGCGATGAAGATCAGTCTCATATTCAGGATTGTGCGGAAGCACGTTGAATTCAAGCTTGCGCACGTCTGCATTCGGAAAAAATTCGCCCTCCTGTTCCGCATCGGTGCGCAAAGCGATGGTATGCTTCCTGTCGAGGCCTTCTGCCGCAGCGATGAGCAGATGCGCAGGCGATTCATGTGTGATGATCAGGATCTTTTTTCCTTCCTGCTCTGATTCGACGCTATAGAGGAAATCGCCCATGCGCTTCTTGATGTCTGTGAAATTCTCGACGCCGTCAGGACGCGAATCGAAGCGGTCGAAATGATTGAAATGCCGGATGTATTCCGAGACTTTCTTTCCATTCCAAGATCCGCTGCCGAGCTCGCGGATGCGCTCGTCAGTGATCATCTGATGATCCGTCCACCCGAGCTTTTCTTTCAAGATCGCCGCTGTTTCCTGCGTACGGAGAAAGGGCGAGACGAAGATCAGGTCGAACGTGACGCCTTCAGCCTTCAATGATCGTGCAGCCTTCGCCACCTGATCCTTCCCCTTCTCTGTCAGATGGTGCGGAGCCGTCGGATCGCCGCTCAATACGCCCTTCACATTATTCTCCGCCTCGCCGTGGCGCATGACCCAATAGGTATTCTTGGGCTTACGGGCGAGCTCGGACATAGCGCCGACGACATGGCGCTTTTTGCAGGCTTCGCAAGACCAGACGGGCAAAGGGGTTCCCCAATAGCGCTCGCGCGAGATCGCCCAGTCTTTCACGTCGCGGAGCCATTCGCCGAAGCGGCCCTCCTTGATGTAGTCAGGCTCCCAGTGGATCCCCTCATTCTCCTTCACCAGCTTATCGCGCAGAGATGACATGCGGATATACCAGGAATCGCGGGCGAAATAGATGAGCGGCGTGTGGCAGCGCCAGCAATGAGGATAGCTGTGCTCGTGCTTCTCCTTGCTGAAAAGCAGGCCGCGCCCTGCCAGATCTTTGATGATATCGACTGCGACCTCCTCGCTCTTTACGAACTTCCCTGCCAGAAAAGTCACTTCCGGCTTGAATGTCCCGTCTTCATTGACCAGATGATATTTGGGCAGATCGTTCTTCGTGCCGAGCTCGAAGTCATCCTGGCCGTACATGGGCGCGATGTGGACGATGCCCGTGCCGTCAGTCGTCGTGACGAAATCGGCTCCATAGACTTTGAATGCATTCTTGAGCTTATCTTTTTCTTTTCCCGTTAAGGAATCTTTTTCAAACGGGTAGAGAGGTTCGTATTCCGTACCAATAAGATCCTGCCCCGTCATTTCTTTAACGACTACGTACTGATCATTACCGAAGACTTTTCCCAAAAGATCCTTGGCCAAAATAAAACGAACAGTCTTTCCAACTCCCATATCCTTCTTTTCGATCTCGACGTATGAAATCTTGGGATTGACTGCAAGCGCGACGTTCCCAGGAAGAGTCCAGGGCGTGGTTGTCCATGCAAGCAAAGATGCATCAGGCCTGTTTTTGATCCTAAACTCAACCGTAACCGTCAAATCCTTATCCGTCTCATACCCCTGCGCCAATTCATGAGACGAAAGCACTGTGCCGTCCTTGGGGCACCACGGCACGACGCGATAGTCCTTATACAAAAGATCCTGTTTGTCTGCTTCTTTTATGACATTCCAGACCGACTCGATGTAATTCGGCTTGTAGGTGATATACGGGTCCTTGAGATCCACCCAGTACCCCATGCGGTCGGTCATGCCTTCCCATTCGTGCACATAGGTCCAGACGATCTCTTTGCACTTTGCGTTGAAAGCCTCTATGCCGAAGGCTTCGATCTCTTTTTTTGATTTTATTCCAAGCTCCTTTTCTGCCTGCAATTCAACAGGAAGCCCGTGAGTATCCCAACCGCTCTTCCTCGGCACATGGAAGCCTTGCATGGTCTTATAGCGAGGAACCGCATCCTTAAAAGCACGGCCTTCGAAGTGACCTATGTGCGGGCGGCCGTTAGCGCCCGGAGGACCTTCATAGAAAACGAACTCGCCCTTTGGAGAATCCTTAGCCAGCGTCTTTTCGAATATCTCCTTCTCTTTCCATTGTGCAAGAACGCGCTCTTCGCGTTCGGCGTTGGGAGATTTGGCGGGCTTGTTCTCTGTTGGATTCTTCTGGTCAGACATGGCAAAAAGTAAGGCTATTCTAGCGCTTTTTGCGGATTTTGGGAACAAAAAAGCGCCGGCCATGTGCTTGCCGGCGCGGCGCGTCTTGAATCGAGATATGCCCCTATCCCTTGGCGCGTTCGAGAGCAAACCTGCGGACAAGCGCCTCTGAGCGATCGAATATCGATTGGCATACCGGATCCCAGAGATGCTGCAATCGGCCGTCGGAGAATACCCTGGCTTCCGCCCTGTTCATATTGAAAGCGGACGGCTGTCTGCTTTCAGATCCAGGCTCGAGCACGTGGAAGACGAGATGCGGATTATCGGACGTCGCCGGATGATATATCCGCAGGACGGCCGTTCTCATGATGTAATGCGTGTGCTGCATTTCAAGCACCGAGACGTCGCTCTTGATATGCAATTCCGCCATGAGTCCGACCTCTTCCAAGGGAGTGCTCCGCAGGCGTACGAGCATCCTGTATCCTACTGGATAATCTTTGGGCACAGGTTCCGGCACCCGGGCGTATTCTTCAAAAAGCTGTACGAGAACAGAGACGATCGAATTCATTATTTTTCCTTTGATAAGAGCTGATCAGAATGTAGCACTCGCGAAGGAAAAAGCAATCTCCTACCTAGGAGGCGGTGCTGCCAAATCACATCTTCCTGGGTACTTTGATCCCGAGCACCCACAATCCATTCGTCATAGTCGTAAGAAATGCCTTGGTAATGGCGATGCGATAGGGTGAAAGCGGTTCATCCTTATCGATGATCGACGTGCTGGCATAGAAGCTATTGAAAGCGCCCGCAAGATCGGTGAGATAGTGAGCGACATGCTGGGGAGCATATTCTGCACGGGCGCGTTCGAGGACCTCAGGGAAACGGGAGATCAGCCGTTCGAGCAAGCCCGTATTCTCGGGCAAGATGATCTTTGAATCTACAGAAATTTCAGCCTTAGCTTTTTCCAAGACAGAATTGGCACGCACGGCAGAATACTGGAGATACGGCCCTGAATCGCCCTCAAATGAGATGGATGCAGAGGAATCGAAGATGATGTCACTGCCGACTGCGGACCGGAGGATCGTGTATTTGATGGCAGCGACGGCGATCATTTCGGAAACCTCATCAGCTTCAGCCGCAGTAAACTCACGTCCAACGATCTTCTCGGCAACCATGGCCTTGATATCAGCGAGCAAAGATTCGGCAGTTATGACATTCCCTGTTCGAGATGACATTTTACCCGAAGCAAAGCGCATCATGCCGTGACCGATATGTCTCTTGGTCTTCTCGCGATTTTTCTCATCGATGAGAGCGAGGACTTTGAGAAGCACTTTAAAATAGTCATTCTGTTCGCTTGCAGTGACGATGATCGAGCTGTCGGCATCCGGATGCTGTTGGAATTTTGTCACATTGAGTCCGACCTCTTTCGCCTCATAGGTCGGCAAACCTAGGGAATTGATGAATACTCGAGTATGTAGTCCGTATTGCTCGCCTTTAAAGACGACCGCGCCCTCGCTCTCTTCAAAGACCTTACCTATATGGGATCTTACGATCTCCAATCCCTTGGGAGCCATATCGCTCTCATAGATGAATCCATCGAATTTCGTACCCAATGTCTTGTAGAGCAATTCAAAATGGTCGAGGCTCCATTTCCTGCCTTTCTCATAGAGTGCATTCACAGTGCGGCTGGACTTGGCATAGATGACTTTATTAAGCGCATCGATATCGTCCTTAGCCGCAGGATCAGCTTCATACTTCTGCGTGCCTTCAACGTACATCTTGCCGAGGAAAGCCGTGCGCTCCTGGATCGAAGCAGAGTCCGAAGGGATCTCGTCCTCATGCTTCTGTATCGCCCAAATAGACTTAGCGATATGAAGACCTATGTCCGACGGATAGCAGATGCGGACGACTTTGGCGCCTGATGCCTCGATAAGACGCGACAGAGACTCTCCGATCGCATTAGACATGAGATGGCCGATATGGAACACCTTGAACGTGTTCGGGTCAGTGTACTCGACCATGATCTTCCTGCCTCTATCCCCGCTTCCCCATCCGTATTCTGCTCCGTTCTCCACGATACCAGCGATGCTTTGTGCAAAGAATGAATCTTTGACCTTGAAGTTTATGAAGCCCGGACCGGCGATCGAGACCGATTCGATGAAAGAAGGCTTCACGTCATCAAAAGCCGCGATAACCTTCTCTGCGAGAACTTTCGGAGCCATTCCGAGCTTCTTGGCATTGGCCATGGCGATGTTGCTCGAAAAATCGCCGTGAGAAGGATCTTCGGGATATTCGAGACGGATCGAGGACGCATCGATGCCGAGCGGTTCAACGGCCTCTGACAGCGCTTTCATGAGCGTTTGCTTCATACCGGTCATTGTAGCAAAAAATGCCCAAAAAGCATGGGAATTTGACAATTTGCTTCAAATTAGCTATAAAGATAACAGATTAGGGTACCTGGTGCTCGTGCCCCTTCACCAAAACGCCCCGTGAGTCGAGTAAACTCCTCCGGAGCGCCGACATGAAGTACAAAACTGTGGTGAGGAAAGACCTCGCAACGATCAAATTGGACCTGTACAGAGAACGTCTACGCCTCCAGGACGTCTTCTCGTTTGTTCGCACAGAGAGCCCGCCTACTAGGCGCGGATCAATCCTTTGATCCGCGCCGAATTTTTTATTCCGGGCCTACTTCTTAAGGATCGCGTCTATCTTTTTGGCGATAGCCTTGAAATCCTTTTCTTTCCTTCCACGAGTAGTCTCAGCCGCGCTACCGATGCGGATGCCCGACGGATCTGCGGGAGGTCGGCTATCGAATGGGATGGCATTCTTGTTGACGATGATGCCGGCCTTCTCGAGCCTGTCACTGGCTTCTTTGCCGGGCACGGCACCAGCGCCTTTTTCATTCTTCTTCCCTTCCATCCAGGTATCTATGAGCACAAGGTGCGAATCAGTTCCGCCGGAAATAATCCTCCAGCCAGCATTGTGAAGTTCGTTTGCGAGAACCGCGGCATTCTTCACGACCTGAGCGGCATATTTTTTGAATGCAGGCGTAGCAGCTTCCTTCAAGGCAACTGCGACAGCCGCAATTTGATTGACATGCGGGCCTCCCTGCAGTCCTGGGAACACCGCTTTGTCTATTTTCTTATCGAGCTCGCGCGCATCCTTCTTGGCAAAGATCATGGCTGAGCGAGGACCGCGGAGCGTCTTATGAGTCGTCGTCGTGACGATATCAGCGTACGGGAACGGCGACGGGTATGCGTCGCCAGCTACTAGACCGGCTATATGAGACATGTCGACCATGAGCAACGCGCCTGCGCTCGATGCGATGTGGCGCATCTGCGCCCAGTCGATGATGCGCGGATAGGCAGTATATCCGCAGACGATGATGGCGGGCTTTTCCTTGAGCGCCATCTCGAGAAGCTGGTCGTAATTTATCTTCTCAGTGATCTGGTCGAGACCGTACGGGACCTGCGTCCAGAATTTGCCGGTCGCAGAGACTTTGTGTCCATGGGTAAGATGGCCGCCGTGATCGAGGGACATGCCCATTATTTTGAAGGGTGCAGGGTTAGGGGTTAAGGGTAAAGGGTTGGACAATGCCAAATAGACTGCGAGGTTCGCAGGAGAACCTGAGAGCGGCTGGACATTCACGTGCCATTCCTTGGCATCAAGCCCGAACAAGGCGAGCGCGCGCTCCATGGCGAGCCTTTCGATCTTATCGACGACTTCATTGCCGCCATAGTAGCGCTTGCCGGCATAGCCTTCCGCGTATTTGTTGGTGAGTTCAGATCCAAGGGCTTCGAGCACATCCTTGGAGACATAGTTCTCTGAAGCGATGAGGTTCACCACTTTCATTTGGCGCTTCTTCTCTTCTGCGATGAGTTTTTTGATTTGCGTGTCTTTCATGGGGATTTAAAATTAGTAGATAATCAGCCAAACAAATCCCTAGGCAAAGCTGGACCAAACCGTCTTGTATGAGTTAAGCAACATATTAGTTAATTTTGCGGTCTTTCTCGTCAAAGCCGCCGGCAACAGTCATCTTGGCCTTGAGCACCGGATGCGGATCATACCCTTCAAGAGTCACCATGCTCGGACGGAAGCTGTCCAGATCTTTGATCTCATCAGACAACATCAATCGCGGAAATTGCTTAGGCTCGCGAAGCAGCTGCTCTTTCACTTGATCCATGTGGTCATGGTAGATGTGGGCATCGCCCAACGTATGCACGAATTCGCCTGGCTCATACCCTGCAATCTTAGCGATGATCATCGTCAGGGCCGAGTAGCTGGCGATATTGAAAGGCACGCCCAGGAACATATCGCAGCTGCGCTGGTAAAGGAGACAGGAGAGCTTGTTTCCAGAGACATTGAAGTGGAAAAGGATGTGGCAGAGCGGGAACGAGAGCGCTTCACCAGGGTTGGCCATGGCGTAGAGGAACTGAGGATTCCAGGCTGAGAGTATGGCGTGCTTGCGTTCAGGAAAATTCTTGAGAGTATCGATGACCCAGGCGAGCTGGTCGATTTTGCGTCCGTCAGCCGCAGGCCACGCGCGCCACTGTTCTCCATATATGCGCGGCAACTCGCCGTGCGCTTTGGCGAAGGCATCGTCAGCCCTTACTCTATCGACGAACTCTTCGAGAGTGAGCTGGGGAAATTTGCCTGCGTCAGCTTTCTTCTTATAGATCTTATAGGGATAATCGTTCCATATCGGAACTTTGTTGTCGACAAGATATTTGATGTTCGTTTGTCCGGACATGAACCAGTAGAGCTCATGCATGATGCTGTTCCACGGGACTTTCTTGGTGGTGAGCAAAGGAAATCCCTTAGAAAGGTCAAAGCGCATCTGGCGACCGAAAAGGCTGGTAAGGCCTATGCCCGTATTATGGTCATGCTTCACGGTACCATGATCAATGATGTCCTGAAGTACCGCCAGATATTGATATTCGGGATGCTGTTTGCTGTTTTCTTGATTCATGCTGGTATATAAAGCGACTAGGATCTCTTCTTCGTCTTCGCCTTGGCGGCTGTTTTGCCGGCAGCCTTGACCTCTTCTTCCTTCGGATCGACGAAATGCTGCCAATCGCGGTTGTGATAGCGGCCAGTCGTCTTATAATCCTTGCTCGGCGAACTTGAAAGCTCCGAGAAGAGTATCTGCCCTATGCGCATGCCAGGCCGGAGAATGATAGGGATGTGATTCAAGTTTGCCAATTCGAAGGTGATGTTCAAGAAATGTCCTGGATTGATGATGCCGGCGGTATTATGGATGATAAGCCCCAAACGAGCCAGACTGCTCTTTCCCGAAAGATGGATGAGGTACTTGTCGGAGCCAAAATAATCTACGGAGGTGCCGAGCACGCTCACTCCAGGATGGAGAACGAACATCCCTGAATCAGGGATGATGAGCTCCTTCGTCTCAGGGAATATCTTATTGACCGGATCGATAGCCATGGTCGATTCGGTATTGTGGAGCACGAACTTATTGCCGAGCAGGATGTCATAGCTCGCGGGCTGGAGACGTTCCAGCTCGAATCCCTGGATGACGATCTCCCCTTTTTCTACGGCT
>Ga0265338_10004378_pt1 | contig 19102 bp, 22 predicted proteins | sample 42126metaG_FD_193579 | JGI IMG/M metagenome (GOLD analysis project Ga0265338, IMG submission 193579) | Rhizosphere microbial communities from Carex aquatilis grown in University of Washington, Seatle, WA, United States - 4-21-26 metaG | ecosystem: Host-associated > Plants > Roots > Rhizosphere...
GCGACGCAGTGGAAGGACAACGATGGAAAGTATTGCTGCGCCACGTTCCGCCGCTGGCTTGACGGGCGCTGTGTCGACGTCTACCGCCACGGCCGCGACTGGCTCGACGAGTGGTCGTTCGCGGGCGTCCCGGAAGTGGCTTCGGGACTTGATTTCTCTGAAAGCACTTTGACCCTTGAGTCCTTCGACGCTCGGCTCAAGAAGTTGGAAGCGATTATCAATCCCGAACTCTTGAAATAACGTATGAGCGACACCTTCCGCGCCATCATCAAGGACGCTCAAATCTTCTTCCCCGGCATGAAGCACGCCATCGCGTGGCAAAGATGGATGGAAAGGTACGAGGGAGCGCACATCGTCATCAGCGAGGAGAAGCCTGCCGTCTCGGATAAGATGCGTGGCTACATGTTCGGCGCCGTCATTCCGTTCCTCATGCGGCTTGTCCCCGACTGGGCCAAACTCTCGAACGAACAGGTCTATGAAATCCTGAAAAAGAATTTCAATTACTTGGAGGCGTTCAATCCGGTGACGAAGCGCGTGGAGCGGTACGGACAGTCAGTGATGGCGCGGACGAGCGGAAGGGAAGCCGGGATGGAGTTCATTCAGGAGATCGAGGGATGGGTGCTGGAGAATTACGGCCAGCACCTACCCGACCCCGAGAAGTACAAGGCGTGGCGCGATAGTGCGCCGATCAAGGGAGAAGCTTATCAAGGCGACTAATACGCACCGATATGACACCAATCGAACAAGCAATCACAGAGGCGATAACGGCGGGTTGGCATCCATTCAGCGCTGTGAAATTAAACGGTAAGGAATGGACTGCGCACGAGGTCATCGTAAATTATTATCATCAGCCCACGTATCTCCTCGACCCCTCCTTCTGGCAGGCACTCGCTAAGGCGAGGGGATGGGGGAAACAGCCGTATCACACGACGACTGGAAAGCCGTGGGGTAAGCGCATCTGCAATCACTGTGGCACAGATTGCGATATTCAGCCAAAGCGAGAGACGGGGTGTCGCCACGACCACTTCCCCGAAGCGTGCGACGTGTGCACTAAAAACGTCGCTGATTGGGATGACCAGTGGCACCGCTTCATAGACCATCTCGCGGAAGGGTTATCCCCGGAGACTTTCTTCGAGCGTCTGCTAAAATAGAAACATATGGCTTTCGACCAAAAGAAATATTCGCACGACTGGTATCTGCAAATCAAAGACGTTGTTCGAGAACGAAGCAGAAAACGATACGCCCAAAACCGCGCGTCTATAAAGGCGCGGGTTACGTTCCTAAAAAAACAAAACCCAGAGCGCGAAGCTACTTATCGGCGCAGGCTCCGCTTTGGCGTTATCAAACAAATTTTTGACCTTCTTGGGTATCACTGCTCGCTTTGTGGTAACGATGAACCACGCGTCCTTCAGATCGACCATGTCGAGGGGAGGGGAAGGCAACACTTCTTGGCGGCGCACGGCTCTGTAAATCGGTATTACCGCGTTATTCTTGATTCCGTTGAGAAGAATGAAGGCCGATTTCGAATCCTCTGCGCTAACTGCAACATCCTTGAAGGTATCAAGAAAGGATATCGGACATCCGTTTGGGATTTTTCGGAGAGTTTCTTTGCTAATCTAAAATAATATGCCCTATCAACCTCGATTACACACCGGGTACTCGAACGCCCACAAACCCGCCCATAATTTCTCAGAGATACAAACGATAGAGAAGGGACTTGAAAAGATGTGGACAAAAAATAAGAAGTTGTACAATCTCGCCGCCACAAAAGAAGTAAAACGCAAAAAGAACTCAGGCTATTTGTTGGATTTAAAAGAAGAGGTATTAGAAATGAATAAGTAAAAAAATGAGGGCACATTTGCGTACCCTCAAGGTGGGAGGACTCTATGAACGAAGCCATGCGAGGAATTGCGCCACACGCGCTACTTGTTGCTGTTCGCGTCTGTAAGCATCCTCACATTTCTTGGAGCAGAACTGGAGAGCACCCCATGTCCAACGGCGTACCAAGCCGAATTTGCCCCCGCAAAAAGCACAGTGTTTCATGTGAAAACCTCCCTAGAAGTACCACGCGCTGTTATAGCCGAGCGACAGACCGACTATTACGATGAGAATTATTCCGGCGACAGGTTGCCACATTTTTGCCTCCATAAAGAACCACAACATCCAAGTTGGATAGATTGCTCGTACACTGCATTGTCTAAAACAGTGCCCGTCGAGCAATCAAGCCATCTCACATAGGTTTGGGGGTTTGCGTTCGTCCTGGGGCAGTTTTGGGCGATTCTGAAGGGGTATTTACGATTTCCTTTAACGCCCGGCAAGCCGCACACACCCTATCTCCATGTCCTTTCGCAGGGAAGGTGAAACTACATTCGGTACAGATGCGAATCTGCTTAGCCATAGAGTTAACCGAGCCTGAGAGTGGTGAAACTCCCGTTACCAAGAAGCTCACTGAGGAAGTTCAATATGATTATGAATGCTAATACTGCGAAGATGATATACACAATGGTCTTGAATACCGACGGAACGATGCCAATGAATCCGAGTACCCATTCAATGAGGAGGTAGATGACGTAGAGGATGGCGAGAGATATAACGAGCGATATAAGTGAGGCGACCATATTTATTGATTTGAACTAGAAGGAATAAAGACAGGAGGGATAGGAGTAGAGCCAGAGGCGATTGCCGGAGTAACTGTAGTGATTGTCGCAGTTGTTGGCGCGACGACAGTGGAAGTGGTCGTGGTAATCGCGGAACTGAGTGCGCTACGAAGTCCTGCTGCCGTGAGAGAGATTTGAACGAATTGCAATGCTTGCGCCGCATCAAGATACCCAAGGTAGTATCCTATTGCTGCGTAGAGAAGTCCCGCAATGGCAATCAGGTAAGTCTTATAGCCCGATAATGAGGTCAACATAATTATTTTGATTGTAAGTAAGCGAGTAATTTTTTCAGCAATACGACCAGTGCTGAGTCTGTGGCGATGATAGTAGGAATGTCTTGAGCGAAGAATCCTGTGAAGTACGGTATTGGGTCTACACAACCATTGAATCCATTATTGGGTGCGATAGGTGTATTTGAGGCGGTAAGCGGAATGAGTCCAAAATGCAGATGATCGCCCGAAGATTCATATGGCGCACCAGTATTGTCAGTGTACCCGATGAGTTGCCCTGCTTTCACTCCGACCCATGTACCATCAGTGGGGATGAGGGGTTTAAATTGTGGGTCATCTTTTGAACAGAGATGCCAATTGATTACATAGTAGGGTTGCCCATTTTGTACTGTATGAATGTAAATACCATCGCCTCCATGAGCATCGCTTGCATAGAAAGCGTTACCATCACACTCAGCGTATAAAGGCGTCGCATGTGGTGCGGTAAAATCTATCCCCGTGTGGCCTTTTTCGGGGTTGCCCGCATCATCAAGGAACTTCGCATAGTACGCGGGATTCGCGCCAAATAATTGATTTACCCCAGGAGGGGGATTTCCTATCTTCACGCCATAGTATAAGAATTTAGGCATATATCTATACTCCCAGAGATTTAAGTGCTAGTAAACCCGCCGCTGTGCAAAACGCCATTCCAATATAAGTCATCCATTTCATATTTCCCTTTATTTCGTTTAGATTTGTTTTTATTCCAGCAATGTCATCACAAATGAAGGGAATCCTTTCTATATCAATGAACCGTCCTGATTTTCTTGACTCGAAATAATCTTCGAGAACTTCGCGCATATTAGAGGCAACCGCTTTGTTATCCGCTTCTTTTGCTTTGGCAGCAGTATGTGCAGCATCTGCATTATTTGATTCTATAAGAGGACTTTTTTTCAATTCTGCTTCCATATTTACATGAACATCAAGAAGCCCCCTTTATTTCCCACTGTAATGGTCGGTGTCCAAGTGCCGCTGGCGGTGAATGTCCAGATATCATTCCCACCTGAGGTCGTGTGCGTGCCTCCAGTGGCGCTGGTGATGACTCCGATGGTCGCATATATAATAACGATACCTGACCCTCCTGCACCGGATGGAGCCCCAGCTCCTCCTTGCGAACCACCACCACCACCACCAGTATTCGCTGTTCCCGCTGTTGCAGCCCCTGAGTTAGCCGCAGCGCCACCTCCTCCCGAACCTCCTGCGCCAGAAGCACTCGTTGCTCGCTGTCCTCCCCCTCCTCCCGCATAAGTAACTGCACCTGAACCTGGATTAAATGATGTTCCAGCCCCTCCTGCTCCACCAACTGAGGATGTTCCATTACTCCCGACTGCCCCCGCGCCACCACCACCTCCGGCCCCATCGTCATTTGAGTTACCTGTTACTCCGTTACCACCCGCTTTACCTTGACCTGCGGTTCCGGCAGCCCCTGTTAGCGAAGCTCCAGAAGAACCACCGACTCCGCCACCACCTGAACCGCCAGTCGTGGGTGATACTCCGCCACTAACAAAGGAACCTCCTCCTCCTCCTCCGGTGGAAGTTATAGTTCCACTATCGAAATTCACAGATGAATTATTCCCTTGATTTCCTACAGTACCTGTTACGCTCGCCCCTCCCGTTCCAACCGTTACGGTATAAGCGGTTCCTGATGAAACAATAGCGGTGGATGTCTGAAATCCCCCTGCTCCTCCTCCTCCTCCATTGCCGCCAACACCACCAGAGCCTCCTCCTGCAACTATGAGATAATTTACTGTTGCCATACTACACTTTTACTATACAGATAGGATAATTGTTTTTCATAGTTAGCACGAAGCTATGCAGCGCCATTTACTGGTTTGAGAATTGTACATGAACCCTACTGTCAGAGGCAGCGTTGTTGAACCGTTAGATGTCGTCGGAACAGAAACCGTGCTGTTTTCAGTGTTCGTCCATCCGATGGTCTGAGCAACACCGCTAAAGTCATAAATCCTCACAATCGTCATCTGCCCATCTACCGCACTGGCTGTAGCCATAGTAATGGCCATCGTCGCCGCAGAACTATTTGTGAAGGTATTGAGTCTGAAGGTCACAGGTACAGTTCCGGCATTTGAGGTTACGGTAACTGCATTGTTTACATCTATGATGTTGTTGAATTTGTCTTGTCCCGTGAATGTTTGAGTTGTTCCAAGACCTGCAAGCGTAGCGGTAGCTCCAGGGAATGTATAAGTTTGTGCCGCAGTTGCAGAAAATGTGTAGCCAGCATATGCGGGAGCTGTTGTTACACCACCAGAAAGAAGTGGTTGGCCTGCGGCAACATCAGCCAAACGAGTGAGTACATTGCTACCACCCGCATAAAAGAGGTCTCCTACCGCAGTTGAGGCGATATTAACTGTTACTGCTCCGAGAGTCGCGCCAGTTCCTAATCCACCCGTAGTAATCGTTCCCGTGGAAGTGAGCGATGATAGGGTAGTAACTGTGGTCGCCACCAATGTGTTGGTTCCTGTGGGGAAGGTGTAAACCCCAGTATCATCGGCAGCCGTTAATTGCATTGTGTGTGATACGGTAAGTGTCTTACCATCAGCAATCGTCAACGTAGAACCTGTAGCTGGAGCAGTAAGTGTAACCTTATTTATAGTTGTAGCAGTTGCAACTCCAAGCGTAGGGGTAGTGAACGAGGGAGACTGTAACCACGCGATTGTCTTGTTAGCACCAGCCATATCGGGAATGGTGAGGGTTGCTGCACCGGTTGTCTGGGCTGCGGCGGTAAGTGTAACAGCCTGTGCGGTTGCGTCAGCAGTTGTCAGTTTAAGAGAGCCGCTAGTCTTTCCATTGACTAGGAAGTATCCTGTATTAGTTGAACCTGCCGTAGTATCAACGTGAGGAGTTGTAGCATCAGAAGCAACGACTGTGTTAGGAACTATAGCTCCAGCGACAATTGTAAGTGCGGGGGTTGCTCCACCACTTGAACTACCAGAGAATCCATTTGCAGTTGCAATTGAAACTGCTGTTACGGTTCCTGTCGTAGGTGTTTGCCATGTAGGAGCGACTGTCGTCCCACCTGATGTAAGGACTTGGCCCGCACTACCATTCGCAAGGCGCGTTCCTGCGCCCGAAGCACCGCCATAAATAAGGTCTCCTCCCGTAGTCATCGGCGAGAGAGCATTGAAAGCTGCCGCAGCAGTCGTTTGTCCCGTGCCACCATTCGCTATCGCAATAGTCGTGCCATTCCATACGCCTGTAGTAATTGCGCCAGTATTTGCGGTAACTACCAGTCCATTGAAAGAGGTAACACCTGTAAGTGCACCAAGTGAGAGAGTAATTGCGGGAGTTGTCGTGGGATTTGCGACCGAACCCGATACGCCTTGATTAGTAACTACCGAAACAGTTGTAACGGAACCTCCGGATGCTTGGGTGAAATATTCAAGTGCAGTTGCCCCTGCATTTACTCGTATCAATTGCCCCGCTGTTCCCAAAGTATCAAGTGGAGCGAGTTTTGAATCAAGGGATACGGTTCCCGTTGTAGTTATAGGGCCGCCAGTAAGTCCTGTTCCTGTATCCACCTCGGTTACAGTCCCTGACCCACTAGAATTATCAGTCAAAAGTCTGCGAGTTACGGGGTCGAAAGCGGAATTGATTATAGTGGCATTGTCCACTGAAGAAGTCCCTCCCATTACCGGGTAATCATTGTCGTCTTTCTTGAGTGAACCATTTTGTGTTGGGCCTGCCATATAGTTTTATATTATACCTTAGTAATGCTTGCTTTTAATGGAAAATATGATAGGATAAAGAAATGAAAGGCACGGCAATAGTCGTCTATCTTGTTTTGGCAACACAGAGCCATATTCCTTTGACTCCTCAACAAATCATAAGCAATTATGAAACGGGGACGAACTTGACTATGCCAAAGAGTGATTACATAATTAAGATTGATGCTAAAGGATGTCAAGATGTTTTTGCTCATCCCACTCCGACCAAAAAGAATCCTCGCATTACTTCCGAGATAATGATTTACCAATTTTGTTCTTCCAATAAATGAGATTATGGCTTTTCTTCAGTTTTCGTATTTCTCGGAATAATAGGATGGTTGCGTGGAAGAGTTGTTTCATATAAGGAACGATGCGCTTGGATTGGCGGGATTTTTCTTGGATATTGTGTTGCATATTTTATTGGACTGCTGTAGCAGTGCGTATTGCCCCTTTCAAAAGACCTGATGAAAGTTTTCCTTGCGGTTTATTTCGGGGAGCTAAGATCCCCGCTTCGCCTTCTTTTGGTGCCTTGAATATGTTGATGCCTTTTTGGGCGAGTTGCTCTTGTATAGCTTCTAATCCTTGTGGAGTTTGTTTTGCATAGGCGAGCATTTTCTGAACGATTTGAGGGTCTTCAGTTTGTATTTTAGAAAGGATGGCAGTTTTAATTGGCGAGGATGCGAGAAAACGTCTGAAGTCTGCCGCTTTACCTCCTGCGTATTCTCCTGCAATAAGACCAAGCAATGAACCTACAGGGCCACCACCAAATATACCACCAATACCTGCACCTGCGAGTCCTACAGTATGTTTCGTGAGCAAATCCCCCAATCGCCCTCCTTTCACTTTATTGCCATGAATGGCATCAAGCGCATCCGCAGTCCCCAAGTGGGAACCAATGAACTTATTTACATCCGCCACTCCTTCAAGTCCTCCTGATTTTGCGGCATTTTCAACAGTCGTTTTAAGAGTATTTCCAATCATGCGATAGGTTTTGCGCGTTTGACTTGGAACTGCGGTATCGAACTTCGATAAATCCCATGAGCGTTGTTTCCATTCATTCACGTCAGCGGCACTAATATCTTCTCCATACTGCTGTCGCAACAACCCCATTTCCTTTTTGATTATGTCCGCTTGTTCTGGTTGATTTTTAGGAACTTTTGCGAGCAACTCATTTTCTAAGTCAGTTACGGAAGTTGCACCGGGAACTTTTGCAAGCGCAGATGTAAGTGCATCATTCGCAGCACTAGCTGTTGAACGGAGTGTCTTTGCACCTGCTTGAGTTTCAAAACCAAGTGTGTCAGGGTTGTACATAGAAGAAAGATTGAGGCCATTTTGTGCTGCGATTTTCCCTTGATCAGTTCCTTTAGCGAGCGATTCCTCCAAGTCTTGCGCTGTTCCTTTCCATTGCCCCAAGATTTTGTTATTTGAGTTTCCTATATCATTCACTACATTTCCTTCACTATACTTGGATGCTACTTCGCCCAAAGCACCCCCCAGAAGCCCTCCTGTTGCCGTACCCAATCCTGGAGTCAGGGCAGCCCCTCCCGTCTTACCTTGACTCAAATTAGAGGCTACATCGCCTCCGTAGCCAAGGGCAGCACCACCAAGTGCCTGTCCTGCCACTTTCGCCCCTCCCTCTCCTAGGAGAGATGCTCCGCGAACCGCATCTATTGCTCCTTCGCCCAATTCACCCACTCCAGGCGCGAACCACAAAGCACTCAACCCCGCGTCTCCCAATTGTTGAAGAGGAGTTTTCGTAGATTTTCCAGAAATATCGTTACCCACATCGGAAACAATGGGAAAGGCGAAGTCCATGAGTTTTCCAAGTAAACTTTCAGTATCATTTTGAGAAGGGGTAGGGGATGCCGCAGAAGAATTATCATTCGCATTATCGCCAGTCTGATTGAAAATAACTGAACTACTGTATTGCGGATATTTGGCGAGGATTTTCTGCGTGAGGGTATTGTCGTCTATATTTGCATACGCGGGATATTTTGCTTTTATTTTTGCTGCGAATTGCTGCACTGTCATTTCTTCCGCATCGGAACTAGGAGATTGACCCATGAGTTTCATGACCGCTTGAACGTATTGTGGTGTTGTCGTCCCATTCACATCTGAAGCATTTCCTGCTTGTGCCATAGGTTTCCCCGAAAACCATGCGCTTGCCACATCTTGGGCATTTCCATATTGTTTATAGAGATTCCCCATTTGATATGCTGCGGTTTTATCTTGCGCTTGTGGATTGAGTAAGAATTGCTCGGGAGTCATTGAAGTTCCTGTAGCCGCTTGCGTCCAACTAGGAATGTTTGCCCCCATGACTTGATACTTCCCATATGCTTGGTCGCCGGATGCAGTCTTTTTACCTATTGCCGAGTAGTCCCCTTGGCTTTCGTATTGTCCGATAGCATTTTGGATGGAAGAAACAGGGTCGCCACTTTGAGTTGGTGGAGATGTTTGGGGGGCGGATTGAGTTGTAGATTGTGGCGCAGAAGGAACCTGTGGAAGAGTCGGTTGCAAGTTGAGAGTTCCTTCTGAAAGGGGATTCATATTTAACTTCCAAGAATATTAAGCGGATCGCCAGCGTTTGTAGATGTATTCGTTGTTGGAGTAGTATTCCCCGGACTTGCGTATGCGCCGAGTTTGCCTTGCATCTGAATGTTGAACTGTTGGATACCAGCTGCAACTTGTGCGAGATTCGCTCCATCGGGAATCAATGTCTGCACATAGCCATCATATGCGGTTGGAGTCGCATTGTTTGCCGCTCCCAAAGCATTAGCCATTGCAGCGCGAGCGTCTGTTATAGCTGATTGAATGGATTGTGAATTACCCGCTCCTACACCTGTTGCGCTACTCACTGCTTGGAGAAGGGAGTTGAGGATAGGAATTGGAGTTTGGAGAGAAGTAGGAGCGTTTTGCAAGGTCGTCTGTAAGTTATTCAATTGCGCTGTCGCGTTCGCCATTGCGGGTGTGAGAGCGGCTTGAATAGAAGCATTACCTGTTGCCTGATTCCAATTGAAGGTAGGATTTACTGATTGCATTGCCGATTTGAGTTGGGAATCTGCGGACGTTCCCATGTATGCCAATGATGAATCACCTTGGTCAGGTGTCATGTCTCCGTTATTTACGGCAGTAGCAACTTGAGCGGGAGTCATATTCGCTCCAGTTGTACTGGTGAATGCTCCTGTGGCGGGATTGAACACGTATGGGAATGTCCCAGAAGGTTGCGTGAGTTGTCCTGAGGCTTGTAAACCACTCTGAATATTGGACTGAGCGGTATTTGCAAGATTCCCTGCGCTTGTCTCTCCACTTTGGATATTTGCCTGCTGTGTGTTGGCGAGATTTCCTGCGGCTTCTTCAGCAGACGCTTGCTGTTGTGCCGCCGTAAGTTCTTGAGCGTTCGGATTAAGCGAAAGATTCTCGGCAGATTGCAATCCTTGGAGATAATTCGAGAGCGTGTTCTGTACTGCTCCGGCGCGTCCAAGTCCTATTGGGCCACCACCGCCTGTTGCAAATCCCGCGAGTTCCGGTGCAGCATTTGTTATGGCGCTTTGTGCCATAGGAGCGTATTGGTTAGCAGCATTTGCCGCATTTGCCGCAAGCGCAGGATTAAGAAGACCCGCTTGGGCGGTAGCTTGTTGCGCCGCAGTTGCGGCAGGAGAACTTGCCGCAGAAGTATTCTGAAGTGTATTCGTGATTGCTTGTCCCGTAGGAGAACCTTGTGCTGAAGTCTGAGAAAGTTGTGCCGCCGTTTGTCCTGTTTGTGTTAGAGGTGGATTTGCAGGAAGAATGCCATTAGCCGTTCCTGCGGGAGGCGTTGTTGAAACAACCGTATTTTGGGAGCCACCAGTATTTGCATTTCCTAAAATTGCGGTATTCGGGGATGAATTATTGTCGGAATTAGTCGGTGCGGAACCACCGCCAAGTCCGGGAAGTGCGGGAGTTTGTGGAGGATGATACGTATTCGTAATACTACTTCCATCTACATTCGTCTGCGTCTGTGATTTAAGAGGTGTGGAAGGTTGCGTAGCAAAAAGCCCTGGAGTAGTCGGAAAAGACGTTCCGAAAGCATTTGATACAGAAGGTGGATTTGCATTTGCATTAGCATTTAATGTTGAACCAATCCCACTTGCAATCCCACTTCCAATTTTCGATTGGGGCGTTATAAAAGGACTAGAGGAAGCCGCAGTATTGAGTGCTTTTGCTTGGGGAGTCGTATTTTGATACGCTCCGAAATTGATAGATGCCGACGAAGCTGGAGTAGCACCTTGGATATTGAAAGCAGTGGCCATAAATGTATTTTACACTGATAATTATTAAGGATTTCTTCCTATGCCATTGTAGGGAAATTGGTTCGGATTCCCGCGAAATGCACGCCGAGGCGAAAGATTTACGTTTGTGGTATTCGTGCCACTGTATTCCGCGAGCAATTCCAATTTAATATCGTAGATTTTCTCATGTTCTGCGGCGATCTTGGCATCTTTTACAATGTCTGTGAAATAATATTGCTCAACTTTGTGAAGCAACATATCCTGAAAATCTTCCGCGATGAGAGGCATCTGACCGATTGTGTAATTTCCTGTCGCTACAGTTATGCCTTGATAGGGTTGGTAGAGTGTAAGGGAAGTCGTAGAGTTCACGCTCTGTATCTGATACCAAAGTGCGTCTCCAGTCGGTTGTGGGAATTGTATCCACCGGCTTTCAAGTTGTGGATTCGTTGTCGGCGTCCAAGTTGTACCTGAACCCGTAACCGCCATTGAACCTTGCGTTACGCTTGCCGTTCCCGTTGAATAATCCGCAATGCTCAAATCCGGCACGCGAAATTTGTAGTTGAAGGTTATGACATTTCCCGTGGTGCTTGGAATAGGCCAGATACCTATTTGTCCACCTTTGTCGCCTCCGGGATAGATAAAGAACTTCGAGGGAATGGAAGCGTAATAGGGGAATACATTGAGATTATCCCACTCTTCACGGGTGCGTATCTCAGTGAGAGTCCATTTCAACACTCCAACAGTGATAGTGATATCTTTTAACTTGGAATAGTTCGGTGGCATTGGATAGAATTGCACACCACCAATTGTTGCGGTCGAATTGGCGGCAATCGTACTCGTATAAATCTGATTACCGACATTCTCCGCAATACCACCTGTCCATGAAATAGCGGTCGAACCATTTGTGAAAGTGATTGATTTCGTCGAACCATCAGAGAATGATGTGAGGTATGCGCCTGTAGGATACGTCCATGCAGTTTGGAGTGTTGCGGAAGTTGCACCGATACTTACACTATTTACGAGATAGTAAAGAATGCCTTGAAGTGCAGGGAGCCATGTAACGGCAGTTGAACCATTCGTAAACTGCGCCAATACATTCTCTCCATCCGAGAAAGTGAGTTGTGCTTGGGTAGTTTGATACGGCCATGCAGATAAGAGTGTGCAAGAAGTCGCGCCAATTGCGATTGCGGAAGCAAGAGTGAAATTCGTTTGTCCTATCGTTTGTATCGCATAGCTTCCCTCATTGGCGAAATACTTTTGAAGAAGATAACGGTGCTCGAAGTTCGCCATCGTTGCATACAAATTAGCGTTCGCAGTAGTGAAGTTCTGCGTGAGAGTTTGAAAGGTTGTCTGGCCGTTGCCGAAGGAGAGCATAAATAATTATATTAAGTCTGAGAATAATTTGGATATTGATGAGTATTTTTCACTGCCGTTAAGGTGAAATAGAAACTTGAAGCGATTTTTGAGGCATCAACAGTCTTAAACCAACTGACATCAAAAGAATTAGGAAATGGCGGCCCTACAACCGCAGTAACAACTTCATTATTCCCTTGAGCGGAAGTAACATTAACTGCATATAAATCAGAACCTAAATTGTGAGTTATTGTGTAATCATTTATTCCATCAAAATCTACTGTCCATCCATTTGGTGCTAGAGCAATACTTCCATCATAAATTATTGCTCCAATATATGTCATTATAGGCGTAAAAGCATAAGGAGAATCAATATTGTTATGAATATGATGTGGAATTTTCCCCACAGAATAAGGAGACATCTGCGAGTTTATCGTTTGCACCACAAGTTGTTTTATTTGTTCGGGAGACATATCAACGTATCCGTAATTCGGTCAATCTGTTGCCACTAAAAGTCGAGGTTCCATTCGGTATCAGTTGAGTTTGCAATTGCAACCATTGTGTACTTTGGAAAGCCGAGGTGAAATATCCTGATAGAGAATTAGGTTCTGCTTTTACTGTACCACATGTAGTCCATGCGTCCGTTTGATTCAAACGATAATAAAGTTGTATGCTTTCCCCTGAAAGAAGTGGCGTTGCAAGTTTGTATTCTTGTTGCGCGAAGGATTTTTTATTCAATGCTGTTCCCGATGGGACGATGTCAGTTTCAATAATTGCTGTTGCTGTCGGATAGGTACCTGAGACGTCTATTCCATAGGTAGGAGTATTGATGTCAGAAGTCCATGCTGCCCAATACTGTGCCCCAATCGCCGTCTGAATTTGTGAAGCCAGAAGAACATTCGCTAAACCGCTGAATGTCGCATAGGAATTTTCATTCTCCATTCGCAATGCGATTCCCGCATCTTGGCCTGTCAAAGAATTATAAAAAGAGGGGACGAAAGAATAGATACCACCGCAATTCCCCGCCTTGCTTGCTGTTTGGTCTTGAATTGAAAAGAATACCCGTCCACGGATAAATATTGCTTGTCCCCAAGTGAAATATGGCTCTATGTAGGATGTGGGATTTCCAGGTATTCCTGCAAGATAATCGGGAACAGTAAGTGCTCCTGAAGCCGCTGAACCAGAAGTAACATAAATATTTCCTTTCTGTCCCGCGAAGATGAGAACGATATTATTTACCGTCAAAAGGAAGGATGCGTTACTCTCTGCGAGAGGAATAAAGTTCGTCCATGTGGGAGAAATTTCATCCCATTGATACAAGGTATTTCCCGTCGTTCCAATGATGAGCGTATTTCCAAGTTCCGCAAGGGAAATCGTCGTCTCATTTGGGGTACCGGAATTGATTGTGCATGCCTGCGCATCAAATGTAAAAGTTGTTGAAACAAGGGGATTAAAGCTGTTAAAGTATTGCGTCCCCCCAGGAGTCCCCGACAATGATATTGCTCCTCCGCCTGGAGAAGCGGAAACACTGAATGTCCCACTCGTGGGAGAGTAAACTGAATTAGTGCCGTTTGTGACGTAGTAAACAGTATTTACGCTAACCCCCGTTGGCAGAGAACCATTGCTGCTAGTGAAGGTTATCGTCTGCCCGATAATGGGAAAATCTCCACTAATTTGATTGGTGAGCGTCAACGTATATGTTGAGAACGTATATGTCCCATATGAAAAGTTGTTAGCCACTCCCGCACCTGATGAAGAGTTCGGGATAAAGGTAGCTATAAAATTTCCATCCGTAACATTGAGCGTCCCCGAATGTCCCACGAGACAATATCTAGGGAGCAAGGAAGAATATGAAGGCGAATTGAATATGACACTCAAGACTTGCCAATCTTGACCAAGAAGAGAAGTCTCCACGACCCAAGTATCTGAATTATATTGGAACATGAAAAGATATCCATTGAGAACGGCAATTCCAGTTGCAAAAGGGAAGTTAAAATTACCTTGCAGTTTCACGGGAACCCAAATGTTCGGATTATTGCTTCCAGTATCCAATACCCACACATTGCCCGCAGAAGCATTACTGGCGAGAATGTAATAGCGATATTGGATATTCGTACCGTCAAAGTATTTTTCAGTCGCAGAAGCGACAGGAGTAGACATATTATAAGAAGAAAATGTGGCACTTCCTGCCGACATTCCCGAAACATTCCCACCTCTATAAGTCGCGCTAAGAGAAATTACTTGATTCCCCAAAGTCCCCGACACAACGCTGATATAATAATTTCCTGCGGTCAATCCTGTAATTCCCGAACCAACAGTTATGGGAGTATTTACTTTTCCAAAAAATGAGATTGCGCCAGTATATGTAAGTGTAGTTGAAGAAAGATAGGTTAAAGTCTGTCCGGTAAAAGGCGTTATGGTTTGTTGCACTCTTGGAAAATTACACATTACTTCTGCGCTTTCGGTAGAAATATTTGCGTTCATTATTGCCGCTGTACCTTTATGCGGCGACGGAGCAATACCGGTTTCGACTCCATTCCACACCAAGTCATTCGTTCCTTTTTCAAGTGTCCAAGTCATATTATTCTGTTACAAGCACGGCTCCTGTACTTGCATTCACTACCCAAGGACGAACAGTCGTATTGTCCGCAGATGACGTCGCCTTTGCTATCGGATTATCGTTATTCGTTTGCGAAGCATTAACTAAAGGATTGAATGCTATCGAAGTTACAGTATCTACTCTCATTGCGCGATTTGAATCAAACTGGATTTTCACAGGGGTTATCCCGTCGAGATGGGAGACTCCATAGATCACAGGATTATCATTATCGTCGCGTGAGGTCATATCAACGGTAATTAACTGTTATATCCGATGAAGCGGTGGCCGTCGTAATTGAAAGTCCCGTATTGAATTGCACATTGTAGAATAATGTTACCGGCATTGGACTTGCTGGAACAGTAATCGTTCCTATTTTCGGCGTTGTATTCGTAAGTGCATCATCTATTTCAACTGTTTGAGTGGCCGTAGGTTTATTGAATGTTATCGAATAGAGAACACCACTTCCTGTTTTCACAAGAATTGTCCCTGTGCCTGTAATATTAAGGTAATTTCCTAATCCTATGGGAGGCATATTACTTTTTGAGTCTGTTTTCAGTTCTGATAAGAGTATCCATGCGGTCTTTTAAGAGTCTTTCACGATTGCTGAGGTCTTTTTCTTTTTTGGCGCTCAATTCCTCGCGGGTTTTCAATATCTTTTCCCTTGCATCTTGTTGGATTTCTCGATTCTTTACTTCCAATTCCCTCTGATTTGCTGATTCAAGGATTGCGCCTGATTCTTCCGTCATCTTGCGGGAAGTCTGCTTTGCATTTTCAAGAACGGAATCTGAATCTTCTCTATCTTTCAGAGCAAGGCGTTTAAGTTCTGCGATTCTATTTGTCTCTATCTCATTCTCTCGTTCCCGTTGGATATTGAGAACAATTCCTTGCTCAAGTTCGCTTTTCTTTTGATTGACTTCTGATATATCTTGTTCGAGATTTGCAAGTTTAGTTCTCACTTCTTCTCGGTCTTTTGTGAGGTCAGGGGGCGTAAGAAGCAATTGATATTCCTGTCTCATTGGAACAAGTCTCTGCTCAAGACCATCGCGCTCATCAATTTTCGCATCAATTTCTCTTTGTACTTGCGCGATGGTTTCAGTACGGAACTTTTCAAGATTCCCTTCTTCTTGCATTTTCAGTTCCCGAAGAACATCGACTTTTTTAGCCAAGTCAAGTCCCTGTTTTATAGATTGTGCTTTCTGGGTCGCCACTTCAGCGTTTACTTGCCTTTTTTCTAGAAGTTGTGGCCCAGCCATACATTATCTATCAGGCATCACCCCTATCGCTTGCCGATTCTCATTTTCGGTGAAGATTTCCGCTGGACTTTCCGAGGGCTGTCCTCCGAAGCCACTACCCATTCCCTTGGTCGCTTTGTAGTTTCGTTCATCATCGAGTTTCTTTCCTTCCTTTATCGCAGCTCGTTTTACCGCCAAAGGCTTTAAGCATTCTTCAATGAAGGGTTCAAGTATTTTCTGGTCGAAGGTCGGAGGCATTCCATTTCCCATTTCCTTTGCTTTCTTGTAGTTGTAACCACTCGGTGTAACTTCTCCTTCATACACCCGTTCTTCCGCCATGCGGAAGGCGAAGCGTTTACGGATTTCTTGGATATTCTCCAATGTTTCCGTCGGAATAATGAGAGGGACGGTGGATTCAGCAGGGAAGATATATTCTTTGTTATTCCAAAGATATTTTCTTTCCTTCTTCGTCGGATTGGTGAACATGAACACGCCAGAGAACTCTTCGTTTTGATTGTCCATAATTTAATTCTTATTCAGGCTAAGATTAGGCCACTTTTAATTTGGTCGAAGTGGGCTTGCCGCGAAATGGCACATTTAATCTGTCTTTCAATACAGAACCCACACATACTAGAGAAGGAGGTAGACGGGAGCGATTTTCGCGCTCGTCGCCGTACCCGCCATGTTACCGATTATCTGCTTTGCGGCGGTAAATACCGTCGCGTCGCCTGCCGTTGTCGTAGAAGCTGAAGCTGGAAGGCCAACTGCCGGAGCGTTGGTACCATCCATGCGAACACCCCATACGCCATGGCAACCTACCATTGCATAGACAGGCTGTCCTTGGGTCGTAAGAGTCCCCGCAGTTGCGTCATAGGTCGAAGCGGTACCCGCGCCGATTGCGTAGATGCTTGAACCCACAACTGCACCCGTAAGGCCCGTTGCCGAAACAACAACGCCGATGTACGGATTGCGTACAAGCGTAATGGTTGAGGTCGCATCCAAGGTGACTTGGATAGGGTCTTGGAGAGTGAGAACGAAGGTTGCAGAAGCCGCAGCAGCCGCATGACCCGCGATCTGAAGCGTCTGACCGATACCCGTACCAGCAGAAACGATAGCGTAGCCGTTCTGATACTCATTGATGTTGAGTTTCGTACCAGCATTCGTTATCAGGATCTGGTTCGTTCCCGCCGTTGCAGGATACGCCGCAGGAACTGTCATAGCCAAGTTGTTCCATGTGGTGATTTCCGCAGGAGCTTGTACAAGAAGTCCCGCCGCAATCGCAGCGACAGCGATTTCCGTTCCACCATTGCGCACGATAACGACCTGACGACCATCATTCGTGTTGAAGCGCACTCCACAGAGAGAATCATACGAAGTATCGTATGTGCTATTGCCGCCGTAGGTTACAACAGTCGGTGTGTAGCCCGGCCCCGGAGGGGTAGCAGTTCCCGTGTAGTTCGATGCTGGCGCGGGTTGCGTGAAGACATCGAAGGGGGCTGATTTATAATCACTAATTACACTCATAGTTTTTCATTAGTTGTTAATCTGATAATCAGGAAGCTGCGAAGATACCAGTTTGTGAAGACATCCACCAATTCGTACCGTCACAAATCAGTTTTAGACTATCTCCTACGACTGCTGTTCCTTGTGTATTCGTGATTGCACCAGTAGTTGCAGTTGAAGTAATAGCCGTTCCTGTCGCTGATGTCTTCGCATGGATGACAGCAGCCGTACCCGTAGTAATCGTGTAACCTGCTGTCGTGTTAGCGGTAATGAACGTGAATTCAATTCCCGAAGCCGCCGCAGGAAGTGTAAACGATGGTGTTCCACTTGTAGCAGACATCAAGTAAGTTGTACCTGAATTTGCTGCCGTTAGAACCACAGTAGTTCCTACTGCTGCTGTCGTTACAACCGTAGTCGTTCTGGGGCCTGTGATGGCACCCGTAACTGCTAGCGAACCGCTGAACGTAACATTACCAGTTACTGCGAGCGTAGAAGCAAGAGTTGTTGCCCCCGTTACTGCGAGTGTTCCACCAAGAGAAGTGTTCTTAAGGGTATTAAGTCCATTCTCTTGAACGATTGGAAGCGATTGTTCTATGTACTGGGCCATAATAATTTTTGTTTAATTATTATGTTCCTATAACACCCGTGAGAACCGCTTGACGAACGGGGTCAGTACAAACGAACTGTCCACCCATAATCATAAAGCCATTTACGGCTCCCTGAGCATAGGCTTCAATCCAGTTCGTCCATGTGAACGCTTTAGTCGCATTCGCAGGATTGTACTCGTAGATGTTTCCGACGATCTGCTTGTCTTCGAGCGACACAGCTTCACCTTTCCACCAATTGAGTCCAAAGAACTTCAAATAGTCGAGGTTGAGCAAGTAGAAGTTTCCAAGAAGACACTTCTTGTCGCGGTAGATGGTAAGACCATCCCAGATGAGACCTTTGGCTTTGTAACCCGTTCCCGCATCCATATTCTTGAAGTCGGAATAGGTATTGCGTTGGAAGGGCATAAGCAACTGTTCAACGTATGACCACGTAGTGTAGTCGGTATACGCGAAATCAGGAGCCACACGACCATCTGTTACCGTGTTAGCAAGTTGACGAATTTTCAAGAGAGAAATCGTCCCACCTGAAGCCGTAACCGTTGCGTTCAATCCCGCATAGGTAGCGCGAGAGAGACCGCCATAGGTTGCGAGAACTGAACCGTTATCAACGATTCCGGCCAAGCCCATGAAGGCTTTGCCATTGAATGCGGTGCCCGAACCTTGAAAGAACGTACCGATGTCATCAGCGCCATCTTGTGCGCGAGACTTCATCATCGTTTTCATCAGGTTAAGGGTCTGCATCTTGGTCTTATTAACCGACAAATCAGAACCCGCCAGAGCGACGTTGGTTGCGGAAAAAGTCGGATAAAAAGTCCCGTTTACTGTTACTGGCTGTTGAGAAGTCGGAAGGTCATCGAAGCCATTGAAGGCAACGGTGGCTACCCCTGGTTG
>Ga0265338_10004380_pt1 | contig 19095 bp, 18 predicted proteins | sample 42126metaG_FD_193579 | JGI IMG/M metagenome (GOLD analysis project Ga0265338, IMG submission 193579) | Rhizosphere microbial communities from Carex aquatilis grown in University of Washington, Seatle, WA, United States - 4-21-26 metaG | ecosystem: Host-associated > Plants > Roots > Rhizosphere...
AATGGCGTTCCGGCGTATCAACTGGCCTGCGCGGTGGACGACGCGGCGATGCAAATCACCGAGGTGGTGCGCGGCGCGGATCTGCTGGTGAGCACGGCCCGACAAATTTTGCTGTACCACGCGCTCGGCCTCAAGCCTCCGGCGTTTTTTCACTGCCCCCTGCTTTGCGACGACTCGGGTGAGCGGCTGGCCAAGCGCCACGATGCCTTGAGTCTGCGGACGTTGCGTGCAAACGGCGAAACCCCAGACTCCTGGCGGCGAAAATGGGCTTGAGCCGCGCTGACGAAACAAAGATGATTCACAATGCCGACCCATTGCCAAGAAATCCACAGGCAAATCTTCCAGCGGAGCCGCCTCCCGTCGAATGGAACGATTGCGGGTGCACGGGGTGTCGGCGGCCATGAAAATGACGTTGCGCCGGATTGGATCGCGTGACTCGAAGATGCGCAAGACACCGGCATTTGCCGGAGTCGTTGTCTGCGGTTGTGCAGTCCAACGGCAACTTGGAGCTCCGCGGAGTTTTGAGGCGCCCGGGCGGCCGCGCGACAAAGTTGTTTTGATGATGGATTTAGGATTATTTCCAGGTCGGAGGATTGGATCGGATCCGTCAGGCAACCTCTCCGTCACCGGTAATTTTTGCTGGCATACCTTTTGCTACTCCCATTGATGTCCCATGCTGGATTCTCGGACAATTCAGATTACAGCCCTAGATCGCCGATGAAAAAGATGAATAACAAAGCGCCGGTGAACGAGACGCGAACCACCGCGCCGCCGGCTGCGCCGGTGGAATCGCCCGAGGCAGGGCCTCCCGGGCAACTGCCGAAAAAAATTCTTCTGGTGGATGATGACGCAGTGATCCGGGCCATTTATGGAAAAAGGCTCGCTCAATATGGTTTCAGCGTGGCCACCGCCACGGATGGCTTGAATGCGCTGGAACTGTTGCAGGCGGACAAGCCTGACCTCGTGGTGTTGGATTTGATGATGCCGAAACTTTCGGGAGTGGAAGTGTTGAAATTCCTCCGTTCACAAGCCCGTTTGCGCTCCATACCGGTCGCCATCTTCACCAATGCGTTCATGGATGAGCTGGCACAAGCCGCCATTGAGATCGGCGTCCAGCAAACCGTCATCAAGGCCGAGTGTAACCCCGCCAAATTGATTGCCGTCGCGAATGACCTGCTGATCAAGGATCCGACGGCCGCCAGAAAAATCGAGTCGCCCACGGCCCCCGCCGGGTTGAAGCAGGCGGAGCACGATCTGGAAGCCGTGGAAATGCGTTCCAGCATCAAGAGCCGCCAGGATTTTCTCAGGGACGCGCCCTCCCTCATTGTGGATTTGCGCGAGCTTTATCGGGCGTTCAGAAAGAGTCCGGACCTAAAGACGCGCGGGGAGCGGCTCGACGCTCTTTATCGCAAGGTGCACTTCGTCACCGCCATCACCGGCCTGGCCAGGTTCCATTACACCGCACTGCTCAGTGGTGTATTCGAAGCCCTGTTGTTCGAGCTGCAACGCACGCCGGACCTCATCACGCCGTCCAGCCTGCGCACAATCGCCATGACCCTGGATTTTATGGGAGTGCTTTTTGCCCTGGCGCGCGAGCCATCGGTCGAAGAGCCGTTGGTCAGCAAGGTCATGATTGTGGACGACGACGCGGTCACCAATCGCGTCGCCATCTTCGCGCTCCAGCGGGCACATCTCCAGGCCAACGGCGTGAAAGATCCGCTGGAGGCCTTGAAGCTGCTGAAAGAAACAAATTACGAGCTGATTCTGCTCGACATCGAAATGCCGCTGATGAACGGTTACGAGTTTTGCCGGAAATTGCGGGCCATTCCCGGCTATGAGAAAACCCCCGTGATCTACGTCACCGTCCACAGTGATTTTGAAAGCCGCGCCAAGGGGGTTTTGAGCGGCGGCGACGATCTCATTTCCAAGCCGTTCCTGCCGATTGAATTGGCCGTCAAGGCGGTAATGCACCTGATCAAAAGGCACCTGCCGCAGCCGCCGGGAACGGCAGAGTCACAACTTGCACCGGCGGAGCCGCAACATCCTGCACCCACGGTATGACGATCGGCATGAAAAACGGGGGTGGCCTTTCTTCAATTTCGCGGCAGGGACTTTTGGGGTGGAAAGGCAGCATGGAAAATGGAGGCGGATTTATGGCCTCGCGAACGGGTATGGTGAAGCACATTCCGAATCTGGCGGCAATTTCGCCATTTGGGCAAAGCGACACTCACTACACTCACTGAGTCCCTGAACATTCGATTGCGGCTTTTGGGCTTAATTGGAGGGCGGGGATCGTGATTAATAATTAGGCCGGCAAGCGGCTGACAAAAGCTTGGCCACAAACTTCAATCCGGCAATACAATCGGGCAAACACCGCGATGCCTTGAGTCTGCGAACACTGCGCACCGGCGGGAAAACACCCGAATCGCTGCGCCAGGACTGCTTTTGATGCTTCCATCCCGCCAAAATGCTGCCGAAAAATGGCCAAAATTGGCTTGTGAATTTTTCCACGACAAGGCATTCTTTCCGGTCTTTCGGGCCCGCAATCCGGTTTGACCCAACAGGCAATCCGTGTGGACTGAAGGAAGTTAATTTACGTGAAGCGATTTGGCACCATCATAGGGGTCTGTGCAATCTTCGCCGCGGTTTTTGCGGTGAACCTGAATGCGCAGCCGGCCCCGGCTCCGGGCGGGGGCGCGATCATTGCCCCGGCATCCGCGCAGGCGCCATCGGCTGGAACGGACGAAGAAAAGGTTCCTTCGGCCGCGCCGGCGATTTTCAGCGTCCTTGGATTGCCGGTCACCAATTCAATGATTTGCACATGGATGGTCGCGGCGCTCATCATCGTCATCGTTCGCGTGACGACGTGGAAAAGCATCAAGGAAATTCCGTCCGGGGGACAAAACGTGATGGAGGCGATCGTTGAAGGTTGGGAAAAATTGATCGGCGACATTCTGGACAAACGGGTCGCCGGCTGGGTTTTCCCCTTTGCCACGACTTATTTCATTTTCATTGTGATTTCGAACCTGGTGGATCTGGTTCCCGGAGTGGGCAGCATCGGGTCTTATCACAACGGGCGGTTCACGCCGTTCTTTCGTCCGCCGACGACCGACGCGAACCTGACCGTGGCGATGGCGGGGATTTTTCTGGTGATGAGCCTTTTCTGGGCGGTGCGGTACAACGGTTTTTGGGGGCTGATCAGACATATCTTCGGCGTGAAGATGGACACCAACAAATGGACCTATCCGTTGTTCTTTCTGCTGTTCCTGTTCATCGGCGCGATGGAATTGCTTTCCGTGGGATTTGCGCGGCCGGTCGCATTGGCGATGCGCCTTTACGGGAATATTTATGCCGGCGAAAGCATCTTGGACATGGAATTCCACAATCATTTCCTGCTGTCACTGCTGCTGTCGTCGTTCACCTATTTTTACGAAACGTTCGTCTGCATCGTGCAGGCGTTTGTGTTTGCGATGCTCGTCGTGGCGTTCGTCGGCACGCTCTGCACGCATAACGATGAACAGCACAGCCATTGATTTATTAATTTGCCCCGGCATGGGACGCCGGGGCGGCAACCAAAACCAAGAGAAAGAAGAAAATTATGATGCTCGCACAAGCAACCGGCAATTTGGCCGGCAACATTCACATCGGCCTCGCCTTTGGTGGCGCGGCCATCGGCATCGGCATCGCCACGGCCGGTGGCGTCATCGCCATGAGCCGCAACCCCGGAATGTTCGGCAAGATCCTGACCTTCATGTTCGTCGGCATGGCGCTGGCCGAAGGCTGGGCGGTCATCGCGTGGCTCGTCGTCAAATAATTTCGCCATGGACGCTTTAGGAATCCAGTGGAAGATCCTGCTCGCGCAGACGATTAGTTTTTCGATCGTCCTGTTCGTCCTGTGGCGGTTCGCCTACCGGCCGATCTTCGCCATGCTCGAGGCACGCCGCGAAAAAATAGCCGAGGGCCTCGCCAACGCCGAGAAAATCAAGGCACAACTCACGAAGACCGAGACCGATCGCCAGGCGGTTCTGGCCCAGGCCGGCGACCTTGCCAACCGGATGATTGAGGAGGCGCGGGCCGCCGCCGGACGGGTGCGCGAAGTGGAAACGCAAAAAGCCATTGCCGCCGCCGAACAAATCATCACCAAGGCGCGCGAAGCCTCCGCGCAGGATCACGCGCGGATGCTGGACGAATTGAAACGTGAAGTCGGGCGGCTGGTCGTGCAAACCACCACGACCGTCACCGGCAAGATACTGACGCCGGAGGACCAGCGACGGCTGGCGGAGGAAACCGAAAAACAGCTGGCGACGTAATATTTAAAATCGGGAGGGACGCCGTGTCGGCGTCCCAAATTCAGGGCCGGCGTCACGCCAGCCCTCCCAAATGGAAAGATGAAAATCTCCAAACTGGCGCAACGCGAAGCCCGACGACTGTTCCGCAGTTGTCAGACGAACGGTTTGCTGGACGAAAATCGCGTCCGGCAATCCGTGGCTTTGCTGCTGGCGAAAAAGCCGCACGGCTACGTCGAAATTCTGTCGCGGCTGCACCGGCTGGTGAAACTGGAATTGGAACGGCGCGCCGCCCGCGTGGAAAGCGCCACGGCGTTGCCGGCCGATTTGCAGGCGGATGTGACAGACCGAATCAGAAAAATCTACGGCCCCGGCGCGGACATCACGTTCAGCCGGAATCCGGCGTTGATTGGCGGACTGCGTGTCCAGGTGGGCAGCGATCTTTACGACGGCAGCGTGCAGACGCGCCTGGAAAAACTGGAACAAAGCTTTTGATGAAACTTTATGAGCAATCTATTGCAGGAAATTGAAGCCCAAATCGCAGGCGTAAAGCTCGCGACGGTGAAACAAAACGTCGGCATCGTCCGCGAAATCGGCGACGGCGTGGCCAAAATCGAAGGCCTCACCGACGCGATGCTCAACGAGATGCTCGATTTCGGCCACGGCATCACCGGCATCGCGCTGAACCTGGAAGAAACCGAGGTCGGCGCGATCATTCTCGGCGATTACACCGAAATCAAGGAAGGCGATGAAGTCCGCACCACCGGCCGGCTGTTGCAGGTGCCCGTGGGCAAGGGTTTGTTGGGCCGCGTCGTCAACGTCCTCGGCCAGCCGCTCGACGGCAAGGGCGCCATCAAGGAAAGCGGCTTTTACCCGGTGGAGAAAATCGCGCCCGGCATCATCAAGCGCAAATCCGTCAGCCAGCCCGTGCAGACCGGCATCATGGCCATCGACGCGATGATTCCCATTGGCCGCGGCCAGCGCGAATTGATCATCGGCGACCGTTCGACCGGCAAAACGACCATTTGCGTGGACACCATCATCAACAACGCGCGGCTTAATCTTGCCGCGGAACAAACCGGCGATAAAAGTTACCGGCCGCTGTATTCCATTTACGTCGCCATCGGCCAGAAACAGTCGAACATCGCGCGCGTGCTCAACGTGCTCGAAGAAGCGGGCGCCCTGCCCTACACGATTGTGGTGGTGGCGGCGGCTTCCGACTCGGCCACAAACCAATATCTGGCGCCGTTTGCGGGCGCGGCGATGGGTGAATGGTTCATGGACAACGGCATGGACGCGCTCATCATTTTCGACGATTTGTCCAAGCACGCGGTGGCGTATCGTCAGGTTTCACTCGTGCTCAAACGCCCGTCAGGCCGCGAAGCCTATCCGGGCGATGTGTTTTATCTGCACAGCCGTTTGCTGGAACGCAGCGCGCGCGTTTCCGAAAATTACGGCAACGGCTCCCTCACCGCGCTGCCCATCATCGAAACTCAGGCCGGTGACGTTTCGGCCTACATCCCGACCAACGTGATTTCCATCACCGACGGGCAGATTTATCTGGAAACGGACCTGTTTTATCAGGGCGTGCGTCCGGCGATTTCGGTTGGTTTGTCCGTGTCACGCGTCGGTTCGGCGGCACAGGTCAAAGCGATGAAACAGGTCGCCGGCCGCATCAAGGGCGATCTGGCCCAGTTCCGCGAACTGGCGGCCTTCGCGCAGTTCGGTTCGGACCTCGACGCGCGAACGCAGGCGCAACTCGAGCGCGGCAAGCGCATCGTGGAAGTCTTCAAGCAGCAGCAATACAATCCCGTTCCGGTGGAGGTACAGGCGGCGGTGTTGTGGGCCGTGCAGAATAATTTCATGGACGACGTGCCGGTGGACAAAATCAAGGATTTCCAGGCCAAACTCACCGATTTTCTCAACACGCGCAAAGCGGATTTGCTGGCGAAGGTCCGCACGGAGAAAGCCATCAGCGACGCCCTCGCGGCCGAGTTGAAGACGGCGGTGACGGAGTTCAAGCAAACGTATCACTGAAAATATTTCATGGTCAGTTACAAAACCAAAATGGCTCCGGTGCGGCGGATCGAAGATATGATTTATCTGATTCGCGGACAGCGGGTGATGCTGGATTTTGACCTGGCGCGGGTTTACGGGGTGAAATTGAAACGACTCAATGAACAGGTTGGGAGAAACCCCGATCGCTTTCCGAAAGATTTTGCGTTTCAGCTTTCGCTTCAAGAGTTTGCGAACATGCGGTCGCAATTTGCGACCGCACCAAAACGGAACATTCGCTATTTTCCGTGGGCTTTTACCGAACACGGCGCGTTGATGCTGGCCAGCGTTTTGAACAGTCCGGTCGCCGTCGAAGCCAGCGTCCGGATTGTGCGCGCATTTGTGTTGATGCGCGAGCAATTAGCCGCGAACAGGGAACTCGCCCGCAGAGTTGCAGACCTGGAACAACGGGTCGGCGGACACGACGAGGCCATTGCACATTTGTTTGAAGCCATCCGGCAGTTAATTGAACCGCCGTTGCCGGAAAACCGGCGTGAGATTGGCTTTCACGTCCGGGAAACCGCGCCGCGCTATCGCGTCAGAACCTGCCGGAAAAGATAATTTACCATGCCCAGCACGCGCGATATACGCCGACGCATCCGGTCGGTCAGGAACACCGCCCAAATCACCCGGGCGATGCAGATGGTGGCGGCGGCCAAGATGCGCAAGGCGCAGCAGGCCGCGCTGGCCGGGCGGCCGTACGCGGCGTTGATGAACGACGTGCTGGCCAATGCCGCGGCGCGCACGGCGGCCTTCAAACATCCCCTCATGGAAGCGCGCCCGGCCCAAAAGCGCGCCATCATTCTCGTCAGCACCGACCGCGGTTTGTGCGGCGCGCTCAACAGCAATTTGTTCCGTGAAGTGGTGAAGTCCGATAAAAACAACACCACGACTTTCATCACCGCCGGCCGCAAGGCGGCGCAATTCATCGCGCGCACGCGGCGGTCGCTCGCCGCCGAGTTCACCTACAAGGACACGCCGCAATTCGGCGAGGCGCGGGCGATTTCCAAATTCGCGCAGGATTTGTTCCTCAAGGGCGAGGTGGACGCCGTGGATATCCTGTTCACCAATTACATTTCCATCCTGACCCAGCAACCGAAAGTCGTCCCGTTTTTGCCGATTGGAAAAATCGAGGCCGTTCAGGCCGGACACGGCGGCGCGCCGTCGCCGGAACCGCTGTCGCCCGCCGTGACCACGGAGGTTTTTGAATTTGAACCGGATGAGACCACCGTGCTGGGCGAACTGCTGCCGCACAGCCTGAATTTCCGGGTCTACCAGATTTTGCTGGAAGCCCGGGCCAGCGAACACAGCGCGCGCATGGTGGCGATGAAGAACGCCACCGACAACGCGCAGCAACTCATCAAAGGGCTGACGCTCGAGTACAACAAATTGCGCCAGTCGAACATCACGAACGAATTGTTGGAAATCGCCACCGCGCAAATGGCGGTGGGTTGAAATCATTTCGCATATGAACAAAGGCAAAATCGTGCAGATCATCGGACCGGTCGTGGACGTGGAATTTCCCGGCCAGCCGCCCGCCATTTACAATGCGCTGACCGTCGAGTACGACGTGCCCGGCGCCGGCAAAACCAAACAAACGCTCGAAGTCGAACAGCACCTCGGCGACAACTGGGTGCGCTGCGTTTGCATGGGGTCCACCGAGGGCATGAAGCGCGGTTATGAAGCCGCGGACACCGGCGGTCCCATTTCCATGCCGGTGGGCGAGGCCATCATGGGCCGCGTGTTCAACGTTGTGGGCGAGCCGGTGGACGAACGCGGGCCGGTCAAGGCCGACAAGTTTTATCCGATTCACCGCCCGGCCCCGACCTTGCTGGATCAATCCACCTCGCCGCAGGTGCTCATGACCGGCATCAAGGTCATTGACCTCATTTGTCCGTTCCTGAAGGGCGGCAAGGTCGGCGCCTTCGGCGGCGCCGGCGTCGGCAAGACCGTCGTCATCATGGAATTGATCAACAACATCGCCAAGCTGCACGGTGGCATCTCCATGTTTGCGGGCGTGGGTGAACGCACCCGCGAAGGCAACGATCTTTACAATGAAATGATTGAGGCCGGCGTCATCAAGGTTGAAAAGGATGAAAAGGGGCATCCCAAAAAGGGGGCGAACGGCCTGCCCATTCTCACGCCCGGTTCCAAAATCGGCCTCGTTTATGGCCAGATGAACGAGCCGCCCGGCGCGCGTCTCCGCGTCGCGCTGTCGGCCCTCGCCGTGACCGAATATTTCCGCGACGAAAAAAACCAGGACGTGCTGTTGTTCATTGACAACATCTTCCGTTTCTCGCAGGCCGGTTCGGAAGTGTCCGCGCTGCTGGGCCGCACGCCGAGCGCCGTCGGTTATCAACCGACGCTCGCCGCTGAAATGGGCGATTTGCAGGAACGCATCACCTCGACCAAGAAAGGTTCCATCACCTCGTTCCAGGCCGTGTATGTGCCCGCGGACGACCTGACCGACCCCGCGCCGGCAACAACGTTTGCGCATCTGGACGCAACGATTGTGCTGGAACGCGCCATCGCCGAGCTGGGCATTTATCCCGCCGTGGATCCGCTGTCCTCGACGAGCCGCGCGCTCGCGCCGGAAATTGTCGGGCAGGAACATTACGAAGTGGCCCGTGGCGTGCAGAAGGTGTTGCAGCGCTACAAGGATTTGCAGGACATCATCTCGATTCTCGGCATGGACGAGCTTTCGCCCGATGACAAGCTCGCCGTGTATCGCGCGCGCAAGATTCAACGCTTCCTGAGCCAGCCGTTCTCCGTGGCTGAAGTGTTCACCGGCCGGACGGGCAAACAGGTGCCCGTGGCTGAAACCGTCCGCGGCTTCAAGGAAATTCTGGAAGGCAAACACGACGACGTGCCCGAACAGAATTTTTACATGAAGGGCGGCATTGAGGAAATTAAAGAGACGTAACCGGGAGGGACGGCATGTCGCCGTCTCCGAATCCCCATAAAAAATGGATGCGACCATAAAACTCGAAATTGTCACGCCGGAGGCGAAAATTTTCTCCGACGACGTGGACATGGTCACGCTCACCGGCACCGAAGGCGAGATGGGCATCCTGCCGCAGCACATGCCGTTGATGACGCAGCTCGTGGCGGGCGAAATCATCGCGCAGAAGGGCAAGGAAACCTTTTTCATCTGCGTCGGCGACGGGTTTGTGCAGGTGACCGGCGACCGCGTGGCCATTCTCACCGACATGGCCATCAACGCCGAGAACATTGATGAGGCCAAGGCCGAGGAGGCATTGCGCCGCGCCGAGGCGCGGCTGGCTGAAAAAATCACCGACGAAGAAGCCGCCCGCGTTCAGGCGGCGCTCGCACACGCGGCCGCACAGCTAAAAGTGAAGCGGCGCCGGGGTTGACGCAACCGGCGGTCATTTAACCGCCGTGTCAACATTGCATTTGCCTTCGGAAAAAATACCGGCAAGATTCACGCCGTGCACAGATTTTTTATTTTCTTTTCCATGCTCGCGCTGGCCGGCCCGGCGTTCGCGCGCGAGAACACGCTGCTGGATTCGGACTGGCGGTTCAACCCGGGTGACATCCTGGGCGCGGAAGCGACAAGCTTCAGTGACACCAACTGGCAGACGCTTTCCCTTCCCCACAACTGGGGCTGGGAACAGGCGCAACAGGGAAAGGATTATTACCGCGGGCCGGGCTGGTACCGGCGCGAACTGGACCTCAAACGGGAACCCGGCAAACGCTATTTTCTGCGGTTTGAAGCCGCAAGCCTGTTTGCCGATGTATATGTGAACGGCAACTTTCTCGGCGAACATCGCGGCGGGTTCGGCGCCTTTGGTTTTGAAATCACCCGGCATCTGTCCGCCGGCGGCACGAATGTGATTGCCGTGCGCGTGAGCAATTCCTGGGAGCCGGACATCGCGCCGTTAAGCGGCGACTTTTCCGTTTACGGCGGCCTCTACCGGCCGGTGCATTTGATCGAAACGGCGGCGGAGAATTTCACGCTCACGGACCACGGCTCACCCGGCGTCGCCTGGCTGCAAACGAGCGTCACGAAGAAAAAGGCGGTCCTGGACGTGACGGCGCAAATTTCCAACGGCACGGCGGACCGGCAGCCATTGACGCTGGTCGCGACCGTGCTCGACGCGAATGGAAAAAAGATTGCCGAGAGCAAACAACCGGTGGTTTTGGCGCCGAACGTGACGGCGCCGTACTGGTTGCGCGTGACGGTGCCGCGCCCACATTTGTGGAATGGCCGCCCGGACCCCTACCGCTACCGGGCAATGGTTGAATTGCGTTCGACCAACGGCGTGGTGGATTCGGTCGGACAACCGCTCGGTCTGCGGTTTTACCGGGTTGATCCGGACGGGGGATTTTTCCTCAACGGCAAACCTTACGCCTTGCACGGCGTGGACCTGCATCAGGACTGGTGGAACAAGGGCTGGGCGATTTCCGACGCGGACATGGACCAGAACCTGCGGCTCATCCGGGAAATTGGCGCCACGGTCGTCCGCTGCGCGCACTACCAGCACAGCGATTATTTTTACAGCCTGTGCGACCAGGCGGGCATTCTCGTCTGGGCGGAAATCCCGCAGGTCAATGAAATTAATCTGTCGCAGCGGTTCGCCGAAACCTCGCGCGGCCAGCTGCTTGATCTCATCCGGCAAAACATCAATCATCCTTCGATTTTTGCCTGGAGTTTGTTCAACGAAATCGGACTCGTAAATACACCCGACCCGGAACGTGAGTTGCAGGACTTGAACAATGTCGCACACAGCGAAGATCCGACGCGCCCGACCATCGGCGCCACCTGCACGGATAAATTTCCGCAAATGAACAAGATCCCCGACCTGCTCGGCTGGAACATGTATCCCGGCTGGTATTCCGGTTGGGGCCCGAAAAATGATTTTGGCCGTTTGCTGGATCAACATCGTTACGACAGCCAGCACGGCGGCTTTTGTTTGAGCGAATACGGAGCGGGCGCGAACGTGGAGCAGCACGAACAGAATCCGAAACCACCGCGCACCGACGGCCAGTGGCATCCCGAGGAATGGCAGGCGGAAGTTCATGAAACAGCCTGGGCGGCAATGAAAACGAGGCCTTATGTCTGGGCCACGTTCGTCTGGAACATGTTCGACTTCGCCGTCAGCACGCGCCACGAAGGCGGTGTTCCCGGCCGCAACGACAAGGGCCTGGTGACCTACGACCGCACGATCAGGAAGGACGCCTTTTATTTTTACAAGGCCAACTGGTCGGATGAACCGGTGCTGTACCTCACGGACCGCAGGTTCACTGACCGCACCAATGCCGTCACGGACGTGAAAGTTTATTCCAACGCCCGGAGGGTGGAGTTGTTGCTGAACGGAAAATCGGAGGGTTACCACGGCAACGCCACAAACGGCGTGTTCATCTGGAAGAACGTCAAATTAAAGCCCGGCGAAAACCAGGTCACCGCCAGGGCTGAACGCGATGGAAAGAAGTTGAGCGATGCCTGTGCCTGGACACTTGAGCCGCCACAGCTTATGCCGGCGAATCCAGCGAACTGAAGGCAAGGCGGGATTGGCTGATTTGAACCGCCGGAACTGAACGGACGCAAAAATTTAGTGGCGTCCTGATTTCGGCAGGGTGCGTCAGGCAGCATCGGCTTCTCTTGCGCCACCCCCGGACGCATCTGATGTTTTTCCCTGTCACCTCTTGGGCTCGATTTCAGACCTATTGGTTGACATGATGACAGCACAAGCAGTGAAAACGATGGATTCCAGTGATGCCGAGCTGGTGGCGCAGAGTCTGGCGGGCAACCGCGATGCGTTCGGCGGGATTGTGGCCCGCTATCAATCATTGCTTTGTTCCCTGGCCTACAGCGCCACCGGCAGTCTCAGCCAGAGCGAAGACCTGGCGCAGGAAACCTTTGTCACCGCCTGGAAACAACTCGCCGGTTTGCGCGAGCCGGACAAATTGCGTTCCTGGCTGTGTCGGATCGCGCGCAACCTCACCTATGACGCATTGCGCAAACTGGGGCGGGAGCCGAGCCACAAAGCCGAATTGCTGGAACAAATCCAGGAACCACCCACGCCGGAACCACTGCCCTCGGACCACACGATCAGCCGGGAGGAGGAGGCCATCCTCTGGCGCTCGATTGAGCGCATCCCGGAAACGTATCGCGAGCCACTCATCCTGTTTTATCGCGAACATCAATCCATCGAGTCCGTGGCGCAGAACCTGGAATTGAGCGAGGACGCGGTGAAACAACGGCTTTCCCGCGGCCGGAAACTGTTGCAGGAACAGGTGCTTGCGTTCGTGGAAGGCGCGCTGGCGCAGACGAATCCGGGCCGGGCCTTCACCCTCGGCGTGCTGGCGGCGTTGCCGGCGTTCACCCTTTCCGCCAAGGCAGTCACACTTGGCGCAACGGCCGCCAAAGGCAGTTCAGCGGCCAAGGCCGCAGCCGTGACCGGACTCCTCAGTGCGATGTTTGGCCCGCTGCTCGTTCTATTTGGCAACTATGCCTTTTATCGCATCGGCCTGGATCAGGCGCAGTCAAACGAGGAGCGCGGCCGCGTCAAAACCTTTTATCGGAAAATCTGCGTTTTTGCCCTGGGACTTTTCCTGGTGTTTGCGTTGCTGGCTTTTTGGGTATGCCGGAACCAACGGGACCATTCGTTGTTGTCCGACCTGTTGATCAACGGGATGTTCCTCATCTATGTAGTCACAACATTTGCCTTTATCACCGGTTCACGGAGGCGGCGCCGCCAACACCTTTCCGGACTGCTGGCGCGGGACTATGCGGGTCAGTTTCCGACACCGGCCTGGGAATATTGCAGCCCAACCAGCCTGTTCGGGCTGCCGCTGGTTCATATCCGCCTTGGCGACCGGTTTGATGTTTTGAAGAAACCGGTAACCGCATGGATTGCCGTTGGCACTCACGCCGTGGGGGGATTCTTCGCGTTCGGCTCCATTGCCATTGCGCCGTGCAGCATCGGCCTTTGTGCCGTGGGTTTGTTTCCCTTCGGCGCCGTTGCGTTTGGTTTGCTCACGCTCGGTGGGTTTGGGGTGGGCGTCTGGACGCTTGGCGTCATGGCCGTTGGCTGGCAGGCCGCCGGTTGTTGTGCACTGGCTTGGAATGCTGCCATGGGCGGCGTGGCGCTGGCACATGATTTTGCGCTCGGCGGCATTGCTCACGCCGCCCAGGCCAACAACGACATCGCCGGGCAGTTTATCAGGCCGAACCTGTTTTTCCATTGCTCACAAATCCTTTTCCGTTACGTCGCCTGGCTGAATCTGATTTGGGTGGTTCCCCTGGTCGTCCTGTGGCAGGTCATCGCCCGCAAGCGCCGCAATCAGGAACGGAAAAAATTTTAATCTTCAACCCCTGGAAAGAAAAAATATGAAATCATCAATTATTACCGTGGTCGTTCTCTGTCTTGCCGTCACCGGCGGGGCGATATTTTATTTCGGGCATCATGCGTCCAGCCGGGCAATTGATGCCCTGGTCTCCCCGCAATCCAGTTACCGGGAAAAGCAGGCCACCTGGAAGCAATTGCAGGCTGCGGGCGGATTGGATCAGACCATTGCCGCGTTGAAAGCGGGCATGGCGAAACATCCCAACAATGCCGCCTATCCCGCCGAGCTGGGCGTGGCGTACATCAACAAAGTGATTACTGCTAAAAAGAGCGGAGATTACAATGAAATTGCCATTCTAGGGATGCAGGCCGACCAAAATTTCGACGCGGCGTTGAAACTCGATCCGTCCAACTGGGAGGCGCAATATTACAAGGCCGCCTCCCTCGCCTACTGGCCGCCGGAAATGAACAAGGGCCCGGAAGTCATCCAACGATTCTCGAGCCTGATTGACCAGCAGGAAACGATGCCGCCCCAGCCGCAATTCGCACAGACCTACGTCCTGTTGGGCGAACAATATCAAAAGGCGGGCCAGCCCGATCAGGCCATCAAAATCTGGCGTCGCGGCGCCGCCACATTTCCCGGCGACCCAGCCCTTCAGAAAAAAATCATCAATCCGGCCGGTCAATAACCGTGAAATACGCCCGTCCTCTCCATCCTCCTGGCAGGGCTACTGCGGAGAATGGACGGCTCTGTGCGCCGTAGCCTTGGTGAAAGTTGATGCTGCCGGGCCGGTTGGCGGCATGTTTGTCCTCACGAAACGGAACCCGGCGACATAATTAAAAGTGATGGCCAACGCTCAAGTCCGCCGGGAAAAAAACCAAAGAACTGGCATGAAATTTGCGATTGTACGGCGATGATGAACAAACATATTGGCCAGCAAAAACATATACTGGTTGTGGATGACGAACCTCTCGTCCGCTACACCGTCCAAATGCTTCTCCAAGGTGACGGCTATATCGTTGCCGAAGCCAAAAGCGGCGCCGAGGCGCTTGCCCTGTTTGAACCCGGCAAGTTCGACATGGTATTCACCGACTACTCCATGCCGGAGATGAGAGGCGATCAGTTGGCCGCTGCCATCAAACAGCGCTCACCGAAGCAGCCGGTCGTGATGATCACGGCCTTTCCTGAAAAACTTCAGTCCTCCGATTGCCCCCTGGGTGGCGTTGATTCCTTCATCTGCAAACCTTTCGAATTGGACACCCTGCGGGCGGCGATCGCCCGGTACGCTCCCGGCTAAAACCTGGAGTCCACCATTTAATGGCCGATCGTTCGCAGACTCTTTGAATTGAGATCCTTCAATACTGTTTTCTCCCCAAACCGGGTTGACGGGCACGATATGGCCGCATGCCGCGTTGGAAGAATTCAGAAAAAACTTTCCGCGTGGTTGGGGTCTTTGGCGGTTAAAGATTTTTGCGCCCTGGCGTCTTTGGTGGTTTGATTTACACCTCAACTTCGCCTCCGTCCGGGTGGCCGCGCGATGAAATGCTTCTGGTGTCCGACCCAAAATAGGGCATAATCGTAACCATGGAAAAATCATCGCATCGCAAAACGCTTTCGTCCCCACCAGTGTCTGACCCGGAAATAGCTGCCTCCAAAACCGATTACGGGGATGCGGAGGTGCAATTCGGCATCGGATTAAAGTTCGCCGCTGACCCAGGGGCGGCGCACGATTACCGGCAGGCGGCGGAGTGGTATCACAAGGCGGCGGAGCAAAACCATTCCCTGGCGCAATTCAATCTCGGAGTGATGTATGCCCAGGGACAGGGCGTCACCCGGGATGCCGCTCAATCCGCGATGTGGTTTGGCAAGGCCGCGCAGTTGGGAGATGCCGGAGCCCAGTATCATCTGGGGGATGGTTGTCACCGCGCCAGCGTCATGCAGGTGCCGGCGGACGCCGCCGAATCAAGGATTGAAGCTTACAAGTGGTATCGTCTCGCCGCCGCGCAGGGCTACAAGAACTCGGCCATGGTCTGGTCAAACCTGACCCGCAACATGACCCGGGCGGATATTGCCGCCGGTGACCAGCGCGTGGCCGCCTTTGCGGTTACCAAGGCCGGAGCGTGAAGGAGGAAGTCGGAAGTCAGAAGCCGGAACGGAGCAGGCCCGGGCAGCGGATTCGGCGGGCATTGACGAATGGTTAAAGCCTGGGTGTTTTCAGGGATTACGCCGGTGGGATTTTTTTCCGCTCGTTGGCGCGGGCTTCCCGGAAATCGCTGAGCCGGCCTTTCTTGATGGAACCATCCGGGAGCTTCAACGCTATCTCCGGCGGCCAGCCGGCCTGGGCTTCGGTCACACTTTCCACAACGCCCACGGCGCGGGTGATTTTGTGAACCATGGTTTCGCCCAGATAACCTTTTCCGGTGCCTGCGATTTTGGATTTGCCCATGGAATCAAGCGTCTAGCGGCCTGCCTTCGAGAATGCGGCTGGCAATTTCCTGTGCCTGCGTGGCGTCATTCTTTTCCACCGCGAGCCGGTAGTCCGGCGAGGCCTTGACTTTTTCACGTTCCTTTTCGAAGTAGCAATTGCGCACGAAAAACTGGTCCATCTCTTTTTTGAATGTCATAACTTTGTCCGTTTCCTGTAATCCATCCGCTTCCATCCCGACGGCGGGGGGAGCGTTGGGCATCCGTTCGGGCGCATTCTCAAACTTTATGGGGCGCGCAAAAAATCCGGGTGCTGCTGGTATGGAGCCATTACAGCAGAAAAGGAACGTCTACGCCAGCCCAAAGATGACCGCCCTGACGGGCAGGGGGACAAGTCGTGGTTGAACTCCGCATCTGCTTATGCACCAGCTTGTGCCGCCGCCGGAGCGTTCTCCACCGGCGAGCCAGCGTGAGCCAGGCCTTTGCCGTGTCCACGGTCCAGGTTGACAAACTGTCTCGTTTGGGGGATGTAAAAAACAATGTTAAACCTGCCAATCGGCTCTTTTTTTGCAGCTTGAAGGGCCGTTTCAGTGGCCCCAAAACTTTTGCCTTCGGCGGCATTTTTGGTCCACTGGCTGTCGTTGGTGAGATATTCCAGCTTCTCCGCGTCTTCGATAAGGATGTTCATCGGCTGCCATGTTATCACACTTTCCCGAATCACAAGCATTCAAACCGTCAAATCTGAAACTTTTATTTCACGACCGCCAAACGCGGAATCCCTTGCGGAAAATCACCTCCCGGTCTCACCGGATATTTCACCCACCAGCCGGAAAAAACCCTTCTTCGGTCGGCGTCGATGCCCGGTTCAGAAGTTCCTCCGGCTTTTTGAAAGACCGGCGTTCCCCTGCTTAGCGGGTCAATCCCCCGTTGGCAAAGGCTTTTTTGACGGCACGAACCAGGGCTGTGGCATCATAAGGTTTGCGCAAACAATTGACACCTTCGACCAAATTGATGCCGGAATTTGACAAATCCACACTATAACCGGTGGAATAAATAACGCACATTCGGGGTTCTTCGCACAGGAGTCGGTCCGCCAGTTCGCGTCCGGTTATTCCACCGGGCATCACCATGTCCGTCAGCAGCAGATCAATTTTCCCGCGGTATTGCGGCCAGAGACGCAACGCTTCCGGCCCGTCCCGGGCCACCACCACCTGATGCCCAAGGCGTTTTAAAATCATCGAAGCCATTTCGCGCAACGGGGCCTCGTCCTCGACAATGAAAATGGTCCGCGGCTGAACGTCGGCCGCCCTCATCAAGTCAGTCCCGGATTCGGACGTCCTTTGCACCTCCCCATTCGCCAGGGGCAGAAAGACCTTGAACACCGAGCCGGCGCCCGGTTGCGATTCAACTTCAATCCAGCCCTGATGCTGCTTGACGATGCCATAAACCGTGGCCAGGCCCATCCCGGTACCCTTGCCCACCTCCTTGGTGGTAAAAAACGGCTCAAAAATCTTGCTGCGCACGGTCTCGTTCATCCCGCTGCCTTTATCGGCAACACTCAACTGCATGAACGTACCCATCACGGCATCCGGCTCCCGCTCCTTGTGTTTTGCGTCGATCTCCGCCAGCCCGGCGGTGATGGTGAGCGGACCGCCCCGCGGCATGGCGTCACGTGCGTTCACCGCCAGATTGATGATAATCTGCTCAAAATTGACCGCATCGGCGAACACCGGCGGAAGATTTTCCGCGCATTGGATCTGCAACTGGATGTCTTCACCGATGATTCGCCGCAGCATTTTGCCGAGATTGTTCAATTCCTCCCGCAGATCCAGCGGGCGGCGCTGCAACATCTGTTTGCGGCTGAACGCCAGCAACTGGCGGGTGAGGGACGCCGCCCGTATGGCGGCGTGGGAAATTTCCTGCAGAGATTCCGCGAGCGATTCATCCACGTTATCCATGTTCAATTGCACCTCCGCGTGGCCTTGAATCACGGTCAGGATGTTGTTGAAATCGTGCGCGATGCCGGCGGCGATCTGGCCGACCACTTCCATTTTCTGGGCCTGGCGCAACTGGTTTTCGACGTTAAGCCGCTCGGTGATGTCCTGGATGGACATCAAAAAATGCGACTGGTTTTCCAGTTCAAAGGCTCCCGCGGAAATCAGCACGGTCAGGGTCTTCCCTTCCCGGGTATTCAGTTCGGTTTGCAGATCGCGGACCAGGCGTTTGGCCGAAAGCGCGTCCACGATTTCCCGCCCGGTTTCCGGATGGGGAAACAATTTCAATGCGTCGGGAGTTTGTTCCAAAACCTCCTCGCGTTTAAAGCCAGTCAACTGGAGGAAGCTCTCGTTGACATCCACATACCGCGGTGCGTGAACGCGCTGCAGCAGCAAGGGAACCGGGCTGGCCCGAAACGCCTTGACGAAGCGTTCCTCGGATCGTCGGAGCGCTTCGTTGGCCTCCTGCAGATTGCGCGTGCGCTCCTGAACGCGCTCCTCCAATATGTCATGGGCGGCCTTCAATTGCACCTGGGCATGCAGGAGCAGGCTGTTCTTGCGCCGGGTTTCGACCGTCCACAAAAGGGCGAACAGGGAAACCAGCACGACGCCGGCCAGCACCAGCAAAAGCCGGCGCAGTGTCCACCAGGGTGGTGGGGCCAGGACCCGAACATCACTCCCGTCACGAAGGTTCAACAGGAAGGAGCGGGGTTTGCCATATTCATCCCGTTGAATGCGATAGACGCCGGTGATGGCGAGTCTGCTGCCCAATTCCAGTCCTTTCCCGGCAAAGGCATTGGTATTGTCCAGCTTGGCCTCGAAAAGCAATCCCTTGTCCTGGATGGTCAGATGCGTTTCACCGGATTTTTGCACCCGGTCGAGCAATGTTCCCTCTGTACGCACAAGCAGGCCGTCCAGACCCTCGTTCACGGATTGCAAAGCGGGCAGTTGCACTGGAACCGGCTCGGGCCCGGGCGCGAGGCGACGATAGACCGCTTCGCGCAACACAAAATTCCCGCTGTCAT
>Ga0265338_10004381_pt1 | contig 19092 bp, 19 predicted proteins | sample 42126metaG_FD_193579 | JGI IMG/M metagenome (GOLD analysis project Ga0265338, IMG submission 193579) | Rhizosphere microbial communities from Carex aquatilis grown in University of Washington, Seatle, WA, United States - 4-21-26 metaG | ecosystem: Host-associated > Plants > Roots > Rhizosphere...
TCGCGATCGGGCTCGCCGTGTCCTACGTGATGCTGCCGGTCCAGGCCGCGGCCTACGCGCGGATCTCCTCCGTGGACACCGGCCACGCGACCGCCATCTTCACCGCCGGGCAACGGTCGGCCGGCGCCATGGGCGTGGCGCTGCTGTCGGCCGTGCTCGCCGCCGGCAGCGCCGACCGGGTTCGCGCGCCCGTCTCCGCGTTCCACGCCGTGTACCTGGCTGGCGCGGGCGTGGCGTTCCTCGGACTGCTCTTGGCCCTGACGGTCCGCGATGCCGATGCCGCGGGCACGATGGGCCCGCACCCCGAGCGCGGGACCGATGCCGGCCTGGCGGGCGCGGAATAGCCCGCCGCCGGCTTACCGCTGGCCCGCGAGCTGCGTCTCCAGTTCGCCGAGCACCCGGTAGCAGGGCAGGACGCTGGCGATGCTTGAGTTCGGCTCGCGGCCCTCGCGGATCGCCGCGACGAACTCCCGGTCCTGCAGCTCGATGCCGTTGGTCGAGACGTCGACGTGCGAGACGTCGATGGGCTCCTCGCGGCCGGTCACCAGGTCGTCGTAGCGGGCGATGTAGGTGCCGTTGTCGCAGATGTAGCGGAAGAAGGTGCCAAGCGGGCCGTCGTTGTTGAAGCTGAGCGACAGGGTGCAGATCTTGCCCGACGGGGTGCGCAGCTGGATGGACATGTCCATCGCGATGCCGAGGTCGGGGTGGATCGGGCCCTGCACGGCGTTGGCGATCGAGGCCTGCTCGCCGGTCTGGTACTGGAACAGGTCGACCGTGTGCGCGGCGTGGTGCCACAGCAGGTGGTCGGTCCAGCTGCGCGGCTGCCCGGCCGCGTTCATGTTGGTGCGGCGGAAGAAGTAGGTCTGCACGTCCATCTGCTGTATGGACAGTTCCCCCGCGGTGATGCGGTGGCGGACCCACTGGTGCGACGGGTTGAACCGGCGGGTGTGACCGACCATGCAGGTCTTGCCGGTCTCCTGCTGCACCCGCTGGACCGCTTGCGCGTCCGCCCAGCTGTCGGCGACCGGGATCTCCACCTGGACGTGCTTGCCTGCCCGCATCGCCGCGATGGACTGCTCCGCGTGGAGCTGGGTCGGCGTGCACAAGATGACCGCGTCCACGTCGTCCCTGGTCAGTACCTCGTCCAGGTCCGTGCCCGCGTGCCCGATGCCGTACTTGCGCGCGACCTCCTCGGCCTGCTCCAGGCGACGGCTGACCACGGAAGTGACGGTGACGCCGTCGATGTTCGCCAGGCCGTCGAGGTGCTTGATGCCGAACGCGCCGGTGCCGGCGAGGGCAATCTTCATGTCCAGTGTCTCCCTGATTACTTGGCTGCTTGGCTACGCGGGCGTGTCGACCGAGCGCAGCACCAGGTGCCCGACGGCGGTGTTGGAACCGGGGACGTGGTAAAAGCGGTACAGCTCCTCGGCCTCGGGGCCGAGCGCGCCGCGCATGATCAGCCACATGACCAGTTCGATGCCCTCGGCGCCGGCCTCGCGGACGAACTCCAGGTGCTTCGTCTGCGCGAGCTCGGCCGGGTCCTTAATCAGCCGGTCCATGAACGCGTGGTCCCACGGCTGGTTGATGAAGCCCGCCCGCGGGCCCTGCAGCTGGTGGCTCATGCCGCCGGTGCCCCAGATGTGCACGTTGAGGTCGTCGTCGAACTGCTCCACCGCCCGGCGGATCGCCTGGCCGAGCATGAAGCAGCGGCGGGCGGTGGGCGGCGGGTACTGCACCACGTTCACCGCTAGCGGGATCACCGTCACCGGCCACGCCTGCGGCTGGCCGTAGACCAGCGACAGCGGCACGGTGAGGCCGTGGTCGACCGGCAGGTCGTACATCAGGGTGAGGTCGAACTCGTCGAGAATGAGGCCCTCGGCCAGGTGGGCGGCCAGGTCGGGGCGCCCGGTGACGACCGGCACCGGGCGGGGCCCGTAGCCCTCGTCGGCCGGCGGGAACTCATCGGCGCAGCCGAGCGCGAAGGTCGGGACGAGCGCCGGGGTAAACGCCGACGCGTGATCGTTGTAGACGAGGATGATGACGTCGGGGACGTTCTCCTTCGCCCAGGCCTTCGTCCACTCATACCCGTCGAACAGCGGCTTCCAGTACGGCTCCCGCGTCCGGCCGTGGTCGATCGTGGCGCCGACGGCCGGGATGTGGCTCGTGGTAAGCCCGTGCGTGATGCGAGCCACGTCAGTTACCGTCCTTAATCGAGCGCCAGCCCTCCGGGTGGCGGCCGCCCGAGATCATCATCTGCTGGTACTCGTCGATGGGCATCCCGGTCATCGTGCTCACCGCCTGCAGGTAGCTCAGCCCGTCGGTGGCGAAGATCTTCGCGAGGAAGTAGATCTGGCCGCCGAGGTCGATCATCTTGTTGTAGTCGCGGTCGAGGACGGCCTGCTTCTGCTCTTCGGACATCTTGGTTGTCTCGTCGAGGTAAGCGCGCTCGTTCGCCTTGAACCGCTCGCGGTTGGCCTCTTTCATCAGGCTCATGCAGAACTGGTTCAGCGCGTAGCCCGACTTCGCGCGCTGGGCGGTGAACACCCTGGTGCCTGGGATGTCATCGAAGTCCGCGGTGTATGACGTCATGAGGCCCTACCTTTCTTCCTCGGGCCAGTACAGGCGCATCGGGTTGTCGACGAGCAGCTTGCGCTGCAGCTCCTCGGCGGGCGCGATCCGCGGCAGCAGGTCGACCAGGTCGCCCTCGTCGGGCATGTGGCTCTTCATGTTGGGGTGCGGCCAGTCCGTGCCCCAGATCACCCGGTCAGGGAACGCCTGCGCGATGTGCCTGGCGAACGGGATGAAGTCGTCGTAGCGGGGCGGGCCGGACTTGCTGAGGCGTTCCGCGCCGCTCAGCTTGGCCCACACGTTCTCGTGCTCCCGCATGAGCCGCTGGAACAGGGCGAAGCTCATCCCGTCGAGCGGCTGCGTCACGTCGGGCCGGCCCATGTGGTCAACGACGATGGTCGTGGGCAGGGAAGTGAACAGGTCCCAGCGCTCGGCCAGGTCCGCGGCCTCGAAGTAGATGACGATGTGCCAGCCGAACTCGGCGATGAGGTCAACCAGGCCACGGTAGTAGTCGTCCGGCTTGGGGTCGGCGAGGCGCCTGACGAAGTTGAAGCGGACACCCCGGACGCCGGCCTCGTGCATCTCGGCCAGATCGCCGCGGCTGACGCTCGGCCGGATCGTCGCCACGCCGCGGGCCTGGTCCCCGGCGGCGCGCAGCGCGTCCACCAGGGCGCGGTTGTCCGCGCCGTGGCAGGTGGCCTGCACGATGACCTGACGCTCGAAGCCGAGGAAGTCGCGCAGCGCGAACAGCTTCTCCTTAGGGGCGTCGACCGGGGTGTACTTCCGTTCCGGCGCGTAAGGGAAGACATCGCCCGGGCCGAAGACGTGGCAGTGCGCGTCAACCGCGCCCGGTGGCAGCACGTAGTACGGCTTGCGCGGGTTGGCCAGGTAGACAAGCCAGTCGGCGTCGGGCTCGAAGGTGACGTTCATCGGAAGTTGCGTTCTCCATCGGCATGGCCAGGCTCAGGATGCGGTGATTTCGATCATGGCAGACTTAATGCACTTGCAAACATGCAGGTAGTTCAAAGACAGCTCAGCGGGCTAATGCCGGTGATCCCGGCCTCTTTCCCGCATTCACTCACTCAACCGGAGCGTCGCCTTGCGGACAAGCGCGTGTTTTCACTGAGCGGAAAGCATTGTGGGCGGGAACACATATCGCGCGTCGCGACAGTGGTGACGGCTGAAGGGCAGGGAGGCTAACGGCTGCGGGCGACAAGGTCGTCGCGGAGGCGGTGCACGGCGGCGGCCCGCGCGCCCGTTAGCGAGGGGTCCTCTTTCACCCGCGGCTGGGCGATGCGGAGTCCGCGCGGGCGCGCGGACAGCGTCGCGGCAAGCTCGGCGGCGAACAGGGCGGCCGAGCCCCACGGCCCACCGATGACCGCGAAGGCGGGGTCGGTGAAGGCGACGGCGGCGTCGAGAACGCCGCTGACCGCCTCGGCCAGCGCGCGCGCAAGCACCGTGCCGCCGCTGTCCCCGAGGGCGGCCAGCAGCCGGCCGACGTCGATCGCCGTGGACCCGGCGTGCCGCAGGCCGAGCCGGCCGAACACCTCGATCAGTGGCATGGCCTGCCCGCCCGGGCCGGGGACGTGAACGTGGGCGATCTCGCCGGCCAGGCCGCGGTGCCCGCGGCGGACCCGTCCGTCCGCGACGACCGCGCAGCCCAGGCCCTCACCGAGGTACAAGTAGACGAAGTCGCCGGCCGCGTCCGGGTGAGCCGCCCCGGTGCGAGCGGCCTGCTCGGCGCGGGCGGCCCAGTTCACGTCGTTGTCGACGACGACCGGCCCGTCGATGAGCGGCGCGAGCGTCGCCGCCGGCGACATGGCGCCAAGCAGGAACGGCGCATCGGGCAGGTGGACCAGTTCGCCCGTTGCCTTGTCGACGGGGTCGGCGGCGGACACCGCCGCCACGCGAGCCCGGCGGTCGCCGAGCGCGCCGCGCGCGGCCCGGGAGAGCACCCCGGCGATCGCGTCCGGTGTGGCCGGCCGGCGCACCGGCTCGACGGCCCGGCCGGTAACGCCGCCGGCCGCGTTAAGCACCTCGACCGCAACGCCCTGCGGCGCGATGCTCACCGCGAGCGCCAGCCCCGCGTCGGCGGCCAGCGCGTAGTAGGTGCCGACACCGCCCCGGCCCGTGGTGCGCTCGCCGGTGTCGCGCACCAGGTCCGCGGCTTCCAGCCGGCGAACCGCCTCGCCGACGGTCGGCTTGGACAGGCCGGTCAGCACGGCTAGCTCGGCCCGGGTCAGTCGCGGGCGGTCCATCAGCGCGCGCAGCACGGCCTCGTCGGACATCTCGCGCAGCAGCGCGAGCGACGGCTTGGTCGAGGTCACGCGGCCATCCTAATCCAACTGGTAAGGACTCTTGACTGAATCGACGCCGCATGCTTAAGTCATCCAGTAAGGAGATCTAACTGAAAGGAGCCACAGTGACCGCCACGACGACACCCGCCACGGCCTCGCTGCCCGCGCTGCCGCACTGGGAGACCACGCCGGCCGACCTGAAGGCCGCCGTCCGCGAGGTCAAGGCCGCGCTCCGGGCGCGGATCGCGGCCTCCGGCCGCACCGTGGAGGAGGTCTTCGCCGTCATCGAGGCGCGCGTGCGCGCGGGGGTCGAGGAGATCGCCGCCGCGAAGGCCCGCGGCGAGGCGATCTGGCCGGTCATCGACTACGCCGACATCGCGGCCGGCACCGTCCCGGCCGGCGAACTGGCCAAGCTGCGCCGGCGCGGCTGCCTCGTGGTCAGAGGGCACTTCCCGCGCGAGCAGGCGCTGGCGTGGGACGCCGGCATCATGGACTACGTCGAGTCCAACCGCTTCTTCGAGAACTACCGGGGTCCGGGCGACGACTTCTTCGGCAGCGTCGGCTCCAGGCCCGAGATCTACCCGGTCTACTGGTCGCCCGCCCAGATGCAGGCCCGGCAGAGCGACCGGATGGCGGCCGTCCAGGGCCTGCTCAACCACCTGTGGCGCTACGAGTCGGACGGGGTCCGCTGGTTCGACCCCGACCGTGACTCCCTCTACCCGGACCGCATCCGCCGCCGCCCGGAAGGCGCGGACTCCAGCGGCCTCGGCACCCACCTTGACCCGGGGACTCTCGACCTGTGGCTGACGCAGGCCTACCAGCGGGCGTTCCGGCACCTGTTCGACGGCACCGTCGAGTCCTACGACCCGTGGGACGCCGCCCACCGCACGGCGGGGCCGCAGTACCCGGGATCCACGATGTGCTCGGTGTTCCGCACGTTCCAGGGCTGGACCGCCCTGTCGGACATGGATCACGACCAGGGCGTGCTGCACACCGTCCCCGTCCCGGAGGCGATGGGCTACCTGATGCTGCGCCCGCTGCTGGCGGACGTGCCGGACGACGACATGTGCGGCGTCACCGTCAACCAGGCGTTCCCGGCCAGCGAGAAGTGGCACTCGCTGCTGCTGCAGGCGCTCTCCGGCATCCCGGACGTGCGGGCCGGCGATTCCGTCTGGTGGCACTGCGACATGATCCACTCCGTCGCCCCCGTGCGGGACCAGCGCGGCTGGGGCAACGTGATGTACATACCGGCGGCCCCCTGGTGCCCGCGCAACGAGGCCTACGCCGCCGTCGTCCGCGACGCCTTCGCCACCGGCTCAAGCCCCTCCGACTTCCCGGCCGAGCACTACGAGCGCGACTGGGCCGGCCGGTTCCGGTTCGCCGACCTCAACGCCGCCGGCCGCCGCGGCCTCGGCATCGACGCCTGACCAGCGCAACTTCCGCTGGATGCGGCGGAGGATGGCTGGTGGCGCCGCTCAGAGGTAGCTTCACTCTTTGCGTCGTGAATTCGGCCCCGGCCCAGAGCGCCACGAGTTACGCGGATTTCTGGAGCCTCCGGCCCAACCTCAAGCAGTGCTCGCGCAGGCGAAGTGTCACGCCGGCGAGGTGCCGCGCTCTAGGCGCTCGGCGATCCAGACCTTGATGATCGACTGCCGGTTGACCCCAAGGCGCCGCGCCTCCCGGTCCAGGGACTCGATCATCCACGCGGGGAAGTCAACGTTCACCCGCCGCTGCTCCAGGCCGGGCCGCCGTGCGGCCGACATGTCCAGCTGAGATGTGACGTCCTCGCCGTCGTCAAAGGCCCGGTCGAACTCTTCAGACTTCATAGATCTCTATCTCCTCATCCCGTGCCCGGCGGACAGAGATGATCCTGATCCTGTCCCCCCGGTAAGTCACCACGGCCGACCAGTGCCGGCCACCCATCCAGCCGACCACGAGCCACCGCGGCTCGCCCACCGTGCGTGCCGGCACCTCGATGCGCATGGGGCCCTGCCAGAGGTTATGTCCCCGTCCACGTATGCCGATACCTCGCGGTCGTGCTCGGGGCTAAAGGCTCCAGGAAGTTCCACCTGGACCGACCGCGCGGCGGAAAGAGCGTCGTCCAGGCGAGCCCGCTGGCGGGCCAGCGTCTCGTAGGGCTCGTAGGCTTCGTGCGGGATGAGGATCGCCTCCGGCTATGGGGCCGTGGCCTGGACGAGCCAGACCGCCGCGGTCAGGTGGACTCCTTCGTCGTCGGTGTGCGGGGCGAGCGCGGCGCGCAGTGACGCGAGCGCACGGGCCGCGGTGCCTGGCCCGGCTCCGTTCAGTGCGGTCCGGCCGATTGAGGACGTGCGCAGGAACTCCACGGCCTCGTCGAGGCTTCCGCCGCCGCCGACCAGGACCGACCGCTGCTCCGCGGTGACCTTGACGTCCTGCCACCCGGCCCGGGCCAGGACCTGCCGGATCCGGCCCGGGTCGGCGAGCGCGAACATGCCCGGTCCGTCGCCGGGCCCGGGACCTCCGGCGGGCGGCACGTGCTCGGCCATGGCGGCCCTGGGGACCAGGAGCCACTGGTTGGCGGCGAGCGGCTGCCAGCACACGAAGACCAGGTGCCCGGCGGGCTGAGCCGCCGACCTGATGTTCGCGAAGGCGGCGACCGGGTCAGCGAAGAACATGACACCGAAGCGGGACAGGACGGTACCGAACCGGCCCGGCTCCATGGGGTGGACTTGCGCGTCACCCTGAAGGAATTCCGCGTTGCCGAGGCCGAAGGCGGCAGCGGCGGCCCGGGCCCGGGCCAGCATGGGGCCCGACAGGTCAAGGCCGACCGCCTGGCCCGGTGCGATGAGCCGCGCGGCCGCCAGCGTGGTCGTGCCGCAGCCGCAGCCCACGTCGAGGACGTCGGCGCCGGGGCGCAAGGCGGCCGCGTCGAGGATCATGTCCGCGAACGGCGCGTTCATCCGGTCGTAACGGTCCTGGTGGTTCACCCAGTGGGCGGCGTCGTCGCCCGTGTTCCACTGCTCGGCCTGGTCGGTGTTCACGATCTTCATTCCTGGCCTCCGGCCCGGTGAATCGTGCCCGCGGAATCCGTCACCGCGCCCACGCGGATGCCGTCGAGCGCGGACCTGAGCCGGGTGTCGCCGGTGGCCGCCGCCCGCTGCGCCAGCGCGGCGCCGAGCCGGTCCGCGAGCGTGCTGGCGACGCCCTGGAGCAGCAGCGGGCGCCCGCGCTGTAGCAGGCCGGGGAGTTCTCCCGCACTCGCGGCGGCGGACGGCGCGATGCGGTCGGCGAGCAGCCCGGCCAGCGTGCGCGCCAGCGCGCTGAGGTCTCCGGTCAGCGCCTGGATCACGTCGAGCACGTCGGTGAGCGGCACCCCGGTCCGCACCCAGTCGGCCGCCAGGCTGAGCAGGGCGGGGCTGCGCACGATGAAGTGGTCCGCGCCGTGCGACCGGACCAGCCCGGCCGTGGCCGCCCGGTCCAGGCTGCCCTCAAGCGCGGGGAGCCGCCGCAGCAGTTCCGTTCGGGTGAGCCGCAGCGGCGTCTCGTCAAGCACGGCCTGGCCCTGGTCGACGCCGAGCAAGGTGGTGAGGTCCGTACCGCTCTCCCAGGCGCCGAGCAGGTCACGGATTCCGGCGAGCGAGTAGCCGCGGCGCTGCAGGCGGGCGATGAGCTGGAGCCGCTGGACATGGCCCGGGCCGTACAGGCCCACCCGGCCGCGCCGTTCCGGCGGCGGCAGCAGCCGCATCGTGTGGTACTCGCGGAGCGTCCGGACCGGCAGCCCGGCCTTGCGGGCGAGGTCGTCGATCGTCAGCGGCTCATCCACGGTGCCCGCCTCGGCCTGGTCTCCTGGCGCTACTGAAGTCACGGCTAGACAATAGCAAAGATAACCGTTACGGTAAATACCGTGACGGTGAACAATGTTGCGGATGATCAGCTCATCAGGATGCTGAGGGTCGCCGCCGGACGGCCGGACCTGGAGTACGCACGACCCCCCGAGCCGCTGCGGGGCGGGTTCTGGGCCGAGCTGTTGTCGTTCTCTCTCGCGCGCCCGCCCGACGGCTGGCCGGCCGACCTGGTCGCCCGGCTGATGCCCGATCCCCGGCCGGCCAGGAAGGAGACGATCGTGCAGCGCGCGGTGGCCGCCGCCGGCTACCCGACCCCGCTGGTGCGCGCGTCCGGCGGCCCGGACGACGGCCTGGGCCGCGCGTTCCTTGTGATGGACCGGGCGCCGGGGCGCCCGGCGCTGTCGGGCCTCGACGGCGGGCTGACCCCGGCCGTCGCCCGGCAAGTGCTCCACGTCCCGCAGGTGCTCGCCACCGCGATGGCGCGGCTGCACGCGCTCGACCCGGACCGGGTGCGCGGCGAGCTCGAGCAGGTCCGCGAGGTCCCGGTGACGGTGCCCGCGCTGCTCGCGACGCTCGTGCGGCTGGCCGGCGAACACGGCCGCCCGGACCTGGCCGGCGCGGCCAGCTGGCTGGCGGATCACCCGCCAAGGCCAGCCCCGGATGTGATCTGCCACGGTGACCTGCACCCGTTCAACCTGCTCGCCGACGGCAGCCACGTGACCCTGCTCGACTGGAGCAACGCGCTGCTTGCGCCGCGAGCGTACGACGTCGGGTACACCACGCTGCTGCTGCGCGAGCCGCCAATGCAAGTGCCGGCCTGGCAGCGGCCGTTGCTGCGGGAGTTCGGCCGGGTGCTGGCCCGGCGTTTCGTCCGCGGGTACCAGCGCCAGGCGGCGACCACGGTCGAGCCCAGCGAACTGCGCTGGTACCAGGCCGTCGTCAGCCTGCGCGCGCTGACCGAGGTGGCCGGCTGGGTGCACGCGGGCACGGCAGGCGCACATCCCGGGCATCCGTGGCTGACGTCGGGGCCGGCCTTTGCCCGGCGGCTCACGGCCCTGACCGGAATTTCTGTCCGGCCGCGGTAAATACGGGTCAAACCGTCGCGGATGTCGCGCCGGGACAGCCATGCTGGTGGTGTCAGGTATGGCGGCGCCGGCTCGCCGCGCGCCGTCCCAGGGCAGGCACGCTGACCTAGGCGGGGGATGCTGGTGAGTGAGGCAGGGAGGCCTTCCGCCGCGGAGGGCGACGGCCGGTGGCGGCGCTGGGTGGTCTACCAGGTCTATCCGCGGAGCTTCGCCGATGCTGACGGAGACGGCGTCGGGGACCTGCGGGGCCTACTCGGACGCCTGGATTACCTGCGGCGCCTCGGCGTGGACGTGATCTGGCTGTCCCCGGTTTACCGCTCGCCGATGGATGACAACGGCTACGACATCAGCGACTACCAGGACATCGACCCGCTGTTCGGCACGCTGGCCGACCTGGACGAGGTGATCGCCGAGCTCCATGCCCGCGACATGCGGCTAGTCATGGACCTGGTCGTCAACCACACCTCCGACGAGCACCCGTGGTTCGCCGAGTCACGGTCAAGCCGCGACAACCCCAAGCGGGACTGGTACTGGTGGCGTGACCCGCGCCCGGGCACCGTACCCGGCACGCCGGGCGCGGAGCCGACCAACTGGGAGTCGCACTTCTCCGGGCCGACCTGGACCTGGGACGAGGCCACCGGCCAGTATTACCTGCATATCTTCTCCCGCAAGCAGCCCGACCTGAACTGGGAGAACCCCGAAGTCCGCCAGGCCGTCTACGCCATGATGCGGTGGTGGCTCGACCGCGGCGTGGACGGCTTCCGGATGGACGTGATCAACATGATCAGCAAGGACACGTCCCTGCCGGACACGCGGCCTCGGCCCGGCTTGCCCTACGGGCCAGGCGACCAGTACTTCACCTGCGGCCCACGCAACCACGAGTTCCTGCAGGAGATGTACCGCGAGGTATTCGCGGGGCGCCCGGCCCACGTGCTCACCGTGGGTGAGATGCCCGGGGTCACCGTTCCGCAGGCGGTCCTGTTCACCGCCCCGCAGCGGCACGAAGTTGACATGGTCTTCCAGTTCGAGCATGTTCAGCTGGATCAGGGCGCGAACAAGTTCGACCCGCGACCGCTGCCGCTCGCCGAACTGAAGCGGTCGATGTCCGCCTGGCAGGCCGGCCTGGCCGGGCAGGGCTGGAATTCGCTGTACTTCGGCAACCACGACCAGCCGCGCTCCCTGTCGCGGTTCGGCGACGACGGCGCGCACCGGGTGGCCTCGGCCAAGACCCTGGCTACCGTCCTGCACCTGCACCAGGGCACCCCGTACGTATACCAGGGCGACGAGCTTGGGATGGCCAACGCGCCCTTCACCGCGATCACGGATTTCCGTGACATCCAGACGCTCAGGTTCTACGCCGAGGCGGCCGCGCGCGGTGACAACCTCGCGGCGCTGCTGCTTGCCATGGCCCGCAGGAGCCGGGACCAGGGCCGCACCCCGGTGCAGTGGGACGACTCCCCCAACGCCGGGTTCACCAGCGGCATCCCGTGGATCGCCGTCAACCCCGATCACGCCGTGGTCAACGCGGCCGCGCAGGTCGGCCGCGACGGGTCGGTGTTCGAGCATTACCGGCAGCTCATCGCCCTGCGGCACGCCGATCCCGTGGTAACCGACGGGGAGTTCGAGCTGCTGCTCGCCGAGCACCCGGCGATCTGGGCCTTCACGCGCCGCGGCCGCGACGCCGCGTTGCTGGTCGCGGCCAACCTCTCCGCGGACCCGGTCAGTGCCGTCCTGCCGCTTGACGCCAGCTGGCGGGACGCGGCCGTGGTCCTGAGCAGCCACCCCGGCCGGGCGCCGCTTCGGCATCCGCCGGACCTGATGCTCGAGCCGTGGGAGTCGGTGATCTGGCGCCGGTTAAGGCTGCGTCAATGACCTTGCCCCAGGCTTCGCCGCTGAGAGATGATGCAGAAGTACACGCCCGGGAGGTAAACCGTGGCTCTGCGAGTACGAAACCTCAACCTTGCCCAGTTCGGATAGCGCGGAGCTGGGCGCAGCAGCGCGGCTGTCGTCCATCAACGCCGTCTTCGGCCTGTCGCTAGTACTCGCCCAGGCGTCCTCGCCCGCCCAGGCCGTACGCCTCGTGACGACCGCGGTCCCGTCGGTCGCGCCGGGGCACACGGCCATGGCCTGGCATCCCAGTGCCTCCGGTGACTACTACCAGCAGGCCCCGGCAGGCGCCCGTGACGTCCTGGCCCGGCTCGCCGGGGCCGCCCGGCTGGACGTCGAGGGGTTCGGCTCCTGCTGGGCGTTCCCGGTCACTCCCCCGCTCGGACGCGAGCCGCTCTTCCTGGTCACCGTGGGCCAGGAAGACCCGCTGGAGGAGGAGGCCTTCCTCTTGTCCGTGCTCGCGCAGATGTGCGGCACGGTCATCGCCAACCACGAGCTGCTCGCGGAAGCGGGGCTGCGCGCCGCGGCCGACCGGGAACGCGACCTCGCCCAGGCGCGCGCGGTGGGGCTCGCCACCAGCGAGGCCCGGCAGCGCGCCGTGCTTGAAGCCGCGCTCGACGCGGTGATCAGCATGGACGGCAGCGCCAGGATCACCTACGTGAACAGCTCGTTCGAGCGGACCTTCGGCTACCGCGCGGAGGAGGCGATCGGCCGGGAGCTGGCCGAGGTGATCGTGCCGCCGTCGCTGCGGGAGGCTCACCGGCAGGGGCTGGCGCGCTACCTCGCGACCATGGAGTCGCGCATCCTGGACCGGCGGATCGAGGTGGCGGCCATGCGCGCGGACGGAAGCGAGTTTCCCGCCGAGATAACCGTCACCCGCACCGGGCTGCCCGGGGAGCTCGCGTTCACCGGCTACGTGCGGGACATCACCGAGCGCCTGGACGCGCAGCGAGAGCTGATGGCCTCACGCGCGCGCCTGGTCACCGCGTCTGACGTCGCGCGCCAGCGGGTTACCCGTGACCTGCACGACGGCGCGCAGCAGCGGCTGGTGGCCACGCTCATCAACCTGCAGCTCGCCGAGCAGAAGTGGGACTCCGCGCCGCAGCGGGCGCGGGAACTGCTCGGCCTGGCGATCAGGGACGCCCGGGGCGCCGTCCAGGAGCTGCGCGAGATCGCCGCGGGCATTCTCCCCGCGACCCTCACCCAGCACGGCCTCGCCGCCGCGGTCCGGGCGCTCGCCGACCGGCTGCCCATCCCGGTCCAGGTTGACGTGCCCGCCCGGAGACTGCCGGGTCCGGTCGAGGTGAGCGTCTACTTCTTCTGCTCAGAAGCGCTCACCAACGTGGCCAAGCACGCCCGCGCGACGTCCGCCCGGGTGCGGGTCGAGCTGGACGCGGACCAGTGCACCGTCGAGATCCGCGACGACGGGGTTGGCGGTGCCGTGCCGCGGTCGGAGTCCAGCGGCCTCGTTGGCCTGCGGGACCGTATCGGGGCGCTGAACGGGACGATGGACCTGGTCAGCCCGGCGGCCGGCGGGACGGTGCTGCGGGCCGTGATCCCGCTCTCGTCATTCCCTAACCAACGTTCAGGACAACCGGAAGGAGGGCCGTGAGTACAGCGCGGCAGATTCGCGTCGTCGTCGGCGAGGACTCGCCCTTGGTCAGGGAAGGGATCCTGCGGGTCCTCGACGAGGGCGGATTCGAGGTGGTGGGAGCGGCGGGCGACGCGCGCACCCTGCTGCAGATGGCCGAGGCCTACCGCCCGGACGTCGTTGTCGCGGACATCCAGATGCCGCCCGATCACGGCGATGACGGGCTGCGGGCCGCGCTGGCCATCCGGGCCGCGCGGCCCGGCACGGGCGTGCTTGTCCTGTCCCAGTTCCTTGAGGACGCGTACGCCCTCGCCCTGGTCGCCGACGGCGCGCAAGGCGTCGGTTACCTGCTGAAAGAGAAGATCGGTGACCTGCGCGCCTTCGTCGACGCGGTCCGGCGCGTCGCGGACGGCGGGTCGGTGCTCGATCCCGACGTGGTGGCGCGCCTCGTTGGCCGCAAACGGGAAGCGGGACCGCTCGACAACCTGACGCCCCGGGAGCGCGAGGTGCTCGGGCTCATCGCGGAAGGGCGCTCCAACGGCGGCATCGCGAGCGAGCTCGTGGTCACGGTGGCCGCCGTCGAGCGGCACGTGACCAGCATCTTCGACAAGCTAGGACTGCGCCAGGCGCCTGAGGTGCACCGCCGGGTCCTCGCCGTACTCAAGTACCTTCAGGCCTGAAGAGCCGCTCGAGATCGGCATCGGCCAGTTCCTCCTTGGGCACGAACGCGACCGCCGCGCACTTCCTGAGGGCTTCCGGCGGCACGTGGGCGAAAGTCGCTGAGGTCAGCACGATCCTGGCCGCCGGGCACGCGGCGGCGAGCGACGCTGCCGCCGCGAAACCGTCCACGCCGGGAAGCCCGATGTCGACGAGGATCCCGTCGGGGCACGCGCCGGCCGCGACGTCGAGTGCCTGACTCGCGTCGGCGGCCGTGGTCAGCACATCGAAGCCGCGCTCGGCGAGCAGAGCGACGGCGGCCTCGCGGAACTCCGGGCTGTCGTCGACGATGAGGGCTGTGCGGACCACGGGCCAAGCTTGTCCGTTCGTCAGCGGCGAGGCAATCGGGTCAACCCCACAATCTCGGCGCCGCCGCCGGGGACCGTGGGGTTATCCCGAGCCCCGGGGCGGGACACCCATAGCCGCGGACTGAGGGGCGCTCGATTGGCCGGCCGGGCCTGCCCCGGCAGGCTCGTAGTCATGATCGCGAACAAGGAATACCCCGCAAGGCTGTACGGGCGGCAAGCCGAGTGCGGGCTCATCGCCGACCTGGTCGAGGGAGTGCGGCGCGGGCACGGCGCGGTCCTTGTCGTGCCCGGCGAGCCGGGCTCGGGTAAGACGGCCCTGCTTGACTATGCCGCCGGGCTGGCTACGGGACTGCGGGTGGTCAGGACCGCGGGGGCGGAATCCGAGACCGACCTGGCGTACGCCGGGTTGTGCCAGCTCCACGGCCCCCTGTCGGGACTGCTCGGCAAGCTGCCTGACCCGCAGCGGGCCGCGCTTGAGATCGCATTCGGACTCCGGACAGGGACGGCACCGGATCGCTTCATGCTCGGGCTCGGGCTGCACGGCCTGCTCGCCGAGGCGGCGGCCGAGGAGCCGCTCGTATGCGTGATCGATGACGCTCACTGGCTGGACCGGGTATCGCAGCAGGCGCTGGCGTTCGCCGCCCGACGGGTGTCGGCCGAGTCCGCCCTGATCATCGTGGCCACCCGCCAGCCATGGGCGGACCTGACCGGGCTGCCGCAGCTGGAACTCGGCGGGCTGCCGGACACCGATGCCAGGGACCTGCTGGCATCCGCCGCGCGCGGGCCGCTGGACGGGCGGGTACGGGACCAGATCGTGGCCGAGGCGCACGGGAACCCGCAGGCGCTGGCAGGCCTGCTCCGGGACCTGCCGCCGGTGCGGTTCGCCGGCGGCTTCGGGCTGCCGGACGCGCCGCCGGGCCAGATCCCTGGTCCTGTCGGCCGGCAGATAGCCGACCTGCCGCCGCAAACGCGCTTGCTGCTGCTGCTGGCGGCGGCTGACCCGACGGGCGACCCGGTGCTCGTACTGCGGGCAGCGGGGAAGCTGGGAATCCCGCCGGAGGCGGTTTACCCGGCGGCCGAGACTGACCTGCTCACGTTCGGCGGGCGGGTTGTCTTCCGGCAGCCGACGGTGCGCTGGGCCGCCTACCAGGCCGCCCCGCAGCGCGACCGGCGAGCCGCGCATGACGCGCTGGCGCGAGCCACCGTGCAGCCGGGCGATGAGGACCGCCGGGCCTGGCACCGGGGCAAGGCCACCCTCGGGCCCAACGAGGACGTGGCGGCCGAACTGGAGCGGACCGCGGTGCAGGCGCAGGCCCGCGGCGGCCTTCCCGCCCTCGCGGCGTTCCTTGAGAGTGCCGTGCTGCTAACGGCAGACGCTCACCAGCGGTCACGCCGGGCGCTGGCCGCCGCGGCGGCCATGCTGCACGCGGGCGAGCCCGACGGCGCGGTCAGGATGCTTGACCTGACGGACGGGGAAATGCCCGACGACCGCTGGCAGGCCCGGGCCAGTCTCATCCGGGCCCGGCTCGCCTTCACCCGGAGCCGGAACGGCGATGTACCGCGGCAACTGCTCGACGCGGCCCGGCGGCTGGACGGCTCCGATGCCCCTGCCCTCCGCGGGGCGTGCCTCGACGCGTTCCGCGCCGTGGCGTACGCCGGCGGGCTGGCGGCTCCCGGCGGAACCGTGGCGGACGTAGCGAGCGCCGCGGCGGCCGCCGCGGCCGCCGGCTCCGCCGGCCCGGCCAACCTCCTGCTTGACGGCCTGGCGGTCTACTTCACCGGGGAACGCGCGGCGGGAGCCGCGATCCTGCGGCAGGCACTGAACGGCGCTGGCCACGATATGGCCGCCGCGGAGGAGCTTCGCTGGCTGCCGCTTGCGCGCGCCGTCGCGCTGTACCTCTGGGATGACGCGGCATTCGACCGCCTGTCCAGCCGGAGCGCGTCGCTGGCCCGCGACACGGGCGCACTCGGCGACCTGCCGCTGGCCCTCGATGCGCTTGCCTGCCGCCACGTGCTAGGCGGCGAGCTTGGCCCGGCGCAGGCGCTGGCGGCGGAGGCACAGGTGGCCGCCGAGGCCACGGGAACCAGGCCGTCACTGCAGGGAGCCCTCGGCGTAGCGGCATTGCGGGGTGACCGGGACCTGGCGCTCGGGATGATCGACAGCGCGGCGCGGGACGCGGGGCTACGCGCGGAAGGGCTCGGGGTCGCCGCCGCGAAATGGGCAAGCGCGGTCCTGCACAACGGCCTGGGCCAGTACGAAACGGCACTCGCGGCGGCCGAGGACGCCGTTACGTACGCGGGCTCCGCACCGCTGGCCGGCTGGGCCGCGGCCGAACTGACCGAGGCGGCGGCCCGGTCAGGGCAGCCCGGCCGGGCCGCCGCGGCCATGCACGGCCTGTCCCTGTCCGCCACCGCCACGGGCACTGACTGGGCACTGGGCGTCCGGGCGCGGTCGCTCGCGCTGCTCAGTGACGGCCCCGCCGCCGAGGAGCGGTACCAGGCAGCCATCGGGCACCTGGGCCGGTCACGGGCCCGTGTCGACCTGGCCCGCGCGCACCTGCTGTACGGCGAGTGGCTGCGCCGCGAGAACCGCCGGGTCGACGCCCGCGAGCAGCTCCGCCGGGCCCACGAGATGCTCGGCGCGATCGGCGCGGACGCCTTCGCGGAGCGCGCGCGCCGCGAGCTGCTCGCCACCGGTGAGAGCGTGCGCAAGCGCACGCCGGCGGCCAGCCGGGACCTGACCGCGCAGGAGACGCAGATCGCGGTGCGCGCACGGGACGGCCAGACCAACACGCAGATCGGCGCCGAGCTCTTCCTCAGTCCCCGCACGGTCGAATGGCACCTGCGCAAGGTGTTCGCGAAGCTGGACATCACCTCGCGCAGGCAGCTCCACCACGCGCTGCGCGGTCTCGACGCGGTCCCGTGCGGCTGACCAGGGCCGCTCGCGGCCCCCGCGAGGTGCGGTCAGAGGTGGCCGGCGTCGATGACGGCCTGGGCGAAGCCGCGCGGGTCCTCCTGCGGCACGTTGTGGCCGACGTCGAGGACCCGGTGGTCGTACTTGCCGGTGAACTTAGCCCGGTAGGCCGACCCGTTCCCCGCCACCGTGAACGGGTCGTACTTCCCGTCGATGGTGATGGCGGGCACCGCGATGTCCGGGGCCCGCTGCAGGCGCTGCTCGATGGCCGCGTACTCGGGCTCCGCCGGGTCCAGGCCAAGGCGCCACCGGTAGTTGCCGATGACGATGGGGACATAGTCGGGGTTGTCGAACGCGGCCGCGGTCTGGCCATACGTCGCGGTCGTGAAGTTCCAGGTCGGTGAGTTGAACTTCCAGACGAACTCGCCGAACTCGTAGCGGTACTCGGTGAGGCCGAGCACGCCGCGCTCGGTGCAGAAGTAGTACTGGTACCACCAGTCGTTCTCCGCCGCCGGCGGCAGCGGCTTGGCGTTGGCGGCCAGGTTGGTGATGAGGTAGCCGCTGACCGACACCAGTGCCTTGCAGCGCTGCGGCCACAGGGCGGCGATGATGTCGCCGGTCCGCGATCCCCAGTCGTATCCGGCCAGGATCGCCTGGTGAATGCCGAGGGCATCCATCAGGGCGAGGATGTCGAGCGCGAACGCGGCCTGGTCGACGTTGCGGGGCGTGGCGGCCGACAGGAACCTCGTCGTGCCGTAGCCGCGGAAGTACGGGACGATCACCCGGTACCCTTCGGCCGCCAAGAGCGGTGCGACCTGGACGTAGCTGTGGATGTCATACGGGAATCCGTGCATGAGGATCACCGGCGGGCCGCTGGCCGGCCCGGCCTCGACGTAGCCGGTGCTCAGCACGCCTGCCGTGACCTGCCGCACCGGGCCGAATTGCGGGCTGGCCGGCGGCCCGGCCGCGCGGGCGGCGCGGGCGCTGCCGAGCAACGGCAGTGCGGTCGCGGCGGCGGCTCCCGCCGCCGCGACGCCGAGGAACCGGCGCCGGCCCTGGTTAACCTTGCCGTACGGATCGCTGGTGTGCACCGTGGAAGCTCCTTCGCAATAACGCGGCCGACGATAGCAGAGAGTAATTGTCCGAACACAAGATTTCTGGGATGGCGGTGAACGTGCTACCGGGCCGGGCCGGCTGACGGCGGCGGGCTGGCCGTGGCACCGAGGGCGATCTCGACCGAGAGGAGCGTCACCGTCACGGTCATGAGGCGGCGGGCGAGCTTGCGCACCCGTGCGAGCAGGTTCCGCATCCTGCCGCAGCGCAACTGCGCCTCGGCGAAGGCCGCGTAGGCCGCCCACGCGCGCTCGTCCCTGAGGATGCGGTTAGCCTGCTCCGCCACGTGCACGTGACGTTCGCTGCCGGTCACTCCGGCTCCCGCAGTACCAGGACGGGGCAGTGCGCGTGCAGCACGCAATGCAGGCTGACCGAGCCGATCAGCGCGGACGTGACCGCGCCGCGCCCCCGGTGGCCGAGGACGAGCAGGTCCGCGCCCTTCGCCGCGTCCAGCAGCACGTCGGCCGGATATCCCTCGGTCACCAGCGGGAACACAGGCACGCCCGGCTCCGCCGCGCTCACCGCGGTGAGTGCCTCGGCGAGAACCTGATGCGCGTCTCCCGCGAAGTCGTTGTCGATGCCCGCCGGCTCCCAGCCGTAGGCGGCCGGGTAGTGCCAGGCACTCCACCACCCAAAATCAAAGTCAAGATGCAATTCAAAACGCAGGGGAACCCTGCCCCCCCGGAAAAGCACCCCGAGCGCCCGGGTTTCCATGTTCCCCCCTACAACCCCCCTCCCGCCTTCCCCCAAGACCAGCAACACGCAGTCCCCGGGTCAGTGACACGGGG
>Ga0265338_10004382_pt1 | contig 19088 bp, 17 predicted proteins | sample 42126metaG_FD_193579 | JGI IMG/M metagenome (GOLD analysis project Ga0265338, IMG submission 193579) | Rhizosphere microbial communities from Carex aquatilis grown in University of Washington, Seatle, WA, United States - 4-21-26 metaG | ecosystem: Host-associated > Plants > Roots > Rhizosphere...
ATGGGTGCTGCCGAGCTCGCTGCCGCCGCCGGCGGCAGCCGCGCCAGCCCCATCACCAGCAGCACGAGCAATGCCGCGAGGTAGTGGATCGAACGGTGCTGCGTATGCCTTGCCACGTGCCGCCTACTGGATCCGCGCGCCTTTCCACGAATACGCCGTATGACAGCGATCGCACTGCGCGCCGTAGGCGCCCAGATGGCGATCGTCCTGCAGGTGACAGGCAACGCACAGCGGCGAGGTCTTGACCGTCCCCGGCGGATCGCGGTGACAATCAGCGCACTGCAGCTTTGAATGCGCACCACGAAGCGGGAAGTCTGTTTCCTTGGCGTGGTCGAAGGTCCAAAGCGCCCAGCCGTTGGGCGAGTGGCAACTGGCGCATTTCTTACCCAGGCCGCCCTTGTGAACGTCTTCCCGACTGTGGCAGTCGATGCAACCTTGCGGGGCGTCATTGAATGCAAGGCTCGTGTGGCACTGCGCGCAACTGACCACGCGGTGCAGTCCCAGCAATGGGTAGTCGGTCAGATCGTGATCGAAGACGATGCCGCCGCGCCAGGACTCCTGTCCATGGCAGTTGTCGCAACCAGCGCTGATCTTGCCCGCGTGCGCATCCTCCGCACGGTGGCAGTCGACGCACCTGGTGCCCAGCTTCTGCGTTGCCACGGGCGCTGTGTGACAGGCATCGCACGCGAGCTTGGCGTGCGCGCCGATCAGGGCGAACTTGTGACGCGCCAGATGATCATAGGCGACCGGCTTCCAATGCTCGTTGTCGTGGCAGTCCTGGCACTTGCTACCCATTCTTGCGGCGTGAGCGTCATCGGCCCGGTGACAGCCATGGCAATCCTTCGGCAGCTTGTCCTTGAAATTGCCGCTGCGATGACAAGTCTGGCAGTCCAGATCCCCATGCGCGCCCACCAATTCGTAGCCGGTCTCCTTCAGATGATCGAATTTCGCCGTCTTCCATTCCCGCGTCGTGTGACATTTACCGCATTCCTCGCCGCGCGAGCCGCGATGCTCATCATCGGTGGCATGACAGCCATTGCAGGTGTGGGGTGTTTGCTTGAACCGACCGCCGATGTGGCAGGCGTTGCAGCTGACGCCGGTATGCGCACCGGTGAGCCTGAAGTCGGTTTTGTCGTGATCGAAGCGGCCGCCGGCCCAGGTCATACTCACGTGGCAATCGGCGCACGATTGCTCGAACTGGCCGCGGTGTACATCGTCGGACTTGTGGCAGGCGACACAGCTGAGGGGTGCCTTGCGCCAGGGCTCCGCGGCCTTGTGACAGCTGTTGCATTCGAGCGCCCGATGCGCGCCTTCGAGCGCAAACTCGGTCAGGCGATGGTCGAACTGCGTGACACCGAGCTGCACAATGTCGGCGCCGCGCCCTTTGTGATCCGTATGGCAGGCGCGGCACTCACTGGTGCCGGCGTTGGGCATGCGGCCGTGATAGCCATGCCGCCCATTCAGATCCGCGGCGATGTCCTTGTGGCAATCCAGGCAGAGCGCGGTCTGGGTGCGCCGATTGCTGCGATCATGGCAGTTGGCGCAATCCGGTTCCTGCTTTTCATGCGCGCGCGTGACCGCACCGGGCATCAGAAGCTTCTCGACCGATGCCGCGGTCGCTGCTGATGTGGCGCTGATGGTAATCATCATCATCAATGACGCTCGCAGTAGTTTCCCGATCCCTGGGCATTTCATGTTGGTGAATCAGTAGATATTCACCGCAATGACATGCGCGATCGCCGCTATCAGCAGCATGAAAAACAGCGGTATGTGCAGCACGTGCCAGAGCGAGAACACCCGGGCGTACACGCGATACTCCGCCACGCGCCGGCCGGCATCGAGTCGACGGTCCGCATAGTCGCGGACCGTGGCGCCGATGCGGTCCGCCTGCAGCGCGATGTTGTGCGGCTCCTGCTGGATCGCCAGGGCCAGCGCCCGATCGATCATGCGGTGCAGCCGCCGCCGCGCAAAGATCGCACGGATGCCGGTGGTGAATACCCACAGCAGCCGCAGGATGCCCCCGCCGTCTGGCCGGGACAGTCTTTGCTCTTCACGATCGATGGCATCGAGCACGCCGCCCAGAAAAGCGATGGTCGTGGTCTGGCTTCGAATTCGCTCGGCGATGACGCGCAGCTCGTCCAGGCCCACTTCTTTGCCCCCGAGGTACGCATGCAGGCGTGTATAGACGTAGCGGCCGATCACCCCGCTGCCCGCGACCACCAGCATGCAGACCAAGGCCACATTGCTGTTGGTGGCGCCAAAGCGAAAATTGGCGTGAAACAGCACCAGCAGCGGTCCAACCACGCCCAGTGCCATGTGAATGTGAAACCAGGTTGGAATGCGCCCAATCCAGTGCAGCCAGCGGGCGCGCTTGCGCGCGGAATAGACCAGCATCAGCACCATCATTGAAGCGCCGACGATCCCCAGCCAGTAGCCCAGGCCGCGCTCCGGTGTGATGTAGCGTTCGAGCCGCGCGTTCATGCCCCATACGATCAGCGCGATGACGACGAAGCCCCAGAAGATCGGCCAGTGCAGGTGGTGCCCGCGCCTGGGCCGCGCTGCAGCCGCAGACAGGCCCGCTGCCATGTCAGGGGCATTCATTGCAGCACCCGATCGATCAGGATGTTGAGAGGCTGGTGCGCGGCCGGGCGCACGATGCCGCTCGTGCCCTGAAGGTCTCCGCTGGCTGGCATCGCCTGACCGCTGCTGGAAATGCGCGCCTCGATAGTGACGCGGCCGGCATTGGTGAGATTGCGGCCCGGCATCATGGCCTGCGAATCGTCCAATGTGAATTTCACCGGCCAGCCGCCGACGTTCGTGCGCATGACCGCGACTGGCACGCCGGGTGAATCGACCGATTTGGCAACGATGAATAATGTTGCATCGTGGCCGGCATGCGCGCGCAGATTGTCGGCCAGCGAGATCTCGCCGCTGATCGAGGCGCCCGTTGCGCCGGTGTCCGGGGACGCCGCGGTGGCGCCAGGCGCCGCCGCCGGGTCCGCGCGCGCGAGGTCCTGCTGCAGATTGGCGGCCACGATCCTGGCGTCATCGGAGCGCGGATCGATCACTGCGGCCAGCTGCTGCCAGGTCAGCACGGCATCCTGCCAACGGCCAGCCTCCTCATCTGCGCTTGCCTTGAGCCACAGCGCCTTGGGATGGCGCGGGTCAAGCGAGAGCGCGCGCGCGATGTAAGTCTCCGGATCGCCTGCGAGCTTGTTGCCATGGAGGCTTGCCGCCGCGTCGGCGTAGTCGGCCCAACCGTCGGCGTTGAGCTGACCGGCTGCAGCGAGTTCCGCATAGATTGCGGCGGCGGCGGCCGCTCGCTTGTCGCGCCGCGCAGCGTTGGCCTGGGCAAGCCGCTTCACAGATTGCGCTGACAGCTCCACCACCACCGCGGGCCGCACAGCGCTTGCCGCAGCTTCCGGTGCTGCCGCGGCAGATCCGTCCGTCACCGGCGGATGCGGCAACTGGTGAGCGCGCGCCTTGGCGGCATCAGCAGGACTACCAACAAAGTCGAATGACTTGGCGAGCAGCTCCCAGTCATCGTCGCTGCCGCCGCCCTTTGAGAGCCGTTCTTCCAGACTTGCGATGGCGCTGTTCATGGAACTGGCGGCGCTCGCCGGTGCGTTCGCCGGCGCGCCCGCCGTGCCGGTCTTTGCTGGAGCTGCCGGCATGCGCACCGCCGCGGCTGACTGTGGGGATTTCACCAGATCGGGCCGGCCGAGCAGCTCGTACAATCCCACCGCCGCGGCAAGCGTCAGCGCCGCGCATGCGAGCACGGGCCACGACACGCTGGGAAGCGGGCCGATACGAGGAATCTGCCGCAGCCAGGGCAACAGCAGAACAAGCGCCGCGAGGGTGCTTAAGACCCCCGCCAATAGCCAAAATAGCGCCACATGGAACTCACTTTCCAACACAAAGCTGACGCAGACAGGTACACCAACAGAGTGTTCCCTGGCTGGTGCCAATCAACGCGATATGGAGTATAGAATTTCGCAGTGCTGACTCGTAATGTCCGAGATTGGCGACACATTCCGCAGTTTGCGACAGCTGGAGATGTGATCGTATACACAGAATACTGTGCGTTTGGACCCTAGCCTGCGATTGATCCCATTGCTGACTATTGCACAGACTCCATGGATGGCCTCTCACTACTACTGCTTTACGGCCTTCCGCTGGCGATCGTCCTGGCGGTCTATCTGCTGCGGCAGAGGCGGGTGCATGCGCGTCATCGCAGCGCGCAGCACGAATCGATCGCCGCGGGGCTGACCGAACCGGCGTCGCTGCATCCGCTGATCGACCTGAGCCGCTGCCTCGGCTGCGGCGCCTGCGTAAAAGCCTGCCCTGAATATCCCAATCACACCATTCTCGGTCTGGTCGATGGCAAAGCTGCCCTGATCAATCCGACCGAATGCATTGGTCACGGCGCCTGCAAGAGCGTCTGCCCGTTCGATGCCATCACCCTTGTCTTCGGGACCGAACGGCGAGGCGTGGACATACCCGTTCTGACGCCCAGTTTCGAATCCAACGTGCCGGGGATCTACATTGCCGGCGAGCTTGGCGGCATGGGCCTGATTCGCAACGCGCTCACGCAGGGCCAGCAGGCGCTCGAAGCGATTGCAAAAGCCGGGCGCAAGGTTCAGGGAGCCCACGATGTAATCATCATCGGCGCCGGCCCCGCAGGTCTCGCCGCGTCCCTGGCCGCCAAACAGCATGGATTGAGCTATTTGACACTCGAGCAGGAATCCCTCGGTGGTGCGGTCTTTCAGTACCCGCGCGGCAAACTGGTCATGACCGCCCCGGTCGAACTGCCGCTGATCGGCAAGGTGCACTTCAGCAACATCACCAAGGAGGAGTTGCTGAAATTCTGGACCGATGTCTGCAAGACCAATGACCTGCAGATCCGTTACCGGGAACGTGTCGAGAGTGTCGAAGCGAAGAACGGTTCATTTGTTGTCAAATCAGCCCTTGGCCAGCACACGGCGGCCGCGCTGCTGCTGGCGATCGGTCGCCGCGGCACGCCGCGCAAGCTCGATGTGCCGGGCGAAGATCTGCCCAAAGTCGTCTACCGCCTGATCGATCCGGAACAGTATCGGGGCCGGGAAGTGCTGGTCGTGGGTGGCGGCGACAGTGCGCTGGAGGCCGCCGCAAGCGTTGCCGAACTTGGCGACACCGAGGTGGTCCTGTCCTATCGCGGCGAGGCGTTCCAGCGTGCCAAGCCGCGCAATCGAGAGCGCGTACAGCAAGCCTCCTCCGCGGGACGGCTCAAGGTGCTACTCGGCTCACAGGTGCGGGAGATTCGCCCCGACGCCGTACTGCTGCAGCAGGCAGATCGTGAGTTGCAGTTCGGCAATCACGCGGTGATCGTGAATGCGGGCGGCATATTGCCAAACGACTTCCTGCGTTCGATGGGCCTGGCGGTAGAGACAAAGTACGGCACGGCATGAGGCGTTCGAGCAGGCACACCGCGGTCGGTATCTGCAGCGCCGTGCTGTTGCTGCTGTTGCACTGGCCCCCCGCACGCGCGGCCGCAGCGGCCGCAGTGGCCGCGCCCGCCAGCGCGGCCGCCCGAGCCAGCCCGGCCAGGGACCCGGTCGAAACGGCGCGCGCGGCGCTGCGCACGTTGCAATTCGACAAGGCGGTGGCCGCGCTTCGGCCTGCTGCCGAAGCGGGCAATGCCAAGGCCGAATCCCTGCTTGGACTCATTTACCTCAATGGCGTTGGCGTCGCCGCCGACCCGGCCAGGGCACGCGCGTTGCTGCAATCGGCGGCCGAAGGCGGCGATGGTACGGCAGCGTATGTGCTGGCCGGCGAACTCGCCAGAGATCCGCGCTCGGAGCCGGGAGCCGTCCGCGGCTGGCTCGAGCGGGCAGCCCAGCTGGGCTATGCGCGCGCCGCCGCAGCACTTAAGGCGGACCACCCGCTGTTCGAGCGCGAGCCGATTGCCGAGGGCGACACGGCTCTCTACGGCGCGTGGGTCATTGACTGCGCCCGACGCAATGACGCGCGCGAATTGCGCCGGCTCGGAACCGCATCCGCAGGCGTGCGCGATGCATTCGATCGAACGGCCCTGATGCATGCCGCCGATGTCGGCGCCGCCGATGCGAGCGAAGTCCTGCTCGGCCTGGGCGCGGACAGCCGGGCGGCCGACCGTTTCGGCACCACGGCGCTGATGCTGGCGGCTGAGCACGGGGATACACGCATCAGCACGATGCTGCTGGCCCACAATGCCGACCCGGACGCCGTGGATATCGAGCAGCGCAGCGCGGCCTTCTACGCCGCCCGCACCAACCGTGCCGCCATGATCGAGCTATTGCAGCAGGCAGGCGGGCACATTGGCTCTCCCGACAGCCGCGGCTACTCGGCCCTCGACGTAGCGGTGGCCGCCGGCGCCGGCGATGCCGCGGCGCGGCTGCGCTCGTTTGGGGCAAAAGCGTTCGTGGTCAGCGGCAAATCCGGACGGCAAAGCGGCAAGTTCGATCCCGCCCATCCGGGCGAGATCTATCGCGGCTGGCAGGAGCTCGCGCTGGCGATCGCACGCGACGATGCCGCCGATGCGCAGCGCCTGCTTGGTGCCGGGGTCGATCCCAACCTGCGGCTTCCCCAGGGCGACACGCTGCTGCAGGTGGCCGCGGATGCGCACGCATTCAACTGCCTTGCAGTGCTGCTGGCGCGCGGCGCCGATGCAACGGCTCCCGACCATTCCGGTCACAGCGTGCTGTGGCTGGCAGTGACGCATGAGGACACCGCGCTCGTGAACGCATTGCTCACGGACGGAGTGAAGCCTGACACTCACGCGCCCCACGAAGAGCCGGCACTGTTCGCCGCGATTCGCGCCAGCCATCTGGAACAGGTCCAGCGACTCATCGAGTCCGGCACCGGGGTGGACTGCGCCAATGCGGATGGCCGGACTTCCCTGATGATCGCCGCCGCAGCGGGCGATATCGAGCTGGTACGCGCACTGCTCGCTCGCCATGCCAATCCGAATGTGCCGGACCGCAAGCATCGCACTGCCCTTTGGTATGCAGCATGGTCCGGTACCTCAGACACCGTCGCAGCGCTGCTGAGCCGTGGTGCGGATCAGGAGATTGCAGATGCGGACGGCGTGAGCGCGCTGCACGCAGCGGCTGCGCATGGCAAAACTGGCGTCGTGGCACGCCTGCTGGCCGGCGATTCCCGTCTGAACCGCCGCACGGCCGCGGGCGATACTCCGCTGCTGCTCGCGGCGGCTACTGGCCAGGAGGAAGCCGTCAATGTACTGCTGAGCAAATCCGCTGCGCTGGACCTGCAGAACAAGGCGGGCGACACAGCCCTGATCGCTGCCAGCCGCGGCGGCTACACAGCGATCTGTCACGCCTTGCTTCAGGCCGGTGCGGATCGAGGGCTGCGCAACGGGGTGCGCATATCGGCGGCGGACATTGCGACCCGACGCGGCTTCGCGACGCTTGCCAGGGAGCTTGCAACGCGCACCTGACACCGCGACCGGTGTTACCGGGCCGCGTGCGCTCAGTATGCAAAGTACGACCCGGTGTAGCTGCCTGCAGCGCGTCCCTCGATTCCGACATAGATCGAGCGACCGTAGAAATAAGGCATGCCCCACACGAAGCGCGCGGCGCCGCCGCCGCCGCCCAGATCGATGAGCGCAACCGCACCGGCCGCGAACGTGGTTGGATCCTGCAAGGCAAACTGCACAGTGCTGCTGGCGTTGTTGGCTCCCACCCCGGTGTTGACCGTGAACAATGACAGCGGTGCCGGGGCGGGGCAGTAATAGCCAACGAAGATCGTCGCCCCCGCACAGACCGCGATCGAGGGATCATCGAATAGATAAGCATCGGCTCCCGAATCGATCCACGAGGGCAGCACGGTGCTCTGCCCATTGTAGGTGGCGGTGAAATCGCCGTTGCTATCGGTTCCGAGCACACTCAGCCCGATGACAGGCAAGGTGTTATTGCTCTGGGTGCCGAGTCCGAATATCAGCGTTCCCTGTACCGTCGCATCGCCGTTGGCATTCTGCAGGTTCGGCAGCTCGACGATGATGCCGTTGTTATCAGCGGCGAACAGCGCGACGGGGTTGGTCACCTGGGCCTCCAGCACGACGTTCTCGGCCGTACAGACGCCCGCCGAGCCGCTGCTGCAGCCGTAATAGACCGGCATGGGCGTTGCGGCATTGACGCATGCCTCGCCGCAGTCATGCGCGAACACACCGACGCCGAGCACGCCGTTCGCGTCGAAGCCCGCCACCGAGTTGATCAGCATGGAAGCGTCACCACAGGTCGCGGGCAGTGGCGCACTCGCGCCGGTGTCGTCCATGATCTGGACGGGTAGATTCGAGGCGATTTCCCCGGCGAGCGTCACATCGGCCAATGCCACCGGTCCCCAGGTCTTGCCCGCACCGAAGGGCGCACACTCCTGGATGTTGCGATTGCTGCTGTCGGTCTCCGCGCCGAGCGCTACCGAGTTCGCAGCCAGCACCGAGCCGACCAGGCGCAGGCCCCACGAGCCCGTGTCGACCAATACATGATCGATGTTTGCACAGCTGGTGCTGGCATGCTCGCAGACCTTGACAGTGACATAGGCATGATTGATGCCGCCCGAACCGGCGGCGGGGCCTGCCTCGACCGTGAGAGTCATTGAATTGAGCACCGGCGGCTTGCTGGTCGATCCCCCCGCGCCAGCCTTACTGCCATTACCGCCCACGCAAGCGCCCAGCAGGCCGAGCGCAAGCAGCGCGACCATGGAGTATGCGAGGCGCAAGACGGGCATCGCCTCAGCGCAGATCCGCAACCTGCACGCCCGCCGGCAGTAGCGCCGGAAGATATGCTCGGCCCGAAAACGCACGCAAATGACCGCCCGACTCGACGATCAGATCGGGCGTCGCGATGCGAAGCGAGCGTTTCAGTCCGGGATGTTCCTGTGCGGCGAATCCGGCCAGGTAGCGGGCGAAATGCGATCCCAGCAGCTGCGCCAGGTCCGGCGGCACCGGCCCTGACCAGGTGACCGCGAACACAGTCCCGCTGCGCGTGACATATTCACGCACTGTCAGGCCAGCGGCGGCCGTGATCTCCTGCACGTCGTAGGCTATCAGGGCAGTTCTCTGCACGGCGCCCTGCAGCTGCAGCGCGTCAGCCTCAACCGCAGCCAGATCACCGCCCAGGTGGGCGCCGACCGGTCCACACCACGGCAGCATCGCGCAGAGCGCAACGGCCATTCGGCGCCAGAGCCTGTGACGACAGCCCATTGCTTCAACCGTCGCCATCATCGCACCCTCACCTCTCGCCTGCCCTGAGCGCCTGATTGGTTCGACTATATCCTGCGCAATACCCTGATAGGACCGACTGGCGCTCACCACGGCATCGTAGCGCGACGCTGCCGCGGGTGATCGTTGCCATACGGCGACAGTCATCGCATAGTCGCGATAGTCGCGGCGCTCCAACTCCGCCGCTGAATATGGCGGTGCGCAGCGCTCGCCCTCGCGACTGAATAACAGACCTTGATCCCGGGCGTCACAACGACATAATTTGCGGATTGCCTGGATGCACAGGAGCCCCGGCACGTGCAGGTGATGGCTGACCAAACTCTGAGTTCTCGCCCGTCTGCCTCGATGCGCGCGCTGCTGCCGGCGCTCGCATCGCTGCTGTGCGCCTGCGCCTCGAACGGCCCGGCGCAGCCAAAGGAGGTGCTGGACGAATACAGCGGCGTAACGCTCATCGTGGTGCAGCGTCCAATGGTATTTGCCCGTTCGCGTATCGATGTGGGGGCGAATGTGCGCGACTACCTGACGCTGGTGGCCACCGAGGAAGATCGCAGCGGCAAGTACAAGGTCTGGCTGATCGTGCATCGATGGTCGACGGTCGATCCGCGCATGCAAGGGGATGCCGACGGAAAATCGGCGCTGCATATCATCGCCGATGGTCGCGAGCTGGTATTGGCCCGCGCCGAACCCGCACCCGCAATTCTGGCGCGCGGCGACCTGCTGTTTGCGCCGCGTGGTTCCCGCACCGACTCGGCCGCCTATGCCGTGGATGACCCGACGCTGCGCTACATCGCCGATTCGGATCGCCTGTTGCTTCGCATCGGTGACGATACCGCACTGCCCGCCTATGCAGTCTGGGACGACGGCCGCGAGGCGATGCGACAGCTGCTTGCTGAGGTCGGAACGCCCGCAGGCAAGCCCTAGGATTCAGGCCGGAGCTGCGGAAACAACAGCACGTCGCGGATCGAGGGCATATCGGTCAGGAACATCACGAGTCGGTCCACGCCCAGCCCCAGTCCCGCGGTCGGTGGCATCCCGTATTCGAGCGCGCGTACATAGTCCGCATCGTAGTGCATTGCTTCATCATCGCCGCTGTCCTTGCGCAGCACCTGCGCGCGGAACCGCTGCGCCTGCTCCTCCGGATCGTTCAACTCCGAGAAGCCGTTCGCGAGCTCGCGCCCGGCAAGGAAGAATTCGAAGCGGTCGGTTAGAAACGGATCCGCATCGCTGGTGCGCGAAAGCGGCGAGACCTCGAGCGGATAGGCATAGACGAAGGTCGGATCCAGCAGCGTGTGCTCCACGGTCTTCTCGAACAGCTCGATCTGCAGCTTGCCGGCGCCATCGTTGGACTTGTAGGGGATATTCAGGCGATCGCAGACCGAATGCAGGTAAGGCACATCGCGCAGCCGCCCGCGCTCGAGATCCGGATTGCGCTCGAGCAATGCCGCTTCGATGGTGATCCGCGTGAAAGGTTTGCCCAGATCGTAGTCGCGTCCCTGGTAGGTGAGCCGGCGCCCGGCGAACAGCCCGTCGGCCAGCCCGTGCAGCAACCGCTCGATCAGATCCATCAGCTCGAGATAATCAGTGTAGGCCCAGTAGAGCTCGAGCATCGTGAACTCGGGATTGTGCTGAGTCGACAGGCCTTCGTTGCGAAAGTTCCGGTTGATCTCATACACGCGCTCGAAGCCACCGACGATCAGGCGCTTCAGATAAAGCTCCGGCGCGATGCGCAGGTACATGTCGATGTCGAGCGCGTTGTGGTGCGTCACGAAGGGCCGTGCCGCAGCTCCACCCGGTATCGGCTGCATCATTGGCGTCTCGACCTCGATGAAGTCGAGCGCGTCCATGAAATCGCGCAGGTAGCGCAGGATGCGCGTGCGGGTGCGAAACACCTCGCGGCTGCGCTCGGTCATGATCAGGTCCACGTACCGCTGCCGGTAGCGCAACTCGGTGTCGGCAACACCGTGCCACTTGTCGGGCAGCGGCCGCAGCGACTTCGCCAGCAGGCGCAGTGATTCGACCCGCACCGAGAGTTCGCCCGTGCGGGTACGAAACAGCTCGCCGGTGGCGCCGAGCATGTCACCGACATCGTAATCCCGGAAGGCTTCGTAGGCGGCTCCGAGCGTTGCCTCCTGCAGGAACAACTGGATCTGTCCGCTGCGGTCGGCAATCTTGACGAAACTCGCCTTGCCCATGACGCGCTTGAACATCATGCGGCCGCCGACGCGGACCCGTATGGGGTTGGTCTCGAACCAGGCCGCGTCACGATCGGCGTAGATCGACAGCAGCTGCGCGGCCAGCGCGTCGCGCCGGAAGTCGTTCGGGTAGGCGATGCCCTGCTCGCGCAGGATTCCGAGCTTGCGGCGACGTTCAGCAATCAGCTTGTTCTCGTCCTTGTCCTGGTCCTCGTTCACAAACCCGCCTTCAGACTCGCTTCCATGAATTGATCCAGATTGCCGTCGAGCACCTTGGCGGTATCGCCGACCTCGACGCCGGTGCGCAGGTCCTTGATGCGGGATTGATCGAGCACATAGGAGCGGATCTGGTTGCCCCAGCTCACATCCGACTTGGCATCCTCGAGCACCTTGGCGGCCGCGTTGCGCTTGTTGACTTCCAGCTCATACAGCTTGGCCTTCAGCATCTTCATCGCCATCGAGCGATTCTTGTGCTGGCTGCGCTCATTCTGTACCGCGACCACGATGCCGCTGGGCATGTGCGTGATGCGCACCGCCGATTCGGTCTTGTTGACGTGCTGGCCGCCGGCGCCGCTCGAACGGTAGACATCCATGCGCAGATCCGCCGGGTTGATCTCGATCGCGATGTCATCGTCGATCTCCGGCGAGACGAACACCGATGCGAAGGATGTATGGCGCCGATTGCCCGAATCGAAGGGCGATTTGCGAACCAGGCGGTGCACGCCAGTCTCGGTGCGCAGCCAGCCATAAGCGTATTCGCCCTGCACCGCGACGCTGGCGCTCTTGATACCCGCGACTTCCCCGGGGCTGCTATCGATGAGCTCACAGGAGAAGCCGCGCGAGGCGCCCCAGCGCAGGTACATCCGCAACAGCATCTGCGCCCAGTCCTGCGCCTCGGTGCCGCCTGCACCCGCCTGGATGTCCAGGAAGGCGCTGTGCGAGTCCATCTCGCCGCGGAACATGCGCTTGAATTCCAGGCGCCGTACGCCGGCTTCCAGTGCATTTGATTCGCGCTCGATGTCGCGCGCCGTGGATTCGTCGTTTTCACGTTCGGCGAGTTCCAGCAGCTCGGCCGCATCGCTGACGGAGGTGCATGCACGATCGAGTTCCTCGAGTTGTGCCGAAAGCCGCGCGCGCTCCTTCCCGAGCTCCTGGGCACGCTCAGGCGCGCTCCAGATGGCCGGGTCTTCCAGTTCGCGGCTTACTTCTTCGAGGCGTTCTTTCTTGCGGTCGTACTCAAAGAAACCCCCTCAAGGAGACGGCACGTTCCTCGAGATCTTTGAGCGTACGCTTGAGCTGGCTGACTTCCATCGCGCGAATACTAGCACGGCGCTGCGCGGCTTCACCCCTGCAGCAGATGCTCGACGATGAACTGCAACCGGCGCTCGCCCAGGTACTCGTTGCTGTCCAGCCGATAAACCAGGCGCACGATGCCGGTGGGCAGTTGCGCAGGTTCGGCCTCATCCACATGATTGAATGCGATCGCATCGAACTGGCCCCGGCCTTCGGGCGCGGCCAGCCGCAGCTTCAGGTGCCGCTCGCCCACCACGCGTGCGGATTCGATCCGGAACAGACCATCGAACAGCGGCTCCGGAAATCCCGGCCCCCACGGCCCCCCCTCGCGCAGCGCCTGCGCGGTCGCCAGCGCGAGTTCCGGATCGCTGAGTTCCCCATCGGTCTCGATTACATCCGGCGAGCCGCGCTGCTGCAGCGCCCGCGCGCACTCGGCATCGAACGCTCGAGCGAACGGATCCAGCGAGGCTATTGGCAGGGTCAGTCCGGCCGCCATGGCATGGCCGCCGAACCGCTGGATCAGCGAGCCATCGCGCGCCGCGATGGCATCAAGCACATCGCGAATGTGGACCCCGGGGATCGAGCGCGCTGAACCGCGCAGTGTTGAATCCTCGGCCGGTGCGAATGCGATGACCGGTCGGCGCAGGCGCTCCTTGACGCGACCTGCGACCAGGCCGACGACGCCCTGGTGCCATCCCGGATCGAACAGGCACACCCCGGCACGGCGCACGCCACTGCTCTCATCGCGCAGCGATCGCACCGCCGCGCGAGCCTCGGCCTGCATTCGCGCCTCGATGCTGCGCCGCTCGGTGTTGAGCGCATCCAGTTCCAGCGCCAGTGCGCGCGCTTCGGCCGGATCATCGGCCAGCAGGCAGCGAATGCCGATCGACATGTCGGTCAGGCGTCCGGCCGCATTCAGTCGTGGTGCCACGGCAAAGCCCAGGTCCCCGGCAACCAGGCCGTCGCGGTCGCGGCGCGCAATCTCGAGCAGCGCGCTGATCCCTGCAACGCAGCGCCCGGCACGGATGCGCGCAAGACCCTGCGCCACCAGGATGCGATTGTTGGCATCGAACGGCACGACATCAGCGACGGTGCCCAGCGCCACCAGATCGAGCAGATCCGCCACCGGCATTGCCTGCGCAGGCAGGCAGCCGCTCTGCTCGAGCCTGCGGCGCAGCGCGACCATGCAATAGAACGCCACACCGACGCCGGCCAGTGCGCGGCTGGCGAATGTGCTGCCCGCGACATTGGGATTGACGATGACGTTGGCCTGCGGCAGGCAGGCCCCCGGCAGATGATGGTCGGTGATCAGTACGTCGATTCCCGCCGCCCGCGCCGCCGCGACACCGGCATTGCTGGAAATGCCGTTGTCGACCGTCACGATGAGTGCGGGGTGGCGGGGCTGTGCCAGCGCCACGATCTCCGGGGTGAGTCCGTAGCCGAACTTGAAGCGGTTCGGCACCAGGAATTCGACCTGCGGAAACCCCCAGGCCCGCAGCGCGCGCACGATCACCGCCGTGCTGGTGGCCCCATCGGCATCGAAGTCGCCAATGACCAGCACCAGCCCGCCGCGCTGCCGATGGCTGTCGAGCAGTTCCGCCGCGGCGTCCACCGCATCCAGGCTGCTGACCGGCAGCAGTTTCTGCAGCCCGAGGCCCAGTTGCCCCGGATGCACGATGCCGCGGCCGGCATAGATGCGGCGCAGGACCGGGTGCATGGCATCGTCGAATGGCGTGGCGCAGTCCGCCAGCACCCGCCGAACCACCTGCAACGGTATGGCGCTGCTCATGCCAGCGCCTCCCACCAGGGGGAAGCGGAGCGCCAGAAGCGCGCCAGATGCCAGCGCGTGAGTCGATAGGCGAACGAGCCTGCCAGCAGACTTAAGCTGGACAGCTCGCGCGCGCGCAGGGCCTGCAGAGCCGGAGCCAGCCAGCGTTGCTCGAGTTGCTCGAATGCCCGCAGCGGACCCTCAGCGACGAGCGTCGGATAAAGGACCACATTCAAGTCATCGGCGGATGCGGCCAGGCGCTCGAAGCCATCCGGCAGTGTCGCGACGGGACTGCCGCGCAAACGACATAGTGCCTCCACGTAGGCATCCGCGCCGTGCAGGCGCGCGCTTGGCGGTGATCGCATATCCGGGCGCTGCGCCGCTGGCGAAGTCGCGCCCCACAGCCACAATCCACTCACGGCCAATTCGCCGCGCGCATGGCGTTCACGGTTGATCGGGTGTTCATGCAGCCACATTTCGATCTCGACCCCCAGGCGCCGCAGTGTGGCGGCCTCAGGTCCCTTGGGCAAACCATCGCGCAGATCCGCGCCGATGGACGCGGCCGGATCCGCGGCGCTGGCTGCCAGCGCGGCGCCCGACAGCAGCAGTTCACGCTTGCCGGTGGCGTGCAGCCGCCAGGGAGTATCGGTGAACACGCGGCTGAATTCGGCTGCGAGCGCCGACTGCGTCGCGGGCGGCAGCTCCAGCAGGCCTGCCGGGTGCAGTTGCACGCTGTCGAGCCCGGCGAAACAGTGGACCGGTGTTGCCAGCCAATACTGCGTGCCGTCGGCAGCCGGGGTCACATCCAGGCCGAGTGCGACCACAGCCGCGGGGGCCAGCTGCAGCTGCGATGCCTCGGCGAAGCGGGCGCGCAGGTGATCGCGCCAGCCATGCGGCAGCGGCGCGCGACGCGCCCGGCCGAGCAGGATCTCCAGCGCCGGCAGGCGCGGCAATGACGCATTTCGGGCGGGCGTCTCGCCGGTGACAGAAAAATCGCGCAGGACCAGGATCAGCTCGCTCGCCATGGCGTATCGTACCGATCATGCGCCTGGTGCTCGACACTGATTCCCGCATCAATCTGGTCCGCCGCTACGGAAATGGCGAGATCGTCATCGGCGAACAGTCGATCACACGTGCGCTGATCATCACGCCCACGAGATTGGTCCTCGACTGGGGTGCGGCCTCGCTGGCCGAACTCACCGAGGCACAGCTTGAGCCGTTGTTCGCGCAGGGCGCCGATGTGGTGTTGCTCGGCGCGGGGGAAACCCAGACTTTCGCCAGCGCAGCGGTGCGCGCCGGGTTCCGCTCGCGTCGCATCGCACTCGAATGCATGACACTGGGGGCTGCGTGCCGGACCTACAACATCCTGGCAGGCGAGCAGCGCAATGTGGCGGCGGGATTAATTCCCTGAGACGGACGATCCTGAGACGGATACGCCGGGGCCGGAATTTCTGCTGGAGGATCGAAGCGCCGGAGGCACTCCGAAAGAAGACACAGGGAGAGAAGATCGTTGCATCACCCGAATTATCCGAAGCTGACAAATTCGAATAATTGTTTCCGCTTCATTGTTGTTATCCAACTGTGTTTTTTGTTTTTGTTTTTGGCTCACCATTCGGTCTTCCCCTAATTTTCGCCCTGTGTCTTCTTTCGGTGAGCCTCCGGCGGAGTTCTTGTCGGCGCTTGCCGACAAAAGGATGTTGCCGTGAATCTGAGCCGCTGGCAAGTCTGTTAAGACTTTACGTGAAGTTCTCTTTGTTTAATAAAATATATCAATAAGTTAGATACTATTATTAATCTGATTTGTAGTATCTGCCGCCGACATACGATGACGATGAGCAGGCGTGACTACCCCAATCCTCCCAGCAGCGGCACGAATGACACCGGTCCGAGAACGCGCCGTTCGATGCCCTGTTCACGTCGAGTGAGTCGCACGAGCTGCTGTTCGCCTTCGGGTCCTACCGGCACGATCAATCGACCGCCGACCGCCAGCTGTGCCGTCAGCGCTTCGGGAATGGTCAGCGGCGCAGCCGCCACGAGTACACCATCGAAGGGTGCCTGCGTGCGCCAGCCAAGCGTTCCATCGCCGTGGCGGAAGCGGACATTCTTGATCTGCAGCTCCGCGCATCGCTCGCGCGCGCGCTTCTGCAACGCTTCGATGCGCTCGATGGTGAAGATGCGGCTGACCAGCGGCGCCAGCACGGCAGTCTGGTAGCCGCAGCCGGTGCCGATCTCGAGCACCTTGTGCAGCGGCCCGCCCTCGAGCAGCGCCTCGCTCATGCGCGCGACGATGTAGGGCTGCGAGATGGTCTGGCCAAATCCGATCGGCAGGGCAGTGTCTTCGTAGGCGCGGCTGGATAAGGCTTCGTCGACGAAGATGTGGCGCGGCAGGTTGCGGATGCGATCCAGCACGGCAAGATTGGTAATGCCCTGATCGCGCAGGCGCAGTACCAGTCGGTCGCGGGTGCGCGCCGAGGTCATGCCGATTCCGGCAAAGCGCGGATCGTTCATCGCGGACCGTTCATGGCGGATGGCTCATGGCAGCGCCTTCAAAGCGCATCGAGCCAGTGCGCGACCTCGGGCAACGCCGCATGGCGCGTGAAGTCGATCGACAGCGGCGTCACCGACACGAAGCCATCCGCGACCGCCTTGAAATCGGTACCCTGGCCGGCATCATTGCCCTCGCCGGCCGGACCGATCCAGAAGACCGTATTGCCCCTGGGGTCGCGCGCGGGAATGATCGCCTCGGAGCGATGACGAAATCCCAGCCGCGTGCTGCGATAGCCCTCGAGCGCCTCGAACGGCCGATCCGGAATGTTGACGTTGAGAATCAGCGTGGGATCCAGCGGCCGCTCCTGCAGCGACAGCACGAGCGCTTCGGCCACGCGGGCAGCGGTGTCGAAGCGGCGCGCACCACTCGGCGAGGTGCACAGGGAAAACGCCAGCGCCGGCAGTCCCAGGAAGCGGCCCTCGATGGCGGCAGCCACCGTGCCGGAATAGAGCACATCATCGCCGAGGTTTGCCCCATCGTTTATCCCTGAGGCCACCATGTCGAACTCGATATCGAGCGCCCCGGTCAACCCCAGGTGCACGCAGTCGGTGGGCGTGCCCGCCACGAAGTAGACACCAGCCTCGGATTGCATCAGTCGCAGCGGCGCATCGAGGGTCAGCGAGTTGCCGGCGCCGCTGCGATTGCGGTCCGGCGCGACCACCGTGACCTCCCCCAGCACCGAGAGTACCTCGCGCAGTCGCGCGATTCCCTCGGCCCGATAGCCGTCATCGTTACTGACAAGTATCTTCACGGGTGATCAGGCAGGTGCGGCTGGCATGCAAGCGCGCCAATATACTTCAATGCCTGGGCGCGGAGGAGCCATGAACGGCGACGAAGAGGATGGCGATGAGGCGATCAGCGATTCCGAGCTGTTCCGGCGCGCCATGCGCGATGTACGCCCTCTCGAGCCCGCGCCACGCGCCTCGCCGCAGGCGCGGCGGGCCCGGCCACGGGCGCGATTCGCGCGCGCCGAGCGCGAGGCGGTCCTGACCGAAAGCCTGCATGCCCCCGGACCGCTGATCGACTCGCAGCCGGGCGATGAACTCGTCTATCGACGCCCGGGCGTCCCCGAGATCGTGCTGCGCCGACTGCGGCGAGGCGACTATCGGGTCGAGGCGGAGCTGGACCTGCACGGATTCACCGCTGCTGCGAGCGCCGTGCAGCTGGCGCAGTTTCTGCAGTACGCCCGCAGCGAGCGCCTCGCCTGCGTACGCATCATTCACGGCAAGGGTTTGCGTTCCGGACAGCGCGGGCCGGTGCTCAAGAGCACCGTCAATACGTTGCTGCGTCGCGCCGACCCGGTGCTGGCATTCGCGTCCGCGCGCCCCGCCGCCGGCGGCACGGGCGCCACGCTGGTGCTGTTGCAGCTGGCCCCCAGATCGTCGCGCTAAGGTCGTTCGATCATCGCGCTTGCCATGGCCGCCAGCCCTTCGCTGCGGCCCAGGAACCCTAAGCGCTCGGGTGTGGTCGCCTTGATGTTGACGCAGTCGGCATGCACCTGCAGGAGCCTGGCTACGTTGTCTCGAATCGCGTCGCGCCAGGGGCTGAGCTTGGGTGCCTGGGCCAGCAACGTCAGATCCGCATTGACGACGCGGTAACCCAGCCGCACCAGCAGTGTGAGGGTGTGCTGCACGAAGCGACCGCTGTCAGCGCCGCGCCACTGCGGATCGGTGTCGGGGAAATGCATGCCGATATCGCCCAGCCCCGCGGCACCCAGCAGCGCATCGACCAGCGCGTGCAGCAGCACATCGCCATCGGAATGCGCCACGACGCCGTGCGTATGCGGCACCCGCACACCGCCGAGCATCACCCCCTCGCCGGGCCCGAAGGCGTGGATATCGAAACCGGATCCGACCCTGAATGTCATGACTCCTCCCGGCGCGCGGCGGCCGCCCGCGCCTGCAAGATGGCTTGTGCCAGCAGCAGATCCGAGGTACCGGTCACCTTGATATTGCTGTCGCGCGCTTCGACCAGCGTGGCTGCGACCCCCTGCCACTCCATCGCCTGCGCCTCATCGGTGTGGGAGCGCCC